>Ga0194063_10002998_pt1 | contig 10220 bp, 9 predicted proteins | sample SepL3720m_MetaG_FD_155459 | JGI IMG/M metagenome (GOLD analysis project Ga0194063, IMG submission 155459) | Anoxic zone freshwater microbial communities from boreal shield lake in IISD Experimental Lakes Area, Ontario, Canada - Sep2016-L373-20m | ecosystem: Environmental > Aquatic > Freshwater >...
ACCATTTCACCATTTCACCATTTCACCATTTCACCATTTCACCATTTCACCATTTCACCATTTCACCATTTCACCATTTCACCATTTCACCATTTCACCATTTCACCATTTCACCATTTCACCATTTCACCATTTAATCATGCCTCTTCTCGACCATTCTCACTTCGAACAGTACTCCTCGCTTGAACTCCTTGCCAGACAGGTCGTTGAAGGTTTTATCACCGGTCTTCATAAAAGTCCTTTTCACGGGTTTTCTGTTGAATTCGCGGAGCACAGGCTATACAATACAGGGGAGTCTATCAGGAATATCGACTGGAAGCTGTTCGGACGCAGCGACCGCTTATACGTGAAGCGTTTTGAAGAAGAAACAAACCTGAGATGCCAGATATTTATCGACAACTCTTCTTCAATGTACTATCCGGTTATTGCCAGGCCGGATATTCATCACCCAAACAAGATCACCTTCTCTGTTTATCTAACAGCGGCATTACTTTTCCTGCTGAAAAAACAGAGGGATGCTTCGGGCATCAGCCTGTTTTCCGATACTGTTGAACTTCATACTCAGTGTAAATCGAATTCGGTCCATTATAAATACCTTTATCAGGTACTCGAAAAATTGCTCCATCCCATCTCTCCCGAGACCCGCAAAAAAACTACTCTGTCGCAGGTGATCCATGAGCTGGCCGAAAGGATTCACAGGAGGTCGCTGGTTTTGATCTTCAGCGATATGTTTGAGAATACTGATGATCAGGAGGACATGTTTTCGGCCTTACAGCATCTGAAGCACAACAAGCACGAAGTGGTTCTTTTTCATGTAGTGGATAAGAAGAAAGAGCTTGGTTTTGATTATGAGAACCGCCCCTATAAATTCATTGACATGGAATCAGGCCAGGAAGTCAAACTTTTTCCTGATGAAGTACGGCAGCAATATCTTTCAGGGATCGAAAAGTTCAGAAAAGACCTTGTCCTCCGTTGCGGTCAGTACAAAATAGACCTGGTCGAGGCCGATATAAACTCTTCATTTGACCATGTGCTGCTGCCATACCTGGTGAAACGAAGCAGGCTGTATTAGGATTCCGCTTCCCTATTTTTCCTACCTTTGCGCCCTGTCTGCAAAAAAAATAAACATGGAAATTGCTTCAAAATACGACCCGTCTGGCGTTGAGGAAAAATGGTATAAATTCTGGATGGAGAACCGGATGTTCAGGTCGGTTCCCGATAGCCGGGAAGCTTATTGCATCGTAATTCCTCCGCCTAATGTGACGGGAGTTTTACATATGGGGCATATGCTGAATAACACAATTCAGGATATCCTGGTGCGTCGTGCCCGCATGCTTGGAAAGAATGCATGCTGGGTTCCCGGAACTGATCATGCATCGATCGCCACTGAAGCCAAAGTGGTGGCAAAATTAAAAGAGCAGGGCATTGAAAAATCAAGCCTGAGCAGGGAGGAATTTCTGAAACATGCCTGGGAATGGAAGGAAAAACACGGGGGCATTATCCTTGAACAGCTGAAGAAACTCGGTGCTTCCTGCGATTGGGAGCGTACCTGTTTTACGATGGATGAGGCCCGTTATGAATCAGTTACTGATGTATTTATCGACCTGTACAACAAAGGGCTTATATATCGTGGTGCACGGATGATCAACTGGGATCCCAAAGCCTTAACGGCTGTTTCAGACGAGGAAGTGATCTACAAGGAAGTGCATTCCAAACTGTATTATGTGAGATACCGGGTTGAAGGCAGAGAGGATGAATGGATTACAATAGCTACTACCAGACCGGAAACTATATTAGGCGACACAGCGATCTGCGTTCATCCCGACGATGAACGATACAGCCACCTGAAAGGCAAAAAAATTCTCGTCCCGCTTATCAACCGGCAGGTTCCTGTGATCTTTGATGATTATGTAGACCGGGAATTCGGTACCGGGGCGTTGAAAGTTACTCCTGCTCACGACATCAACGACTACAATCTGGGACTGAAGTATAAGCTTGAGGTCATCGATACATTTAATCCCGACGGTACCCTGAGCGAAGCAGCTCAGTTATATATCGGAGAAAACAGATTCAAAGTAAGGTCGAAAATTGTCAAAGACCTGGATGCAGCAGGGCATTTGGTTAAAGTTGAAGAATATACTAATAAAATTGGCTATTCAGAGAGAACGGATGAGGCGATTGAGCCCCGGATTTCGGTTCAGTGGTTCATGAAAATGAAGGAACTCGCCCAGCCTGCTCTTGAAGTTGTTGAAAACGACACAGTACGTTTTCATCCGGCCAAGTATAAAAACATGTACAGGCGCTGGCTTGAGAATGTGAATGACTGGTGCATCTCGCGGCAGCTGCTTTGGGGCCACCGGATACCTGCCTGGTATCTCCCCGACGGCAGTTTTGTAGTCGCCAAAACACGTGAAGAAGCCTTCAGATTAATCGTGTCGCGTAACACGTCTCACGTGACACGGCCTGAGATCGAAGATCTCAGGCAGGATGAAGACGTGATGGATACCTGGTTTTCGTCATGGCTTTGGCCTATTTCGGTGTTTGACGGGATCAGGCATCCAAACAATGAGGATATTAATTATTATTACCCGACTATCGACCTGGTTACTGCTCCGGAGATCATCTTTTTCTGGGTGGCCCGGATGATCATGGCTGGGATTGAGTACCGTAAGGAGATTCCGTTCAGGAATGTTTACTTTACCGGAATAGTACGCGACAAGCAGGGGAGGAAGATGTCGAAATCACTTGGCAATTCTCCTGAGCCAATAGAGCTGATAGGAAAATACGGGGCCGATGCCGTGCGCGTCGGTATGCTGTTATGCTCACCTGCTGGAAATGACCTGCTTTACGATGACAGCCTGATTGAACAGGGCAGGAATTTTTGTAATAAGGTGTGGAATGCAATGCGGCTGGTAAAGGGATGGACGGTTGATCCTGAGCTTGAACAGCCAAAGTCGAACAAGATTTCGGTGGATTGGTTCGATTCGGTTCTTAATTCCGCTCTCAGGGATATTGATGAGCAATTCAATAAATACAGGCTTTCGGAAGCCCTCAGGGATGTATACAAACTGGTTTGGGATGATTTCTGCTCCTGGTACCTTGAAATGATCAAACCGGCTTATATGCAACCGATTGACAGCCAATCGTATGAAGCGAGTCTGGCGTTTTTCGAAAAACTCATCAGGCTGATGCATCCATTCATGCCGTTTCTTACAGAAGAGATTTACCATGTTCTGCATAATTCGGGTAACGAATCGATCATGCTCTCAAGCATGCCCCAGGCAGGTGAAATTGATGATACGCTGGTTCAGGAATTCGGATTTATAAGAGAACTGGTGATGTCGGTCAGGGCCGTAAGGTCAGAGAAAAATATCCCTCAGAAGGAGGCGGTCACAGTCGTCATCCGCAGTGAAAAAAAGACAGGAGAGACGAGGCATTTTGATGATGTGGTGATTAAGCTTTGCAATCTGAATGAACTGCAATATTCCATCGATAAACCTGATGGTTCGCACTCCTTCATAGTGGGGACTACCGAATGTTTTATCCCCTTGCTTCAGAGTTTGAACCCGGAAGAAGAGCTTAAAAAGTTGCAGGAAGAGCTGCTGTACCAGCAGGGCTTTCTTGTTACTGTTATGAAAAAACTCGGCAACGAGAGTTTTGTAAGCAATGCCCCTCAGAAGGTTGTGGATTCGGAGAGAAAGAAAAAATCAGATGCTGAGGCCAGGTTGCTGGTGCTGACAGAGCAGATGAATTCACTTAAGAAGTAATACCCTGGCGGGAATGGCATCGTAAACCAATTCGGCTATATCCCTGACTTCAGTTTCAGACTGTTTTGAGAAAGTCTTTTTACACAATGGGCAGGCTGTGGCCAGAATATCGGGTTTATTAGCAAGGAGTGACTCAAGAGCATTCCTTGTTACCATATCCTTTTCCTGAACCGAGGCGTTCATCAGGCCCAGGCTGCCGCCGCAGCAAAGGGCGTCGGCGCACTCTTTTTCAGAAGGAATAAGATCGGATATTTTACTGAGCAGCGCCCTTGGAGCATCATACACGCCTCCGCCTCTGGCCAGGTCACAGGGGTCGTGGTAAACGACCTTTCGATGCTGGCTTTGCAAAGCGATCTTTCCTTCTCTAACCAGTTCAAGGATGAATTGGGAATGGTGCTGAATCCTGATGGGCAGGTTATACTCTTCCCTGAAAACCTTATAACAGATAGGGCAGGAGGTCACCAGCAGTTTCGCCCTGGTCTGGCGTATCAGGGTCTTATTGAATTCGATCAGTTCACTGGCCTGTTTATCTTTGCCCGCCAGCATCAGGGGCCTGCCACAGCAGATGCTCCCGTTTCGGTCGGCAAACAGGTAATTTATTCCGGCTTCCTTCATTATCCCTTCCATGGCAATATGGATAGAAGGCGTGAGATGAGTCATGCAACCGGCAAAATAAACCACATCGGCAAACCCGGGATGGTTTTGAGTGAGGTACGAGAAGTCGGTAATCTGGCCGGATCCGATCTCGCGGCGTTTTATAAGTCTTAATGAATCGATTTTGATGCCTACCGGACAGGCTTCCTGGCAGCGGCCGCAAAGCATGCAGGTGAGAGCAATATGTTCGGTGATGTATTGATCTCTCTGTCCTCTGATGAGATACACAGCCTGGATATCACTGATTCCGGCAGCAAAATTCAACTGGCAGGCATCGATACAAACTCCGCAGCGGGAACAGGAATGAGCTTCAAGATCAGAAAAAACAGAACCCCATCTTCTCGGTTGAATTCCACAATGCCTGAACACGATCAGCAGCAGTTCCGAAGGGATATGCATATACCTCGAATAGGGCATCATGATGAAGAACAAACCCAGCGCCAGAGAGTAGGACCACCAGAAAAAATAAGCGATCATCACGGCAGGGCCCGGGGTTATTAAAACAAGCAGGTGGCCTAAGTTTTGCGTCAGAAAACCACCCCCGCCGTTAAAATAACCGGCCGTATAACTTTCGGCCATCAGCCTCAGGGGGAAAATCAGCCAAAGGCAGGTTAATGCGACCTTGTCGAACAGGTTGTGGTTGGTTGTAGTCTTCATGCCGAACCACCTCGACTTCTTTCTTTTGATAAATGCAAGGACCAGGCCGCTGAGCACAAACAGCAGAAGAAAGTCCATGATGAAACGAAAGAATGCCGGCACTGAGAAAATCTCGAAGAACAGAACGAGACGGTCGTGAATAAAGAATTTCAGAAAGATTGGATAGTACGGGGCGTTGATATAGGCCCCGTGATAAATTCTCGATTCCAGGTTGCCTACTACGATGAGCAAAAACCAGCCCAGGGCAAAGCTCATATGCATATATCCAAGCAGAGGGTTGCGTTTCCAGAGTTTTCTGTGGATCAGGCTTTCAAGAAAAATTTCTTTCAGGGAAGCCAGGATTTTTGAAGGAGTACGCAGGCCCGTGACAAGTTTAACTTTATCGACAGCCGGCAAGGCTTTTATCCACTTGTAATAATGGCTGATGATGCTGTAGACTATATAAATAAGCCCGAAGCTGAAAGGCAGTACGAAAAGGTTAAATTTAATCATCCCAGTTGTTCAATGGCCCGGTTCAGGGCCAGAATCAGATTTCTAAGATTAACGCCTCTGGGGCAAACCAGTTGGCATTTACCGCAGAACATACATTTTCTAAGTCCGGCTTTGATCGATGTAGTGTCACCCCTGCGAATAACAGTATGCAATTTTCTGATATTAAGATTAGTAAACTGTGCGGCCGAACAAGTGGCGCTGCAGCTGCCGCATCCAATACACAGGTCGATGGAAGGTTCCAGTGACCGCACCAGCCGGTAATAGCGCAAATCGCCCCGGTCGTAATCAAATTGGCGGTCCCTGGTTAAAGTATATCCGAAATCAATCATTACCCGGTTTGTCTGAGTTTAAATAAACTTCAATCTGAATTGCTGCTGCACGTGCATCCGCGATGGATTCACTGATTGAAACCGGGCCTTTAACAGCACCGGCAAGAAAAATACCTGGTATTTCAGTCGAATTGTTCAGTGTGTGACTGTCGGCGGAATTGGTAAAGCCATCGGCTCCTGTTGTTAGCCCGAGCATAGCTGAAATTGAGGCCATACCCCGGCCCGGAACAAACCCGGTTAATAATACCAGCAGGTCAACCGTCATTTTCAGAGGTTTGCCGGTAAGGGTATCTTCTGTTTTTACAATGATCGAGCCATCAGGATTTTCGGCACATTCCGAAAGCCGGCCCCGGATAAAGCTTACTCCCCACTTCTGCTGGGCCTCATAGTAGAGTTCTTCAAAGTGACGATCAAACATCCGCAGATCCATATAAAAATTAAACACTTCCGAAGCCGGATACATCTCCTTCAGTTCTATAGCCTGCTTTACTCCTGTAACACAGCAAACCTTTGAACAATACAGGTTACCAACTTTTTCATCCCTCGATCCAACGCAATGAACGATACCGATACGAGCCGGAGGTTTTCCTTCGGATGTCAGGATCGGACTGCCGCTTCTAAATTTATCTTCAAGCTCGGCGGATGTGATCACGTTATTGTAGATACCGTAACCATATTCCTCTTTCTTCCGGGCTTCGAACAATTCATAGCCCGTGGCAAGAAGGATGCAGGATGCAGGATGCGGGATATCTGCCATCTGAGATCCGCCATCTGCCACCTGCCCACGGGTGACCACCGTAAATTCCTTATCGTTTCTTGTGATGTTTACCACAGTAATTCCAGTGATCACCTTTACGCGGGACATTCCCTTGCGAATGAAATCGAGGACCTCGGAAGCCTTCTTACGGTCTGGAAAGAGGCGGTCCCAGCGGGCCGCATGGCCTCCTGTCTCTGCTTCTTTTTCAAGTAAAGTAACATTGAAGCCCTGCTGGGCCAGCATCCCGGCGGCTGTCATCCCCGAGACGCCTCCTCCGATTACAATTACAGAATGTTCCATATTAATAAAATTTCATAGCCGAGGGAGGTTTGGGTTTGCCCATGGAATTACCGTTAATGTCAAGAAATTTTTTCGCGGGATCATAAGGTATTCCCATTTTCTCGAGCAGTGGTTCAACCGGCACCTGATGCACTTGCAGTCCCAGATCCCAGGGGTCATAGCCAAGGATGAGCCCTGCCAGCTCCTCATACGTCATCACCGGAATGCCCTGGCCGTTCTCACCATAGGTTGTGCCTTCCATTTCCGAAATGGCATACTGCCAGCGGTCGAGGAACATCGGACAGCCCGGACAGTTAGTGAGGATCAGCTCAGGCTTATAGGGTTTCATGGAATCAAATTTCTTTTTTGATGAGGAGACCGAATACCCGCGGTTTGCTTTTACAAGATACTGTCTGAACCCGAACCCGCAGCAATGCCTGCGCTCCGGGTAGTCAATCACTTCGCCTCCCCATTCGTCTATCATACCTATCAGTACATAAGGGTACTCTGCACCACCCACGCCTTTGTTGGGAAACATCCTCGAATAATGACAGCCGATATGTTCCACCACCCTGATTGAATTCCCCGTGATGTGGTTGATCAGCCTGTATTTACCTGCCTTACTTATGTCTTTTCTGAGCTTGAAGGTTACATCACTGGCATGGGCCAGGTTCTTCGGTTTAACAAACTCCCTGCCGGTGGCATTTCTTAGGTGACCCCTTATCTTTTCTTCAACCGCCGGAAAATGCTCCCAGGTCTCAAGCACTTCGCTATAGAGGCCAAAGCTGGTAATGCATGAAGTGACAAAATTTTCGTAACCCGCTTCACTCATCAGAGCAAACTGCCGGGCTACCATGGTCATGGCAGTTTCAAAAGGCACAATGTCAGAATGGTAGCCGATTCCGGAGCATGTAGTATGCGAAGGATTCTCAAACACATTCCTGCCCATATCTTTCATGTACCGCAGGAAAGTCTTTTCGGCACCAGGAAAGAAATTCTGACGCACACAGCTTCTTACATAAAAATAGTTGTCGTTGGCTATCTCTTTCTGGTATTCATTCCATACCAGACGTTTTCCTTCGGGTTTCATGGTTCGGTAGTATGATCCTTGTTCACAGCAGTATAAATATGTTTAATGTAGTCGTTCTGTAGTCCATCGTCGAGTTGAATTCCCATCTCTTCTGCCTTTTGCCTGGAAAACGATTCTATTTTCTCAAAGCGGGCCGTACCTCCGGTTTCATCAAAGATTTTTTTTATTTCGTCCAGGTCTTCCTGAGGGATGGCCCTGAGAACGCCAGGCCCTGCTTTTTGATAATTGGCACCCAGGCGCTCCATCACCTTTTCGAGGTTTTGAAATTCCCATTCCCATATCGGCCCCTGCTCGGGATGGTTTTCGGGTGTGATCTGGGAAGGGTATAGACAATAGCCGTATTCGAGTATCCAATGGCCAACGGTGCGTTTGATTGCAAGTTGCTGACGGCCTTTTTCGGATTCTACAAAATATCCCAATTCCTGAGACAATGAGCGTAGTGCCGTGATCAGCAGCCCGGGAGCGTTGTTCCTGGGGCATCTGGTGACGCACGACATACATTCGCCGCAATACCAGATGGTGTCACCTTTCAGGAGTTCAAGGATCTTCTCGTCATCGCGGGTTTGCAGAATATCGACCAGCTTCCTGGGCTGGTAGTTATAGAATTCCGCGGCGGGGCAGATGGCCGTACATGTTCCGCAGTTAAGACAAGCCGTGAGGCCTTCAACAAATCGGATATCCTGCCTGAGTTTGTCGTATAATGCTCCCATATTGAACCAAAGGTAATAAAAAAGGATTACCTGAGAGTGAAAACGTAGCTCAGAAGATTAGATCCCATCTGCAGGGCCTTCAGCCTGGTTGCTTCGCTGTCGTGATGCACCTCTGGGTCTTCCCACCCATCACCCAGGTCACATTCATAAGAATAAAACACAACAAGACGTCCTTCCCATATCAGTCCGAACCCCTGGGGAGCCTTGCCGTCATGTTCATGGATCTTGGGCAAACCGTTAGGAAAATCGTATTTCTGATGATACACAGGGTATGAAAATGGAAGCTCTGTGAGCTCCAGCTCAGGAAAAACCCGTTTAAGCTGTAACCGTATGAACTTATCCATACCGTAATTGTCGTCGATATGAAGAAAACCACCGGCCATCAGATATCTTCTAAGGTTTTTTGCTTCCTGTTCCGAAAAAACCACGTTTCCATGCCCGGTCATATGAACAAACGGAAAGTTCATTATCTCGGGATTCCCGGCTTCAACAGTTGCAATCTCCCCGCTGATGTTAGTCCCGAGGTTTGTATTGGCAAATTTCACCAGGTTTGGCAGAGATGTCGGATTGGCATACCAATCGCCCCCTCCGTTATATTTCAGAAGAGCTATCTGGTATGAAGCCGGCGAAAATGAGGTAAGGGACAATACCGGAAAACATAGCAGAATAAGTGCAATCAGACTCTTTTTCATTAAATTCTTTAATCTATTATACGGTTTAACTTCTGTTCATCAGGTTGATCACGGCGGCTACATAAACCCCTGCCGTTTCCGTTCTCAGCCGGCTCTCTCCAAGACTTACCGGCACAAATCCGGAATTTACGGCTGATTCGATTTCGGATTCTGAGAAATCGCCTTCAGGCCCGATCAGAACAGCTGCTTCCTGCCCTTTGGTGTATGCCTGCTGTATTTCCAGTTCTTTTCCGCTAAGACAGCTTGCAATGAGCTTAATGCCGGGAATGGATTTACTGATAAATTCTTTGAATGAAAGCGCTTGATTCAAACGGGGCAGCTGTATTTTAAGTGATTGTTTGACTGCGGATATCAGAATTTTATTCAGCCGGTCATGATTTACTTTGTTCCTTTCGGAGTGAGAACAGAAAACCGGAGTGATCTCATCAATTCCAATTTCAGTCGATTTCTCGAGGAACCACTCAAAACGATCTGAATTTTTTGTGGGCGCAATAGCTACATGAAGCCTGAAACCGCGGCTTACAGGGCTCTGAGTAGTTTTTGTGATCCTGGCCGTGACTTTCAGTGAACCGACATCTGTGATTTCGGCTTCGTACAGATTTCCCTTCCCGTCAGTTACATGAATGGAGTCATTCTTCCCCAGCCTCATAACTTTCAGGCAGTGCCTCGACTCGTCTTCACCGAGTCGGATGAGGTTACCTTCTATTGTATTGCTGTAAAACAGAATCATGTTCCGGGCCAGGGGAATGTTTAATTCAAAGCCTTGCTAATTAATAAGCAATTTTCCCACCCT
>Ga0194063_10002999_pt1 | contig 10218 bp, 11 predicted proteins | sample SepL3720m_MetaG_FD_155459 | JGI IMG/M metagenome (GOLD analysis project Ga0194063, IMG submission 155459) | Anoxic zone freshwater microbial communities from boreal shield lake in IISD Experimental Lakes Area, Ontario, Canada - Sep2016-L373-20m | ecosystem: Environmental > Aquatic > Freshwater...
AATCAGATGCCCCCAGCAGCTCGCCTCAGCCAGGGACTTCCGATCAGATCGGCGCCTGAGGCCGCATTCGCAGCGCAACCCGGCCGCAACGACACCAGCGAGCCACAGCCTGAAGCTGACAACGGCCGCAGCCGCTGCTCCGCGGCCCAGGCCAGCGGGCGGGGAACCATCCCCTGAAACCGATCGCTGGTGGTTGGCGAGGCTGGGGGTGATGGCCATTGAAATGCTGCCGCCGCTACTGAGCCGAGCCCCGCAGATGGTGGCACCCGATCTGTGGGCTGTCAGACAACTCGCTGCCAGGAGCGGATACCAGAGCCGGGCAAGCAAGGCAAACAAAAATCGTTACCGCGAACAGTGCCTGAATGCCAAAATCAATTCCGTAGCCAGGCAGCAAGACTGTTGTTGAGCGACCACCATCCCTGCCCAACAGCAGCGATTGCGTGAATCATTGAAGCCGATCAAGCCACCACAACCCCGAAGCCGGATCAAGCCTGGATCCGCTCGGCCACCTCTCAACGCCAGCCCACAAGCCAGGCCAATTGGTAGAAGCAGAAGCTGACCGACCAGGCCAGGATCAGCGACCAGAGCACAGAAAACAGTGTGAAACCGAGTTGTTTTGACTCCGTGCGAATCACTGCCACCGTGGAAAGACAGGGGGTGTAGAGCAGGGTGAACAGCATGAAACTCACCGCCTGCACCCAGCTCACCTCACTGGCCAGGGCGTGGCCGAGCGCACCGCTGCTGGCCGTCTGGCCATAGATCACAGCCAGGCCGCCCAACACGATCTCCTTGGCGATGAAACCGAAGACCAGCGCCACCGTCAATCTGGGATTGATGCCGATCGGTGCCAGGAGGGGCTGCAGCAGCTCACCCAGGTGACCGGAAAGGGACTGGGCGGAAGCTGGGGCGACACCGAGGGGCAGGTTGTTGAGCAACCAGATGCTCACCACACCGAAGATGATGAATCGACGGGCCCAGAACCAGAAATGGCGCACCTCCGCCCAGGCCCGACGCAGCACCTGGGGGATCGTCGGCAGGCGGTAGGGGGGCAGTTCCAGCACCAGCGCCTCTTCACTGGCAAAGCGTCCCTTGAACAGCAGCGCCGTCAGAATCGCTGCGCCAAAACTGAGCAGATAGAGCCCGAAGATCACCAGGGCCGCCTGGCGCGGTGCGAAGAACACCGACGCCATGAACAGAAAGACATTGAGGCGAGCTGAGCAGAGCGAGAAGGGGATGATCAGCATCGAGAGCAGCCGCAAGCCACTCGAGCGCATCACCCTGGTGCCGAGAATCGCCGGCACATTGCAACCGAAGCCCATCAACGACAGCACAAAGCTGCGGCCATCGAGCCCCAGCCGCTCCATGAAGGCATCCATCAGAAAGGCGGCCCGCGAGAGGTAACCGCTGTCCTCCACCACCCCCATGGCCAGAAAGAACAGGAAGATCACCGGCAGAAAGGCACTGACCGTGCCGATCCCCAACACCAGACCATCGATGACGAATGCCCGCAGGAAGGGGGGCCAGCTGACCAGCAAGGGGCTGAGAACGTGCTGGCTGAAATTCGAAATCACAGTGCCCAGGGCCCCCTGCATCGGCACCCCCAGCGCATAGATGGCCTGAAACATCAGGGCCATCACCACAAAGAAGAGGGGCAGGCCCAGCACGGGATGCAGGAGCCAGCGATCCAACCGGCGGGTGAGGCCATCGCGCCACTGGGCCGGGAAGGTGACGGCGGCCTCGAGCATGGACGCCATGGAGCCGGCCAGGTCGTCATCCGCCGCGGCCAATCGGGCCTCCAGATCCCGCACCGGGCGCCCCTCACCAGGCTCTGCTGCCGTCAGCTCCGTGGCGATGGCATGGCGGGCCTGAGCCAGACCCTGGCGGTACTTGGCACTGATCAACAGCACCGGCAGCTCCAGGTGGCGAGCGAGCTGATCGAGGTCGATGCCGACACCGAAGCGCCTGGCCTCATCGGCCATGTTCAAGAGCAACAAAGCCGGCAGGCCAAGCTGCCGCACCTGCAGGGCCAGCCTGAGCTGACGATCGATCTGAGAGGCATTGAGAATGATCACCACAAGATCCACCGGGGTGGACTCCAGGAAGCGACGCACAACGGCCTCATCTTCCGAGTGGCCGCGCAGGTCGTAGATGCCCGGCAAGTCCACCAACTGGACACTGCGGCCCTCAAGATTGAGCTCCGCCTGCATCAGATCCACCGTCAGCCCGGGCCAATTGCCGATGTGGGCATGGGCTGAGGTGAGCTGGGAGAAGAGCGTGGATTTTCCCGTGTTCGGCATGCCCACCACCGCCACCGTGGCCTGACCAGGCACCGGAATCAGCCCGGCGGAATCGAGGCAATGGGTCATGGACTCAGGTGACTGGGATCGCCGGCGCGAATCTCGATACGGGCGGCATCAACCCGACGCAGCATCAACTCCGTCATGCCGACGCGCAGATGGATCGGCCCTGACCACCAGCCGCGCCGCAGCACCTTCACCACTTGTCCGGGCTTGATACCGAGCGCCGCCAGCCGATGACGCAGCCCCGCCTCCACCCCCAGCCCGGTGACCGTGCCGAATTCACCGGCAGCCAGATCAACCAACCGCAGAAGGCCAGGAACCAGGGGAGCAAGGTGGGGCAGGACTACTTATTGCGAATGATGCTCATTATCCTAAAATCCAGGGACGTCGCGCTCAGCGGCGATTGATGGCCATCACCATGGCGCCCCCCACCAGAAGCGTCAGGAACAGGGCCATGGCAACCGCCCCACCGGCGAGGGCCCGGGCCACCATCGCCACCAGAAGGCTTGCCAAAGCCAGCACGAGCATCGGCACCAGCGACTTCATCGCCCGCACCCGGGATCGGCATTCACGCCGCAGCCCCAGAGACTGCCAGCGCTGATACGGCAAGTCCAGCCGAGACCTGCTGAGCCACGGCCAAGAGAAGGACAACAGGATCTGGCGCAGTACTCCAACGACCTCCAGTGCGATCCCTCTCAACCGAGCCTCGCCGGAGCGGATCAGGCTCAGGGATCAACGTCATGGATCAACACCTCAGCCCTGAAAGCGCGGGGCTCAACAAGCCAATAGCGAAGAACCCAGAGGAGCCGACAGGGGGGAGAGAGCCTTCATGATTCATCACAAAACCATGAGCATTCATGCTCAATCCCTGACCAAAACCAGGAATTCGTCGTACGGTCAGGACAGCACTGAGACAAGAAAACCATGAGCAACTGGCCGGCAAACTCCCTGAATCACGCCCTGAGCATGGACAGCCAATCCACCCTTGGCCCCAAGACTCTTTTCGGGCAAGAAAAGCATCAACCGATGGATGCAGTTGAAGCCTATTTTGAGTGCATTACCACCTGCTCACTGGATGACGGCGAGTGCATCACCACCTGCACGGAAATCCTGCGGGAACACAGCTGACTCCTTCGTCTAACCGACTTGGGATCCAACCGCTGCAGACCTGCGAAGCTGGGCTCCGCTCGACGGAGCCCCTCGCCATGACAACAAATGGGTCGACCACAAGAGCTTTCTGGCAGCACCAGTTCCCAACAGAGCGCCGGCGCCAGACAAGTCGAAAGCCCACCACGGTAGCAGTGACCCATGCAGTCAAAATATGCAATAATTCAAGAAATCATTAGAAGTATCAATCGTGGCCACGCCCAATTCAGTGTCCCCAAGCCAGCCCGAAAGCGAACCAGAAGAGAAACCCCTCCACCCCAGAAGCAGCGATCGCAGCCGCATGCCATCGGGGACACCGGCCCGGATGACCCTGCCGGACAAGCAAAGCATTTTCGTCACGCTTCATGACATCAGCAAGGGTGGCTGCTGTGTTGTCCGGACAGGATCACTGCCCCTGAAGCCAACTGACTTGGTGCGAATTGAAGTCTGGAATGATGACATCCAGCTCAAAGTGTCCTTCCCCGCCACGGTGCGCTGGGTGACACCCATGGCGATGAGCAGCAAGGCGGGCCTGCGATTCATCGATTCCTCCATCAAGACCCATCGCTACATCGAGGAATACCTCACCCGCTCTGTGCCACTCTCCAGCTGAGGCACTCTCCGGCCTGAAGAGCTCTCCGGCTGAGCCACTGTCTGCCTGAGCCACTGTCTGCCTGAGCCACTGTCTGCCTGATGCACTGTCTGCCTGATGCACGATCTGGTCTGAGAACCTGTCTGCCGGCAGCGAGCTCTCAGACCTGCCGCAGAAGTCTGCGGCGCAGGCGATCACTGAGATCCTCTCCAGCCAGGGTGAGCAAGGCATACACCAACAGCAGCGCCGCCAGCTGATCCCAGGCGAAGCTGCTGAGGCTTTCCAGCATCTGGCTACCCAGGCCCACCGCCCCGGCCAGCCCCACCACCACGGTTTCACGCAGCATCACATCACTGCGGTAGGCCCCGTAGGCCAGATAGGGGCGAGCCACCCCGGACAGACCTCCGTACAACAGGGCCAGGCGTGGGCCACTGCCGGCAGCCACCAAGGCCTGCTCAGGAGCGGGATTGCCATCCTGGAGGCTCTCCCGCAGCAGGCGGCCAAGGATGCCCAGATTGTGCAGCCCCAGCGCCAGGGCTGCCGTGATCAGGCCGGGTTTGAGCACGAACAACAACAGCAACAGGGTCAGCGGCGGCGGCCAGAGCCGCGCCAGCATCCAGCCGAAACCGAGAAGCCTGCGGGCCCAGGGCCAGGGAGCCGTCAGCAGAAGCAGCAGCGGCGCCAAGCCCACGGCCAGGCCAGCCGCCAGCGCCGTGAGCAGCAAGGTGCCACTCACCAATTGCGGCCAGGGCAGGCTCAGCACCGCCTGCCAACGGCCGGAGGCGAGCCCAGGCAACGGCTGCCAATGGGCCAGGGCGGCCGGATCCACCCCCATGACCCGCCCCACCACCAGCAGCAGCGGCACCAGGGCCAGCAGGGCCAGCACCATCTCCCGGCCCCGCCGTCCCACAGCGAACTGATGCAGCCCAAAACGGCGTGGCATCGCCCAGCGCCGCCGCAGCAGCCCCACGCCTGTCTCCAGCGCCAGCATCACGGCGAGCAGCAGCCACAGCCCACTCCAGAGCTCATGGAACTCCAGCGACTGCAAAGTCAGCTTCAGTTCGGTGCCGAGGCCACCCAGGCCGAAAACCCCCAGCAGGGTGGCGCTGCGCAGGGCACATTCGAGCCGATAGCCGCCGTAACTGAGCACCCCAGGCAGCAGCGGCGGGCCCAGGGCTGTCAGCAAAGCGGCGGGGGCGGGCGCCCCACTGGCGCGCAGCGCCTCCAGATTGGCGGTGGGCAGGGCATCGAGCAGATCACTGACGACCCGGGCGACCAGGGCGCCATAGGGAATGGCAATGGCCAGCACCGCGACCACGGGCTGCAGCCCCAGCACCTGCAACAGCAACAGGCCCCAGAGCAGTTCGTGGATCGAGCGAGGCAGCGCCAGCAGCCGGCGGATCACCTCCGCCGGCTGCTCCTGGCCCAGCAATGTGCGCCAGATCGTGCGGGAACTGGCCAGGCCCAGCACCAGGCCCGCGAACAGGCTGGTGCCCCAGCCCAGCAAGGCCATCGCCACGGTCACCCCGAGGCCGCTCAGCAGCGACTGCAGCACCAGCGGATCCAGCGACGGCGTCAGCGCGGCTGCAGAAAAGTCAGCGATCAGATCCCAGCCGCCACCGTGCAGCAGTCCCGGCAGAGCCAGCAACAGCGGCACCAGAACCAGAGCCGGCAACAACAGCAACAGGGGCGCCGCGGGCCTCATGGGCCTGCCGCCTCATCGCCATAGAGCTCCCGAAGCCTGGCCCCATCGACCGCAGCCGTCCCACAGTCGAACAGCAAGCGGCCCTGGCGCAGGCCGATCACCCGATCAAACCCCTGCAGCAGATCGGGGCGATGCAGGCTGAGCAGCAGGGCCCGAGGCGCCTGCGCCTGGCGCAGCAACAGGGCCAGCAGCTGGGAGGCCAGGCGCGGATCCAGGCTGGCCAGCGGTTCATCCGCCAGCAGCAGGATTGGCTGCTGCCGCAACAGCCGCGCCATTGCCAGCCGCTGGCGCTGACCGCCGGAGAGGGCCGTGACCGGCTGCGATAGCAGGGCCGGATCCAGCTCCATGTCCCGCAGAGCCGCCGCACAGGCTTCGGTTTCCAGCGGCAGCACCAGGTTCAGCAGGGCCTTCGGCCAGCCCCAGTGGGCCAGACGGGCCGCATTGAGGTTCTGCTGCACGCTGAGCTCCTCGATCAGGCGCAGGTCATGCCAAAGCGTGCCGATGCGGGCCTGCTGGCGCCGGCGCTTGCGGCCGGAGCGCTCCGGTGGCAGCCCCTGCCACAGCACCTGGCCCGCATCGGGCCGCAAACAGCCATTGGCCACCGCCAGCAGGGTGCTCTTGCCGGCACCACTGGAGCCAAGCAGGGCCACCCGCTCACCCGGACGGATCTGCAGATCCAGCTGCTGCAGCCGCGGCCGGTCCCGACCGGCAACGCTGATCTGCCGGAGCTCAAGCAGAGGAGCCGCTGCCGCCAGCTCAGGCCTCTCCATTGGGGTGCTGTTCCAGCAGAACCAGGAGCCGCAGCAGCAGATCGCCCCGCTGGGCCGGATCGCCGACCAGCTCCAGCTTGCCTTCCCCTGGCCACCAGTTGAGCTTGAGGTTGCTGACCCCATCCTCGAAGACGGCCATCTGGAAGGCCCCCCTGGACTGCCAGCGACAGGGAACCCCCAGGCAAGCCACCAGCTGCTTGAGGTCGTCGATCGAACCGTTGAAATTCACGGGGAATCAGGCTCTGGGATGGTCAGCGGATCTTGCCGATCTGGCGACCCACCTGCTCAATCTTGACGTAGGCAGGGGCCTCGGCAGCGGTGAACTGCTGAGCACCGAAGAGGCCGAGGATCTGCTTCTGCTGCGGATCACTGGGCCGCCAGCTGAGGATCGCCTGCTGCAGCTTGACGGTGAAGCCCTTGCCGAAACGCTGATCGAGATCCCCCTGGGCAATCCAGTGATAGTCCTGGTAGCCGGGGCTCTTCCAGATCGCCACCACCTTGGCGCGCTTGGCCTTGCCATCGTGCAGGCTGGTGCGCCACACCTGCTCGTTCACCACGCCGGCGTCATAGGTGCCGCTCTGCACCAAGGCGATCGTGGCGTCATGGCTGCCACTGAAGCCGGGGGCACCACCAGCGAAATCCGTGAGCTTCACTCCGGCCTGGGAAAGAAAATACTGGGGCATCAGCCGCCCGGAGGTGGAGCTTTCCGAGCCGAAGGTGAAGCGCCTACCCTTCAACTGGGCCAGGCCCTTTTGCTGGCTGAAGGGCTCAATGCCACTGCCGGTGTTGGCGATGAAGATGCTGTGGAAGGCCACATCGATATCCCGTTGCGCCAGCACCTTTGAGCCGGGCTTCTGCAGCCGCGCCTGGACGCCCGTGAGCCCGCCGAACCAGACCAGATCCAGATCACCGGTGCGGAAGGCGCTCACAGCGGCGGTGTAGTCCACCACCGGCACGTACTTCACCGTGACCCCGAGCTGGCGGCTGAGCTCACTGGCCACCAGGGGATAGAGGCGGTTGAGCTTCTCGGGCTTCTGATCGGGGATGGCGCCGATGCGCAGCACCCGGGCGGCTTTGGCGGGCTCCGCCGCCGCCGGATTGATCAGGGTGGCCGGGCCGCTGAGCAGGGGCGCCAGCAAGGGGGTGAGCGCCAGGCTGAGCCCGGCAAGAATGGCGGTGGTGCGGCTGCGAATCGTCATCGAGAAGGCGGGAGTTTAGGTCTGAGTACCGAGCAATTGCACTAGCACCTGGCGCGGCCGCGGCCCATCCAGCTCCACCAGCATCACGGATTGATAGCGCCCCAGGCCGAGACGACCGTCAACGATCGGCAGGCTGAGCTGGCTGCCGAGCATCAGGGCGATCAGATGGGAGTGGGCATTGCGCGGTTCATCGGCGGGCACATCACGCAGGTGCAGATCGTTGTGAAGCCAGGGATGATCGGCGCTCACCAGCGAGCTGAAGAAGCTGGCGATGTCGGCCATCAGGCGCTCCTCGGCCTCGTTGATCACCAGGGCCGTGGTGGTGTGCTGGGCCACGGCCACCAGCACCCCCGACTGCAGACCGCTGGCCTCCAGACGGGCGTTGAGCTCGGCGGTGAGGTCGTGGCAGGCGATGGCGGCCTCAGTGACCAAGGAGAGGGTGAAGTGCATCTCGGAGACGGGGCTCGCTGGAACGGAGCCGTTCACAGGGGACGGGATCGAAGGAAAGGCGCCAGTTCAGCGCAGAGGCCCGATGAGGCTGGCGGCTGGACGCCCCTTCATCCTGGACCCAGCCCCAGAGTGCGAAGTCAACGCCGGGGGCGTGCTGCACGTGGGCCGTTCCGAGCAAAACAAACCAACTCGCTCCATGCCAAAGCCCAACGTGGTCTCAGAAAGGTCTCAAAAGCAATCTCGTCTCAGTGATACCTAGCACCGAAGATCGATTGCAGTACTGATGATTTCGGCGAATCCAGCACACCAAGATCAATTCACTGCTTTCTCAGTTCGATTCCTGACTGAGATCTCTTTGTGGCTGAAAGCCTTCGATTTCCTTGCGGCGATCCAGGCGCAACAGACTCCCTAGCGGCGGCGATGTTCCCCTGCAGGCGTTTCTGGATCACCGGGGATGGTCCGACCTGCCGTACTGACCTGTCGTACTGATGGGCCGAGATGGCCAGGTGGTCAGCATCAGGCTTGGTGAGTGCTGAAGCGGTGAGCGGTCAGCGGTGAGGCGTGAAGCGCTGCGCGGGGAGGCAGGTGCTGCCAACGGGCATCCCCGCCCATGCAGCAGAGTTGGCGACAGGCTGGCAGCGCGTCAGTTGTTCTCCAGCTGCGGATCGTCTGCCCCTGCCGCCGGGGGGAAGCGATCCGCAGTGGCCCCTCTGCCGCCATGATCCCAACCCTGCCGATCACTGATTTCCTGGTGGGTGAGGGGGCGATCCTCGATGTGCGCAGCCCGGCGGAGTTTGGCCAGGGTCATATTCCCGGCGCCGTCAACCTGCCCCTGTTCGATGACGCCGAGCGGGCCGAGATCGGCACCCTGTACAAGCAGCAGGGCCGCCAGGCTGCCGTGCTGCGCGGCCTGGCCCTGGTGGGGCCCCGGATGGAGGCCCTGGCGGCGGCGCTCACCCGGGCTGGAGATCAGCACCAGGCCGACGTGCAAGACCAGGCCGAAGCCCAGGCTCAGCGGCACCCCCTGTCGATCGGGCCAGCAGCCTCCAGCCGCACCACGGATTCGACCAGCCCTCTGGCCACCGCCCCCCTGCGGCTGCACTGCTGGCGCGGCGGCATGCGTTCGGCCTCGGTGGCCTGGCTCGCCCGCCAGCTCGACCTGCCGGTGGTTCTGCTGGAGGGGGGCTACAAGTCCTATCGCCGCTGGGTGCTGGCGCTGTTCGAGCGGCCCTGGCCCCTACGGCTGCTGGGGGGTCGCACCGGCTGCGGCAAGACGGAACTGCTGCTGGCCCTGGCTGAACGGGGCGTCGCGATGGTGGACCTCGAAGGCCTGGCCCACCACCGCGGCAGCAGCTTCGGCGGCCTGGGACTGCCAGCCCAGCCCAGCAGCGAGCACTATGAAAACCGGCTGGCTGCCGCCCTCTGCCGCCTGGAGGGCGCCCCGGCGATCTGGCTGGAGGCGGAGAGCTCCCAGGTGGGCCGCTGCCGCATCCCCACGGGCCTCTGGCGCCAGATGCGGGCCGCGCCGGTGCTGGAGGTGCAACGGCCGCTCGAGCAGCGGGTGGCCCACCTGGTGACCATCTACGGCAGCCAGGACCCGCAGGCCCTGGCCGAGGCCACCCACCGCATCGCCAAACGGCTCGGCCCCCAGCGCACGGCCGCCGCCCTGGAGGCGATCGAACGGGCGGACTGGGCCGCCGCCTGCCTGCAGATGCTCGACTACTACGACCGCTGCTACGACCACGAACTCGGCCAGCATCGGCTCTCGACGGTGGAGCTGGGCCAGCTGAGCCCAGCGGCGGCAGCCCAGGAGCTGCTGGATCGGGGCCTGATGGCGCCTGGCTAAACCGCCTCGCCGGCCAGCACCTGGCCAATCAGGGCCGCCTCGCTGAAGCCAGCAGCCCGCAGCGCCGCCAGGGCCGCCGGCGCCCGCTGCGCCGGCAGCGCCGCCAGCAGCGGGCCGCAGGTCTGGGGATCGAGCAACAGGGCCTCACGGGCCGCCGCCAGCGGGCCGCCGCAGGAGAAGAGCACAGCCCCCTTGAGCAACGACAGGGCA
>Ga0194063_10003002_pt1 | contig 10214 bp, 12 predicted proteins | sample SepL3720m_MetaG_FD_155459 | JGI IMG/M metagenome (GOLD analysis project Ga0194063, IMG submission 155459) | Anoxic zone freshwater microbial communities from boreal shield lake in IISD Experimental Lakes Area, Ontario, Canada - Sep2016-L373-20m | ecosystem: Environmental > Aquatic > Freshwater...
GAATATCAATTTTGTAGTTTGCAGACTCTCCAGATGGAATCACATTAGAGCTTTGCCAAGTAAATACTTGAAGCGTCGTTAAACCGCCGAGCTTCACGTTCTTTCCTTCCTCCGGCAGCGGAACTGGATCTCGCAGGCCAAGATCATTCCATTTGTCGCTGAATAGTCCATACGCATCAGTATTATTGACCGGATCATTTCCAACCATCCCATACAGGTTTATCCCGCCATCTTCCCCGATCGGATCTCGGGATAGCCACCGCCCCACTGTGGGGTCCATGACTCCGGAGGCGGTGTGTATCGCGATGGCCAGCAGGACGGCCTGAAGGGTGAGGAAAATCGGTTTCATGCGACAGAGTGGCTGCAGTTTTATGGATGAGCCTTTTCTGGATTCTTCGCCTCGGAGTCTGTCACAGTAGGGGTTGGTGGTCCAGCCAACTTTTGATCTGTAACCCGCGTCGGAGGGACATTCAGAGTCCTGAACTCTTCTTCCGGTAGCTTCGCGGCGTAGGCGGCGAGCATTTTTTTCGAGATTTTGTCTTTCGGCCACAATCGGGAGGCCTCCGATGCGGCTGTCACGGCCTCCGGAATCCGGTCATGGAATGCGAGTGTGCCGGACCTGGTAATTAAAAACGTGGCCAGTTCCTCTCCTCGGGACAATGATTTGAGTGAAAGCCCATCCGCAATCTCTTCGCGGCTGATGTGTCGCCATTCTCTGTAGTAATCGTCGGAATGGGCGACGATCCCGTGATTCGTGCCTTCGATATTCATGACGGTGCCGTCACTGCCATCCCACCGCACAAAAACATGGTCTTTGGCCAGAACGAGTTTGACGGGGTACCCCAACCTTCTTGCCACCGCCACATAAAGAACCGGCATGGACGAGCAAGAACCAAGGCGCCTCCGGCCGAGGACACCGGTGAGAAACATGTTTGAGGAGTCGGTCAGAAAAGCCCTGTTGAGTTTTGCCGCATCATTTTCGGGCACGTCGATCAAGTCTGGATTATAACGGATGCCAAGGTCTTGTTGAAGGACGGTGACCAGCATGCCCATCCGGTAGAAGGCTTCCGAGCTTTCATATTCACCGGGTGTTGTCTTGAAACGATGAAAGTTCCGAGCAGTTTCGCTTTGAACCGAGTCAGCCCAGTGATCGAGTGTTTTCAACCCCTCTTGGATATCAAAGTTTTCGGAACCGGGTAAGCCCGTCGCGCAAAGAAGGTTCACCTCGGCAATGTCGACCATGGAAAGCTGTTCTGCGGTCATATCCACGATGTCCGAAAGTCGATGGGACCGTTTTCCCTCTGGAATCGCAGGGATGCTGACTTTCGGCTGCGGTTGATGTAAAAAACCAGAAAAAATGAAAGCGCCTGCCAAAGATATCGCCAGTAAGGAAAACACTGGAAGTAGCCATCTCGATTTCCTTTTTTGAACAGCTGAAACCGGCGCCAACTTGTGCTCCCGCCGGGCCCGTTCTCGACGTGCTCTTCTGCTGTTGCTCATGGATGAATCTTCCTTTGGTCCATGAAAATAGAATCCTCGAATTCTGGGCAACTTCAATCTCCAAAGGGCGGAGAAACAGTGATGGCTGACCTCTCCGCATCCTCTTCGCCTTTCCAGCGAGCGGCTTCCGCAAAAATCGCCTTTTCAAACTGTGCTTTATCCTCAGGGCGATCTTCGAGTTCACTTGCTGCGTAGATAAAGCCATCAAGATCATGAAACTCAGAGACGCCCGCTTTTATCGTCGCTCGCCAGATGCGCTTTGCCCCTTCTAAAGGCGTAATATCTGATGCGAGAATCGAAGTTGAGATGAGTTTTGCGTAGCGTTTTAGAGCATCCTTTTTCTCCAAATCCCTTAAGCCAAGATCGTTCAACACTTTTTCAAATAGCCCTGGCGCCGCACCCATTTGGTCTTTAGACAAGCCGGCAAGTTCAACTATAGATTTCGATTCAAGCCCGGCAGCAATTGCATTAATGGCAATATCTGGAAGATCGTCTGGAGCAATTAATCCAAGAACCCATTGCGCGTGGATTGATTTGACATCAAACCCAACGTTCATTGGTTTTTAAATTTGAAGCCACTACTCTCTCCAGTCTGGAGATTTTTCCAGTAATGAATGTTCATATCTCCGTGAACATGCTGCATCTTCGCCCAGATATCCTCTGGAAATTTCGGATCTTTAATAAGGCCCTCCATGATGCGTTCTCCAGCTCCAGACTGTGCTTCCTTCAATGACAATTGTTCAGCGAGGTTAGCCGCCGCCGTTCGAACCCCATTTGAAGTAGGACAAGACGGCCCTCCTTCACTTGTAAACTGATATCCCAGTTGGCTAGCCCCAACTAACCATGGAAACCGACTAGCGAGTGCCAAAGATATTTCTGGCGCATATATTGCAGTAGCTATCGCGGTTCCTCCTGCGCCAACTGCGATACCAACCTTGTAATTCGGCATGTCTGGCGCTCGGACCTCTCCTCCGGCGTCCACTGGAAATAACTCCAATCCATATGGATCAACCGAGTTCACCGGATTGTTCCCCACATACCCATACAGGTTTATCCCGCCCTCCTCCCCGATGGGATCTCGGGATAGCCACCGGCCCACTGTGGGGTCCATGATGCCGGAGGCGGTGTGTATCGCGACGGTCAGCAAGAAAGCATGGAGAACTAGGAGGGTTGGTTTCAATGCGAGAGAGTTCCGTGTGTTCTGAATGATGCTTTTCTGGATCATTCAGATTCAGTGCCGACTGTCCAGCCCGCTTTTGGACGAGAGCCCCCCACAACGCAGAACCCCTCCCCCATTTTACAATCCATGATTTGTATCATTGGCTGCTTTTTGCTTCGATGTAGGCTCAGATGTTTCAGCATGCCAAGATGATTCAACATGGAAAACTGAAAACAGTTATTGCAAACCGATGCCTATTCGGCTTACGGCAGCTTCGCCAAGGATCGACCGGAGGTCACCATGGCCTGGTGCATGGCCCCTGCCCGGCGCAAGTTTTACCAAGCCCGCGAGCAGAAGCCGGGAATCGCCAACTTTATCCTCTGCCACATCGCCGCCCTCTACCGTATCGAAGCCTCCCTGCGAAAAGGAAAAGCCAGTCCCGTGTTGCGAGAAGCAGCCCGCGCTGCAGCCTCCCGGCCAATCTTGGATCGGCTGGAGCGAGCCCTCAAAATCCTCGCGCCCCGCTTCCTGCCCCAGAGCAACATGGGCAAGGCCATTGCTTACTCCCTTTCCATCTGGCCCTCGCTGCAGGTTTACCTCGACGCCGGGCGCGTGGAGATCGACAACAATCTGGTCGAGAATGCCATCCGGCCCTCTGCCATCGGCAAAAAGAACTGGCTCTTTATCGGGGCAGCCGAAGCCGGAAAGAAAACCGCCATCCTCTACACAATCTTGGAGAGCTGCCGCCGCCGGGGCATTGATCCCCTGGCTTACCTTCACGACTTGCTCACCCGCCTCCCGCGATATACCAATCACACCGTCCACGAACTCACCCCCGAGAACTGGGCCAAGGCTCTCGCCTCCTCCTAGAAACAATACACCGCCGCAGCGTAGATGTTGGAAGCGTCAGAACTCCGCGTTCTGACCGTTATGCAAATATCCCGCCGGTCTACCGACCTGTGCTATACAGCCCACTTACGAATACCTTACGCTCAATAGTCTGCGAATTCCTGTCCATCAGCAGTTACCCTGATCAGGCCGCATTCGTGAACGCTCATTCCGAGCAGGCGCGAGGGTGATTTTATTCGTGCCTGCTCACCCTCCGGGCGGGTCTGCTTGCAAGGTGTACTTTTCCAGCACGGCGAGTATCGAAGTTCAACCGCCGGGAGCGGTAGCGCGGCTCGTGCTCTGCCTTCCCGCACGTGCCGTGACAATGGAGCTTATCGGAGTTGCAGGTGTTTTGCAAGATTATGCTGCCTGAACCCCAGTTCCGCACGAGTTGTGTCATTGGCCCCCAGTTCCCTCGGATAATTAAGTTTGTAAAACCTTCTGCCTTTTCCACATGCAGGCTGAGATAAACCCTACGACTACAGAAACAATGGCTATTGCAATTATACGCGACGGAAAAACCCGAACTTTCGAATATACGAACTCGCCGCTTTCATCAAGATATCTATCCTGAACAGCATATGCAGGAAAGCCATACTCCAAGTGTCCGGTGGAAAATAGATCGCCTTTCAGAATGAACATCAGAATTACTATCCATAATGTAACAAAAAGGACACTCAATATGCGACGCCATTTATCCATTAGCTTGTATATATTAAGCGATAATGATTGCAATCATTTCGACGTATCGCCAAAAGACTTCCATCCTTTGGGGGCGGATGTTGGCCCAACTAACTTAAACAATCCAAAATCCCAGATGCGATTATTCACGTCTCCCGGAGATGCAATCACACGATTATTGAGTTCCACTGCGAGTTGCTCAGCAAGCCCCCCATCCTTCCCTGCGTTACAAATATTCAACCTGACCGGCTTGCTTGGATCATAGTCCTTTTTATTCAGGATTTCTTTTGCAAGGTCTGTAGCGTTTCCCCATTTACGTGTATCCTCATTATACCATCGTTTACCATCAGAGGGCCCATGTGCTCCGACATTAAACTCGTTCGGTGGTTTTCCTCGACTATCGGCAGTGAGCTGTCCATCTGAGCCAGGAGTATAAAACTCCAGTTGGTCCAGCCCCCACGGGTCCCAAAGGTTAATGGGATTATTGGAGACGTAACCATAGAGATTTATCCCCCCGTCCTCCCCGACGGGGTCTCTGGATAGCCAACGGCCCACTGTTGGATCCATGACCCCGGAGGCCGTCTGAATCGCGATGGCTAGCAGAATTGACTGGAGGGCGAATCGGATCGCTTTCATGCGAGTTGGGCTTCTATGGGTGGGATTTTCACGAATTCCTTGGCCCGTAGTCTGGCAGGGCACGGGGCGGCGGTCCAGCCTGCTTTTCAGCGACAATCACCCACAACCTTCCAATTGAATTCCATGATTTGTATCATTGGCTGCTTTTTGCTTCTATGTAGGCTCCGATGTTTCAGCATGCCAAGATGATTCAACATGGAAAACATGAAAACAGTTAACGCTCCGCCGCAAACCAACCGGGCCGGGCTGTTGTTAGCCCGACTGGGGCTTGTGGTTCTGGCCTGTGTGCTTTTCCAGATTTCCGGTGGATACTCCGCTGACATGGCGGGTTATTGTTCTCCCGTCGCTTTATCCCGGGGAACTTCGGATGACAGTGTCTTTGTCGCTGATGCTGGCAGGCAAACGATCCTGTCCGTCATTCCCTCTTCCTGGGAAGTCAAAGCTCAGTTCACGCTTTGGGAAAGTCCAAGCGGCGCCGTGTGCATGAAGAAGAAACCCTGGCTCTTGGTCACATTGGGTGTCTCGAGAGGGGAGGTCGTGTGCCTCGATGCCCAAAAGGGAAACGAACTCTTTTCTTTCCTCGTCGGTCATACCCCTTGTGCTCCCGTTCTCTCGAAGGATGAGAGCACCCTGTATCTGTGCAATCGTTTCGACAATCAGGTTGCGGCGTATGAACTGGATTCGCATCGCGAAAAATGGAAGACACTCGTTCCCCGAGAGCCGGTGGCGGCGGCGCTTACTCCTGATGGATCAAAGTTGGTCGTCGCAAATCTCCTTCCGAATGGATCGGCAACGGATAGACCGTTCGCTGCAAAAGTTTCGATCTTGGATGCGGTAAACGGCAATGTCCTCGCAAATCTAGCTCTTCCCAACGGATCCACCGGACTTCTGGGCGTTGCGATATCAACCGATGGGCGTTACGCGTATGTCACCCACACGCTCGGGCGCTACCAGTCCCCGACCAAGCAGGTCGAATTCGGATGGATGAACACGAACGCGTTCTCTGTCATTGATCTTTCCACACTCAAAACCCTGGCCACTGTGCTGCTAGATGACATGGAGCTTGGTGCAGGCAACCCCTGGGGCATCTCGTGTTCGGACGACGGAAGCACCCTGGTTGTCGTCCACGCGGGTTCACGCGAACTCAGTATCATTGATTTGAAAGCCGTCCATGCCAAACTTGATCGGCTCGCCAAGGGAGAAGCTGTATCTAGGATCTCGACCGAACTCGCCTGCGTGCAAAACGACTTGGAGTTTTTGAAAGGCATCCGTCGTCGGGTTGAATTGCCGGGGGACGGTCCGCGCGCTGTCCTTTTGATGGGTCACCAGGCTGTCGTTGCGGAGTATTTTGCCGGTAAATTGGCGGTAGTCGATCTTGTTTCCGAGTCCCCACCCGCCGAAATCCCATTGTCACACACGAGGGATCCAGATCCGACCCGGCGCGGAGAAATCCTGTTTTTCAGCGCGAGGATGTGCGCCCAGCGATGGCAGAGCTGCGCCAGTTGCCATCCAGATGCCCGCGTGGATGGGTTCAACTGGGATCTCCTGAACGATGGGAACGGAAATCCAAAAAACGTCAAAAATCTGCTTTTCGCCCACCGCACCCCTCCGGTCATGTGGATGGGGGTGAGGGAGGATGCCGAGAGCGCGGTTCGAGCGGGATTTCGTTATATTCAATTTACCACGGTTTCAGAAGACGACGCGTGTGCCGTCGATGCGTATTTGAAATCTCTGACACCTATTCCCGGCCCGGTTGCCATAAATCCAGCGCTTCGCGATTCCATCGCAAGGGGAAAAAAAGCCTTTGCTAAGGCCGAGTGCTCGCGCTGCCACTCGGGGGAATATTTCACCGATGGGAAATCCCACGATATGGGGACAACAAAGGGGATTGACGCGGGGAAGCCGGTCATCACCCCGACTCTCATCGAATGCTGGCGCACGGCTCCCTACTTGCATGATGGGCGTGCCTCGACCATCCAAGATGTCATCCAAGCGCACGGGCAGACCGACCGCCTTGAACCCGAAGAACAACGCGACCTCGTTAATTACCTGCTGTCGCTCTGACTGTTCCAAGATCACCGGCAAACCAGCGCCCTCAATTCTTTATTTCCGCTCTTCGCGGAGACGTTTCCAGACCACATGGAGAGCTGCGACTCCGAGCACAGCATCCCGCAGTAGCGGCTCCCACAATGCCGCAGACGGGCTTGAGATGCCAAAACATCCGCATTCGACATTCAATCCCCGAGCCCAAGCCGAGACCAGCGCAACCATGAACCCCCCCAGAAGAACCGCCACCACACACGCGCACTCCTGAGGCTTGATCGCCGCCACCAATCCCAGGCCAACCAGGATTTCCAGATACGGCAAATAATACGCGAGCCCGAGGGCGATGAACGCTGGAAGGATCTGAAATCCCTCAATGGATTGATAAAAATGCGCGGGTGCCCAAGCTTTCAGGGCTCCGGAAACCAGAAAAACGGCACCCAGCAGGAATTCAGTTATCCGAGCCATTATCGACCCCTCCTTGGAAATCTTTGAGACTGTCCCATCCACCCTTCACGACAAAAATATCCTTCCAGCCGGTTTCCTCATGGAGTCTACGCGCAACGGCTTGGCTTGCCTGGCACGATTTGGACGAGCAATAGACGACGACTCGCCTTCCAGGCTTCCATGCATCCAATAATTTCGGCAGCGCTTCCTGCCACGCCCCCTCATCCAGCCACATCGCGCCTTCAACATGACTTTTCTCGTAATCCTTGCGAGGACGGGCATCCACCCATAGCACGTCCTCCCATTTTCGTGCCTCGCCAGCCTGCACCTCCGGCATGTGCACCAGAAGTTTCGGAACATCGCCCAGCTTCCACTGCACAATGAATGCGCCCGTGGCGGGAACCAACGGCAGCAAGAGGATCCACGCCAGAACGCTCAGTCTCCTTCTGACCGCCTGAACAGTTGGTGCGCTACTTGACATAGGCGTAACAAACCTGCCGCCGGATCCCCAGTTCCCCGCCGAAATTCATCTCGATCGGCAATTCTTCCTTCCAGGGCTCCGATGTGGAACGCGGGCTCACCGTCAACACGTATCTTGTCCCCTTCTCCAGACAACGCAACTCGGCGGATACATTCTTTTGCGGCCCGACAAGTCCCACCTCGACCGGCTGGAATTTCCCGTCTGGAAATGAAATCCGAATCTCTTTGGCCTCACTCTTCGCACCGGTTTGCCAAAACAGGGCCACCGGCACCACCTCCACCACACGGGGGATGAGCACTTTGAAGCTCAGCCTCTGAGGCCCGATTCCGGCCTCGTCCGTCTTCACCGTGACGGTCTTGAATTGTTCTCCCGTTCGCTCACCGTGCTTGAAGACAGCCCGGATTTCTCCTCGCTCACCAGGTTGATAAGCCGCCCGATCAGCGCGCCCCTCCGTGCATTCGCACGAGGACTTGATCTCTTTGATCGTGATTGCCCGATCCCCCTCCACGTGAAAACGGAAAACCGCCACGGTCTGCGTCGCGGTCACCCGGGCTTCGATGTCCAGGTGGCTGTTCTCAAAGACCAGCCCGGCTCGGACCGCGGCAAGGTTCGAAAAGACCGCCAGAAATATCAAAACTGAAGCCGTTCCAGACCGCCGATTCATCATCCGTCCAGCATCTCATCCGGTCCCGAAACATTCCAGCCTTCACTTGCCTTCTCCTGCCACATGGAAGTAAAGATGGAGCCCACATAGCACGCGCAAGTCGCGGGTCTCACTCGGTGTCATAAGAAACGTCTGGCTGAAAAAGCCGAGGATGCTTTGGGGGTTGCCGGGAACAACGGTGGATGTTTGGAGGGCCCGGCCGCTGGCCCGTCGGGATGATGAACGAAAGCCGCTCCGCCTTTGTTGCGGACCGTGAGTAGAAAGAAGCTTGTCGTGACGCCCGTTGCAAAACTGTTGGCACCGTTGGTGCTATGGTTGCCGTCGTGTTTTAAAAGGTTTGGGTTCTCCAAGCGTGATCTGACAGATCTTTTCCGTTTTCCTCCAATAGGCGAAGATATTCACTTGCCGGAACCCGATTTTGCTCAGTATTCCTCGAGCATTCAGTACTATATCTAAAGGCACAGAGCTGTCAAAAATGATACCCACTTCGTCCCGCTTATCCTTGCGATTGAGATCAGCGGCCGCATCTAATAGCTCACTCAGCTTCACTTTAGCTCCATCGAGCTCATATATTACTTCATCGCCTTTTCTCTCAATCCTTAACACCAAACCCGTTGAACCTGAAAAATCCGCAAGCACTGAATACAACAAGGCAAACAGACATAAAACAATTGCGCTGCGACTTTTAATTAATCTCATTCTCCTGTATACCTCCGGAAAACTGTTGTCGGTTCGACGAAAAACTGTCTATCCATCGGGCCAACCTGAAATTGGTGAGCACTCATGTTTGCTGTTCCCCCAGATCCATCGCTTACGACAATGCCTGTATGGCCAGTAGCATTAGGACTTCCTGTAATTGGATAAGCCGCAATGTCACCCGGCATCGGAGTTTCAGTAGTCCCTAAGACACGCCAACTTTTTAAATTGCGACTCGTATCAGCCAATACCCCAGCTAAAGGGAATCCTGAATCAATTATTGGCAACCGCGCCTTCGCTTCGTGCGTCACATCAAAGACAAACTGGCTGCATTTCCATTTTCCCGACCCAATCGGGCCTTTGTTCGCATCTAACGCCCAATCTGTGCTGCCCTCATAACTTTTAGCAATGCGATCAATAGCTGCTCTTTTTACCAAATTGTTCGCGCTGCCTTCGATTAATCCCAGCGGGTCCCAAAGGCTTATCGGATTATTACCGACATACCCATAGAGGTTGATTCCCCCTGTTTCGCCGATAGGATCGCGCGATATCCAACGACCGACCGTGGGGTCCATGACTCCCCAAGCGGAATGCATCGTGCAAGCAAGCAAGAGCGTTTGCAGGGCGAGGAGGAGAAGTTTCATTGCGATAGGAGATATATGCGTTCCAGACGACTCTTTTTGGAATACTTTGTCTTGGAATCTGTCATTCTTGAGTTTTGTAGGTAGTGCTCTGCTTTTCGCACGAGGCGTGACACTGCGGCGCATCGGAGTTTCACAGGGGTTTATTCGCTATGAGACACTCGAAGAATTTTCCCATCGACTTGCGCGATTTCTATTTCCGCCGTCCCCCCTATCGCCGCCAACCCATCGCTGCGCTTAGGCAGAGAGCCTGTGACATACCAAATGTTTTTTTCATGAGTAACAAAAAACGGTTTTTGCCGAGAGATTTCCTCGGCTCCATAAATCGGTGTCCACACAGCTTCGGCAATTTTGATTGCTGCTGCTTTGTCGGGAACC
>Ga0194063_10003003_pt1 | contig 10214 bp, 9 predicted proteins | sample SepL3720m_MetaG_FD_155459 | JGI IMG/M metagenome (GOLD analysis project Ga0194063, IMG submission 155459) | Anoxic zone freshwater microbial communities from boreal shield lake in IISD Experimental Lakes Area, Ontario, Canada - Sep2016-L373-20m | ecosystem: Environmental > Aquatic > Freshwater >...
AAGCAAAAAATATCAATGCATAGAGGCTTAAAAAAAGTCAGAAAAATATCAGCAATTTACTGGTATTTTTACTTCAAAAATCAAAGGCAAAATTAGAAAAAAAACAACGCGTTTTTACCATTAACCCATGTCAAATCCATACTCTCCAGAAATGCAATATATTCATGAACCAGTCACTCTGGCAGATACAGCAGCATTCTTAGCAGGAAAAAAAGAGCAAGAATGGATACCAGGAAAAATAGATAGATTACCAAAAATATTACTATTATTTTTATTAGGAGGGATGTTAGCTGGTTGCGTAGGACCACAACCTCAAATTACTCATGGGACTATATGTACAAGTGGAGTTGAACCGCAGCGCTGTTTTGGTGTAATAACCCAATATGGGCCACATGTTCTTACCGCCGACCATATTGGATTAACTACAAATCGCTATGCGTCAGCCCAAGTTCATTTTGCCACAGATCGAAAAGTACCAGTTGGAGTACATTGCGAAATTAAAGCTGTAGACATTCCAACTGGATTGCGCCCTGAAGCAGAACCTATTTTTGTAAAAAAAGAAACATCCAACAGTTTGATTGCATGTGATGAAGTTTTACAACCAGTAAATACCCCTGTACTTGCAAATCAACCTGACGCAGTTGTACCAGTAATTGACGCAGTAGCAGCAATTATTACTCTAAACGAATCTCCAGAACTTTTAGCGCAACAGCCTGAAAAAACTATTGAAGCGATACAAGCCGCAGCTAATCCACCATCACTTCAGGATTGTGCCACAATTCAAGCAATTGAAGTGCTATCAAATACTAGAACGACAGTCCCAATACCTGTGGAAGCAATGCAAGCACTGGAAACAGCTGCCTGTAAATAAAACCTTACTCCCAACATCCATTGTTCCCTTAGATTCCTATATTTTTAACTTCTTTCTTGTTATAAGTGAACAAATATTTTTGTTCACTACATTATCCGATTCCAGATTCCTGATTCCAGATTCCAAATTCCTTTATTCTTCTATTCCTAACTTCTTTTTTGTTATACCAGAACAAATATTTTTGTTCACTACGTTATCCTATTCCAGATTCCAGTTGAAGTTTTTAATTTTCTACCAAATACTAGCTACCAGCTATTTTTGCTACTTCTCACTTCCCCGGCGTCCCGGTACTTTGTAATTTATTAATGTACTGCAAACTATACTCAGCAAGGAGATTAGAGCGCATCAAGGTCATCTGACCTACTAGTGCTATACAACTCATGTTATCAGTTTGCCCTTTACAAACTGGATGATTTTGTTTGACGTAATCTACTGCCGGGTTGTAGCTTTCATCTATGCAAGTACTATAATTATTGGACATTTTTATCAAACAAATGCGATACTTGGCAAGATTTAATGATTCTTTTACCATATTTTCAAAACTGGACTGCAAGCTCGCCTGATCAGAAGCTGTAATATAATCTCCGCCACCTGCATTGGCAATTTCTCTCAGACTGGCTTCATCGTCACCAGCACTGAAGCCAATGACACTAACTTTTTCTACTACACCAGCATCTTTCAAAGCTTTAGCCTCATTAACCGGATCACCATCACAGGTTTCTTTGCCATCGGAAATCAAGATAATTGAATTAGCTGCAAGCGGACTATTTTTTAGCATGGCCCCGGCTTCTCGTAACGATTTAGCAAGCGGTGTCCAGCCGGATGTATTAACCGTATTTACTTTCGTCAAAAATCCCGCTACATCCATTGTGGCAATCGGATACATGACTTCAGTATCCTCACAGGAAGCCGTTTTCTGATCGTTGGGAATTCGATGTCCATAAGCCATAAGCGCTACTTTGGTATAGGCATCGAATTGAATTGTCGGCAATACTTCTGCCAAAGTCGCTTTGAGGATTTCCATTTTCGTCTCACTGCCAATTTTGTCATTCATCGAAGTCGAGCCATCGATAATAATCACCACGTTTTTCAAGGCTTTACTGACATCAGTAGTAATCTCCTGATCGCAATTCTCCATGATTTTATCTTTACAAAACGTATCTTCTGTCTGCTTAACGTTATAACCTAAAACTGATTCAGTATAATCATCAATTTTATCCTGATCAGTATCCTGATTCCACAAAGCCGGATCCAAAGCAATCGTAGTATTAGAACCAGTTCCGGCATCGGGATGTCTAGAATTCCAGTACATTGCTAATACAAAGATCAGTGCTACGATAAAAAACAGAAGTGAGGCCAATAGACAACCAGTAAGTAGTAACTTTTTCATAAATTTTTTAAATACTCAAAAATAGAGTTATCCAATATTAAACTAAATTGTAATCATTCTGGCTATCTTGTCAAATCATCTGATTCATCAATCAAAAAGCATGATGGAGATTGGTAAGTGCCTGGACTAACTGAATTTTGCCATTTTATCTCAATCCTCGGTGACAATGCTAAATATTGCTAATTTCCTGTTTTCTGTCACAAATTTTGAAAATTTTTGTTACTTTTTATGAAATAATGGGTTTATATAATACGTTAGGCAATAATTTATGCCAGAAATATCAAATTACCCACAAGCCTTAAAAATTGTTGATAAAAAAATTAGAGATAAAAATAGAAGAGCGACAATTAAAGATGCTCTTGATACTTTGGCTGCACAAAGCTGGTTAGAATACACTTCAAGCCAGTCGTATAATCGACATCACCTTACTCGAAACAGAAATGAAGTTTCAATTACACTTCCAGGTTGTAATCCCGGAGCTTATCGATTTATCATAAATGAATATCCAGATGAAAATTGTATCCAAGTTTTAGATTTTGGTAAACATAAAGATGTTTATTAAGTTTCTAGTTTTAATGTTAGATTAATTTGCTTTCTTTATCCAAATTTTAGCTCAATATTTCGATATTATGATATAATCATAATGCATATTAGCTAGCTAAAATGGCTATCATTTCCGCAAATTTACCTGAATCATTTCTTTCTTCAACGTTTTTAACATCAGACGTGCTTACTAACTTGGGTATATTGCTCACGAGAGGTGCTTGCTCTACTTGCCTGGCAACTGATCCAACACAAGTAGATATAATTACAGGTCAACGACTATCAGCAATTTATGATCTTCAACCTGGAGGTAGCTGTCTAAATGGTTACTCTCCTTGCGTGATAGCTTTGGAAGCAGGAAATATTCCAGTTGGAAAACGTAAATGTCCCGGTTACAACAGAAGTATTCAGTATTAAATCTTCACAAGTGCCAATTACTTCTTCAAATAATCAAATAGTTAATATTTAGCCATTTCCAACAGCTAATCGACTTCATTTAACTTCCAATCTTCCTAGATTTTTCTCTTCTTCTAACTTTTAACTCTTAACTTTTAGCTATTTTTCATTTTTACCCAAATTGCAATTTGCAAATTCCAAATTGCAAATCCTACACCAATGCCAATTGCTCTCTCTGACTGGCATTACCTTTTTGCTGCAGGACTCTGATCACACCAAAAATGCCGTCGTAACCACCTTGGACGAAGACTTTTCCGGAGCGGAGATTATTGAGGGCTTCTGCTAATTGGATTTCTCCTAATTTTTCTAAATCTTGTGTGGCAACACTTCGCAAAATTTCAAATTCACTACCAAATTTGCTGATCAATTTATCATAATAACTTACCACTTTGGTAGAATTTGCACTCTTCAATCCCATGATCTCGGCAATAATTTCCGCAAGCGGAACAATATATTCTACGCTCTTATGTTTCGTTGGCCGATAATCAGCGCTTCGCTCTGCCAGTTCTGCTACCCGGTAGCTCACTCCCAAAACTAATGCTTTACCACATTGCGGACAAATACCTTTCAACTTTTTCGTCTCTGCATAATGAAGTGAGACACCACAACTGCGATGACCATCTAAATAATATTTACCCTCTTCAGGAAAAAACTCAATGGTACCGACAAAACGCTCATCATTGGTTTTTAGTGCTGCAATAATTTCCTGAAAATCAGGTTCACAATCTAAAATATTAGCTTCCCGGCCCATTTTGGCAGCAGAATGGGCATCGGAATTAGAGATGAAGCACAAATCAGCAATTTCGCTCCAGCGCCAATTCATATAAGGATCAGATGAAAGTCCAGTTTCCAGTGTCCGAATAAAAGGAGTTAATTCAGCAAAGCATTCTTCCAGAGAATCATATCCGGAACGCGAGCCAAACACACTAAACCAGGGTGTCCAGATATGTGCCGGGATAAAATACAGTCCGGAACCAATTTCCAGCGTAATAGCCAATAAGTCTTTCGCACTAAGTCCAAGGATGGGACGACCATCAGATTTGAGATTACCAATTTTATTGAGTTTAGCAATCAATTTACCAGCAGTAACAAAATCTTCGCAAAGTATCAAATTATGCGACTTGCGGACTTTATCATTTTTCTTATAAATATTACTAATTTCCACACTGAGGATAAATTTTACACTGCGGTTTCGCACTGACTCTGGCAACTCTTCATCGATTTTGGTAGCAATTTCCGGCTGCAAACTAAATAAACCAGAGGCATCAGAAATTAATTTTTCCTGAATTTCCTGAAAATACTTGGGATGAGTAAAATCTCCAGTCCCAACCAAATCAATGCCCTTAAGCTTCGCTCCACGATAAATTCCTTCCAGTCCCATTTCAGGACTAGTAGCACGAGAATATTTGGAATGTAAATGAAAGTCAGCCAGCAATTTTTTTGATTAATTAATTCTATTATAGCGGAAAAACGAAATAAGTAGGAGGGGTTGCAGATCTGCAACCCGTGCTGGTAGAAAATTCGTTTGTAAGGTCCAAAATTCTTTGGACAGATAACAATAGAAATTAAAAAATTAAAATATTAACGAGTTAACAAATTTCAAATTGCAAATTCCATTTTGCATAATTCTTCCAGTTTCCATTTCTACAAGATACCAGATACTAGCTACTAGATACCCCTTTACTACTTACTACTTGCTACTTGCTACATACTACTTGCTACTTGATACTTAAACAGCTACAATTAGTTTCCCAATTCAAAACAATTATGCTCAAAGTTTTTAAAACACTACTTCGCTATTATTGGCGCTATAAATTGGCGTTGATTTTCTGCGTTTGTTTTATCATGCTTACAGCAATTTTTGATATCGGGGCAAAAGTGCTTTTTAAATTTTTGGTTGATGATTTTACCAAACAGGAATTTTCCAGAATTTTAATCCTTTTGGGTTTATATTTTGCCCTCGATGTCCTAATCACTTTTGCTGCAGCACTCGGCTTTCTTTTCATGGATTCTTTTCTGATTCCAGCCTCACGGGATATGCGCAGCAATGTTTTCAAGCATTTACATGATCTGGACATTAGCTTTCACGAAAACAAATCCAGTGGTTCGCTGATTTCCAAAATCAAACGTGGCGACAGTACTTTTTTCGCAATCGTTCACGATTCCTTTCAAGGCATCCTGATGTCCTGTTTCAAATTTTCCTTTCTCATAATTACGGTAGCAGTAATCAAAGCCGAATTCGTCATCATTTTTCTAATTGCTTTTATTATCGAAGCTTGTGCTACTTATTTTCTTTTAAAATTAAATATTAAAACCAGAGGTGAATTTAATAATGAAGAAGATAAAATTACTCACGTTATCGTAGACAACCTGACCAATTTTGATACAGTAAAATACTTTGCTAAAGAAAAATGGGAACAGCGTCGTCTCCAGAAAAATTTCCAAATATGGAGCCGGAAGCTCTGGAATTATGCCAATTCCTTTCGAGCAATCGATATCGTCACTGGTGTAATTTCCAGTTTGGGCACGACAATTATTATTGCCTTGAGTTTTTATTATGGCTCGCAGAAATTAATCACGCTCGGTGACATGATTCTTTTTATTACCTTTGCCAGTACAATATTTCCGGAATTCAATCAGTTGATCTTCCGGCTGCGTGATATCGTCAAGAATTATGTTGATCTGAAAGAATATGTCAGTATGCTTGATTATCCAATTGAGGTCAAAGAAGCTGCTGCTGCACCTGAACTTACCAAAGGTCTGGGGAAAATTGAATTTAACAATCTGGCTTTTAGTTATAAAAACCGCGACACGATTTTTGAGAATTTTAATCTCACCATTGAGCCAGGCGAATCAATCGCTCTAGTAGGCGAATCCGGCGCCGGCAAAACTACCATTACCAAATTATTACTAAGATTTTATGATTTAAAACAAGGGCAAATTCTCATTGATGATCAAGATATCAGCACAGTCTCCAAGGAAAGTCTCAGGAAAAGTGTCGGAATCGTACCGCAAGAGCCCATCCTCTTCAACGACACCATCGCATACAATCTCGCCTATGGCAATGAAGCTGCCAATTTGGAAGTAATCAAGGCAGCTGTAAAACTTGCCAACCTCGCTGATTTTATCGAAAGTCTTCCGCAAAAATATCAAACCATTGTCGGTGAACGTGGTATCAAACTTTCCGGTGGCCAGAAACAACGCTTGGCAATCGCCCGGATGTTCCTCGCCAACCCGCAAATCATTATCTTCGATGAAGCGACCAGTCAGCTCGACTCTCGCTCAGAAAAACTTATCCAGGAAGCCTTCTGGCGCTTGGCCGAAAACCGTACCACGATCATCATCGCCCACCGCCTCTCCACAGTCATGAAAGCAAAACGCCTCGTCGTCCTTGACCAAGGTAAAATTGTCCAACAAGGTACCCACCAAGAATTAGCCCAAGCAGAAGGGATTTACAAAACGCTTTGGGATATCCAGAGGGGGGATTTTGTGATTTAGGGAACGGTGTCCGGTGAGCGGTGATCGGTAAGCGGAGGGGAAATTTGTGTGCGTATTGCTTTGACTAGCTATATTCATTTTTCCTTCTAAAGCAAATAATTTCAGTTGTCCGATTTTTGCTGGGAAGTCACTTACTTCCCAGATTTTTCCTCCAAATGAAAAGTTTTTAATCCTTCTATTAGCTGTTTCTGCGTAGTACCTGATTCAATAATCTCTTTAATACAGTTTTGAAATCTATCTTTAAATCTATTGATATTTTCAAAGTTATCTAGTTGATCTGTATTTAACATTTCTCTAACAATTTGTTGAAAAGTTACACTGTGAATGAATCCGTAATAATTCTTTGCTTTCCATGCTAGATCTAGTGCTGGAGATAATATTTTTGATATCAATGGACCTAGCTCTGGTTTAGTACGTTCAAATTCTGTACGTACTTCATTTAAAGGTATCATAATAATTTCTAGAGGAAGAGTTTCACCAATTCTGTCTACAATATTCAAAGTTTCATCAAGGCTAAAATGAGCCTCCATAGTTTTAAGTCGGTTTTGTATGTCTCCAATTGTAAATTTACTAAGTAAATGATCAGCAATTACCTCCTCTATAGGAAATCCTAAATCACCCCAGTATAGTGTAGATAAATTTAATAAAGTGCTTTGAACAAATTCTTCTAATAGAATTGAAAATAATCCAAGATGCGACTGGGCTTCTAGTCCTTCAGATCCTGGTCTCCAACGGTTGATATTAAAGGTAGCATCAGCAAGCTTTATCAAATGAGTTTTATCAGATAAATCTAAAGATGCGATTTTTGTATTACAAATATTTGGAATAGTTAATTTATCACCTAAACCATATGTTAAACCTTCTTCACCTTCTTTTATTAATTCTGGAAAATATCTGTTTCCAAAAGATCCAGCTGAGCCTCCTTGAACTATTCGTGCAATTCCATCTAATTGATCCCAAGGAAGATGATACTCATCAGCTATCTCTGGCATAATCAAATTAAATAAGTTGCAAACTACAGTAATAGAATGCAAATCTTTAGGAATTAAATCACGATTAAAATCTGTGTCAACGAAAAAAAATTTCCCTTATTTCTTAATTCTTGTGCTCGCCCAGCTAATTTTACTAGTTCTTGATGTAATGACTCTTCACCAACAATCCCTTTTACAAATGGTTTTTGATTGATAATTGGTCTTCTCTCTTGAACACTAGCAAGTTGATCTAACCATAAGGTAAAAATATCACTACCATTAAATGAACAATATTTAGCTAACTCTACTAAGTGAAAAGGTCCATCTAATCTATACAAGTAATCCGCCGGTTGATGTTCTAAATTAGGATAAGCTTCTCCAATGAAAGTAATGAGATCTTTACTCAAATTAGTTTAATTAACTAAATAAATTTATGTATCGTTGATATAAGAAATTATATCATAAATATCAGTGTGCAAATCAATCCAAGTTTTTTATAATTTAAAAATTTCAGATTCAATTTCTCTTTACCTCGGTTTGCCTATCTGCCAACCCTCCCCCACTCTCGAATTACGAATCTCGCATCTCGAATAGTACTGTAGGCCCTAATCTATAGACAGTAGTGATGTTAAAATTAATATATCGGTAGATTCCGAATTTCTTTTTTTATTCCTAGATTCCTAAATTCTTTCCTTCTTGCTACTTGCTACATGATACGTGATACTTGCGTCATGCTCCTTCCCCGCTTCTCCGTGATAATTATTTCCCAAATTTCCCCTCCATCTGCTACAATAAATTTTATTGTTTATCAATTATCTCCTATGCCTAAAAAACAAAAATCAGCTAAACCGACTGCCAAGAAGCCAGTCGCCCAAGTTGAAAAGCCCAAAACAGCTTCTAAGAAAACAGTTTCAGAAAAAATGACTACTGAAACTAATAAAACTGTAAGAGTCATTAATATCAATAAAAAGATGCTACTCACTGGTGGTCTTTTTCTGATTATGGCTGTAGCGCTTCTCATTAGCGTCTTAACATCCGGTTTTCGTGTTTTGCCATTGGGAATTGGTCAGAAAAACGATGCTGCTCTCAAAAAGGCAGTTTCTGATTATATTGACACCACCTTACTACAAGGTCAGAGCAAAATTGAGATCACCAAACTGGAAAAAAATAAAGATCGTTTAAAAACCATCACATTCACAGTACAAGGTCAGGAATATTCAGCTTTGGTCTCCACCGATGCCAAGACTTTATATCTCTTAAATCAAAAATTCGATTTGAGTGGAAAAGCTGCCGATGCTAAAAGTGCTGATTACCCCAAAACCGACAAACCCACTTCCCTTTTCTTTACTATGGCTTTCTGCCCTTATGGTAACCAGGCTGAAGGGATGATCAATAATGTCCGCGCTTTACTGAAAGATAAAATCAACTTGGAACCACATTATGTAATTTATTCGGACTACGCAAAAAATGCCGGAGCTACAGCCAAATGGGAAGATTATTGTAGTGATTCCAGCCAAAAATATTGCTCAATGCATGGTATCCAGGAATTACGCCAGGACGTCCGTGAAATCTGCGTTTACAAAAATCAGCCAGAGAAATACTGGGATTTCGTCGATGCCATTAATTTGAAATGTACTGCTCAAGATGCTGATGCCTGCTGGACAGCTGTCGCTCAAGATAAAGGAGTTGATGTCAATGCTGTCAATTCCTGTGTCAGTACTCAGTCAGATACGATTCTCGCCAGCGAAGCCGCTTTGAATGCAGAGAAATCAGTCCAAGGCTCACCCACCATTTTCATTAATGACACCGCTTACGAAGGCTCACGTGCCCCAGAATCATTCAAAACAGCCATCTGTAGCGCTTTCAACAACAAGCCCGGTGAATGTGATACTAAACTAAGTACCGCAGCACCAGATACGAATGGACAGTGTAATTGATCAGTAGTCTGTAGTCTGTAGTCAGTAGACTGTAGACAGGCAAAGATTAAAATTAAAAATACCCTGCGCGAGTGGGGTATTTTTTTTCATTTGACATTCCTTTTCTTTTCGTTATATCATTGTTTCATTATGTCAAAACAGATCCAAAGCAACAATTTTTACTTTTTTTATTTTAAAACCGTATAGCGGTTGTTGTTGGCTTTAGATAAAAAAAGATAAACACCAAACCGCGCAAGCGGTTTTTTTATGTCTTGCTTAAGTTTTGCAAATGAAATGCAGCAAAACTTTAGCAAGACATAATCCTGTACCTTCATGGTACAGGATCATCTAAATTACAAAGTACATTTAGGATTAGTTCATAAACTAGACAAACTAAATTACGCAGTACATTTAGGATTAGTTCATAAACTAGACAAACTAAATTACATAGTATATTTAGGATTAGTTCATAAACTAGACAAACTAAATTACAAAGTATATTTAGGATTAGTTCGTAAACTAGACAAACTAAATTACAAAGTATATTTAGGATTAGTTCGTAAACTAGA
>Ga0194063_10003004_pt1 | contig 10212 bp, 7 predicted proteins | sample SepL3720m_MetaG_FD_155459 | JGI IMG/M metagenome (GOLD analysis project Ga0194063, IMG submission 155459) | Anoxic zone freshwater microbial communities from boreal shield lake in IISD Experimental Lakes Area, Ontario, Canada - Sep2016-L373-20m | ecosystem: Environmental > Aquatic > Freshwater >...
TCTTACAAGACCGTCGTCGGCGGCGCCCCCTGCACGCAGCGCTGGGCCGACCAGATCGGCGCCGACGCCTACGCCGAGGACGCCAGCGACGGGGTCAAGAAGATCGACGTGCTGCTGGGCAAGTAAGAGTAGCTCCACGCACCGTCACGCGCGGCCCAGCGAGCCTCGGACCCTTGACTTCGACGGCGCGCTCGTACTAAATGGCTTTCAAGTCATGCGTCCAAAGGACGCGTCGTCGAACAGGGGGGTTATCGTGGCAGTACAGGGGTCCGCTTCACCACCGGTCCAGCAGATTGACGAGGACACCAAGAGGCTCCACGAGATGGGCTACGCCCAGGAGCTCGATCGAAGCATGAGCAAGTTCTCCAACTTCGCCATCTCCTTCACCATCATCTCGATCCTGTCCGGGTGCTTGACCCTGTACGGCTACGGCCTCCAGCACGGCGGCCCGCCGGTCATGCTCTGGGGCTGGCTGCTGGTCGGCGTCCTCGTGATCTTCGCCGGCATGTCGATGGCCGAGATCTGCTCGGCCTTCCCGACGGCCGGCGGCCTGTACTACTGGGCGGCCAAGCTCGCGCCCGGTAAGAGCGCCCCCATCTGGTCGTGGTTCACCGGCTGGTTCAACCTGCTTGGGCAGGTCGCGGTCACGGCCGGCATCAGCTTCGGCTGCGCCTTCTCCATCTCGGCCTTTCTCTCCATCTACACCGGCGACGCCGTCTGGCTGGTGCCCAAGTACACGATCGGCATCCTGGCCGTCGTCCTCTTTGCCCAGGGCCTGCTGAACACCTTCGGCATCCGCCTCGTGGCTCTCCTCAACGACGTCTCGGTGTACTGGCATCTCGTCGGCGTGGCGGTCATCGTCGTCATTCTGTACTGGGCGCCCACGTCGCACTCGCACCAGTCCCTCGGGTTCCTGTTCGGCAGCGAGGGCTGGAACGCGTTCAAGGGGCTCTCGGGATTCTCGATCCCGTTCTACGTGTTCATCATCGGCTTGCTGAACGCGCAGTACACCTTCACCGGGTACGACGCGTCGGCGCACGTCACCGAGGAGACGGTCCAGGCGAACATCAACGGCGCCAAGGGCATCGTCAACTCCATCTGGATCTCCATGGTCGCCGGTTTCATCCTGCTCGTGGGCGTGAGCTACGCCATCCCGCATGTGTTCCCCGTGACCATCGGCGGCGTCGAATACGCGGATTACTCGAGTATCGCCCTCGCCACCGTGCCGTGGGCGACCATCTATGAGTTCGCCGCCGGCCGCACCGTCGGCCTGCTGCTCATCCTGATCGTCATCGTGGCGCAGTTCTTCTGCGGCATGTCGTCGGTCACGGCGAACTCGCGCATGCTCTACGCGTTCTCGCGCGACGGCGCCGTGCCCTTCTCCGACTTCTGGCATCACGTCAGCAAGCGCGTCCGCGTGCCCATCCGCTCCGCCTGGTTCGGCGCAGTCGGCGCCTTCATCCTGGCGCTTCCGTACCTCTACAACTACACCGCCTACGCCGCCGTGACCTCCATCGCGGTCATCGGCCTGTACATCGCCTACCTGACGCCCGTGTTCCTGCGCCGCATCAACCCGAAGGCTTTCATACCCGGTCCTTGGGTGCTGGGGGGGTACGGCGCGGTGATCGGCTGGATCGCGGTCATCTGGGTCGTCTTCATCGTCATCGTGCTGATGCTGCCTCAAGCCAGCCCGGTCACCGTCAAAAGCTTCAACTACGCGCCGATAGCGGTGCTCGTCGTCATCGGCGGCGCCGGCCTCTGGTACGCCATCTCGGCGCGCAAATGGTTCAAGGGCCCGAAGATCCAGGGCACACCTGAAGAGCTCGCCGAGATCGAGCGCGACCTCAGCATCTGAGCTCAACGCATAGTTCAGCGTCAAGAAGGCGCGGCGGGCATTGCCCGCCGCGCCTTTTCTCTTGCCCGGTCTCGCGCCGCGCCTCGACCCCGAACGGCGCTCGCAGTTCCCACTCTGCCGGCTCACGCCCGCCGCGCCGTGACACGCGGCCACCGCCGAGCGCGAAGCCTGAGCGGAGCGCTAGACACGTAGGAGAACGTGAACTAACATGCGCAGCAGGTATCAGAGGAGCGAAACTGTTCGTTTCAGTGCTCGCTTGTGAGCTTTCTTCGAAGAAGACCGCCGGCCGAGATTCGTCGGCCAGTTTGGCTCGGTTCTCTGTCCGCAGCGCCACATCAGTGCCATCGATCAGCTAGGGGGAGACATGCAGGAACGCAATCTCTTGGAAGACCTTGTCGCCATCAGTCCTGGAATGGAGATCTGGTGGGACAGCTCGCCGGTCATCTTTGGCAACTGGTGCACGATGATGCTTGCTAAGGCCGACGCCGGCGATCAGGACAATCTCAAGCGCCAGTTCAAGCGCATGTACGACACGGACGCCCCAATGGGGCAGCTCTTCCGCGGCGTCACCACCAACCCGCCCCTCTCGCTGGCGGCGATCAAAGACGACCCGGCGCGCTGGCAGAAGGTTGCGGCGCAGATCCTGAAAGAGAACGAAGGCCTCGACACCGAAGGCCTCTTCTGGCTTCTCTACAAGCAGGTCGTCAAGCAGGGCTCCGACATGTTTCTGCCGCTGTTCGAGGCATCGGGCCACAAAGAGGGCTTCCTCTCCGGTCAGGTCGACCCGCGCAGCGCCTTCGACGGCGACGCGATGCTGGCGCAGGCCCTGGAGATCCACACCATCAACCCCAACGTGATGATCAAGGTACCCGGCACCGCTGAGGGCTACGGGGTCATCGAGGAGCTCACCTCTCGCGGCATCGCCACCAACAACACCCTCACCTTCGTTCTGTCTCAGCTCCTGGACTGCGCGAAGTCGGTGATGCGGGGCCTGGAGAAGGCCACAGCGAACGGCGTCGACCTCTCGAACTGGCGTTCGGTCATCACCCACATGGAGGCCCGCTACGGCGATCTCGGCGGCCTGCGCGAGGCCGGCGCGGAGCAGGGCATCGAGATCACCGAGGGCGACGTGCGCCTCGCCGAGCTGGCCATCTTCAAGAAGGCCTACCGCACGCTCAAGGAGCGCGACTACCAAAGCAAGATGCTCTCCTGCTCGCTGCGCCTGGGCCCGACTATCGACGGCAAGCAGCAGATCTGGCACCTCGAGGAGAAGGCCGGCGCCGACATCGTCGTCACCTGCCCGCCGTCGCTCATCGACGAGTGCATCAACTTCCCGCAGCCCGAGAACATCAAGTTCGAAGCGAACCGTATCGCCGTCGATCCGCCCAAGGAAGTCATGGACAAGCTCATGCAGATCCCTTACTTCTCGCGGGCCTACGACGAGGACGGCTACACGCGCGAGGAGTACAACACGCATCCGGCGCTGGTGAAGACCGCGGAGGCCTTCTCGAAGGCCACCAACGAAATGGTCGCGTTCGCGGGCAGTTGCCTCGCGGGCGACGGGCCTAGCTGACGAAAGGACTTCAAGAATGGCGAACATCCAGGACAAGTTCGTACCGTGGCTGCTGCCCGCGCCAGAGTACAACACCAGCATCCTCGACAAGGCGTGGGCACATCCCGAGCTCGGCCGCCTGATGCTCAACGAGAACCCCACGCCGCCGTCCGACAAGGTGGTCGAGGCGGTCACCGAGATCGTCAAGAGGGGCAATCGCTACCCGGACAGCATGCTGCGGCTGCGCGAGAAGCTGGCGAAGCTTCACGGTGTGAAGGTGGAGAACATCGCCCTGGCCAACGGGTCGTCCGAGACCATCGACGCGATGATGCGCATCTTCCTGCAGCCGGGCGATGAGTTCCTGCTGTCCGACCCGACCTTCGAGATGTTCCTTTCGCGCTGCGGCCTGTGCGGCGGCACGAACGTGCAGATCCCGCTGCGCGAATCGGATCTGCAGTACGACGTGGACGCCATGCTCGCGGCGGTCAATGAGAAGACCAAGCTGATCCTCATCATCAACCCCAACAACCCGACGGGCATCTTCATCGACGACGCCGACCTCATCAAGTTCTGCGAGCTGGGCATCCCGCTGTGCGTGGACGAGGCCTACCTCGACTACCATCCGGCGGTCGAAGCCAAGACCGACCTCATCAAGAAGTATCCGCACGTGTTCATGTCGCACACCTTCTCGAAGGCCTTCGGCCTCGCCGGCGTGCGCTTCGGCTACATCGTCGCCGTGCCCGAGCTCGTCGAAGCCTTCACCAAGATGTACCTGCCCTGGAACGTCAGCCTCATGGCGATGGCGGCCGCCGAGGCCATCCTCGACAACCCCGAAGAAGTCCAGGCCAAGGTCAAGTACAACAACGACTGGATGGACGTCTTCACCACAGAGCTCTTGGCGGCCGGGCTCAAGCCTTACCCGGCCCACGGCAACTACATGCTCATCGACGCAAGCATGACGGGCAAGAGCACCGCCGAGATCCTGAAGGCGGGCCTGGACACGCAGCAGATCATCCTGAAGAGCATCAAGCCGATCCACGGCAAGGACGGCTACTTCCGCGTCACGCCCGGCCTCGTCGCAGAAAACGAGCGCTTCGTGACGTTCGTGAGGGACTACTTCGGCGACAAGTAAGCGCCTCGACGCACACCCCTGGCCCGTCTGCAGCCTCCGCCCTCCCGTCTTCATCGGAGGGCGGAGGCTGACGGGCTTCCGCCCCAGAACGAAAGGACGCACGTGAGCCCAGAGGCGAGCGCACCGACTCTCGAAGAGCGCTGCATCGAAACCATCCGCTTTCTCGCCGTCGACGGCGTGCAGAAAGCCAACTCCGGTCACCCCGGCATGCCCATGGGCGTCGCCGCCGTAGCGCACACGCTGTTCACGCGCCACTTGCGCTTCGACCCGGCCGACCCGGCCTGGCCCGATCGCGACGGCTTCGTGCTCTCCGCCGGCCACGCCAGCATGCTGCTCTACTCGCTGCTTCATCTCACCGGCTACGACCTGACCCTCGACGATCTCAAGGCGTTCCGCCAGTGGGGCAGCAAGACGCCCGGTCACCCCGAGTACGGGCATACTGCGGGCGTCGAGACGACCACCGGCCCCCTCGGCCAAGGCTTCGCCAACGCCGTCGGCATGGCCGTGGCCGAGCGCTTCCTCGCCGCCACCTTCAACGGCGACGGCCCGGCGGTCATGGATCACTTCACCTACGCCCTCGCCGGCGACGGCGACATGATGGAGGGCATCACCAGCGAGGCTGCCTCCTTCGCCGGTCACCAGAAGCTCGGCAAGCTCGTGGTCCTCTACGACGACAACCACATCACCATCGATGGCACCACAGACCTCGCCTTCACCGAAGACGTCTGCGCGCGCTTCGAGGCCTACCACTGGCATGTGCAGAAGGTCGCGGGCGGCAACGACGTGGAGGCCATCGACGCGGCTATCGCCGCCGCCAAGGTCGAGACCGGACGGCCCTCGCTCATCGCCGTGCGCACGCACATCGGCTGCGGCTCCCCGAACAAGCAGGACACCTCGGGTGCTCACGGCGCGCCGCTGGGCGTCGATGAGGTCAAGCTGACCAAGGAGGCCTGCAACTGGCCGCTCGAGCCGGCCTTCTTCGTGGCCGACGACGTGAAGGCGTTCTACGGGGAGGCCGGGAAGCGCGGCGCATCCGTGCATGCGGCTTGGCGCGGACGCTTCGCGGCCTGGAGCGCCGCCGACGCCTCTCGCGCCGCCGAGTGGGACGCCGCCTGGAGCCGCAAGCTGCCGGCCGGCTGGGACGCGGATCTGCCGGTGTTCAAGCCTGAGGACGGTGCCGTGGCGACACGCTCTGCCTCCGGCAAGGCCATCAACGCCCTGGCGCCGCACCTGCCCACGCTGATCGGCGGCTCCGCCGACCTGGCGCCCTCCAACAACACCTGGATCAAGGACGCGCCCGCCCAGCAGGCGGACACGCCCGAGGGCCGCAACTTCCACTTCGGCGTGCGCGAGCTCGCGATGGCGGCCATGGGCAACGGATTCGCGGTGCACGGCGGCATCCGGCCCTACGTGGCCACGTTCTTCGTCTTCGTGGACTACATGCGCCCCGCCATGCGACTCGCGGCGCTCATGGGTCTCCCCGTGACCTACGTGCTCACGCACGACAGCATCGGGGTCGGCGAAGACGGCCCCACTCACCAGCCGGTCGAGCACCTCGCCATGCTGCGCGCCACGCCGAACTTCACCGACCTGCGTCCCGCCGACGCCAACGAGACCATCGAGGCCTGGAAGATCGCCCTGCAGCACGATGACGGCCCCGTGGGGCTCATGCTGTCGCGCCAGAACCTGCCGACCATCGACCGCACCAAGTACGCGCCGGCGAGCAGCGTCGCCAAGGGCGCCTACGTGCTGGCCGACGCCTCCGAGGGCGGCGCCCCAGACGTGATCCTCATGGCCAGCGGCAGCGAGGTGGCCCTGGTGCTCGAGGCGCACGAGCGCCTCGTGGCCGAGGGCGTGCGCTCGCGGGTGGTCAACATGGCGTCGTGGGCGCTGTTCCGCCGGCAGAACGCGGACTATCGCGAGGACGTGCTGCCGCTCTCGTGCAGCCGCCGGCTGGCAGTCGAGGCGGGCGTCACGATGGGCTGGGAGCGCTGGGTCGGCGACGGTGGCCAGATCATCGGTCTCGACCGCTACGGCGCCTCCGCCCCGGCCGGGATCCTGTTCGAGCAGTTCGGTTTCACCGCCGACAACGTCTACGCGCGCGCCAAGGCCCTTCTGGACGGCGCCGCCGAATAGGCGACGCACTTCCTTGCCTGCAAGGAGGGTCCGGCCGGAGACGGCCGCTCCCTCCCGGGGCGCAGGAGGCATGCGACGATGTTTGTCTCGGACCGGGGCGCCGCCCAGCGGCGCCCCGGTCCGCTTCTCTGTCCCTGCGTCTTCGCGTTGTCGCCGGCGTCGTCCCTGACCATGACTGCGTCGAGACGCACGAGCACGGCGCCCAGGCCGCCGACGCGTCCTTCGGCCCCCAGGTGCTAGGATGAGCGCCAACCGCTTCTGAGGAGTCAGCAATGGCGTCGAAGACCACGAGGAGAAAGAACACCGCCCCCGCCTGGAAGAAGTTCGCCGTCGTCTTGTCGGCGCCCGTCGCCGTGATCGTCGTGATGTCCCTTCTTCATGCCTCCAAATGGAGCTTTCTCCCCTTCTTCATGCTCATCCTTGGTGTGGCCGCCGGTGCGGTCTGGCTCACGGCCAGGCTGCTGGGGGTCCGCCTCAGCCTGGGTAGCTGGGACTAGCATGCGCCGCGCCGACTTGGCCTGCCCGGGCAACGAAGCCCGCGAGACCTAGACACGCCGGGTAAGCTCGGCTAGTATGCGTGCGGGTCGTCCGAAGCGCGGACTTGTTCGCTTCGGTGCCTGCGTGTTTGCTTTCTCGACGGGAAGACGTGCACGTTGCCCAGACCGCCGCGATCCGATCCCCGGTCCCGCAGGCATCATCGAACACCCGGCACGTGCCGCCTCTCGTCACAGGGCTCATCCCGCCGCGGGACGAAGGGTAGATGCTGAAGATACTTGCGAGCAGAGAGCGGTTGCGCGCGTGACCGGCGCAGGGCGCAACCGTCCCGCAACTCGCGCGCTGGACATCCGCTCTCGTCGGGCACATGGCCCTTCCACTTCCAGCGATCAATCGAGCGACCGTCCGCGGAGCACCGTGGCCGCGGTTCGCTTCGAGTCCAGCAATTCGGGAGCACCGCATGACTGAAGAAGAGCTTCAGCCCATTGACGAAGAGATCGGCATGGGCACGGTCGATGTCGAGCAGGCCAAGATCTTCCAGGACGAAGCAGTCAGAGTCGTGAAGGCCGGCGAGGAGCGCGGCGTGGTGCTGCGCATCATCGGCGCGCTCGCCTTTCATCAGCACTGCCCCGAGTTCGGCTACTTTCAGGAGAAGCTGAACCGGATCTACACCGACATCGACTTTGCCGGCTACGGCAAGCAGTCCAAGCCCATCCGTGACCTCTTCAAGGCGATCGGCTACGACGAGGACGTCGAGATCAACGCCTTTCACGCCGAGGGCGGCCGCCTGATCTTCAACCACCCTCAGACGCACATCCACGTCGACGTGTTCATGGACAGGCTCGACTTCTGCCACCCCATCCCCTGGAAGGGGCGCCTCGAGGTCGACGAGCTCACGATCCCTTTGGCCGAGCTCATGCTCGAGAAGATGCAGATCATCAAGATCAACGAGAAGGACATCATCGACACCATCATGCTGCTGCGCGAGCACGCCGTGGCCGACGACGACGACGACCACATCAACTCGCGGCGCATCGCCGAGCTCTGCGCCGGCGAGTGGGGCCTCTGGCGCACCACCACGATGAACCTCGAGAAGACGCGAGACTACCTGCCCCACCTCGACCTCACTGAAGAGGACAGGAGCGTCGTCACGCAGCGCATCGACGAGCTCCTCGCGGCGATGAACGACTACCCCAAAGGCACGAAGTGGAAGATCCGCGCCAGGGTCGGCGACAAGGTCAAGTGGTACAAGACGATCGACTGACAGGACAGGTGACCGCACGATGGCATTCTGGAAGAAGAAGGACGACGCCGGACCCAGGCAGACGCGCGTGTTCTACGCCACCGACATCCACGGTTCCGAGCGGACCTTTCGCAAGTTCCTGAACGGCGCCAAGTTCTACAAGGTCGACCACATCATCATGGGCGGCGACATCACCGGCAAGTTCCTCGTGCCGATCGTGCACGAGCACGACAGCCACTACCGGGTCACGCTGCAAGGCACGACGGAGTCCCTCGAAGGAGACTCCGCCCTGCAGGCCGTGAAGGAGCGCATCGAGACCTTGGGCTTCTACCACGTGACCCTTGAGGAAGACGAGCTTCACGCCATGCAGGAGAGCCAGGGCGAGATCGACGCCGTGTTCCGCCGGCTCGGCCGCGAGCGCCTGGAGCGCTGGATCGCGCTCGCAGACGAGCGGCTGGCCGGCACACCCGTCAAGTGGTACGTCACGGGGGGCAACGACGACCCCATGGACGTACTGAGCGTGCTGGAGGGCATCGACAGCGAGCACATCGTCAACTGCGAGGGCAAGATGGTCCTCATGGACGACCTGTATCCAATGGCCAACTGCGGATACAGCAATCCCACCCCGTGGGACACCCCGCGGGAGGTCGAGGAGGAGGTGCTGGAGCAACACCTGGAAGCGGCAGTGCAGGGCATCGACGACTTCACGAGCGCGATCTTCAATTTCCACGTGCCGCCCTATGACTGCACTCTGGACGATTGCCCCAAGCTCGACTGGTCCACAGACCCCCCCACCCCCGTGGTGGTGGGGGGCGTAGCGCAGTCCGCACCGGCCGGCAGCACCGCGGTGCGCAAGATCGTGGAGAAGTACCAGCCGATGCTCGTGCTCACCGGGCACATCCACGAGTCGCGGGGTCTGGTCAAGGTCGGCAAGACGACGGTGATCAACCCCGGCAGCGAATACGGCGAGGGCATCTTGAGGGGATGCATCGTTAATCTCAAGCCGGGCAAGGTCGCCGGCTATCAGATGACGTCGGGGTGACGTCGGCCGTTAGCCGGTAGCGTGTGCGTGTGATCCGCTTTGCTACGTGACATGGGGGGTAGAGATGGCAACAGCAGCAGCAAAGCCTGAGGTTTTCAGTCGCAAGGCCTCAGGTCTGTCCCGGGTGATGTCGCCCTGGTCGGCGTTCATGTACAACTTCCTGACCATGGGCGTGATCTTCCCGTGGACGTTCGTCTGGGCGCCGGCGGCGTTCCCGGGCGTCTCCGTGTGGAAGGCCTGCCTCTTCGCGATCCTCCTGGAGCTCCCGATCGCCTTGGCCTACGTCTGGATGGCGACCGCCATGCCGCGCAGCGGCGGCGACTACGTCTTCCAGAGCCGCGTGCTCGGCGGCGCCATCGGTTTCCCGGTGGTGATGAGCGGGTTCGTGGTCTGGATCCTTCAGTGGGTCGCGCTCGCCGGCTGGCTGCTCGCCACCCTCGGCGTGGCGCCGCTGTTCATGGGCCTCGGCGTCTACTACGACAGCAAGAGTCTCATCGACGCCGCCGTCTGGGCACAGTCGGCACAGGGCCACGTCATCATCAGCATCGTCGGCGCGGCGGCCATGGCAGCGCTGCTCGTGGCCGGCTTCAAGCACTACGTGCGCCTGCAGTACTTCATGTTCGCCGCGACCGCCGTCCTCGTGGTCGTCCTGCTGGTGCAGTTCCTGCGCACGTCGCCCGAGCAGTTCGCGTCAGCCATCAACCACTTCTCCAGCGTCGTCGACGGCCGCACAGACTACTATCACTGGGTGCAAAAG
>Ga0194063_10003005_pt1 | contig 10211 bp, 9 predicted proteins | sample SepL3720m_MetaG_FD_155459 | JGI IMG/M metagenome (GOLD analysis project Ga0194063, IMG submission 155459) | Anoxic zone freshwater microbial communities from boreal shield lake in IISD Experimental Lakes Area, Ontario, Canada - Sep2016-L373-20m | ecosystem: Environmental > Aquatic > Freshwater >...
CCACATGCAGCAGCCAGCGCAGCTTTGGGGGCTGCTGCTCGGCTCTCACCCGCCCGTGGGCATCCACCCAGGCATCGAGCAGGCGGCGTTGGCGGATGGCGCCATAGGCCAGTTCGGTGGCCAGGGCCCGATCGGCACCGCTGAGCGAGGTCCGATTGAGTTCCCGCTCCAGGGCGGCATCGGCATAGGCCCCGGCCGCCACCGCCAGCAGCACCTTCCAGGCCACCTCCCTCGCCGGCAGGCCGTTGGATCGCACGGGGTCAGGCAAAGGGAGAGTCCAGCAGCGGTACAGGCTCGCGTTGAGCAGGCTCCAGATGTACTGGAGCATCGGGCCGCCAGCGGTGGAGCGCCAGGGGCAGCCGACCCTGGCCGTCGACGGGAATCCCCTCGGCGATCAACAGTTGGCGCTGGATCCAGTCACTGCCTTCGCGCCCGGGGCTCAGGCTGATGCGCCCGGCGGCGTTCACGACCCGATGCCAGGGCAGCTCCGAGGGCAGCGGCAAACGCCGCAGGGCCCAGCCCACCTGGCGGGCGCAACCCCAGGCCCCGATCAGTTCGGCGATCTGCCCGTAGGTGGCGAGTCGGGCGGCGGGGATGCGGGCCACCATGGCGTAGACCTGGCGATCGAAGCTGGGTATGGATGGCGCCTGGGTCATGGCGGGGAGGGTTGTGGTCCCGATCTCAGCCCCGATCCTGGCTGCATCCCCCCCTGGCCCACGCCGCTTCCACCAACCCCAAGCCACCGTCCACCGATGCCTCTGTTGCCCCGCCGCTTTGAGCGCCTCAAGGCCGTGCTCAATCGGCGCATGGGTGATCTCACCGTGCTGCTGGAGCATGTGGATAAACCCCACAATCTCTCGGCCATCCTGCGCAGCTGCGATGCCGTGGGGGTGATGGAGGCCCATGTGGTCAGCCTGGCCGGGCGCCCCCGCACCCTCAACGACACCGCCAAAGGCAGTCAGAAGTGGGTGGAGCTGCTGCCCCATCCCGATGGAGCCACCGCCCTGGGCCAGCTCAAGCAGCAGGGCCTGCGCATCTTCGGCACCCATCTGGGCGTGGCGGCGCGGGATTATCGCGAGTGTGATTACACCGGCCCCTGCGCCTTTGTGCTGGGGGCCGAGAAGTGGGGACTCAGTGAGGCCACCACCCGGCTGGTGGATCAGCCGATCTTCATCCCGATGCAGGGGATGGTGCAGTCGCTGAACGTGTCGGTGGCGGCGGCCACCCTGCTGTTCGAAGCCCTGCGTCAGCGCCAGCAGGCTGGCCTGGTGCCCAGCCGGGGCGAAGGAATTGCAGCGGAGCGCTATCAGCGCACCCTGTTCGAATGGGCCTATCCGGAGGTGGCCCGCTGGTGTCGTCAGCAGGGGCGCTCCTATCCCGAATTGAATGAGGAAGGCACGATCCTTGAGGAGCTGCCGCGTACGCTCCGGCTGCGCTGCTGATGGGTGCCGGGTTCCCTCCAGAGGGTTTTCCCGTTTCGACGGCGTCTTTGCGAGCCCCTGAATGCCTCCCTGGGCCTGCGGCGATCCTGGTCCGAATCCCAGCCAGCACCTGGGCCGTGGGGGCGGCGAGGAGCCAGTCGCCGTTGGCTCGAGGATGATGATTGGAAATAGCCTGAAGTTTCCAATCAGCTTGGAATCCAGAGTTGTTACTGAGCGAGTCCTTGCTCATCAACCTGCTGCTGCCGCTGGGCCTGCGGTCGGCGTTGATTTTGATTTCAGCAACCAGAGAGTGCCGCTGCTGTTTGTGGCCACATGAAGATAGTGAGATAACAATGTTCGATCGGAAAGGGCCATGCCCAACTGACTGAGAATGACAGGATCTCGAGCCAGTACGATCGTATGGAAACGACCTGCCCTGATCAGGCTTAACAGCCGTTGACGATCTGTTTCCAATAGAAGTTCTGACAGGCCAGGCCCTTTCCAGGCAGAGGCCAGCCCGAGTTCGGCTGAATAAATGCCCTGTCGCTTGCAGAGCAACAGGCAGCCTGAGCCAGGAGTGCAGGCGCTGCGGATGAAGTCCAGCTCATCGCGAAGCTGACGCTGGGCAGGTTCAATGTGCCCTGAATGGATCGGGAAAAAATCGGCCTGAATGATCAGCAAAGGAATCGAGAAGAGCAGACCGATGGCAGGCACGACCAAGGCCGTGACACCAGCCATGCATGGCCAGAAGTCGCCAGCCGGAATCAGGCCCAGGCGATGGGCACGAAGCTGACGGTCGACCAGCAGCCCCGTCAACAAGACTGCCGGCCAACTGACGGCAATCAGATTGGAAAGGTGAGACCGACCCTGATAGTAAACAAACAAGCCCAGGCCAAGCAGGGAAAGATAAATGATAATTGCGCCAAATCTTTGGTTCTTGCGGCAACGTATTTCTTCGAGTCCTGTTATAAATGACAGCAGATAGACGCCAAGAACTGCCATCCAGGCGCCAGGTGCTTCAAGTGGTAGGGGAATCATGAAGAAGCCTAGTTTGTAGAAAATTGATTGGTATTCGGAAACGGCTGCCAGGTTGGGCATCTCGCCAGATTTGAGATGCAAATAGAGAAAAAATGTGGCAAATAGAAAAAGGCAGGAAAGTGGAATCGCCAGCATCGATAGGAGCCAGAATTTGCCTGATTTCCCAAGTACCAATAGCTGCCTTAAGGAGTCTGATTTTGGTTTGCAGGAGAGTAGTGTAAAGGCGCCAAAAACTGATCCTAGCGCTAGGATGATGGCAGCCCCAGTGTCAAGGTTCCACAGCAAGGAAACGGCTGCGATACCAATCAGAATCCACAGTCGTATCTGCTCAGTATTCCTGATGAACCAATCAAAAAGAAAAACGGTTAGAGCTGGAAACAAAAAGCGAACGGGCCAGTATTGAAAATAGGGATCGAGTTCCTCGGAAAGTCCATCGGCGCCACCAATGCCATAGGTCACCATCGCCAGGGCCAGCGTCGTGATCACCATGACGCCGTGATTCCTTATGTATCGAGACAGCACAAAATGCAGGCAGAGGATTGAAGCCAGCTGAAAGATTGCAAAGACAAGGCTCAGGCGGGCCACGGAGAGGCTGGTCAGACGAAATAAAGGTGCTAGAAATTCAGGGAAAAGGCCGTATTGGGAGGGCAGATCGACAAGGAGAGTTTTCCCGGCGACGACTTGTGAAAGTGGATAAATCAAAGCATCAAAATGATCCGACCAAGTACTTGAAAGAGTGACTCTTTGAATCGTGGCAAACCGGAAGCAAGCAAGGCTTAATAGTGAAATGCCAACCAGTGCTGCGCGGGTTTGGTGGCGGCCAGCCCTGGCTTGCCGTAGAAACTCGGCGGCGCTCATGGCCGAGCCTGGAAATGTTAGTTTAAGCAGGATAATTGCGAAGACAACCTCGATGGCCAGGGCAAATTGATGAATTGCTTGAAAGTTTTCCAGGCCACCTAGAAGAGATATCGCCATGGGCGAAAATAAATATGGAATCAGTAGTAGAGCTGCAACAGTAAATGGCAGCAGCCGATTAATAAGCACTGCTCCAGCTGATGATCTGGACATGTCAATGCCACGAAACAGGCGTGAGATCACTAGGCCAAGGGCAACAAGAGGCACCAAAGTGCCGAGAAGTAAAAATGTGAATCTCTCCCAAGGCTCCGGATGAACGAAGGCCCGCGCCGTACTGATCAGTTGTCTGGCCTCAACAGTGGCAGAGCCCCCAAACCAGGCTTGAAAGGGCGATAGGGCAAGAGCAGCGCTAACGGTAAGGAACAAGCAGACAACAAAAAGTCTTTGAATCCGTCGAGACATCTGATAAAAGCAAGCAGATGTCTTGTTCGCCTCTTGATTCGTCAATGCCTGAGCCGTTAAGAGATAGGGTATTGTGTAGCAGCTTTCTTTGAAAAAGTTGTTTCCGTCCGTGCGGCTCCCGGTGCCTGTGGCGATCCTGGCCCGAATCCCTGCCAGCATCTGGGCCGTGCTGGTCGCGAGCCTGGCTGCCCTGGCCTGGATTCCCACCCTGCTGGAGTTGGCCCGGCCCAGCTCCGACCAGGTCTGGGAGCGTTTCGGTCTGACCATGGCCTGCCAGTCGCAGCAGTTCCAGCTCGGCTGGATCGGCGAAACGGCGAGTCAGCAATCCTTTGGTGCTTTCACCGGCTCCCTTCCCGCCATCGCAGTGCAGTGGATCAGCTGCAAAATCGCCCTACTTACCGGGCTGGATCCGCTGCAGGCCTTGTTGATCCCTGGCCTGTTGCTCACCTTCATCCTGGCCGAGCTCAGTTGCCGGCTGGCGGGCTTCCGTCGATTCACCAGTCTGGCCACTGCCTTCTTGATCACCACCGCCCCCTGTTCCTTTTCACGGGTGGGCCACCTCTCTCTGGCGATGCTGTGGACCGTGATCCCTGGGCTGCTGGCTTGCCATGCCCTCTGGCGGGCGATGGCCCATCGAAGTCGGCCGCTGACGCTTCTGGGCGCAGGAGCCCTGGCCAGTCTGCTGTGCCTGCCGAGCCAGGAGTACTACGTCTTCTTCGTGCTGCTGCTGCTGGCGAGCAGCTTCGCCCTGCTGCTGTTGCTCGCCACCCTGCGCGTCACAACCATTGAGGCTCTGGCCGCGATCGTCGCCCGCGGACTGCTGTTCGGTATCGGTTTCCTGGCTGTGATCCTGGTGCTCTATGCCGGCAAGCTGGCCGCTGTTGGCTTGGGCTCCAGCCAGCCCCCGGCGTTCTGGTCAGCCCCTCGCTACGCCATCGAACAATTCCAGTACGGATTGTTGCCGTTCACCTGGATCATCCCTCCCCCCTGGGTGGCGATGGTGCGCGAGGGCTTGGAGAATGCCGGCATCGCCACAGTCTCGGAGTCGTATTTCTGGTCCACCGGCAGCTTCCTGATCCCGATTGCCTGGATCGTCGCGATCCGCACCATCGCCGGCGATCCGAGCAGCGCCGCGGCTCCAGGCCGCCACGGTCTCGGCCGCAGTGATCTCAGGTTTTTCGCCCTGCTGCTCACGCTCACCACCTTTCTGGGCCTGTTCTGGATGACGATGGGCGGTGCCGGCACCCTGATGGCCATTCTCAATCCCACCCTGCGTTCGCTCAATCGCTTCACGGCGTTTGAATACGGCGCCAGTGTGTTGATGCTCATGGCCCTGCTGGATCGGGTCATCAGCCGACGCCAGCTCAAGCCCTGGCCAGCTGCAGGGGGTGAAGCATGAAGCGGGCAAGGCGGCGTGAATCCATCGATCCCCTGGTGGCCGGTTTCGGCCTGCTGGCGCTCTGGATCAGCATCGAACTGCTCTACGGCAGCGGCTGGTTGCGGCTGCCAGCGATCCTCGCGATGCGGCAGCGGCAGCTCGGCAGCCAGGCCCAACAGCGGGCCAAGCCGAAACTGATCAACCTGCTCGAAGCCCTGCCCGCCCAGAACCGACGCGTCTGGTTTGCGCCTTACACCACCTTTCCAGAAACCGGCATCGTCGAAAGCCGCAATCGCCGAGGCATTTACGACACCTTCCTCAGCTTCCCCAGCTCGGGCATCAGCAGCAACTACGGCGCCATCAATCTCTCAGCGGCAGACAGCTTGTTTGCTCAGGCTTCCAGCCAGGGGCTGGCGGCTGAAGCCAGGCTGGCCCAGCAGCTGGGTTACCGCAGTTTCGCCCTTGACCTCGGCGCCATCAGCAATCCCCTGGCTGCCGATCGGCTCTGCAGGCGCACCAAGGGCTGTCAGCTGAGTGCCGATGCTTACGCCCTGTTCCCCCTGGGCCAGGCCGAGGCTGGCTGGATCAGCCAGCTCAAGGGGCTGGAGCGCAATCTGCCCCTGCAACCCCAGATCAGCGCCGCGCCGCGCTGGGGAGGCCTGGTTGGCCATCCCAACCAGTGGTGGCAGAGCACGATCGCTTCGCTCGCCCCCGGCGATGGCCGTCTGCGACTGCGGGCCCGGCCGCTCTGGAATCTGGTGGTGTATCGCTATCCGATCCAGGGGCTGCCGCCGGCCACCAGGCGCCTGCTCAATCCGCGCGGTCTGCGGGTGCGGGCGGTGCTGGATCCTGGGCTTCAGGGCGTCAATCTCTGCCTTCGCTCCGCAGCAGTCAAGGCGCCAGCAGAATCCTGCCAGCTGGTCAATCTCACGGCCCAGGATCCGGCCGTCGACATCAGCCGCTGGATCCAGCCCGGCAGCCTGACCCAGATCGAGGTGATGATGCTGATTGACCGTGATGGGCTGCCGACCACCATGAATCGGATTGTGGCGCCAACTGACAGGCCAACCGAACCTTCCCCCTTCACCATCGAGATCATCCCTCCGCCAATCAGCCGGCTCAGCTGAGTGGCTCAGCGAGTTGAAGGGGCTGAAGGCGTCGAAGGCACGCGGGGAGCACTGGTGTACTCCTGAATCAGGGGAAAGGTGATCGCCATGGCCCCCACCGCGCCTGTGAGGATCAGCAACATCCGAAACATCCGGAAGAGCAGGTTCGACACCAGGCCCGAGCTCATGATTCCAGGCTGCCGCCGCCGCCCTGGCGCTCGCAGTGAAGGGCGCTGGGCAGCCACAGGGCCAAAACCAGCAGGGCAAGCTCAAGCAGCAGGGGCTGGCCTGCCACCACCACCACCACCAGCACCAGCACGGCCAGAAACTTGGTGAACAGACCGATCACGTCGTCGTGATCGGACCGGCCTCGGATCCAGAGCAGCAGCGAGAGGGCAAGAAAAAGCAGAACCGACCACCAGGGCATGACGGACCAGGAGCCAAAGCGTGAAGTCCTGCCAACCCTAATGAGACCTGGGCTCATCGACCAACACCGGCCGGCCAGATCACGTTGGGCTGTCCCACCAACCCTGCACTGCCCGGATCGGCCTGATCGGCTGCATCGGGTTCAGCTGCTGCGATCCGGCTGGCCCGAAAGCCAGCTCTCCAGGCCCTCGCCGAGAAACGACAGCCCCAGCACCAGCACGAACATCGCCAGGCCGGGGTAGAGAGCCGTCCACCAGATGCCCGTCGGTACGGCGGTCAGGGCCTGCTGCAGATCACCGCCCCACTCAGGAATGGTTTCCGGCAGACCCAGACCCAGAAAGCCGAGGCCACCCAACACCAGAACGGCATCGGCGGCATTGAGGGTGAGCAGCACCGGGACCGAGGTGATCACATTGCGCAACAGGTACCGGCGCAGGATCCAGACGGGGCCGGCACCGAGAGAACGGGCCGCCTCCACGAACAGTTCCGCCTTGACCTGGGCGGTCTGGTTGCGCACCACCCGGAAGTACTGGGGCACGTACACCACGCAGAGGGCTGCGGCGGCATTGGGCAGCCCTCGACCGAGCAGAAAGGCCAGCACCACGGACAGCAGCAGCACCGGCAGGGTGTAGAGGGTGTCCATCAGCAGCACCAGGGTCCGATCGACCCCGCCACCGAGGTAACCACTCACCATGCCCAGAGGCACCCCGACCGCCAGGGCCAGCACCAGGGCGATCAACACCACCTGGAGAGCCACGCCGCTGCCCGCCAGGGTTCTGACGCAGACATCCCGGCCGAGCCGATCGGTTCCGCACCAGTGGTGCAGCGAAGGCGAGGCATAAATCGGGTTGTCCAGTCCGGTATTGGGATCGCTGAGCACCCCGAGATGAATCAGCAGGGGCGTCAGCAGGGCCGTGGCGGCATAGATCAGCACGATGGCCAGCCCCCAGAAGGCCATGCGGGCCGAGAGATTCGCCGATGACCAGCGCGTGAACACCAGGTGATGAAAACGGTTGTCCCATTCAACCTCCCCTCTGGCTTGGTTCCAGAGAGGGCGCCTAGGCTGAAGAGCGTCAAGACTCCAGCGGGCCGCAGCTGTGACGGGCCCCGAGCAGACAGACCCCATGAACGCCTACCGCCTGTTGATCGTCGACGACGACCCGGAACTTCGCAATTTCCTGGTCACCGAGCTCTCGGTGGAGGGTTATTGCTGCAAGGAGGCGGCCACCGGCCAGCAGGCCCTCGGTCAGATTCGCGCCGAACCCTGGGATCTGGTCCTGCTGGACTGGACCCTGCCTGATTTCAACGGCGTCGAAGTCTGCCGGCGCATGCGCCAGGGGGGCATCGCGACGCCGGTGCTGATGATCACGGCGCGCGATGAGGTGCGCGAGCGGGTCGAGGCCCTCGACTCCGGCGCTGACGACTACCTCACCAAGCCGTTCTCGATCGAAGAGCTTCTCGCCCGGGTCAGGGCCCGGCTGCGGCGCACCGGGCTGAACGATCCAGAAGACGGCCTGCTGCGGGTGGGCGATCTGGTGCTCAATCCCGCCAGCCGCGAAGTCAGCCGGGACGGGGCCTTCATCCACCTCACCGCCAGGGAGTTCGACCTGCTGCAGCATCTGATCCGCCAGCCCAACCAGGTGCATGAACGGCGCAGCATTTTGGATGCTCTCTGGGGTGAGAACTGGATGGGCGATGACAACCTGCTCGACGTCTATGTGCGCTACCTGCGCAAGAAACTCGAGCCCGCTGGCAAGCCCACGCTGATTCAAACCGTGCGAGGGGTTGGATTCATGGTCAAGGAAGGACCTCCCCGCTGAGATTCTCAAGCACGTTGCCAGCATCAACGGTGGGTTCGCCCACCTCAAACAGCGGCAGATGCAACTGGAAATCAGCTCCGCCCCCAGGAGCATCCGCCACCATCACGATTCCTGCCATCGCCTCCATCAGCAGCTGAACCACTGCCAGGCCGATGCCGCTCCCCCGTGTATTGACGGCAGCCTGACCGCGCACGAAGCGGCCGAAGATCGCCTCGCGCTCGGTCGGCGCCACCCCAGGCCCGCGATCCACCACATGCAGCACCAGGGACACCGCTGTGGCCTCGACGGATAAGCGCACCGGGGCCGGCGACGGCGAATAGCGCAGGGCATTGTCGATCAGCACCACCAGGCACTGGGCCAACCGCTCCGGATCGCCGGCAGCCAGGGGCAACGACCCCTCCTCCTGGGGCGGCTGCAGCCGCAGGCGTCCTTCGGCGCCACCGGCCAGACGCTCGAAGGACTCCAGCACGATGTCCTCGACGTCAATGGCCTGCCGCCGCAGTTCCAGCCGGCCCGCATCATTGCGGGCCAGATCGAGCATGTCGCTGACCATCGCCCCCATGCGGCGGGCCTCGGCGCTGATCAAGGCCAGCGAGGGCCCGAGCGCTGCGGCGGCAGGCTGGCGCTGCAGGCTCTGGGCATGGCCGGAGATCAGCGTGATCGGGGTGCGCAATTCATGGGCGACGCCATCCACGAAGGTGCGCTGGCGCTCCCAGGAGGAGGCGAGTCGCTCCTGCATGGCGTTGAAGGTGGCGGCAATCGCTTGCAGCTCCTCGGGTTGGCTGGCCACATCCAGGGGCGGCGGCGGTGCCGAGGGTGAGCGATAGGCGGAGATCTGTTTGCCAAGCGCCTCCAGGGGCTTGACCATCCCGAAGGCCATCACCGGCCGCAGCAGGAGTCCGGTCAACATGGCGGAGGCTCCAGCGGCAGCCGCCAGCAGCTGCAGCGAGAGGTTCTGCTGCGCAATCGAATCAGTCACGTCCTGGCGCAGCAGCAGGGAGCGCAGCTGGCCATCCCGCAGCATCAGCGAGCTGGCACTTTCGAGAATCACCCCATCGGCCTGCCACTGGAGCCGCGGCTCAAACTCCGATCCGGTGGGCAGCAGCTTCACTGCCAGGCCTGGCATCAACATCTCCGCCACGACGGGCGTGAATTGATCCTCGGTGCGGACCCGCTGGATCAGGGCCGTGCTGATGCGATCGATCAGTTGTTGGTGTGCCTGGCGCCGCTCAATGCGATTGAGGCTCAAGGTGAGCACGACCAGAATCGTGTAGCCGGCCAGAACGGCCAGGATCGTGGTCGATTGCAGCCACAGGCGCAGCGATGCGGCGGGCCTCGCCGGCAGCAGCCATTGCCATGATGGTAAATCGATCCTCACGTCTGCATTGTGCTCCTGGTTCGGAATCTGTTAGGAAAGTGAGATTTCAAATCTAGTCCCATGCCAAAGGAGTGAACGATCCATAGCGAGGCCCTCAGCGGCTTGCTGCCCATGCCTGGCCTTTGATCTGCCGCCGTAGAGCGGCACTTTCAGCCAAGGGCAGGGTGGCGGCACGGAGCCAGCCGCCACAAAACTTTGCCGTAACCATTCAGGCGTCGGTACGCACTGCCGCGCGAGTGCACCCTGATCGCTCATCGCTGAGCGGGCAAAGAAGCCGTGCTGTTGTTGCTGCTGAACTCAGGGATCCGGCAGCAATGAGGGCATCAC
>Ga0194063_10003006_pt1 | contig 10210 bp, 10 predicted proteins | sample SepL3720m_MetaG_FD_155459 | JGI IMG/M metagenome (GOLD analysis project Ga0194063, IMG submission 155459) | Anoxic zone freshwater microbial communities from boreal shield lake in IISD Experimental Lakes Area, Ontario, Canada - Sep2016-L373-20m | ecosystem: Environmental > Aquatic > Freshwater...
AAAGGTCTAACGATAACCTCGCATCCCGGACCCGCCCGGTGTAGGCCCTAACCGGCCAAGATAATTGTCGTCAACCGGCCAAGATAATTGTCGTCAACCGGCCAAGATAATTGTCGTCAACCGGCCAAGATAATTGTCGTCAACCAGTTGTTGAACTTCAAAAACTGGAATGTGTTGGGCTAGAGGAAATGATGGCCTTCCCGATGCAAGAAAATGGAACTGGTTCTATGGGCGCACTGGTAAAAAGGGACGGTTGTCCATCAGGCGGAAATAGCACATTGGTCTATTTCACCTGCGATGATTGTGCCGTTGAGGCAACGAGAGCCAAAGAAAACGGTGGTCAAATTTTCAAGGAAAAGTTTGCGATAGGCCAGTATGGATTTATTGCCCTGGTTATCGACACCGAAGGAAACATGATTGGCCTGCATTCAATGCAGTGACCATTCGGCTAAACCAACGTGTTTTGGTTAGGCTAGAGTTTGTATTTTCACTATCCCAACGCGTTTATACAACGTAGTCCGAGACACGCCGTAGCGCTTAGCAATATCCTTCACCTGCGCTTCTGGGTCAGTCAGTAGCGTCTTAATTTCCCTAATTTGCTTTTCATTGAGCTTTGGCTTACGACCGCCAACCCGACCTCTGGCACGGGCAGCACTCAGCCCCGCCATTGTTCGCTCTCGAATCAAATTGCGCTCAAACTCAGCCAAGGCAGCAAAAACATGAAACTGCAACTTGCCTGATGCACTGCCTGTATCTATCTTTTCACATAGGCTCTCAAACGAAATAGTTTCCTGTTCAAGCTCACCTATGATTTTCACCAGATCAGATAACGAGCGTCCCAATCTATCCAAACGCCACACCACCAAAGTGTCACCAGAGCGAAGCGATTTTCTGCAATGCTCCAACTCCACACGCTTGGCTGACTTTCCTGAAACAGTCTCTTCATAAATCGTGTCACATCCAGAACGTGTCAAGGCATCACGTTGCAAATTCAGATTTTGGTCATCTGTTGAAACACGGGCATAGCCAATTCGTTTACTCATACGTTTTACTTACATTGATTGATGAATGAGTTAGTTTACACTAAATGGCAAAAAAATGGAGCTTTTTAAGCCCCATTGTGAGTGTTCATTAAACGTTCGTTTGATTGACACTATTTCAACGATGAAATTTGACCAGGTTCGGTCAGCAATAGACCCATTGCCGCCGGTCACGACAGTCAGCTTACGGGTTGCCCAATTCATTGCCCGTCACCAGCCGTTCGTGGCGGACTTCAAGGTGCCTAAGGCTTGTCATACAGCTAGGTCAAATTCGGCGATACAAAGTCGCCATTTAAAATTTGACAATTGACAGGCATCTGGGGTCGGTAACATCTGCACCGAATCGCAAAACTTCGGTCGAGTCGTGCCAGCAAGTAGAACTTTCCAACAAAACACTGGCTAAGTTAAACATCTCGCTACGGAATGTTGAGCACCTTGACCTATGTTTCGGAGAGCAATCGGTACCCCACGCCAGTCTCGGTCAGCAAATGCTGCGGTTGTGCCGGGTCTACCTCCAACTTTTGCCTGAGGTGGCCCATGTAAATCCGTAGGTAATGACTTTGCTCCGAGTGGGACGGACCCCACACATCTCGAAGCAACTGTTTATGTGTGATCACCCGTCCGACATTCGTCACTAGAACAGCAAGCAAACGGTACTCGATCGGCGTCAGATGAACCTCTTTACTAGCGCGGCGAACAATTCTCGCCAGCCGATTGACTTCAACATCACCAAATCTAAAAACCACATCTGCCTGTGCAGTGGCATCGTTCTGCGCCTCAGTTGACACTGTTCTGGGTCGACGCAGGTTGGCACGAACACGCGCCATCAGTTCACCTAAACCAAAGGGTTTGGCCAGATAATCATCAGCACCAGCGTCAAGGGCGGCGATTTTGTCGGCCTCATTGGTGCGGGCGGACAACACAATGATGGGTACGTTTGACCACCCGCGCACATCCCGGATTACGTCGATGCCATCGCCATCTGGCAGGCCCAAGTCAACGATCAACAAATCAGGTTTTCGGGTTCCTGCGTCTGCCAGACCCCGTTGGGCAGTGTCAGCCTCATGCACTTGCCAGCCTTCTGCCTCCAATGCCGCACGCACAAAGCGGCGTATCTGGATTTCGTCTTCGATCAGAATGACGACGGGTTGAGTCATGGCACCTCAGGTGGTGGGTTACTGGGCAGGGTGAATGTGAACTCAGCACCTCCGCCGGCGGCTTGCGCTGCGGAAATCTTGCCGCGGTGGGCATCGATGATAGCTTTGCAGATCGCCAAACCCAATCCGACCCCTCGGGTCGAAGATTCACTATGACCACGGGTAAATTTGGCAAACAAATCGTCCTCTTTCCCTTTGACATTCAGCGGCAGGCCCGGGCCAAAATCACGCACAGTCATCACCAGTTTGTTTGCGGTGATGCTGGCACTGACGACGATAGCTGGCTCGGCGGGTGGGTGCTTCACGCCATATTTTGCCGCATTTTCCAACAGATTGACCAAGACCCGCTCAATCAGGCTGGCATCAAATTCCACCAAAGGCAAGTCAGCTGGAAGTTCTGTTCGCACCGACAACGTGTCCAGCGCATGGCGTGACGCGCGGATGGCGCTTCCGACGACCTCCTCCACCGATTGCCAGTCTTTGCGCAACTCGACCTGGCCACTTTCCAGGCGGGCCATTTCCAGGATGTTGGTGACCAGGGTGCTTAATTCGCGTGCTTCCTGGCCAATGGTCTGAGCTGAGCTGAGTTGTTCCTGTGTCAAGGGGGTAGAAGCCGCCAGGAATTCGGCTTGACCCACCAATGCCGTCAGCGGTGTGCGGATGTCGTGCGACATGGCGGCCAGCAAAGTGTTGCGTAGCCGCTCGGACTCCATCTGCACCACCGCAGCCTGGGCCACATCCACGTAGTGAACCCGTTCTAAGGCAATGGCAATTTGCCGGGCCAGCGTTTCAAGCTGCTGGATCTGCTCAGGAATCAGCAGCCAGCGCGGCTTGGCTGGCAGTAGGGCAAGTACACCGCGAATCCGCATGGGTGCTTGCAAGGGTATGAAATGCCATTGACTGCCTGGCAAGGTGGCGGTGGCGACACCTGCCCGCTGGCCATTGCGAAATGCCCAGTCGGCGACACTGGTGTCGAGTGATTCAGGCAGATGGCTTCCAAAACTCAACTGGTCATTGGCATCCGGCAAGAGCACCCGCGCATCGCCTCCAAACGTGCGATGCACCAGACTTTCTGCACTTTCGACAACCTGAGAGGTGAGTAACGCACCGGACAAGTCACGCGTTAATTCAAAAAGTGACTGGGCGCGCCGCTCGCGTGACGCAGAGACCTGGGCGGAAAAGCGCAGGTTGGCTGTTAGCTGACCAATCAAGAGGCCGACTGCCAACATGACGGCAAATGTCAGCAGGTACTGCACGTCGCTCACCGCAAACGAAAGGTGGGGTTGCACGAAAAAGAAATCGAACGAAGCCACCGACAGCACCGCCGCCAGCATCGACGGGCCTCTGCCGAGCTTGACCGCGACCAGCACAACGCAAAGTAAAAACAGCATGACGATGTTGGCCAAGTCAAACAAATTCGCCAATGGAAACGCCAGCAAGGTGGTAAGCACACAGGCACCAGCTGCCAAGACATGACGTTTCCAGCCAGTCGTCCATGTACTCTCCTCCAAATCTTCTTGAACTTGTCTGGGCAAGGCGGTCGGCAACCTGCGTACTCGCTCAGACATCCCTACCTCCACCACGTCGATGGTGGGGGCCAGGGTCGCCAATTGACGTGTCATCGTTGGCCGAAACGTCTGCCATACCCGACCCCAGCGCGATTTGGCAGGGCGTCCTACTACCAGCGTTGCACAGTTCAATGTTTGCGCGTGTGCCATCAACGCCTGGGCCACGTCTTCGCCGGTCAGCACTGCAATGTTGGCACCCAGCTCTTCTGCCAGCTTGAGAATTGTCAAAGTTCGATCGCGTGCCAAAGCCGGGCGGCGTTGCAGCGCAGGCGTTTCCACATAGGCCGCAAACCAGCGCACATTGAGCTGACCCGCCAAACGCGCTGCGCTGCGTACCGCATCTTCTGCACCTTCATGCGGTCCGACACACACCAGCATCGCGCCCGAGGTGTTCCAGGCCGGAGTCCCGCTGGCGTGGCTGTTGAGGGTGTTTTGCGTGTGCTGATCCCGATAAGTGCGCACATCATCACCCACATGTTCTGCGGTTCGGCGCAGGGCAATTTCACGCAAGGCAATCAGATTGCCTTTGCGAAAGAAATTTTGACTTGCCCGTTCTGCCTGTTGTGGAATGTAGACCTTGCCCGCCTTTAGTCTGGCAAGCAACTCCTCAGCGGTAACATCCACCAGCACAATTTCATCTGCGCCATCAAGCATCGTGTCGGGTACGGTTTCATTAACGCGGACTCCCGTGATGGCCCCCACCGTGCCGTTCAAGCTCTCTAAATGCTGCACATTAAGAGCGGTCCAGACATCAATGCCCACATCCAGCAACTCCTGCACATCCTGCCATCGCTTGGGATGCCGCGAGCCAGGAGCGTTAGTGTGTGCCAGTTCATCAACTAACAAGATGTCGGGTTTGGCGGCCAAAGCCGCATCAAGGTCCAGCTCCAGAAGTACCTGGCCTCGGTGCGGCACCTTGCGCAGTGGCAGCAGCGGGAGATCGGCTTGCAAGTCCATGGTTTCCTTGCGCCCGTGGGTTTCCACGACCCCCACCAATACCTTTTGCCCCGCCTGTTGTGCCCTCTGGGCGGCACTGAGCATGGCGTAGGTTTTTCCTACGCCGGCACTGGCACCAAAGTAAATGCGCAACTTTCCATGAACGACCGCAATCGCGTCCTTCTGCATTTGCGCCAAAAGCGCATCCGGGTCGGGTCTGGAATCAGTGGTTGCTGCCATGACTTGAGTGTGCATCAAGTGCCAGATTCAGTTGCAGCACATTGACGACGGGTTCACCCAGCAGTCCGAGCAGGGGGCGCTGCGTGTTCTGGTCAATCAGAAACTGCACCGCTTGGGCTGACAGCTTGCGCGCCGTGGCGACGCGGCCCAACTGGTACTGCGCGGCGGCGAGACTGATGTGCGGATCAAGCCCACTGGCAGATGCCGTGACCAGGTCAACGGGAACTGCTGCCTTATTGGCTGAGTCGGCTGCGCGAAGGGCCGTCACCCGACCTTTTACTGCGTCCGTCAAGGCTGGGTTCATTGGCCCCTGGTTCGATCCGCTGGAGGCAGCTGCGTTATTGGACATCGGGCCAGTGGCGGAAGGCCGACTCCAGAAATAGGCCGGGTCAGTGAAACTTTGTCCGATCAAAGTTGAGCCAACCACCTTACCGTCTCGAAGAATGAGACTGCCATGTGCTTGAGACGGAAACAAGGTTTGGGCCAAGCTCGTGACCACCAGCGGGTAAGCGATGCCGGTCAGCAGCGTGAGCACCAGGAACAGAACCAGCGCAGGGCGAAGAATGTTTTTCATAAGAATTCCTGTGAAGTTGGCATTTGCATCAGGGCTTAGACCATGTGCAGGCCAACCAAAAGCATGTCAATAAGTTTGATGCCGACGAATGGCACCACCAAACCACCCAGACCATAAATGGCCATGTTGCGGCGCAACAGCGCAGCGGCACCAACGGGCCGGTACTTCACGCCTTTGAGAGCCAGGGGAATCAAAAACATGATGATCAGCGCGTTAAAAATCACGGCCGACAAGATGGCCGAATTCTGGCTGCCCAGGTGCATCACGTTCAAGGTGCCCAACTGCGGATAGGTCGACACAAAAATAGCCGGGATGATGGCGAAGTATTTAGCTACGTCGTTGGCAATTGAGAAGGTGGTGAGCGACCCACGGGTCATCAACAGCGCCTTGCCGGTTTCCACAATTTCCAGCAGCTTTGTTGGATTGGAGTCCATGTCCACCATGTTGCCGGCTTCTTTAGCGGCTTGGGTGCCACTGTTCATGGCGACAGCCACATCAGCCTGTGCCAGTGCTGGCGCATCATTGGTACCGTCGCCCGTCATCGCGACCAGACGACCTTCCGATTGATACTGGCGAATGAGCTTGAGTTTATCCTCAGGGGTTGCTTCGGCTAAAAAGTCGTCAACGCCTGCCTCCGCAGCGATGGCTGCCGCCGTGAGCTTGTTGTCGCCGGTGATCATTACCGTTTTGATACCCATGCGGCGCAGCTCACCAAAACGCTCCTTGATGCCCGCTTTGACAATGTCCTTGAGTTCCAAAATGCCCAGCACCTGATTGCCATCGGCCACCGCCAGTGGCGTGCTGCCGCGCCGCGACACATCTTCAGAGGCACGCACGACCTCAGCTGGCACGCGCCCGCCCAAGGCTTCAACGTGTTTGCGGATGGCATCTACCGCACCCTTGCGCAACTGGCGTGTGGTGCCATCGGGATTTGTGATGTCCATGCCGCTCATTCGGGTTTGCGCGGTAAATGGTACTTCCAGCATCTCACCAGTCAAAGGTTCGCTGGCACCCATGCGCTGCGCCAGCGTGACAATGCTGCGCCCCTCGGGTGTTTCGTCGGTCATTGAAGACTGCATTGCGCAGTTGGCCAGTTGTACTTCGGTCATGCCCGGAGCGGGTAGAAAAGCGGATGCCTGGCGGTTACCGTGCGTGATGGTGCCGGTCTTGTCCAGCAGCAAGACATCGACATCACCTGCAGCCTCTACCGCACGACCCGATGTTGCGATCACATTGGCCTGCATCATGCGACTCATACCTGCCACGCCGACCGCTGACAACAGTCCACCGATGGTGGTGGGGATCAGGCAGACCAGCAAGGCGATAAGTGCGGTGATGCTGACCACCGAGCCGGAGCCCGCCGCATCAACACTGAAAATGGAGAATGGCAACAGAGTGACGGTGACCACCAGGAACACGATGGTCAAAGCCACAAGCAAAATGGTCAGCGCAATTTCGTTGGGTGTCTTCTGCCGCTTGGCCCCTTCCACCATGCTGATCATGCGGTCCAGAAACGACTCGCCGGGATTGACGGTGATGCGCACCACCAGCCAGTCCGACAGGACGCGGGTGCCGCCCGTGACCGAGCCGAAATCACCCCCTGATTCACGCACCACCGGTGCCGATTCACCAGTGATGGCGCTCTCATCCACAGTGGCCACCCCTTGAATCACTTCGCCATCCAGGGGAATCATTTCACCGGTGTCCACCAACACCACGTCGCCTTTGCGCAGGTTTTCTGCCTGTTCCGGTAACCATGTAGAGCCATGTACCGGCTCTTTGAGCTTCTTGGCCCAGGTGCTGGTTTTGAGGCCGCGCAGCGATGCGGCCTGCGCCTTGCTGCGCCCTTCAGCCAGGCTTTCAGCAAAGTTGGCAAACAGCACGGTGAACCACAGCCAGGCCGAAATGCCCAGGATGAAGCCAACGTCTTGCTGCGCCTGCAATCCCAGCAGGGTGGTCACGATGCTGCCCAGGTAAACCACAAACATCACCGGGTTGCGCCACTGCACAGCCGGACTAAGTTTGGCAAAGGATGCGATGACGGCGGGCTTGAGCAAGGCCGGGTCCAGCAAGGTGAGAGTTGTCGATGTTTTCATGGTAATGACTCGAAACGGATGGTGGGTGTACTTCAGACTGAAGGCCAAAGCATCAGGTGCTCGACAACAGGTCCCAGTGCCAGCGCCGGTACATAGTTCAATAAGCCCACCAGCAACACCGTGCCCATCAAGAGAAATACGAACAACGGACCATGGGTCGGCATGGTTCCCGCTGTCACGGGCAAACGCTTCTTGGAAGCAAAGGCACCGGCGATTGCCAGCACCGGCACGATCACACCGAATCGACCCATCCACATGACCACGCCCAACAACGTGTTGTAGAACGGCGTGTTGGCGGACAGGCCAGCGAACGCGCTACCGTTGTTGTTTGCCGCCGAGCTCAGTGCATACAGGATTTCTGAAAATCCATGCGGACCAGGATTGGCAATGCCTACCCTGCCAGCATCCACAATGACGGCAATGGCAGTGCCTGCCAGTACCAGAATTGGTGTGACCAAAATGGCAATCGAGGTGAGTTTCATCTCATGCACCTCGATCTTCTTGCCTAGGTATTCCGGCGTGCGCCCAATCATCAGGCCAGCAATGAACACCGCCAGGATGGCGAAGATCAGCATGCCATACAGCCCACTGCCGACGCCACCAAACACCACTTCACCCAACTGCATGAGCACGATGGGCACCATGCCACCCAAAGGTGTGAAAGAGTCGTGCATGGCATTCACCGCGCCGCAAGATGCTGCCGTGGTGATGACCGCAAACAGGGTGGATGCGTTGATGCCAAAACGCGCTTCCTTGCCTTCCATGTTGCCACCAGCTTGCATCGCGCTGCTGGACTGGTCCACGCCCAAAGGGGAAAGCAGCGGGTGGTGATGGTGAAGACCGCAAGCACGAACAGGACGGTCATGGCAGCCAATACGGCCCAACCTTGACGAATGTCACCCACGGCGCGCCCGAACGCAAAGCAGAGCGCAGCGGGAATCAAAAAGATGGCCAGCATCTGCAAGAAGTTGGTCAGCGCGTTTGGATTCTCATAAGGGTGGGCCGAGTTGGCATTAAAAAATCCACCGCCATTCGTTCCAATCATCTTGATGGCTTCCTGCGAGGCCACCGGACCCATGGCCAAGGTTTGTTTGTCGGCTTTGATGTCTTCCATGACGGGATTGCCTTTTTCGTCTTTCAAGGCTTGGCCGTCAGCGCCTTTTTTAGGCAACTGGTAGCTGTTGATCTCCAGTGTTGTGACTTCCTGGTAGGCATCAAAGTTCTGCACCACACCCTGGCCCGCCAAAAACACGGCAAACACCACCGACAGCGGCAGCAACACCCAAGCGGTGATGCGTGTGATGTCCACCCAGAAGTTGCCAATGATCCCGGTGGACTTGGCAGCAAAACCACGAAACAATGCGAACACCACAGCGATACCAGTGGCTGCGGACAAAAAATTTTGTACTGCGAGTGCAAGCATCTGGGTGAAGTAACTCATGGTGGATTCACCGCCGTAGCCTTGCCAGTTGGTGTTGGACACAAAACTGATGGCTGTGTTGAAGGCGGAGTCTGCCGATACGGCGGCCATGCCTGCCGGATTGAGTGGCAACCATGCTTGCCAGCGTTGCAGCAGGTAGACAACCAAAACCCCCAGAATATTGAAAGCCAGTAGAGCAAAGGCGTATTGCGACCAGTTCATGGAGCGATCAACCGCTGTACCGGCCAAACGATACAGCGGCGTTTCCATCTTGAGTATCCAGCCTGGCAACTGGCCGGTACTGATGCGCGCCAACCAGATGCCTAACGGCCATGCGGTGACAAGCAACACCACGAGAAAAAGAGCCAGCAGGCCCCAAGCAGAAGTGCTCATCAAAACTCCTCAGCGCGAATGAGCGCGTACACAAGATAGGCCAGCAGCAACGCAGCACACAGGCCGCCCGCGCCGTAGATGACAGAAAGGCTGATCATGGCTGCCAATTCACTGGTTGATCCAGCCGCGCAAACCCGAGCACCAGCAGTGCGGTGACGGCCCAAAGCAGGGCGCTACCGACGACAAAGGGAATATCCATGGTCATTTCTCCAAGACAAATATCGATACTGTGAGGATATTTATTGGGACGTAAAAATGGGGTAAAGGTTTGTGCGGTGGACCGCAAAGAAAACGTAAAAATTGGGGCGGGCATCGCAACTCCGAGAACTTGAACTTCTCGCGAGCTTCATTTCATGTCAGTCAGCAACAGGCCAATCTGGGAACTGTTTGTAGTTCAACTCGCGACCAGACAGTTGACAGTCTGCCCACCGACACCAATGTCAGGTATCGGGCGGGCAATTTGAACTTCTGTAGACCCTCTTACGCTGCCTTGGAGTCATTGCCTGACCAGTCAAAACTGCCGCCACAGTTAACATAACACCCGATGTGTCTAACGGGCCGCCTCCGATTAAACCACCATCTCCGGCCATTGCTGTCTTGTTTTTTTCAATAGGACTCATCACCTGGCACAGGTGGGCGGTCGGCCACTTTGGCCAGTACCCTGTCAAATTTTTCTCGATTGCTTAATGCGGCTCGTTGCTGAAAAAATGCCTCAGTGTTAAGTGCAGAAATTTTCTCAGCCACTGCAGTCACGATAAATTGGTTCAAAGAGGCTGAGTCCTGTGC
>Ga0194063_10003007_pt1 | contig 10204 bp, 9 predicted proteins | sample SepL3720m_MetaG_FD_155459 | JGI IMG/M metagenome (GOLD analysis project Ga0194063, IMG submission 155459) | Anoxic zone freshwater microbial communities from boreal shield lake in IISD Experimental Lakes Area, Ontario, Canada - Sep2016-L373-20m | ecosystem: Environmental > Aquatic > Freshwater >...
TTCGTACACCGTGCGTGGCGCCACGCAATCGCCGGCCTGTAGTTGTGCACCGGGCAGGGGCTCGGACGGTAGCCGGAAGCCACAATCGACAAGGGCAACGCAGGCGATGTCGCGTCGCTCTGCGGTGAATCGGTCTTCGACGACGATGTGTCCTTGATGGACTTCGCGAAGGAGCGACCGACGCTCAATGTGCACGCCACGTTGGGCGAGGCGCACGTTGGCTGGAGCTAGATCGCCGGTACGGCTGAGTTCGTTGCCAGCAATGTTGTCTTGCGTAATCAGCACAGCCCGCTCGCCAAGTTGCTCGGCGAGCGCGACTGCGATTGGTCCGCCGATGGGATCGAACAACACGATCTGACCCTCGCTGGGCAACGCTGATGGATCGGAGAGGGCGTGCAACACGTCGAGCACCATCTCAGATGAGTGCACTGCGTATGTGCGCACGCCGGGCAACGATCCGGTGGCTTGCACAACGACCTCGTTGGGACGCGAGGCCAATTGCTGATCGGCAGCAGTGTTGAGTTCGATCGAGACGCCGTTGCGCTCGCACTCGGCAATGAGCCAATCAACGAGCGGCAGAGCCGGGCCCGCAACGGTGGCGACGCCGCCGAGTCGTGCAGAGCGCTCGACAATGCGCACGCTGTGTCCGCGCAGGGCAGCTACTCGGGCCGTCTCTAAGCCAGCGGGTCCACCGCCGACTACGACCACGTTGCGCGGGTGACGCGAGCGTTGGTACCAATCGGGGTCTTCGGTCTCGCGGCCGCTGGTGGGTTCGCCGACACAACTGACAATCGGGTTGCGCGCGTCGCGCACCTGACAGCTTTGGTTGCACCGAATACATGGTCGGATCTGAGCTGCCTGACCGTTGGCAAGCTTGCTGACCAACGAGGGATCGGCGATCTGGGCACGGGTCATTTCGACGGCATCGCATACGCCATCGCCCAACGCCCATTCGGCTTGGCCCCAATCGACAACAGAGCCCTGCAGGATCACCTTGGTTTGAGGGCTGCTCTGCTGCACGGCATCGCGAACGCTGCGGCACACGTCGATGTTGAAACCGGTTGGCTCATGAAAGTCTGGGCGGGTCTTTTCGATGCTGAAGATTGCGCCTCGAACCACGACGAGATAGTCGAGCCCGCATGCCGCGAGTTGTGCAGCAATTGACGGAGCAGCATCGGGAGTGATGCCGGCCCAGGGTGCAAGCTCGTCGCACGACAAGCGCAAACCAAGCACGCGATTTGCGCCAAGGTTGGCTCGCACGGTGTCGATGACTTGGCGGGCGAGGAGCAGGCGGTCGGCGCCCCATTCGTCGCCACGCTGATTGGTGAGACCCGACAGGAACTGGCGGATCAAGCTGTGTTGCCCAGCGTTGATTTCGACGCCATCGCAATCGGCCTGGGCGGCAACCTGCGCAGCGGCACCAAACCCCGCAACTACGGCAGCGATGTCGTCGGCTTCCATCCACTTCGGCACTTCGCGGCTGTTGACCTCGGGCACCCGTGATGGAGCCCAGAGTTCGCGCTGGCTATAGGCCGACGAGCCTTGGCCGCCAGCGTGATCGAGCGAGGCGATGAACATCGAGCCATGGTCGTGGCACGCTGTAGCGGCAAGTTGCCAACCGGTGCCACACCGCTGAGCCAGCGGCGAACGCTCGTAGGGCCAGTCGCTTTCGTGCACGCTGGCGCCTTCGCCCACCACAATCGCGCAGCCGCCTTCGGCGCGCCTCGCAACGTAACGAACCCAGCGCTCGGGCAACGTGCGCGAGTCGTCGGCAAGATTGGTGACGTGTGGCCCGAACATCACGCGGTTCTGGGCAGCCCGTGGTCCGAGCTGGATCGTTTCGAGGAGGTTCATGGCCTACTGATTCTTGCCGAGGGCGAGTTCTTCGCGCCGTATCAGCCGCTTGATGTTTTCGATATGGCGGGCCAACACGAGCACGCCGAGGGCGACGATTGCGCAGATCTCCCAAGCTGGCGCGCCAGCGAGAGCTGCGCCGACGGGCAGCAACACGATGATCGCTATAGAGCCAATCGATGCCTTCTTGGTGAGCCTGCTGACAGCGAGCCACACTGCGGTGAGCACCACTGATACAAGTGGCTGCAGCACAAACATGGCGCCACCAACGGTGGCGACCCCTTTGCCGCCTGCAAAGCGCTTGCCGCCGAAGCGACGCGCTGCAGGAAGCATGTGCCCGAGCGTGGCAGCAGCGACGCACATGTATGCCGTGAAGCGGCCATCGATGAGCCAGCCTCCACCGGCTGCGACGGCGCCTTTGGCTGCGTCGAGTGCGAACACGAGGACGCCGCGTTTCCAGCCGAGAACACGGCTGACGTTTGAAGCGCCAGGGTTGCCGGAGCCATGAGCGGTGATGTCGACCCCGCTGGCCCGCGCCACCATCGCCGCGCTGGGGAACATTCCCAGCAGGTATGCCAGTGGCACGAGCAGCACGATGTTCAATGACACGTCTTCATTGAACATCATTGCGGCGGCTCAGAGCGTGAGCTCAGCTGACAACGCTGAGTTTGCGCGACGCCGACAGCGACACGGATACAGGCTTGCTGTGGTCCATTGCAGGCTTCGGGTTGAGCGCAGCGTTGACACCTTGCAGGGCTTGATCGCCGTGGCCGGTGACGCATTCGGGGTCTGGGCCATCGAGCGGAAGGCCGGTAAAGAACTTGGCAGCCATGCAACCGCCCTGACACGCGTCGTAGCTGCCGCAGCTTGAGCACGCACCGGCCGACTGTGGCTCGCGCAGTTCGAGGAACAACGGGCTTTGCTTCCAGACGTGGCTGAAGCCGCCTTCATCTCGAACCGAACCGGCCTTGAACTCGTCGTGGATGACGAATGGGCAGGCGTACACATCGCCGATTGGATCGATGAGGCAAACGACTCGGCCAGCGCCGCACATGTTGAGGCCTGGAAGCGCATCGCCCAGCGCATTGAGGTGAAAGAACGAGTCGCCGGTGAGCACGTTGTCGCCATGAGCCATCAGCCAGTTATAGATCTGGCGCTGTTGCGCATTGGTTGGGTGCAGGTCGTGCCACGTATCGGCGCCGCGACCGCTGGGACGCAAACGGGTGATGCGCAATTGCGCACCGTACGAATCGGCGAGGGCCTTGAACTCGTCGAGTTGATCGACGTTGTGGCGGGTGACGACCACGCTGATCTTGAACGGCCCGAAGTTTGCAGCGGCCAAGTTGTCCATTGCCCGCCGAGCCATCTCGTAGCTACCCGGGCCGCGCACGGCATCGTTGGTGACTGCGTCGATGCCGTCGAGGCTGATCTGGATATCGAGGTAATCCATTGCGGCGAGACGACGCGCTTTTTCGGCGTCGATGAATGCGCCGTTGGTAGAGAACTTGACGCCGATGCCGTTGGCGATGGAGTACTCGAGCAACTCGAAGAAGTCGCGGCGCACCATGGGTTCGCCGCCGCCGATGTTGATGTAGAACACCTGCAGATCACGGAGTTCGTCGAGCACTTGCTTGGCTTCGGCGGTGGTGAGTTCGCGCGGATCGCGCTGACCGCTAGAAGACAGGCAGTGGACGCACTGCAGGTTGCATGCGTAGGTGAGTTCCCATGTCAGACAGATCGGCGCGTCGAGGCCGCTCTTGAGTTGGGTAACGAGTGTTTCAACGCTCACGGACAATCTCCGATGATTTCAATGATTCGAAAGCCGTGGCGAAGCTCGGCCAACGACCGGGAGCAATGCCGCATGCCTGCAAGGTGTGGGCTAACGATGGGTGTTGCGAAAGACTTTTGGCCACGGCAACGACGTCGAGATGTTTGAGAAACACCAGCCGACGATTGCCGTAGTGGTAGGCGAGTGCGCCGAATGGCTCGGGGCGCAGGGCTACCTGAGGATTTAACTCGAGCGCAGCGTCGAGCAGGCTCGAATCGGTCATGGCTTAGTAGACGCCGCACATGCCGTCGATGGACAGCTCTTCGACGAGCATTTCTTCGACGATCAACGACTGCTGAGAAGTGGCTTCGGCGAGTTCGGCCTGAGCGGTATCGAGCGTTGTGGTGACGGTCTGCGTGATGTCGTCCATCGGATCCTCCTGCGGGCTGAATGCCATTGTGTGCAAGAACGAACGCTAGGGCTTATCGCTGCGTCGCGCCAACATCTGTCTCACTACTCGATTGGCGAGCCGATCGCTCCGCCGCATGTGACCCCCAGCTCGGGTGTCTGGGGACCTTGCTCGTACTCGACAACAAACGCAGCGAGGCGTGCATCGGTGACGGAATCGAGGCGCAGTTGCTTGCCCCAAGCATTCGCAACGACGGCCTCTTTCAAGCCTTCGTAGGGGCTGACCAACACATGCGTGTGGTTGCGAGCAAAGGCTCGAACGATCGCCACTTGATCTGCGGGTAGATCAGGCCGGTAGGTGAGCCACACAGCACCATGCTCCATGGAGTGCACGGCGTTCTCGTTCTTTACGGGCGTGTCGTACACGCCGCAGTTCTGCCACTTTGGGTCGTGGCTGCCGCCCACGGGTGGCGACTGCGGGTAGCTCACAGGAGTATCGACATGCTCTTGCAACAGCGGGCCGAACGTCTTGACGCCATCGATGTTGGTGGCAACAGAAATCTCGCTGGCGATGGCCACGTCGGTTGCGGTGGTGGAGTTGCTCTCGGTGCTGGCCGCGGTGTTGGCGTTGCTCGAGCAGGCCGCTGTCGCAAGGCTCACGATCAGCACGGCCGCGAGTGTCGTTGATCTCATTCGCCGATTCTGTCAGGAAACCGAGCAGGGTAGGCACGCGGGACTACTAACATCTGCTTCCCCCTGCGGACCTCAACATGGCTGAACCGTTCCTTTTCCCCGAACTCGACAAAGAACTCGAACAGCTGAAGTACTCGCGCGCCTGCCGTGATGAGATGATCGCTGCGTTCGAACGGGTCGACCCCGATAGCTCGGCCGACGACATCACTAAGGAGTACATCGAGGTCACCGTCGCCGAGGCGCTGCAAGATCTGCGTACGCCGGGTGCGGGCGACTTTTTCGGTCGTATCGACGAGGACGACGACCGGTGGTATATCGGTCGTCGACACATCGAAGATCAGCGTCACGATCCGGTGGTCATCGACTGGCGTGCTCCCATTGCAGCGCCGTTCTACCGAGCCACGTCTATTGACCCGTTGGGCCTCAAGCATCGTCGCCGTTTCACACTGGCTGACGGCCAGATCACGGCCTATCTCGATGAGCAACTTGACGACCCCGATGCCGTCGGCGCGGCTTCGGGTATCCCCGATCCGGTGCTCGCCGAAATTGGTGCGGCGCGCACTGGTGCGATGCGCGAGATCGTGGCCACCATTCAGGCCGAGCAAGACGTGGTGATCCGCGCCCCAATGCAGCAGGCGCTCATTGTGCAAGGTGGCCCGGGCACCGGCAAGACGGCAGTTGGTCTGCACCGCGCCGCGTACTTGCTGTTCGAACACCGCCGCCAGTTGGCGCGTGATGGCGTGCTTGTGGTGGGCCCCAACAAGGTCTTCCTTGACTACATCGGCAACGTGCTGCCGTCGCTTGGCGAGCGCAGTGTGCAACAGCGAACGGTGCTCGATCTGTGCGTGCCACGCATCGAAGTTGGTGCCCGCGATTCGGTAGAGATGGCCCGCCTCAAGGGCGATCCGCGCATGCTCGCCGTGTTGCAGCGCGCAGTGCTGGGCGGTGTGCGGGCCCCTCAGGAAGCCGTTCGCGTCCCCATGGGTGCGCGCACGTTGGTCATCGAACCCGAGGAGTTTGCGGCGTGGATCGAAACGGCGCTTGGTGGCTCGGCCGTGTCGCGACCGTTGAACCGCCGCCGCGATGCATTGAAGGCGATTGCCCAACAAGACCTCATGCGTCGAACCGACAAGGAAGACGCTTGGGCGAGGGCCAGCGTGTTGCGCGATGCGGTGACCGCGGCGTGGCCGGTGCAGCAACCCAAGACCGTGCTGCAGCGCTTGTTCAGCGTCGACACCGTGATGGCTGCTGCGGCCGACGGCATCTTGACCGCCGACGAGCAGAGCGAACTGTTGCGACTCGGCAAGCCGGGTTCGAAGAGCAGGCCATGGACGGCGGCCGATCAGTTGCTGCTCGACGAGACGCACTCGTTGCTCAACGGGCCGCCCTTTCAGTTTGGCCATGTGGTGGTCGACGAAGCGCAAGATCAGTCGGCGGTTGGCCTGCGTGTCATCGGCCGTCGCAGTCCTACGGGGTCGTTCACGATTCTTGGTGACCTGGCCCAAAGCACCACTCCGGCAGGTCAACAAAATTGGCCAGCAGTTGCGCAATATCTCGGCGCTACCGACTACGAAGTGGCGCATCTCACCATCGGATATCGCGTGCCCGAGCAAGTGCTCACGGTGGCGAATCTGTTGCTTGCGTTCACCGGTGTCGACACAGTGGCGAGCCGCAGTGTGCGCATGGATGGCGAGTCGCCAACCATGCGAGTGGCCGAAAGCTCCGAACTCGCCGAGGCGGTGGCTCAAGAAGTGCTCATCGCCCGGCATCGCCATGTGCTCACGGGCGTGGTTGCCCCGCGGCGATTGCACGAAGCGATTGCGGCCAGCCTTGCTGCTCATTCGCTTGAGGCAGTCGAGCGAGTGCAAGACCTGCAGCGTTCGCACATTCCGGTGTTCACCGCCGAGGATGTGAAGGGTCTCGAGTTCGATGCCGTTGTTGTGGTGAACCCGGCCGAGGTGTTCGACGGGTCTGCTCGTGGGGCGCGTTTGCTGTACGTGGCGATGACTCGTGCAGTACAGGTGCTGCGGATGGTTGGCGATACAGCCTTCAACGCTGAGGCGCTGTAACGTCAGAGCCAAGAGCAAATAGCCAACTCGTCTCGTCAAACTTGGGAGCCATCGTGAAGACCAAAGCGGCAATTCTGTGGGAAGTCAATACGCCTTGGAGCGTCGAAGAGATCGAACTCGATCCACCAGGCCCAGGCGAAGTTTTAGTGAAGCTCGCAGCGTCGGGCATGTGCCACAGCGATGAGCATCTCGTCACGGGTGACCTTCCGTTTGGTCTGCCAATCATCGGTGGCCACGAAGGCGCCGGCGTTGTGCAAGAAGTTGGCGCCGGCGTCAGCTGGCTGGCCCCCGGCGATCACGTCGTGTTCGGATTCATCCCCAGCTGCGGCCGCTGCGCAAGCTGCTCAACAGGTCATCAGAACCTGTGCGATCTCGGCGCGCTGATGGGCCTCGGCCGTCAGATCACCGATGGCGGCAGCCGTCACCATGCCCGTGGTCAAGACCTCGGCATCATGTGCATCCTTGGCACCTTCGCTCATCACACCGTGGTGAACGAGGCCAGCTGCATCAAGATCGATAAAGACGTTCCACTCGATCGCGCCTGCCTACTCGGCTGTGGCGTGGTCACCGGCTGGGGCAGCGCGGTGTATGCAGCCGAAGTCAAAGCTGGCGACACAGTGGCAGTGGTCGGTGCCGGCGGCATCGGCGCAAACGCAATTCAGGGCGCACGCCTCGCTGGCGCCAAGCGCATCATCGCCATCGACCCAGTCGAGTTCAAGCGCGAAAAGGCAATGGAGTTCGGCGCCACGCACACTGCAGCCAGCATGGCCGAGGCAATGCCACTCATTCAGGAACTCACCTGGGGCACGATGGCCAACAAGGTCATCATGACCATGGGCGTCGGCTCGGGCGAAGTGATTGGCGAAGCGTTGGCCCTCACCGCCAAGCGCGGCCGCGTTGTTGTCACCAACATTCACCCAGCCATGGAATACAGCGCCAGCATGAGCCTGCTCGATCTCACCTTGATGGAGAAGCAACTCGTTGGTTCGCTGTTCGGGTCGGGTAACCCACGCTCCGACATTCCCAAGCTGATGGGTCTGTACCGCGATGGTCTGCTCGACCTCGACGGTTTGGTCACCGCCGAGTACCCACTCGAGGGCATCAACGAGGGTTACGACGCCATGCGCGCCGGAACCAACATTCGCGGAGTGCTGAAGTACGACTGAGTTCTTGTCGAACCCCAAGCGGGCGTTACATTGCAGATGTTCGCCTAGTACGGGGGTAGTCAGTCATGAAGTCACGCGCAGCAGTGTTGTGGGGCATTAACCAAGAGTGGAAGATCGAAGAGATCGACATCGATCCACCAAAGGCCGGCGAAGTGTTGGTCAATTGGAAAGCGGCCGGCCTGTGCCATTCTGACGAGCATCTCGTCACCGGCGACATGGTTCCACCACCAGAAGTGTGGCCACTCATGGGCATCGAAGACTTCTTCCCCGTCATCGGCGGCCACGAAGGTGCCGGCATTGTTATCGAGGTCGGCCCTGGCGTGACCAGCGTTCAGGTTGGCGATCATGTTTCGGCCAGCTTCGTTCCGAGTTGCGGTCGCTGTCGTTATTGCTCAACTGGCCGCCAGAACCTGTGCGATGCCAGCATCGGCACGTTCGTCGGCGGCATGATCACCGACGGCACCCACCGTCACTTCATCAATGGCAAGCCTGTCACCCTGATGGCCAAGGTTGGCACGTTCTCCGAGTTCGCCTGCGTGGCTGAGAACTCGTTGATCAAGGTCGAGCCCGACTACCCACTCGAGTGCGTAGCGCTCGTGAGCTGTGGCGTCGCCACCGGTTGGGGTTCGGCCGTGAGCCGCGCCGAAGTCAGCCCCGGCGAGACCGTGGTGGTTGTGGGCATTGGCGGCATCGGCATCAACGCCGTGCAAGGCGCAAAGATGGCTGGCGCCCGTCACGTCATCGCGATCGACCCAGTCGAGTTCAAGCGTGAGAAGGCCATGGAGTTCGGTGCAACGCACACGTTCGCCTCGATGGAAGACGCGATCATGTCCGTCGCCGAGCTCACGTGGGGCCAGATGGCCGACAAGGTCATCATGGCTCCAGGCGTGATGTACGGCGATCTGATGCAGCTCGGTATGTCGTTGGCCGGCAAGGGCAGCACCGTTGTGGTCACCGCCGTTGCCCCCATGGCGCAGACTCACGCAGCCGTCAACTTGTTCGAGTTGTCGATGTGGCAGAAGGAAATCAAGGGAACCATCTTTGGTTCGCTCAACCCTCGCGCCGACATTCCTCGCCTGCTCGGCATGTACCGCGATGGTCAGCTCAAGCTCGACGAACTCATCACCAAGCGCTACACGCTCGATGAGATCAACGAGGGTTACCGCGCGATGCGCGACGGTGACAACTTGCGCGGAGTCATCATCTACGCATGATCGATCGCGCACTACTCGACAGGCTGAGTACGCATGTCGTTGGTCGTCAACGCGAAGTCGAACTGGTCCTGGCGGCCCTCGACGCAGATCGTCATGTTCTGCTCGAGGGGCCTCCGGGCACCGGTAAGAGCACGCTGCTGCGTGCCGTTGCCCACGAACTCAGCCTCGGATTCGAATTCGTCGAAGGCAATGCCGAACTCACCCCGGCGCGCCTCGTTGGTCACTTTGACCCAGCGCGGGTGCTCACCGACGGATACGACCCCGACGTGTTTGTCGATGGTCCGCTCATCAGCGCAATGCGCGAAGGCGCATTGCTGTACGTCGAAGAGATCAACCGCATTCCTGAAGAGACACTCAACGTGCTCATCACGGTGATGAGCGAGCGCGAGTTGCACGTGCCCCGTCTGGGTCGCGTTGCGGCCTCGCCCGGGTTCCGACTCGTGGCCGCAATGAACCCATTCGATGCCATCGGCACCGCGCGTATCAGTGGCGCTGTGTACGACCGTGTGTGCCGTCTGGCGGTTTCGTATCAAAGCGCCGCCGAAGAATCAGCAATCGTGGCGCGCGCTATCAGCACCGCGAAGGTGACCGAGCCGGTGTCGCCGGCGTGGATTGCCAAAGCGGTCGAGGTCGTGCGCCGCACGCGTAGCCACAACGAATTGCGCGTGGGTTCGTCAGTTCGCGGTGCCATCGACGCAAGTGCTGTCGCGGCTTCGCTTGCGCAACTACGTGGCGTACCTGCCGACAATGCCGCTGCCGGTCTCGACGCAGCGATCATTGCGTTGTCGGGTCGTGTGCGCGTTCGCGAAGGCGGCACCCGCACCAGCGACGAAATCATCGCTGAGCTGTGGCAAGAGATTTTTGGTCGGGTCGACCAGTCGGGTGATGCAACCGGTGGAGACACATCGGGAAAAGCCTCAGCCCCGACGGGGGCGCCCCCCGCCCCGTAACCAAAGAAGGCGAGGATGCCGACGCTGCTGTCAGCGAGAGCGCGCGCAAGACCATGTCCCGCCGAGACCTGTCGCGCAATCC
>Ga0194063_10003008_pt1 | contig 10204 bp, 4 predicted proteins | sample SepL3720m_MetaG_FD_155459 | JGI IMG/M metagenome (GOLD analysis project Ga0194063, IMG submission 155459) | Anoxic zone freshwater microbial communities from boreal shield lake in IISD Experimental Lakes Area, Ontario, Canada - Sep2016-L373-20m | ecosystem: Environmental > Aquatic > Freshwater >...
AGGTAGAAGAACCCGGCGCAACTGTTTTTCAGGAAGCTCAGGGTGCTCGCGTTGCCGTTCCATCCCAGTGCAGCCAGGACAAAGTCCGGGTTGCCATACACCTGGAAGTTCTGGGAGTTGATCGCCGAAGAGATCAGGTTGATCCTGGGGTTTTTCTTCGTGATATTTGTGTCCAACGAAACCTCCTTGAGGAATTTCCCCACGAACTCATTCCGCTCGGCCAGGGTCGCCTGGGGGTTGAGAAATACGGAATCCTTGCTGCGCGTTGCCAGGTTGTTCAGCTCGCCGGGATAGATGTGGAGGTTCCACTTGTTTTTCGATGCGCAGATCACGCGCGAGATATCCTGGAAGCACTCGGTCAGCTTCTTCTCCCGCCAGTCGAGCCAGGCTTTTTGATGCGGCCCCATCAGCAGGTCATAGCGCTTCGAAAAACGGTTGGGATCGTTGGGCTTCACGCCAAGCTTGATGCCGGTCTCCTTCTCGAAGAGCCCGACGGTCAGATCTCCGTAGCCGACTTCCGTGTTCTTCAGATCCGATCCGACATTGATAAAGCCCGGGGCGAACCAAACGCCAGTCGGCAGCATGATCCCTTCGACGCAGTCGATATCCTTGTAGTGGTCATACAGCTCCCGGAACACATCCAGAAAGACCTCCCGCATTTTGGGATGAAGAAAATTGATCCCGTTTCTATAGCTTGCGGTAATCTGGTTGCCATAGCGGTCCACCAGAAACAGCGAGTCTTTCCCGCCCCCGGCCATTTTCCGGTCGCTCAAGCCGTCATCGATCCCTTCGGCACCGGTCGCTGGCGAGCTCACATACTCGACGCTCAGCAAGCATCTGATCTGGTTCTGGCGATACATTTTGAGAGCCAGGCCGAGCAGGTTCCCCTCGTCGGACTTCCCCCAATAAGGCGAATGCCTTCTGCTCGGAAATTCCGAGAAGGCATACATATACGCGCCCTCGCTCGTCATGTTTCTGCCGCTGAAGCGCAGCCATTTGATTTTCCGCTCGGTCATTTTATACCAGTTCCGCCACTGGTAGAGGTGCGGCTCGTTCCTCCATTCATTGCTTTTTTCCAGCACGGACTCGGCCGCCAGGGATTCCGGGGCCAGCGACCGCTCCTCATGCGAGCCGAACATCCGGGTGGACGCCGGGATTTTCAACGCCGGCAGGCCATTGCGCACGCGATAGACATTCACCTCAATCGCGGCGGCCCGGTCCTTGCCCCGGCCGTTCATGACCGTCACCGCGGCGGTCAGGCTGTTGGGGTAATACACAAAGCGGATGGTTTTCGGCTTTTTCGAGAGAGGATACATTCCCCCGGTGGTGCAGGAACCGGTGGCGGGAGACCTTGTCTGCAGACCGGTTGGGGAAACGCCATTGTTGGAAAACTCGACGGGGTATTGTTCGGCCACTCCGGCATAGATCTGCCGGTCTCCGTTGTCCGGCACCACGACCTCGACCAGATACGGTTCGCCCAGCTCCTTGAGATGAAGCCGATAGGCAAAATAGTTGAACGGCGCCCCGCCGGTTTCCCGGTATTTCATGCCGTCCTGGCTGATCGCCTTCCCGGGAATCAGGGCCGCCTTGTTATACATCCCGGCGTGCCCAATAAACTCATCGCCGATCTCCACTTCTTTTGAGCAGTCGATCTTCTGGACAAGCTCCAGCCGCTTTGTCAGCTCCTCCTCAAAGGATTTCAGCTCGATTTCATCCTGGGCGATCGGGCCGACGACGACGAACTCGGTTTCCGACTCCTCGACCTTCCCGCCCTGCGGGTCGGTCACCACCCATTTCACCAGATACGGGCCGGGCTTTTTCGCATCGAACTCAAATTTCATATTGGCGAGCCCGTTCGCGACCCCGGTGGCGGCCGGGGCAATATTTTCCGCGACAGGAACTGGCGCACCCTCATGGGAAAAGACGGATGCCTTCACCGAGTATTTGCCGTTCAAGCCGGCCGGAATCGAGGCGTTGCAGGCGACCTGCTCGCCCGCGTCAAAGACCGGGAATTTCCGCTGAAACGGGCTGACAGTCAGTATCCCCATCTGATCGGGATTGAGGCCGTTGGACACTGGCTTCCCGTCAATCATGGATTTGTAGGTGATATATTGCAAGCCATCCGCCAAAGCCGGGCTCCGCCATGTCCCGCCCTTTTCGAGGTTCAAAGCGCACTGCCATGTGCCGTCGCCAAGGATCCGCGTCAGGTTCCCTGCCTCATCGGCGGCGCAGCCTTCAAACAGCCAGCTTGTCCGTTTCATAGACCAGTTGATGAACTGCTTCGTGAAAACGATCTCGTTGGCCCCTTTCTTCAGATAGGGTGCGATGTCGATATGCTTCATATAAGCGCTCGGGTAAATGTTGTTTCCGGAATCGACAAGGGTCCCGTTGATCTGAAGCTTGTAGGTCGGGCTGATTGTATAGGACGCCCGTGCGATGACCGGCTTATCGGCCAATTCAAATTCCTTTTTATACGAAACGAATGCCCCGGTCGGAAACAGCTTCAAGCTTTTAATCTTTACGTTGGCATCGGGGGTCAGGCATTTAAACAGGATCCACGGATGATTTGAATCACCGGTCCACCTCAAGTTGCTCAGCTCCACAATAGCTTTTCCGGACTTGCCGATTTCAAATTTCTTTTTCTCTCCAGACGAACTATACTCCCATTCGGTTGTCTTCCCGCCGGGCTCGGTTTCCATCTCCAGGCAAACTCCGGCCTCCGGATACGGGCCCCAGGCCGAGCCGTAGCGGATCCCTTTCGCGTCCTTCGAGAGCTTTTCGTGTTTGCCGAACCCGAAATAGAAGCCGTCCTTCCCACCCCGGATCTCCATGGCCCCGTCTTTCATCGCATACGTGCCACCCCCATAAAAGCCATACGCTTTGATCCAGTCGGAATTAAAAACGCACGGCTTCCCGTATTCGTATTGGAAGAACTCCGGGCCGACCTGGACGACATCCTTGTCCGCCACCGGCTCTGGATAATTCAAGGTTTTGCTTTTCCATGTGTTCGCGCTCATGGGGATCGTGTTGACCCCGTATCCCGGCAGGTCCTTGTTGTAGATGATCTCAAGGGAATCCGTTCGATGTTCCGATGCGAAGCAGGCCGCGGAGGCGAGCGCGGCGATCAGTAATATTCCGGCGGCGGTCTTCGCTCCGATTCTTCTATTTGTCTTGTTCATAAGTGTCTGTGGGTTTTTGGCATCAGGAGTTCTGCGGCTGGCCGTTCAGGGGTGAATCCAGCGGTCAAGCGATGGCTGCCCGGCCCGACTTCCTTTCGGGTGGAATCCGGCAGGAAGACCGACGCGGTGACATCGGGAGGGATCTCGATATCCAGCGTAAATCGACCGCCGGAGCAATTCCATGCGGATGCGATTCTTCCGGCGGGGGCGAGATGCTCGGCCTTTGCCCATTCCACGCCCGGCACGGGATGCGGGCGGATGATGACATGCCGGAAGCCGGGGCGATCCGGGTCCGGGGCGATCCCCGCCAGATACTGATACATCCAGGCGCTGATGTCGCCGAACATGATGTGATTTTTTGAGGAATTCCCTTTCCAGTTTTCCCAGAGTGTCGTCGCGCCATTTTTGATCCAGTATCCCCAGCCCGGATATTCCTCCTGGGTGATGATGCGGAAAGCCAGGTCGGCGCGGCCGTTGTCGGCCAGCACGCGGGGGATGTATTTGGCGCCGAGGATTCCGAATTCGGCTTTGCAGCCGTTGGCGACCACAAGCTCCGCCAGTCTCGACACAGCGGCCGCCTTATCCTGCTCCTCGCAGAGGCCCCAGTAAAGAGACGACGCGATCGAGGTCATTTCGCCTTTGGCCAGTTCCCTGTCGCGCTTGTTGAACTTTTCGTTGAATGCCGCTTTGATGTCCGCGGCCAGTTTTTCATAGGCAAGCCGGTCGTCCTCCCGGCCGAGCAGCGCCGCGAACCCCGCAAAGAGCCTGACGCATCCGTAATAGCAACCGGTGGAAGTGATCCACTTGGGGGATGCGTTTTCCCACATGAAGTCGGGCGTGCTGTAATCCCAGATTCCGAAAGCGGCCGTATGATCGTCGGTCATCCCAGCGCAGAAAGAAAGGTAGGCCCGCATCAGATCGTAATTCTTTTCTATGCACTCTTTGTCGCCGGTGAAGAGGTGGATATTGTAGGGGATGACGAAAAGTGCGCAGTCCCATGCGGGACCGCAGTGGTAATTCCATCCGGCATTCGGGATGATCCCCGGGAGCTGTCCGCTCGGCCGCTGGGCATCCCGGAACGAGTCAATCCATTGCTTGTAGGACCTTGCCCCGTCGAAGTTGAAAAGCCCGGTCTCGACCGCGAGCTGCGCGTCCCCGGTCCACGCGTTCTTTTCGCGGTGCGGACAATCGGTCGGGATGCCGGTGAAGTTCGACAGGTAGCTCCGGCGCGTGCAGTCCTGGAGCCGGTTCAGCATCTCGGAGGAGCAGGTGAAACTTCCGACGGATTTGAGATCCGAGCTGACCAGGCGGGCCTCGAGGGTTGATATTTTGCAGTCCCCGGTCACCGCCGCGTGGACATATTGAAACCCGTGATAGGTGAAGCGCGGCTCCCAGACTTCGATCCCGTCCCCCTTCAGCGTGTATCTGTCGGTTTGAAAATCTCCGCCTTTGATGAACTTGTCCTGGCTGTAGGTGCTCAGTTCGCCGTCGGCGGTCAGGCGTTCCGCGTATCGGAGAGTGACCTTGGCACCAGCCTTCCCCTCGACGGTGATCCTGGCGTGCCCGGTAATATTCATGCCGGCGTCATACACGTCGAACATGTTGATTTTCTTCATTTCGACGGTCCCCGTGATCCGGCACGGCGCGGCCGTCTGCGCTTCGAGGAAGCCGCCCGGCGGGGCGGTGATTTTGGCGTTGCCCCATGCGGAATCATCATACGCGGGCGAGAGCCAACCGCCGAGCTCGAGCCTCGCGTCATAATGTTCGCCGTTGCGCAGGCCGTCGAATACGATCGGGCCTTCCGTAACCTTCCAGGATGTGTTGCTGCGCAGGATCTCCTCGTTTTCGGATTTTATCTCGACGAGCAGCCTCGGGTAATCCCGCCAGGCGGCGTGATAAAAGTTCCAGACCTCCGGCGTGTGGCAGTTATACCATCCGTTCCCGAGGATCACTCCGATGACGTTTTCGCCCGCATTCAGGTAATCGGAGAGATCATGGACGACATAGCGGACCCGCCTGTCATACTGGCTGACAATCGGGTCGAGAACATTTTCGGAAACCTTTCTGCCGTTGATGAAGAGCTCATAGTAGCCCAGACCGCAGATGGCAATCTTCACGCCGGCAGGATTGGCACATGGGAAAACTTTGCGGAAATAGGGTGCGGGCAGGACCGGGCTATCAACCGAGTGAAAGGTTTCCCCATTCCGCCCGATCCATTTCGAACGATGATCCAAAAAGAAGTTCATGATGTCAGTCGGTTCGGGGTTTTGGAAAACAACATGTCCACGTAAAGGGTCGCGTTCCAGCCGTAGTCGGAAAATGCCTGGTGGTAAGGCGAGAGATCCGGCCCGCGCTTCATGCGCAGCGCGTCGGAAAGCCCGGCGACCGAGACCCGGCCGAGAATCAGCAAATGGCACGCGTCCAGGAATGCGCCGCGCACTTTCTCACCGGAGCAAAGCTCGAGCTCGAAATGGTCGCCCGCGAGAAAACATGCCGCAGGCGGCGCAAGATCGGCAATCACCACTCCGCCGGCCTGCGGAAGCTTTACTTCAAACGCCGCAAGACCCGCCACGGAGCGAATCAGAAGCTCGCCGTCTGTGTCGCCGTCAAAACCGGAAAATGCCAGCAGCTGCCCGCCGCCCCAGATGTTGAGTTGATCCGCCAAGTTCATTTGGATGATTTCTCAGCAAATGAATGTAAATTTGACAGACATATCAAGGTTTATTGTGAAATATTTTCTATTCACAGACATCCCGTGAGTTGCCCGACTTTTTGGTGCGGCAAGCGCCTCCGCTCGATCAAGCGACGGACGGCTCGGCACGCCGTCCCCACCGGCCACGGACGACGCCCGAGCGTATTGGTTGGTGGGAGCGCATCGCCGAGGTGCCCCACTTTGCGCGCCGCAGGCGCGATCAGGCGAGAGAAATCGGACGGCTCGGCGAGCCGTCCCCACCGGCCACGGACGACGCACCAGCGTTCTGGTGGTGGGGGCGCATCGCTGAGGTGCCCCACTTCTCCCGCGCCGCAGGCGCTGCCGCGCCAAAAATCGGACGGCTCGGCGAACCGTCCCGGCCAATGAGGGTCGCAATCGGCGATTGCACTCATCGAGAGGAAATCCTCTTGACACGACAATTGTATGACATATTTTTAACTGAAATATGAAAACCAATCCGGATATTTTTTCAAAAATCGAAACGGCGCTGGAGGACAACATCCACACGATTCTGTGGAGGGATCTCATCGATGGGACGACCTCCATGGTTTATGACTACAACGATGCGTCCCGTCTGGAAAACCTGCCGACTCCGGAAGAGGTCGCGATGGAAATCCCGAATCCGGCGGGATGGGCTGCCGGATTCGAAGACTGCTGCCTGAACGGAAGCATGTATCTGGCCGGGCTGATCGAGGAATACAATCTGACCGGTTCGGACAAAGCCCGGGAACGGGCGGGGAAAATCTTCGGCGGGCTGATCCATCTTGCTGATGTGAGCGGGACCAAAGGTTATCTCGCGAGGGGCGTCCTGCCCGATGGGAAGACCCATTACCCCAACTCGTCGGTCGATCAATATACGATGTGGATGTATGCCATGTGGAGATACTTCTCGTCCGGGTTCGCCTCAGGGGAGGAGAAGCGGAAAATCGCCGCCTCGACCGGGAACATCCTGGATTTTCTGGAGGCGGGGAAATTCAATATTTTGCGCGAGGACATGCGGGAATCGATCTATGGCAACATCGACCGTCCGGAATCGCGCAACCGCCTGCTTTTCTTTCTCAAGGCCGGATCCGTCATCACCGGGAATCAGAAATGGAACGACATTTACAAGATGAAGCGGAACGAAAACGACTCGCTCGCCCTGGAATGCCTGTGCGATAATGGGCTTCTCCAGCACGGGATCATCTATGGGATTTTCCAGGATCAGATCGCGTTGAGGTGCCTCTATGAACTGAGCGACGATTTCAGGGAAAAGACCGTCTATGACAAAGCGCTGAAAATCCGGGCCGAGGCAGTCGAGCCGGTCATCGGCCGATTTGAAAAAATGCGGGAATCCGAATTCGCCCCGGAGCGAAACTTCAATTGGCGCGGCGACCTTGAGGAATTCCTGCTGGACCACCCCGGCATGGAGAAGGCGCTGAAGGGACACCAGATCGTGGAGTTCGTCAGCTACTTCGGATCAAAACGACCTGCCATGAAAAACGGCCATTACCTGCTGCGCGAGCCGGTCGAGGCGATGGTCGTCCAACTGCTCTCCAACGAGACCGGCCTCAGCAAAAAGCAGGGCAAAACATTCTCGGACATTCTGGCGTGGGACAAATTCGACAAGGCCAGCATGAGCGACGAACTCGTCTATATTCCGCTCATGTATTGGCTCGAGCGCAAAAACGAGAGCATCTTCGGCGCTGACCTCGCCGGGGGCGAATTCAAGGAAATTGACATCAGCAAACATTGCAATGTCGGTTTTCAGGACGACGGCGAAACCCCCGGCTGGTTTTCGTGCGGGGCGTTCGACGACCTGCGGGATATCAAGCGGGGCCGGCAGGTTCTCGGCGGGGTCCCCTTCCACATCGTCGCGGAGGAAGAGAATGGCGGGCGCGCGTGCATTATCCTGAAAGCCAACGACAGCCCTTGGGATCAGCCGCCCTATCTTGAAGAGGCGCGCGGGATCGTGGTGGATTCGCACGCCAAATACATCTTCTTTCTGCACACGATGGGCTGCGAGACAAAGCGCTGCTCCGGCTACTACCGGATTGCCTATGAGGATGGCTCGGAAATCTGCGTGCCGTTGAGCTACGGGGATAATATCATGCCTTGGAAACTGCATGAGAAAAACTGGAAGCTGCCATCGAACGCGATCGAGACGATCGGCATTCCCGTTTCCCAACCGCCGCGCCAGTCGGTGGGGGAAATCGACCAGGATGTCTTCATCCACTCGTGGCGCTGGATGAATCCCAAGGGCTATCTCAAAATCAGCCACATCGATTTCGTGCGGGCCGAGAACGGCGGGATCCCCGTCCTGATCGCCGCAACCGTGTTTAAGAAAAATAAGGAGAAATAATGAAAATCAGCAGCTTAAAGAAATGGATGACAGGTTTGATCGGTGGAGCGGTGCTTGTACTCGGGACATTTGCCACACAGGCGCAAAGTGAATTTCCTCTGAAGGAAGGAGACACTTGGGTGATGGTCGGTGACAGCATTACGGCTCAGCATCTGCATTCCAATTATTTCGAAGCCTTTTGCTACGCGCGCTTTCCCAAGATGACGTTCTGCTTCCGCAATTCTGGAATTGGTGGAGATACAATACCCAAGGTAATGGACCGTTTCGCCTGGGATGTCGCGCATTGGGATCCCACCGTAGTGTCTGTCGAACTTGGCATGAACGACAAAGGCCAATTCGCCACCGATAAATTCATGGAAAACATGTCCAGTCTTGTGGCAAAAATCCGCTCCGTGAACGCGCGTCCCGTATTGCTCTCAGCCAGCCCGGTGAATAACGGCACTCCTCTGGTGAAAATGGATTCGGGCAATGTCCGTCTCAAGGAATATGCGGATGCGCTGAAGGCACTCGCCGAAAAGGAAAACATTCCTTATGCGGATCAGTTTACATCGCTCGTGGATTTGTGGGCGCAGAATAAACCGAAGGAAAATCTTGCCAATCAACTTGTCGCCCTCAGAGAATTGCTTGCTGCGCAGCCGAACCTGGCTGGTGCTGAGCACGCCAAAGAGTTCCTGGAAGTCTGGAACAAGATGGAAAAACAGCCGGTCACCATGATGGGTGACGCGGTGCATCCGGGACCGACGGGTCAACTGACCATGGCCGCGACTCTTCTGGCAGAACTCAAGGCTCCCGGATTGGTCAGCAGTTCAACTGTTGATGCCAAGACGGGATCTGCCAAAGATTCCGTACAATGCAAGATGGAAAATGTAAAGATCTCCGGTGACACCCTGTCATTTGACCGACTTGACGAAGCTCTTCCCTTTCCGATTCCGGACGATGCGCGGCCGGCCGTAACTGTTTTGGACAGCATCGCAAACTTGAGCAAATATATGCTCACGGTATCAGGACTGAAAGCGGATAATTACGATGTCAGCATTGATGGCGTAAAAGTGGCGACCGTATCCTCCGCTGAACTTGCCAATGGCTGGAACATGGGTTTGTTAGATAAAGGCCCAATAGCTGAGCAATGCCGTTTAATCCTCCAATTGGTCAGTGCCAAGGAAGGTGTGGTATGGACATGGCGAGGTGTATCCAAAGCGGCTGCTCAAGGCGCGACTCAGGAACAGAAAGATCAACTTGCCAGACTGGCTGCGCAGGTCAAGGAGGCAGACGGTAAAATACGCGAAGCCGCCAAACCCAAGGCTCACCGTTTCGAGCTGGTCCCGGCAAAACCCGCCGCATCGATTTCGTGCGGGCCGAGAACGGCGGGATCCCCGTCCTGATCGCCGCAACCGTGTTTAAGAAACGAAAGTCGCCCTGAGCTTTTGAGCCAACGCATGGAATCTCGTCGAAGAGAATCTTCCGGAGTGAAGATGGGGGCGGTCGCCATCCTGGCCTTTGCCACGGCAGCATCGAGCGTCTTGTGGATCGGCCGCCAGATCGGTGCCTGGCAGTGCATGGCACTGAGCTGCCTCGTCGCATGTGCCGGGCAGGTTGCTCTCTACCGGATGCTGGGGCGCCGGCCGCGAACTCTTTTTGTTATGCCGCCGCGTCTGTGGGCCTTGGCTGTGTTGGGATTCGTCCTCTACCAGAGCTGTTTTATCATCGGCATGCTTACCGCTACATCCGACGCCCAGGCGGTGGGGGTGGGTTTGATGAACTATCTCTGGCCCATCTTGACGGTGGCGTTCTCCATTTTTCTTGTGCCCGGCACCCGGATGAGTGCGCGCTTGGGATTGGCGCTGGTTCTGGCCCTCATCGGCCTTGTCCTTGCCAACAGCCATGAGATCGCCCAGGCCGGATCGGGCAGTGCGGTGTTGCCCATCCTGCTGGGGGGCATGGCGGGGATCTGTTGGGGGCTCTATTCCGCTT
>Ga0194063_10003009_pt1 | contig 10203 bp, 6 predicted proteins | sample SepL3720m_MetaG_FD_155459 | JGI IMG/M metagenome (GOLD analysis project Ga0194063, IMG submission 155459) | Anoxic zone freshwater microbial communities from boreal shield lake in IISD Experimental Lakes Area, Ontario, Canada - Sep2016-L373-20m | ecosystem: Environmental > Aquatic > Freshwater >...
ACTTATACTATTATCCTTTATTCATTATTAGTTCTTTTTTTAGTTTAACTCCTTCAGTACAGTCTTTTCTGTATTATTTCCTTTTTTTGGTTCTTTCTTTTCTTTCTTTTTACATTTCTATAGGGCCCTATATTAACAATGGTTATAAGAATCAATACAATAAAACTAAAGTTTTATTTTCTTTAGTTTACTGTTTTAATATATACACTTTTTATAACTTCTATTATACATGGGGATTTTCACCTTTTTTATTTCTATATCCTCTAATACCTTTAATATTCAGTATTACTTATATATATTTTTATAAGACGCCGTCAATGAGCATTAAACTTTTAGCTATACTCGGTTTGGTTTTTATTCTTTCAAATATTCCTAATGGTAATTTACCTTTCTTCATTTCTCTTAATATATTTTTATTTCTATTTATCTTCTCTTTTTTAATATTTAGCTACTCCATTAATAGATTTTCGTATTTTAAAAAAATACTTATTTATTACTTTGTGTATTTCATCTCCGTATTTTGGTCTATTGTACCTCAAGTGAGTGAAATGTTAATTCTAGCTAATAAATTTAAAGTCGGAGATACAGGTTTTAAGATTGAAAATTGGATAGTATGGCAAGCAGTACGATTACCTAGTATTTTTTTCCTAAATTACAACATAAAAACATTTACAGATGGATTCTCTAATCTTGGTTATTTTAGTTTTATAATTGTTTTACTGCTTCTGATCACGCTAATAATTAGAAAAAGTAAATTGCAACTTCCAGATTCTATTTTCTTATTGTTACTTATTGTTTGTATTTTTATTTCGAATAAAGGTGTTGGCATTCTCAAGGAGAATATAATACTCAGTATATTTGGAAATAATATATTACTCTCGTCTTTAAGAAGTTATGATAAATCACTTATATTTTTACCATTCTTCATGTTGGTAATACTATTTTTGAATATTGAACAAATTACCTTGAAATGTAGAAGACTCATATTATTATTCTTGACTCTATCTTTACTATCAGTATTTCCGTTTATTACTGGCGGTATTCAAACAAGATACTCAATTGCTTTTAACAAGGGTGAGTCATATCTTTCTGCTAAATATTCCTACTTAAAGAAAGTTCCCAATGAATATTTTAAAGCAGCTAATGCTATTAATAATAAGCTTTATAACTCTAAAATATTAAGAATGCCCTATAATGTTATTAATTCAGTTGGTTGGGTGAATTTTCCTAAATGGAAATTGATTGGCTCTGATCCAACAGTGCAGCTTTTCAATATTCCTACAGTTCAGATGAATAGTTTTTCTGCTTTTGGTGTTTGGAACTATGGTAAATACTGGAATAAACAAAGTAAAATAGCTTCTTTATGGATCCTTCCTTTTGCGGGATTGCTAAATGCTAAATATATAATGTATCACAAAGATGTAGATCCTCAATTTATTCTTCAAGCTAAGGATAAAATTCAATTTTATGAGGATAATATGTATTTAAATAAAATATATTCAAATGACTATTTTGATACATATCAATTAAATAAAAAATATTTACTACCCTATTTTTATACTCCAAATTCGCTAATTTTCTCTTCACAAAAATTAGGAACCTTGCCTGGCATTCTAAATCAAGATGATTACAAAATAAAGTCGGCTATATATTTTGAAAATTCTATGAAAGCAGAGAAGGAGAGCTCAACGAGCGCGTTATTTAACCCCGAGTTGATAAAGAAGACAGAAATAAAGAATACCCCGATTTTGGAGTTTAAAAAGATTGACCCTACAAAATATCGTGTTGTAGTTCACAGGGCAAAAGGGGAGTTTCCAATGGTATTTAGTGAAAGCTTTCATGAGGGGTGGAAGACCTATCTGGCAGCTCCAGATAATTTAAAATTTAATACTAATAACCAAATTTCAAAATATAAGATTTTGGATGGAAATGGGGAGGACCAGGCGAACAGGGAAGAGCTGAAAAGCTATATTGCAAGGGGGCTTATTTCAAGTCTTGGGAATGGGAAGGAAAAGGAAATTAAGCATATGAAATGGGAAAATGATAGAGAGAAACTGGATTATGTTGAAAAATATAATATAGACTTCGTATCAAAAAACTTCCAAGATACTATTCAAAATGATAATCTGCCTAGTGGATCCATTTTTGAAACATGGTTTAAAAAGCCTATTGAAGAGAATAAGAATCATAAAATGGTAAATGGATATGCAAACAGTTGGATGATTAACACCGAAAAAATATGCAGGATTGGCTGTAAGAAAAACTCTGATGGAACGTATGATTTTGAGATGGTGGTGGAGTTTTGGCCGCAGAGGCTTTTTTATATAGGGCTTGCGATAAGTAGTACAACATTGCTTGGCTGTCTTTCCTATTTGTTGTATTCTTGGATAAAAAAAAGAAATTTGCCCTCAAACAATGTTTAAAACACAACTAGGAAGACTTACGAAATGGCTGTTTATTCCCTGTATGCTGCTATTAGGGGGTCTCATTTTGTCTATCCTCTATTACTTTAACTCCGATATAAACCCTACAGTTCTTTCGTTCAATCATTCATCAAAAGATATTCATGGTAGTGCTAGTTCTATTAAAGGACGGTTTACTGCGCAAGAGAATTATCTAGGAATAGTTACTGTTCAGCTTAATGATGAAAAACAATTTAGTGGCGACTCTGTATTTAGAATAAAAAATATATTGGATTCAGATTGGACTCATATAGCGACGGTTGCAGCATCTCAATATGCTACTCTTCCACTCTACCCATTTGGATTGCCTATCATACGAAATTCTAAGAATCAAACATATGAATTTGAAGTAAACATTCTTAATACAAATTCCGCAATCCCTCGCTCCATGTTGGGCAAATCGTATCCACTTCTCATTTCCCAATATGCTTTTCCGAAAGAGGTATTAATAAGTAATAAAATGCTATTGGCAGAATTTATATACAAAAAAATACTATATAACCTGGCTGACTCAGATAAGAGGGGAGTATTTATCGTGTATTCACTTCCAATTTTTTTTTACCTCTTTTTTCTACTATTTGAAAAAAAAATTAATTCGCTAGAGTTAGTAATGAAAATGAGAAGTAAGCTTAAATTTCTCTTAAATCCTTATATTTTTATGGTCTTTCTGGGAATTTTTATTGATATTTTTATTATAAAAAAAAGCTCTGATTCTACCATTTCTCTTTTTTCTTTTCTTTGGATTTTGGGAGTAGCAGCATATAAATTGGAATCCCGTTACTCTTTTGGCATGGCTCTTATTTTTCTTACGTTTTGCCCATTTCTCTTATCTGCCAATATGGATTGGATAGCGGAAAAAAGTGGGATATGGGCCTATATGTTTTTGGTAGTGGGTACGTTTCAAGCGCTCGTAGAGCTCAAAGCAGAGAGTTCTCCTCGTTTGAGAGGTATCATCGATTGGATAAGTCGCGCGCTATCCTTTATCACCTACCTAGACTCGTTCCTCAAGACCTGCGCAAAGAGGATCAAAGAGTTCGCTCTTTTCTCTGTGCGGAATTTTGTGAAGGTGGTAGTGGCTTTTATCGTAGTTACGACATTATTTCTCCTTGGATTTGATTTCTATCTGCGAACAATGAGCTATCTGACCAGACAATCGATGAATCCGAAGATCGATGTTGTTGAGCCATCTCTTACGTATGCTTCTACAAAGGTTACGATATATGGCATACATTTGGGTGATAATTCAAAGAATAAATATGCGCTTATGAGGGATGGAGTAAAGATGCGGGTGGATAGTTGGGATGACAACAAAATCATTTTTACGGTACCACTTGAATGGAAACAGCCAAGTGAGATGAGCTTCTGGATAGAAAAACCGGTAAATTGGAATGCGGAGACGATAATCGAACGTACAAAACCTATGAAAATCAAAGTATTAAAGGTAACTGGAGGCTTCACTCCCGATGACGACCTCTATTTTGAACAAATGAAGACATGGAGGAAAGAAACGTTAGAAATAAACGGATATACTAATAGTAAATGAAAAATAAACATTTATATTTGTTTCTTTCAGCTTTTATCATATGTGGATTTATATTTAGGTATGTAGGCATACAAAAAAACCTCTCCTATTGGAATGATGAAAGCCACACAGCGCTTAGATCAAGAGGTATTCTTGAATATGGAGCGCCTCTTACTGAAATCGGTCATTCAACTGGCCTCTATCAAATAGGGTTGTATTATTTAACAGCAGGTTCATTTAAGGTGCTCGGAGTTAACGAGTTTTCCGGCAGAATCCCTTCTGTTTTCGCAGGAACCATTTTGATTTTTGTAGTCTTTTATATAACGAAAAAAATCATAAAAGATGAGAGAGCGGCGCTCCTTGCTACTTTTCTTACTGCTTTTTCTCAAATTCAACTTGCGTGGAGCACGCAGCTTCGGCCCTATATTTGGCTTGAGTTGTTTACACTATTTGTTACATATTTTTCCTTTTTGTTTCTTAAGAATAAAAAATCGTTTTTTGATGTATATCTGGCTCAGGGGCTTTTTTGGAGTGTGATTGCTGTGCTTTTCCATGGATCGGGATTCATAGCTGTTGCTCTTATATGTTTTGCGATATTGGCAAAGATTGTCCAAATGAAGAAATACAGCTACCTTATATCTCTTGTACCTCTAGCACTCTTATCTCTTCTCCTTCTGCGTTTTATGTTTAATAATGCAATTCCTCAATTGTTTAATTTTGACTTTAGAATTTGGCACTATATTGGATTCTTTAAAGAGTTTATATGGCTCCTACTTCCAGCATTTTTCGGATCTATTTTTCTTTGGTATAAAAATAAAAATCTTTTTATTATATTACCCCTTTTTATAACTATTATTTTCGCTCTGGCAATTTTTAAGCTTAATACTCAGTACGTTCGTTACTCGCTTCCTGCTATGCCGCTGCTTTATATTTTATTCTCAATTGGTTTTTTTGCACTCATTGATTTATTTACTTTTAAACAAAAAAAACAAATAGCACTTTTAATCTATGTTGCTTTCTTCCTAGGCTTTATTGGAGCTCCTATTGTGAAGGGAAAAATTATTGTCTGGCCGAAATATTATTATTCTATTAATGCAGATGTTCGGGAGAATCCAATTGTAGACTACAAATATGCATTTGCTCGAATAAAAATGATGATAGAAGGGAAGAAGGATGTTATTCTCATGGATGCTTGGAATGATAGAGTGCCTTATTATCTTCCGGGTCAAAAATTTATCTTTCTCTACTCATTGGGTAAGGGAGATCTAGATACAACCTATGGAGAGAAAATGGTTGGAACCATAAAGCTTTTTGAACAGGAGAAAATGAAGTATCCTTATGGAGTAGTGATTGTAGAAAACTGGATGAGTATGACACCAGAAAAGCTCCAAGATCATATCCGAAAAACTCTTAAACATGAATTTACTGTAAACAACCTCCCCTATAACGAGAACGATAAATGGAGCATCAGCATCTACAGCTGGGGTTTCGATAAATAATTAGCTATAATTAACCAATGAAAAAGAGCGCAGGTATGATATCTATTACGATCGGTATCGTAACTGGTATACAAATAATTGGCCAAATCATTGTTGCGCGTCTTTTCGGAGCACGAGTTGAGCTTGATGCATTTGTGTCAGCTGTCACCATCCCAACAATTCTTACATCTGTAATAGCAGGCACATTAAATGATGCTTTTCTCCCCCTTCTTAAAAAAAAACAGCTAAAAAGTGATGATGAAGGGAATATATACTTCTTTAAGGTTTTGATGCTGCTGAGCTTTATTGTTTTTATCACTAGTATTGTTATAAGCCTTTTTTCTTTCCCCATTCTTAACTCTTTATTTGGAGCACGGGGTAACTCATTTGTGATATTTACAGATAGGCTTATGCAATGGATGATTTATACCATGGCTTTTTCTCTTGTGGGAACAATGTGTAGTTCTTATCTATATAGTAAAAATACCTTTGTGATTCCTTCTATAGCCTTTTTAGCGGGAAGCATTCTCAACCTGGGAATAATAATTCTATTATCTCCTCACTATGGTATATGGAGCATGGTAATTGCATTTGTTGTGGCGATTATAGTCCAGCTATTTATTACCTTTCCATACAAAATTGGAGGATATTTCTTATCTGCCATTCCTCTTCTTATATCTCGAGATTCAAAGAATGAATTGGGAACTCTTCTCAAAGGATGGGTGCCTCTCATCATAAGTTCACTTGCAATGCGTTTTGACAATATCCTTGTTCGCTCTTTTGCTGCTCGCTTGCCGGAAGGTTATATCGTATATACAAATTTGGTATATAAACTTTTTGGAGGTCTTGTCGGAATCATGACAACGGGACTTCAAATTGTTTTTTTCCCCCACTTGCTCGATTTAGTGCATGCAAAAGATTTTACGATGGCAAAACAAAAAGTGAAGAAAGCAAAGATGTATGGTATTGGTTTAACCGTTATGATTATTTTGATTATTCTCTTTATTTCTCCTTTTTTTATGAAGCTTCTGCTTACGGGCGGCAAGTTCACTGGAAAAAATGTTGATTTACTTATCTCCTTATTTCCCTATTTTGTAATACCTGCAATAGGATGGGGAATCAGCCAACTTTTTTTTCAGCCAATCATAGCGATTGGTAAACAACATTATTTAACTCTCCTAAACATAGGGGCAGTAGCTCTTTCATGGGGAGCGGCCGCACTTGTCTACGCTCGTTGGGGTGGGCTTGCAGCAATTAGCGCGGGATTGATTATCCTTACCTTTACTGGCATACTTGGAGCAGAAATACTATGGCAACAACACCTCAAAAAACACCTCTCGTAAGCATTATTATTCTCAATTACCATACCGATGAGATGACGTTGAAGTTGGTGAAAAAAATACAATCAGATGAGGATGTAGAAGTGGTACTAGTAGACAATAGTGATTCAAAAACACTGGAACATGAAGCAGGGAGTTTAAATCATACCGTTTATGTGAATCCTGGGAGTAATCTTGGGTTTGCAGGAGGTGTGAATGTAGGGATACATAAAAGCAGGGGAGAGTGGATTTTTCTACTCAATAGTGATGCAGACGCAGATATTTCTACGATTAAGAATCTTATAAAAAAATGCATTGATAAGAATATCAAGGTAGGAGCGCCTAGACTGGTAGGGAATGAGGGAACGATTGAAAAAAGCGTGGGGAGGTTTTCTTTGTTATTTGAAAATCCTATCAACTGGCTTTTTATGCGGCCAAAATATATCCTTCCAGAGACTGAATCTTTAGTACATACGGGAACTGGAGGAGCGCTTCTTATTCATAGGTCAATTATTGAAAAAGTTGGGGTGCTTGATGATAAAAATTTCTTTATGTACTTTGAAGACATGGACTATTCATGGCGACTTCATAATGCAGGAGTAGATATTCTCTATATTCCTTCTTGTGTCATTACTCATATCGGCGGCGGTTCTGCAGATAAAAATCCGACAAAGAAAAAACAAAGCTACCTCACTTCACTTGATAACTATCTTTTAAAACATCGAGGCCCATTAGTTCTCTGGCTCAATTCCATATTCCACTTCCTTAGATGACTTTGATTCTTTATGGTCTAGAGTTTAGTGTTTAGAGTCTTGGGTTTTATTCTCACTTCGTCACGTTCCACCAAGAAAGAATCCAGTAGAAAGAAATAAGGATGATGAATTGGATGCTGAGCAAACCCAGAAGAAATATCTTCATTTTTTTATTGGTTGCAGCGCCGGCGATGCCAAATGCATAGGGTATAACGATTGCCATCTCATAGGTGAGGCGCGCGGCCGAATAGTGATTACTCATCATATTGTAAAGGACATACATCGCTAGCATCGAGACTCCGATTGTGTTTACTACAAAAGATGCTTCTTTATTCTTTTTCCATAATTGCCACAATCCATAAAGCGATAGGGGGAGGAGAAGGAAGCCAAGCGACCAGAGGATAAATGCTTTTTTATGGAAGGCGATGAAGGGTGTGATGACGTTGTGTCCATCGTTAAAAAAACTGTTCCATGCCCCACCAAGTAATGAATAATATTGCGTAGTATACATATCAACTTTTGGTATCCAATCGAGACGATAGTAAAAGCTTGGGTCTCGAGGAGCTTGCTTTATTTGTGAAACAGTTTTAAGTACATTTGAAGGCCCTTTACTTTGAGCACCGCGAAGAAATACAGGAGCTGCTACAGCTGCAAAAAGAATGATTGTTGAGAGACCAAGAATAAAGATTAACACTCGCTTTTGTTTGTGTTTTATGAAATAAATGAGCGCTGCGACAGCGACTGTAGGGAGAATAGTGATTATGGACACTTTCGTCCAGATGCCAAGGACTAAGCTCAGAGCCAACCAACAGAAATATTGAATTAATTGTTTTTTATTTTTTGCATACAGGAGAAAAAGCGAAGCGACGGCTGTGGAGATAATAAAAAATGTACTCAGAAGCTCATTGGTGATCATAGCGGGGAAAATATTGAGCATCGGGAGTGCTGCAAGCGAGAGCATACCAAGAAGTACTTGATGAGTATCCTTGAATACCCTTTTAAGTGCAAGCCCCACCATACCAATAATCAGCCAAAGTACGAAAATATTGATATAGTGTACAGACCGGAAATTGCCAAAGATAGTCATGACTGTGGCACCGATGATGTAATAGAGCGGGGGTTGATGTGTTTCCCATTCTGTAGGCGGCGGAATTGACTTGTGTTGAGCCAGATACTGAATATAATATACATGTCCACTTCCGTCAAATCCATGATTGGGCGCGTAGATACTTGCGTTATGGAATCCAAGGGCAAATGAAGAAATAATAACTGCGGCAACAGCAATCAAAATCCAGTATTTTTTAATCCACATCATACTTCTATTTTAACAAAAATAATTAATTCTATCCAAATACCTTTGTGTGGATCCGAACCGAAAATGCTACAATAAAGGTATGGAGCAGAAAAATACACAGATAATCATCTATAGGAGTAAAAATAGCATCGAAATTGATGTCGTAATTGAAAAGAAGACGGTTTGGTTAAGTTTAGACCAAATAGCTTCTTTATTTGAAAGAGATAAGTCAGTAATATCCCGACATATAAAAAATATATTCTCAGATAAAGAACTCCATCGTAACTCAGTTGTTGCAAAATTTGCAACAACTGCCAAGGACGGAAAAACCTATCATGTTGTTTACTACAATCTTGATATAATTATTTCGGTTGGCTACAGAGTAAAATCTCAAAAGGGTGTTGACTTTCGTATTTGGGCAACTAATATATTGAGAGGATATTTGCTAGAGGGGTACGCTTTGAATCAAAAACAATTATTGAAAGCTCAAAATAAACTGAGGGAAATTCAGCAAACAATTTTATTTATTAAAGAGAAATCAAAGAAAGCTTTATTATTAGGTAAAGCACATGAGCTTCTTGAGCTTATCGCAGACTACTCGCGTACCTTTGCGCTTCTTGAACAATATGACTCCGGCACTCTATTGGAAGGAAAAGGAAATGAGGAAATAAAACCATTTTCATATGAAGAAGCAAAAACAGCAATTATTAAATTACGAGAAAATCTGCCACCTCAAAGCGAAACAGATGGAAATTTGTTTGGAAACGAAAGAGATGGAGGGCTAGATGCGATTTTAGGAGCTCTTTATCAAACGTTCGGCGAAAAAGAGCTCTATACCTCTCTAGAGGAAAAGGCAAGCCATCTGCTTTATTTAGTGATAAAAGATCATCCTTTCTCTGATGGAAACAAACGAATCGGCTCATTTCTATTCATCTATTTCTTGCATAAGCATAGCTATTTATATAAAAAAACAGGGGAGAAGAAGATAAATGACAATGCGATGACAGCCCTTGCTCTCCTTGTTGCAGAAAGCAATCCTAATGAAAAAGATATGATGATTCTATTGATTATTCATTTGATACAAGAATGAACTATTCTTTCTGGGCGATGGAGTGTCTTCAACAAACTCGCTGGTTGTCAAATTCATACATAATTTTAATAATATGCAAACAATAACAGCTGTCATACCGGCGAAAAATGAGGAGAAAAATATTGAGAGATGTATCAAAAGTGTGTTATGGTGTAACAAAGTATTAGTGATTGCAACGGGAACAGATAAAACGGCAGAAATTGCGCGAAGCTTGGGCGCAGAAGTAGCGGAGAAAAATATATCTGATGCGGATGATTTTGAGGAGCTGCAAAGAAACCTCAATTGG
>Ga0194063_10003011_pt1 | contig 10201 bp, 11 predicted proteins | sample SepL3720m_MetaG_FD_155459 | JGI IMG/M metagenome (GOLD analysis project Ga0194063, IMG submission 155459) | Anoxic zone freshwater microbial communities from boreal shield lake in IISD Experimental Lakes Area, Ontario, Canada - Sep2016-L373-20m | ecosystem: Environmental > Aquatic > Freshwater...
ACCCAGGCCCGCCGGGCCTGGCCGTGGCGTGCAGCGACAAGTCGCCAAGCGCCAGCGGGATTGAAAACGGGCTTGCGAAGGAAAGCCCTTGCATAACTACTTTCCGCCTCATAAGGTCGGCCCCAGCATGAGTAAGAGCGAAAACCAATTCTTCCTCACCCACGCAGCGCTGAGTGCCTGCGGGCGCGCAAAAAGGAAATTCTTATCAGTATCAGTATCTGCCCCTGTGGGTAGTGAAGGGTTGGACGCCCACCGCCGACTGAGGACCTGGTTAACGCTTTTGGCAGTGGGTCTGTTGACGGTATGCCAGGTGTCCGTAAGCGCCGGGGCAGATAGGCTGGCAGAAGGTTTTGCGCCAAGTCCGGTCCGGCAGTCCAATGGAATTGGAGCCCAGTTGGCGGGTCGGCGCCCGTCGCTGGATCATCGATTGACGGCTCGGGCGGCTGGAAGTTGAAGTTTGATTTGTCGGCGACGCGCTTAGGCGGCCTTGATCCGAGCAAAGCCCGCATCGGAATTGTTTCAGGCCCGCCAGGCTCGGAGCCAAAATTGTGGCTGACTCCTGTGACGCCCTTTATCAGCGGGCAGGCGGCCGATTCGCTACCTGAATTCCTGTTTGGCGACGCTGTTCTGTGCAACGCGAAGATCCGAATTGAGAATGACAGGGTCCTGGTTGATCTCAACTTCGATTCTCAGCCCATTTTAAGGTCCCCGTGGGATATGTATCTTCTTCTGGACACCGACGACGAACGCAAAACCGGATTTCTGGGCGGCGATTTCTTGCTGCAGAACACTGACTTGAAGGACACCGCCAAGGATGGTTTTGACTTGGCGTGGTTCGATCTCAAGCCCGGAATTGTCAAACCCGGGAAGCAGGTCATGGTGACGGCCCTGGTTCAAAATTCATCGGGCAAGTTGATGACAGCCGTCGAAATGAGTCTTTCAGTGCCGCAGGGGATTTCTGCCTTGGAGAACCTTGTGGTGGGTCCTTTTGCCCTGCGGCCGGGAGAAGTGAAACGTGCGGTTTGGCATGTTTCTGCGATTCGGACGGGCACATTCCGAATCGCCACCGAATCCATCGCCGGGGCTGTGCGCGCGCGGCGCTCGCAATGGTTGAGCGTCGTGGCGGAGCGCGATCCGAAACGGGAGTTTCAGACTCCCACCGGGGCGTGGCTTCCCTATCCGCCCCGGCCGACGCTCCAGTCTGCGAACCCGGAGAGGCTGCATCAGTTCCGGTCGTTGCCGTCGGCGAAACTCAAGGGCAACCTGTTCGGCATCACCGCCCACCTGCCGCGCAGCACGAGCGACGAAGATCCCTTTTGCGCATCGCACGCGGCGGACGGCGATCCAGCGACTTGTTGGGCGTCTCGTTGGTGGCGCACGCAGATCCCGTTCAGCCCGGAATGGATCCAATTGGATATCGGCGACGCACAGACGGCAGGCGAGTTCAGATTTCTGCCGGCGTGGAAGAACTCCGGCGCTCCTCTCGGCTTTATTGTCCAGGTCAGCTTAGATGGGCGGTCGTGGGAAACGGTAGCGGACGAGACGGATTACCATCTAACCCAAGCCCCCGAAGGCAGCACCTTGCGCCACGGCGAGTTGAGCTGGCAATGCTTCCCGTTTACTCCTCGACCAACCCGCTTTGTCAGGTTGTTGGCGACCCGTTTGCAAGCCGGAGCCACGTCCTTCTTCTGCGCTCCCTTCGAGCCCTGCCAACTGAGAATTGGGGAGATGACGTTGTGCGATCGCGGCGGCAAACCGGTCGCGTCGTCCCGAACAAGCGTGCAGGTCTCCAGCACTCACTATGCGTGGTACAATTCACCCGAGACCATCGGGCGGACGTGGTCGCAGATGTTAAACTCGGGCGTGAAACTCAACCGCATCGGCCAGTGGGGTGATAAGATCGATTGGGCCACGGTGGAGAAGACCAAGGGAGTTTATACGATTGATCCCGACGTGGATCAGCGCATCACGGAATCCGTGAAGTCCGGAATCGAAATCCTCATGACCCTTGACTACGGAAATAACCTTTATCAAAAGCTCAAGGATCCTCCCGACCACGGGCCGACCTGGCAGCGCGGCCATCCCTTTCTCCAATGCGCGCCGACCACGCCGGAAGCGGTTCAAGCCTTTGCAAATTACTGCGCCTTTATGGCGGGGCATTTCCGGGGCCGGGTCAAATACTTTGAAATATGGAACGAAGAGAACGGCTGGTTTTTTGATGCCTGGTCGGAGAATGGAAAGACGAGCATGGTCCGTGCGTACGGGCGCGCGCTGGCGGCGGCAGCCAAAGCCGTCAAACACGCAAACCCGGAGGCGGTCGTTGTATTTGGAGGAACGGCTGGAGCAACCCTGGATTTTCCCCGGATCGCGCTCGACGAAGGCGCTGGTCCCTGCATCGATATATTTGCCTTCCACCCCTATGGACACCCAACTCCAGAAAGTGCGCCGACGCAATTCCTCTCCGAGACCAACGGGAAAATGGAATGGAAACCCGCACCGGTCGAGATCACGAATTACGAGCAGGAGATCGCGGCATTTCGCACGCTGCTGCACCGGTATAACCCCAACATGCAGATTTGGGCGGACGAGATGAACTGGTTCGCGCCCGGGGAACCGCCCATGCCAACAATGGGGGACCAGAGCGAATTGACACAAGCCAAATACCTGGCCCGCTTCTTTGCAATCAACTCCTGGTTGGGCTGCGGGGCCATTTGGTGGTCCCTCTTCAACGCTAACGGCATCCAGGAGTGGAGCCTGATCCGTTCGTCCGACCTGACCCCACGCGCCGCCTACTTTTCGGCCGGGTATCTTGCGACGGTGCTCGACGAAGCTCACGCGGTTGCCAATCTGAAGGCGGAGGTCACGGGCAAAGCACCTGATGATCTGATGATGAAGGTTTATCAGAATCGCCGCGCGGAAGTGTTGATCGGTCTCTGGCGCACCAGTGCTGCATCTGACAACTGCCGGCCCGTTTCGGTAACGCTGCGCATCAGCCAGGCGCAGGTCGCATCGGCCGACCTGGTCGATACCTTATACGGCTATCGCCAACCCGCCGTCGTTCACAGGAGCGGTGAAGATGTCATTGTGCCGGACCTCCTGGTCGGGGACTGGCCCCTGTTCTTCAGGGCAAAACTTGAGCGGTAAGAACCGTCTGAGAGCAAAAAGGACGGCGCAAGCGCGCCGTTCCTCACCCGCGCGGCGCTGAGTGCCTGCGGGCGCGCAAGAAGCAAATTCTTATCAGTAGTTTGAATGCTATAGAAGAAATCAAAGCCGCGACCGCCCGACTCGACCCGGACGAGCAATTCGAGCTGTTCTGCTGGTGGGTTGGTTCCGATACGTTCAAGCAGCGGCAACTCGCCGCACTGAAGCGCGACATCGCGCTTGGCTTGGACAAGTTGGACCGCGGCGCTTACCAAACCTGCACCGAGGCAGACGTGATGCAGTTGGCGGAGGACGTTGGTCGCGCGGGCCGGGAGCGCTTGCTCAAGGCTGCCAACGGGCCGCGTCCATGAGTCAGTATCGGATTGCCGACTGTGCGCGGGCGGACTTGGATGAAATCTGGACCTACATCGCCCAAGACGATCCCGATCAAAGGCTAACGGTATTGGTTTATCATGTCCGCGCCTGCTGCCCATCATGTGGTTTCTCTGACTGCTATGTCTTGAAAATGTCCACCGCGAGAGGATTGTCCAAGCGGATCGGCTCAACCTCGACGCCATAAGCATCGCGGAACGCCCGGCCCGACACCCGGCCAGCGGACAATTTGATTTCAAAAGCCCGCAGGCTGCTCCCCCGTTTCACCACCAGGTCCACCTCCGACTGCGCCCGCGTGCGCCAGAAGAAAAGCTCCGCCGGCGAGCCGAGCAGGGCATTGTGTTTGGCCACCTCGGCGATGACCCAACTCTCCCACAACGCGCCGATGTCGGGCCGGAAGTCCTCGGTCGAGAACGCGTTGAGCAAGGCGTTGCGGATGCCCGTATCCCAGAAAAACACCTTTTGGCTCTTGGCGATTTCCTTGCGGGGATTCGTGCTGAAAGAGGGCAGCCTGAAAATGACGAACGTCTGCTCCAGCAGGTCCAGGTAGCGATCCACGGTCGGTCGCGCCATTTGAAGCTGGGTCGCCAGTTCGTTCACCGACACCTCCGAGCCGGCCTGGTGCGCCAGCAACCGCAGCAGTCGCTTGATGAGGTCCGGCGTCTTGACCAGACCGGTCTGGAGCACGTCTTTCCAGAGGTAGTCCGAACTCAGCTCGCGCAGCAACTGGGTGGGGTTGTCGCTCGTCACCACCTCGGGATAACTGCCGAAGCTCAGCCGCTGCATCAAAAAGGCCCGCAATTGCGACGCGAAGTGCTGACACAAGTGGCCGGGCGCGGTGTCTGCCCTGGCCCAAACCTGAGTGCCCAGCGTTTCGGAAAACAGCAGTGGCGGTAGCATCAGCTTCCGGTTGCGACCGGTCAGGCTCTCCGCCGCCTGATCGAGCAAATCCAGCGACGAGGAGCCGAGCAGAAGAAACTTCGCCCGCAGCCGCATATCATGCCAGCCCTTGATGATGCGGGACGTCTCAGTCAGCCGCTGCGCCTCATCAATTACCAGCACCGCTGGGTTGCCGAGCGAGCGCAGGGCATCGCTGGGGGCCAAAGCGGCGGCAGCCAGGAACCGCGCCTTGTCCACCTCGACATCGAAATTGAGGAACACCGCCGGCTGCCCCGCCAGGACATGCTCCACCAAAGTCGTCTTCCCGACCTGTCGCGCGCCGAGGATGACGCCGACCTTGTCGCCGGCCAGAATGTCCTTTAACGGCTGCTCGGCTGCTCGGCTGAGATACATGCCACGCAGTATAACATGCTATTTTGTACACTGCAAGACACAGAATCGCCGTCTGAACCGTAATGATTCGATGCACCCACAGATGAACACAGATAAACACACAAGCCCGAGCACGGTTCAGGGTGGTTTCAAGAAATCGTAGCCGCCGACGGCAGTCGGCGCTAACACTCCGATAATCGAGGAAAAGTGCGCCGACTGCCGTCGGCGGCTACGGTTTTGCAGGTTCTTGAATCCGCCCTGAGCACGGTTCCGTCAAGCCGGTGTAACCTCGACAACGCCATTCTAGAAATGCTACAGTCGATCTCGCCCGCCGCATCCCAAGGCCGAGTGGCAGGAGGTTTCGCCGCGGCCCCAGTACTAGTAGGCGCCCCGTGAGTGCCTCTATTCTTCGCCCACGGCATTCCCTCCGCTCGTGAATCCGCTATATGCACCGGTTTTCACCCCGGTTTTCAAACTTGTCATTGCCGCCCTGCGGGCCGATATTCTGCCCATGCAAACGCTCACATTATTGGAAGCACAACAGCATCTGGCGGAACTGGTGCGGGAGTTTGGGAGCGAAGGTGAATGGATCATCACGGACGCCAGCGGGCCGGTCGCAAAACTCTCTCCAGTGACCGTCAGCGCTTCCTTGCGCGATCTCCGGCCGAAGTCTGTGGGCGCGGTGCTCCGTCCGTTTCCTGCCCCGGAAGACGATACGCTGGGTGAAATGCTCGATTCGCGGCCATGATCGGGGCGGACACCACTTTCCTCGTTCAGCTTGAATTGATCGAGGTGCCCGCGCACCAGGCGGCCCACCAACTTCTCCAACGCGAGATTCTTCAGACGGAAGTCTCGCTGGCCATCGCACCCCAGGTCTTGGCCGAATTCATCCATATCGTCACGGATGCCAGGCGATTCGAAAAACCGCTGCTCATGGAGGAAGCCATCGCCAAAGCCCGGTTTTGGTGGAACGCCGCTGAAGTCCGGCATGTCTTTCCCACTGACGACTCGACGCGCCTCACCCTCGACTGGCTGCAACGCCATCAACTGGGGCGCAAACGCATTCTGGACACCCAGCTTGCTGCCACACTGTGGAGCGCGGGCATCCAAAGGCTCGTCACCTCGAACCCGACGGACTTCCGACTGCTCGGCTTCGAAACCCTTGTGCCTCAACCCTAGCGGTGTGCGAGCGGATTGGCGCGCGACCTCGGCGCCCGGTCGGCTGGAGGCGCTCGGCTGAAACGCCGCTACCAGGACGAGGTTCGGGCAGCTTGGAAAAAGGGAGGTCACCGGGGTGGTGGCACACAGACGCAACCGTGCAGCCGAGTAAATCTGCTTCGGCCAGAATCAAGGAATCATGCACTTCTTCTTCTGACAACAGGTCGCCACCACGCAATCGTTGAGCGATGCGGATGGCCGAAATCCTGCTTCAGGCGCTGCAACGCCAGTCCAATTTTGCCGCGTGTCTCTTTGGGATAAGCGCGGACGCGCGCGAGGAACGCCCCGCTTAAGTCCAGCGGTTTCAATCAGCCAAGTCCTTTTCCAGATTGCCGGAAAAGCGCTTGATTTTCCCGCGCTTCCGCTCCGTTGAAATCTGTTGTTCCACCCGTTTCTCAAAACGCGCCAGTTCCGCCGGTGTCGCGCCGTATTCGCGCCAAGCGTAATCATCGGACGACACCGTGACGGGACGCAACGCCACGATCTGGTCGCCGGACACGATGCCGATGTCCTCGCCTCGCTTGGCCTTTTCCAGCAATTCGGAAAGGTTGGCGCGGGCTTTGGTAATGGTTAGCGTCGTCATATCGACTATTTAGTGTCTGAGCCTTTAACGCGGCTTGTCAATTATCAAACCGGAACTGGTGTCCTCACTCTTGAGGGACTTCCACCCTCGGAGCAGCCAGACTTCACCTTGACGCTCAGGAACACGCTCCCTACGGCGCCCCCTCGATCTTGAAGCTGCCGGCCTCGGTGAAGGTCATCTTCTGCCGATCCCAATCAACGAGGAAGACCCTGGTCTCGGGAGACTGGAACGTGAAGAGCCTCCTCCCAACGAGATCGACGACGCTCTCGGCCTCGACCCACGAGAGGCCCGGCTCGGCCCCGGTCCGGTTACAGACGACGAGGGGGAGGCCCGTCTCGCGGGAGCGGTCTTCCCAAACGCCGTTGGGACCCATCGATCCCGGTGCCCACGCCGCCGACGAGAGGAGGAGGTCAACACCGAGGCGGGCGTAGTCCCGGGCGATCTCCGGGCCGTAGGCGTCTGCGCAGCCGCTCTCGGAGAGCTCCGGCGTGACGATCCACCTCGCGCCGGCCGCCGCGGCCATCCGGATCGCCTTTTCGAGGAGGAGACGGTTGGCACGGACCTCCCCGAGCCCGGGGAACGCGTGGACGACAGCGATGCGCCGCGTGGTCCCGCCCCCGTTGCGGGGCTGGAAGACGCGGACGTCGTGGTCCGCCGCGGCGAGAAAAGAGGCCCCGGGGAGGATGTCCAGGACCGGCGCGACGCCGGGGTGGCCGGTCGTCACGGAGTCGAGGGGCAGGAGCCGGTCGTTCTCGATCCTCCCATGCCAGAGGATCCCTTCCCCCGTCGTCGCGTAAAAGTGGAGCTCGTCGCCGATTCTGGTCAGCGCGAGGGAGAAGCTGAAGACGTCCGGGACGTTCGGTGCCGTGGCGAGGTACTTCGAGTCGAGCAGCGCGAAGCCGGAGGTCGTCACCCGGAAGAGCCAGAGATTCGGCTCCCCCGTCCCGACGGTGCAGTTGCTGACGAGGAGGATGTCCCCGAAGAGCGCGAGGCCGTTGATCCCCCGCTGCGCCGCCGGGTTGTAACGCTGGCGGTGAGAGATTGTCCTGGACCGGACGCTGACGAGACAGAGGTCGCCGTCCTCGGCACCGGTGACGACGAACCCTTCCCGCCACGGGACGACCCCGCGGACGTTCTTGAGCGGGTAGGGGCTCCGGATCGGGTCGGGGGAGCGGACGTCAACCGTCGCCTGCGGACGCATCGGACCGCGGAAGTTGACGGGCCAGAGGATGACCCGCCCGTTCTCGTGGCCGGAGACGTAGGTGAGGCGGCCTCGGTCCTCGACGAGGCAGCCGCTGTCGAGCATCCCGGCGGCCGCGTCGTAGGCCGCGTCGTAGAAATGGCGGAAGCCCTCCCCCTCGGGTGCCCAGATGGAAAGGCGATCCACCGAATCCGACGTGAGAAGATCTCCCGAGGGGAGGACATCGACCTTCCCGACTTCCCGTCCCGAACAGGACGCGAGCGCCTGGAGGAGAACCGGGCCGCTCTCCCGCGGGTAGGCGGGGCGCCGGAAGAGAGAGATCGATCCGTCCCACCGGCCGACGGCGAACCGCTCCCCGTCCACCCAGCGGAGCGTCTGGGCCTGGAGGTACGTCCTCCCGGAGTCCAAGAGCTCGCCCGAGGCCTGGGCCTGCGAAGCAGAGAGGACGTTCAGGGCCAGGACCAGGAAGACCAGGAGCTGGCTACCTTGCTTCGTGCCAGGCCACCTCCGGCCGAAGGGTAACCGCAGGAGGAACCGGGACGCGACTGCGTTCCTTCCAGGTCGAGGGACGGACGGCCCTGATGGTGGCATCATAAAGATAAACATGGGGTGGTCAGACTGGATCAATTAACTTAAAGCAGAGGGGCATAAAAATGGTAAGAATCTGGTCTTTCCATCTAGTTCCTTCGTTCTAAACTCTGGGGATAACTGCTTTCCCAGACCAATCGCCTCATGACTGCTTATCCAAATCCCGGCGCAAGTCATCAAGGGTCCCCACGTGGGCACGCCCTTCCTTGAAGGCCAAGGCCGTGCTGCGGGCATTCTCCGCAATTTCCGCGCGGCGCCTTTCAATCCGTCTTTGGCGAACCATATCCAGCAAAGCGGCCTGCTCCTCTTCGTCCAGTCGCTCCACCACATCCAACGCGTGTTGCATGGGTGTTTCCAACAAAGTCTTCATAAAAGCAGGTAATAAGAATTTGGTTTTGCGCGCCGGCAGGTACTGAGGGCTGCGCGGGTGAGGGAGAATTGCTTTTTCATGGTCGCGCTGATTTCTCACCGATGTTGCCCCTTTTTAGCGAACCGGCGTGCGGATGTCAACCGCAGAATTGAGCAGAATTGAGAGGATGAGATCCCGGCACTTTCTGTGGACGGTTGACCATCACCCGGGTCAGCGCTGTTGGACGCGGCGTTCACCTCGCCATTGAAGCTCAGGAGCCGCCCCCACATACACAACTGACCAATTCTGGTCATCCGGGGTCCCTTCGTCGAAGCCGCCCCCGGCGACTCGCGGCCCACGCCTGCTGACCACATTGGACCCCAATAGCGCGTATGGGAACGCCGGGCAGACCGTCCAAGACCAGCTCGACACCCTGGCCCAGCGCGGCGCATCCCTCAAGGCCAATTTGGCGATTTATGGCGGCCAACCCCAACCCATGGACGTCCTGCTGGCGAATCTCTCGGAGCGGGACCTGATCAGCTTCTATGACCGCGCGAAGTTCTCCGGGGCGGCGGCCGCGCTGCAGTGGGTCGCAAACAGACAAGGCAAACCGTAGGCGTTGGGAGTTTAGAATCCAAGTAGTCGAGTGGAGCGGCTGACCAATCCCCGCCGACGGCTCTGCGCCGCCGACAGGCCCGCCCGTTTACGGCAGAGCTTGCCCCAGCAGGGGTCTCCCCCAACCGGAGTCTGCTATCACTACTCGGCCCAACCATCCATTGCCGAGGCAGGACTTGCACCTGCAAGTATGTCAAAGGTTGAAGGCTGCACATAGGCATTTGCTTTTTGCGCGCCCGCAGCTACTGAGCGCTGCGCGGGTGAATGACGGTCTGCCATCCAGCAATTGTCGTTCATGGAGGCCACTTTATCCCGGCACACCCACGGAATACGAACGAAGAAAGTGAGAATATTTCACTTCTTGGTGTAACACTTTGCCCTTCGATAACGTAAATACGCCAGGCCGGGGCGGGGACGGCCTCGTCCCCGGCTGCTCAAGCTTCGCCCCGCCAACAACCGGAGACGAGGCCGTCCCCGCCCCTGCCCTTTGTGCTTCATGAATTGGTTCTGGTAAGCCCTTAGGTCAGTTGCAGGAATATCTTGCCGTCATCCTTGCGCGATTCACTCATCAGCTTCGTGCGGTGGCTGAAGCAGACGGCGGGGCAGGTCGCGCGCGCCATGCACAACACGTTCAGCCGTCAGCATCTTGTCGTCGTGCCGGTAGAAGATCAGATGGCGGTGGTAGGGTTTGCGTACACGCCACGAACGAATCCCCGCGAGCTCTGGCCAGTCTGTGAAGCGATGCCTGCCGAGTCCTGGCGCGTTGGCTAATTCTTGGAGAGTGGCTTCGACGGCGTTGACGTAACATTCTGCCACCTCGGGACTGGCGTGGTCACGATAC
>Ga0194063_10003012_pt1 | contig 10196 bp, 6 predicted proteins | sample SepL3720m_MetaG_FD_155459 | JGI IMG/M metagenome (GOLD analysis project Ga0194063, IMG submission 155459) | Anoxic zone freshwater microbial communities from boreal shield lake in IISD Experimental Lakes Area, Ontario, Canada - Sep2016-L373-20m | ecosystem: Environmental > Aquatic > Freshwater >...
GCCTCTAATCCATTTCCCGACTCATGCTCCACGAACAGACTGCCCCCTTCCGCGCCCTGAAAACCATTCGTCTCGACGCGGATCTCATCATTGTCGGCGGTGGCCTTGCAGGCGTCTGCGGAGCCATTACCGCCGCGCGAGAAGGGGTGCGAGCCGTCCTTGTCCAAGACCGGCCCGTGCTCGGCGGTAATGCATCATGCCAACCCCGGGCGTCCACGTTCACCTGAGCGACCAGCGGCTCACCGGCGTCCTTTCTCTCATGCACGGGGCGAACAGAAAAGTCGCGAAGTCAGCCGTTCAGTCTCCACAGGAGGATGTGGGAGTTGACACATTCGAATTCTGGATCCCCAAACGTCGTCCGGGAGGGCAGAACCTCTCCATCGCCTTTGAACCGCCCATTGCCGTCTTTAGCCCGGAAAATGTCCTCTTCGGCCCGGCCCGCCCCACCAGCCAGCCCAACGCATGGGTTGCCGACTTCAACGATCCAGCACCGAGCCTCACCCTTTCCTGGCCGGTCCCGCAAAAAATCGGACGCGTGCAGATCTCCTTCGACACGGACTTCGATCACGCGATGGAATCTGTGCAATGGAGCCACCCCGAACGCGCGATGCCTTTCTGTGTCAAACACTACCGGGTCCTCGACTCAAAAGGTAACCTCCTCGCCGAATGCAAGGAAAACCATCACACGCGCCAACAGATCGTCTTCAGTCCTGCGATCCCTGCCGAACGGCTCACGATCGAATGCGTTGCTTCCAACGGCCCAACCCCGGCATCCCTCATGGAAGTCCGCTGCTATGAGAGCTGATGAACATGATCCTGGTGAGATTCCATCCCGCCGCATTCAGAAAAAGGTATCAAATCGAGGGGCATTCCGGCAGCCAATCCTCATCCTAGATCCAGGGCGCTTTTACAACTCCTTAGGTTCCCCCTTCTTTTTCGATTTCAAATTCGAGCGGTAGAGGCTGGACGGCGGCCTGGATTTTCGCTTCGACCTCTTCGATCGCTTTCTGTGCGGCCGCGAGTTTTTCCGGATCATTCGCCTTGCTCGCATCGCGCCATTCCTTGTTGAGAGGAGCTTGCAGATTGCCGATCAGCGCGGCGAGGTTTTCCCCCATGGCCAGATGCCCCTCGTCGGACGGGTGGACCAGATCGGTATGCAAGGCGGAATAGCCGGATAAGATTTCGCGACCGTCGATGAATCGCACCGCCGGATGATTCAGTTCCGCCACCAGGTCGCGCACGATGGAGTTGAACAGGGGCGTGTTCACCGCCGCCAAAGCCTGCCGATCCAAGAGGTGATCGGCGCGGTTCGGGAAGATGTTGATCGCATAAATCGGCCGATCGGGTTGGGCGTGGTGAACCGTGGCCAACAGATCGCGAACCCGCGCCTCGAATTCCTCCGGGGTGGCCAGTTCAGCGAGGTTTACTCCGAGTTCAAAGGTGGCAAAATCCCAGTGCAACGAAGTCGCCAACCAGTGCGCCATCGCCGGCTCGCAGAGGCACGAGCCGGGCAGCCCCTTATTAATCACGTCCACCCCGAGGCGATGCGCGGCGTGTTGGACGTAGGCGTTGGTGGGATGAAGCGTGTTGGCACCGAAGGTGATGGAGGACCCGTAAGCGAGCCATGTGCGGGCAGGAGTCTCGGTGGCGGCAGGCGGACGCACGGCATGGCCGAAGGCGTCGAGATGGTGGTAAACCACGATCGCATCTTGGTTGAAAACCAGCCGCCACACGCTCGGTGCGAAGCGATGCGAGCGCAGCACGACGGCATCGACCTGGCCAAAAAAAGCCGGCTCCTCGATCAACAAACTGGTGATCACGCCCGCCGGCAGACGGTGCTGGGAGTGAGCGTGGTCGCCCTTGTAGACGATCACCGTCGCGTCGCGCTCCTGCGCCGAAAGCGCCACACGCACAAACGGTCCGCTGGTCACCCAACGCAGCTCGCAGCCGGCGGCGAGGTGGGAAAAAAAACGCCCGCGGCTGTGGTGCTTGAAACCCAATGACTCCCGCACCGAAACCGGGAAACGTTGCAGGCGTAAACCGCCGAGCCCGGGAACGGGCTCCAGCTCAGCGACATTGTGAAACGCAATGGAATCGTGGATATAGTGCGAACGCCGGAGTGGAGATGGCTGCGGGTAAATCATGTGGCTTAGCGAGTTGCAAGGTCCATTCCCTGGCGACTTCGGGGTTTTTATAGGGGATCCGATCCTTGCTTCATCAACTCTTCCAGCTTCGGTTTTACGGCTTGTAACCAGAGCTTGTAGCCATCGGCGTTGGGATGCAGGTAATCGGGGAAGAGCTCCTTTTTCAGATTTCCTTTTTCATCTAAGAAATGAGCGCCAATATCCATAAAGAACACCGATTTGCCATCCGCCAGCGCGGGCAGGAGTTTGTTGGTTTGGGTGACGCGCTGAGCTACCTCATCCTGCGGGGTGGCACCCCGCGGGAAAATCGCCAGCAGAAGGATTTTCGCTTGAGGCTGCTTTTGGCGAACCACTTCAACGATTTTCTTTACGCCCGCCGCCACCCATTCAGGTTTTTCGTCAGCAGCACTCCCCAAATTGTTCGTGCCGATCATAATCATCACGGCCTTGGCCTTATAGCCCTCCAACTCGCCATTGAGCAGGCGCCAGAGCACATTCTCGGTCCGTTCGCCACTGACGCCCAGATTGAGTGGTTTCCACGGCGCGAACTCGACGAAGCTGTCCTTTCCCTTGTTGCCCGTCCAGAAGTCAGTAATGGAGTCGCCTATGAGCACGAATTGAATGTCTCCATTGGCCATAGCGATCTGCTTGATGAGGCCGCCGTGGCGCCCGGGCAGCACTGGCGTCACTGCGTCATTCTCTGTTCGAGCAGCAACCGTCGTGGTAAGCAGGGGGACTAAGAACAAACTGAGTAGCAGAATGATTTGGCGGATGGATATCGCGATGCGATGGAGGAGCTTCATAGATGTTATAGGTGTTCGCTGATTAAGCAGGTGTTGGTATTTTATGGGGTTTTACTTTTTGATTGGTTCGTTTAAGTTGATCACGTCGGCTCGGCGCTCGGGCGGGGTGACATCGAGTTTTACGATCTTCCCGGCTTCCACCCGGCCGGTGACGACGGTGTTCAGCGGGGCATGCAGGCGGAAGTCGGCGTTCCATTCCTTGGGCCAGGCTGGCAGCAGGTAGATTTTGCGATCCTCGGTCTGCATGAGCATGAGCTGGAGGGCAAGCTGCCCGTTGCCGCCGTTATCCATATCCGGCGAATAATCATTACCCTTTACCCAAAAACCAGGGAATCGCTGTTCCGGATCCGAACGGGTCAGGCAGGTGGTGACATTCTTGGCCGCCTGATCCGTCAGCCCGAGAAGCGCCGATTGAACCGGATCCTGACGCCAGCAGCCGCTCGACTTAAACTCTCTTCGCTCAAATGTGCGCAGCGCCATCTCATATTCCGGCTTGCGCGCACCATAAAGACGGAAAGGGAAAATGGCATATAATTCCGCATTCTCCCCATTATGTGCCTGATGGGTTTGTCCCGCCTCAAACGGCAGAATCACCGGCTGTTCCGTCGCGGCGACGGTGGTGTAGATTTTGTTTTTCCCCTCCGTGGCCACGCTATAATTGCCCGTGGGAACCGGTGGGAGGATATCTTTGAGCTTCTGCCAGTGGGCTTTTCGTGCCGGGGCCAGCACGTCGTCGGGCAAGGCTAATAGTTTTGTCAGATCGTAATGCAGGCCGGCGATATCCGGCAGTCCGTTGCGGGCACCCCAGAACATCTCGATCGCATTATCTTTATCGAGCAGCAGCTTGCCGGAGGCGTCACGCGGGAAATGCTGTTCAAAAAACGTCAGGCCGGCTTCCACCATGGGAAGTAACATGTCCCGCGCGAATGCTTTATCACGTGTATAGTCGTAAAAGTCAAGCATCATGGCGCTCAATTCCAAGACTGGCGAAAAATAGAATGTAAAAAAAGAAGCCTTATCCGTGGGTTTAACTTCTTGAATTCCGCCACCTAGCCCTGCGTATTCCATGAAGTAGGAACCCTCATGCTTATAGAATTTTTTAACAAGTTCCGCATTCTTCGAAAGCACTTTTTGATACATCTGGAACAGCGGCAGCATCATTTCAAAATCACCTGCCGCTAGCATCGGCCAGTAAATCAGGCGGGTGTTTTGAAAGGTGTATTCCCCCCAAACTCGATAATCAGCATTCACGCCGACTTGTTCCACTCCATTCTTATCTTTCCCAATCTTGTAGGTCGGGTGGTCCACGGTAAATATCGATCCATTGAACTTGATCGGATAGGCCCCACGTCCGGCGCAGGCATAAAGGAAGCGCTGGCAGATATAGCCTTGAGTGATCTTTGCGGCCTCTGGAGGACCGGAAAGAAAAATCCAGCTCCTGTTCCAAAATCCAGCCCACCATTTTTTATGCTCTTCCAGTGCGATGGCAGATGGGGCCGCCGATTCAATCTGGACCTGTTTATCCAACTGATTGGCCCATGGGTTATTTTGCGAATCCACCGCTGTCAGAACATGGATGGAGAGGTCGGATTTTAAGGAGGGGGCAGCAGATTCGAGAGTGCGCGAATCCTTCCTTTTTAGATTTTCGCCAAGTATGGCGGCACCAAATGTCAGATTGTCTGTGAGTGGATTTCCTGTTCGACCGTTGCTGTGGTACCACTGCAGGCGGTTTCCGGGATGATCAACCACGGTGTCTGCAGAGATAACAGAGGCTTCTGTTCGCCAGGGATCCAGTGTTACCCGAAGAGACGTATCGCGGGAGCTTGTTGCATTAACATGGACGACCGGGTGATTGGCATCCACCCAGATCAAAATTTTTGTCTCGTTGATCTCGATATGAATTTCACCCGTGCGGAAGCGGAGGACTTGTTTGATGTGAAAATCCGGCGTCAATTTTTCTCCATTGGGCAATAGTGACAGGCGAACCCGCCCAACTTTCGGGTGATGAGACTTTGACCCGAGCTTTTCGCTCCAGGTATCGGTTTTACTGACATAAAAAACAATGTCGCCATTGGCCTCAGTCCAGACGTTGAGCCCGATGTCGCCGTTGCCCAAAGGCATCGAATCCTCGGAGGTTTTACCTGGGGTTGACCACACCACGTCGCAGGCGTCGAGGGAGCGGGCGGAAATGCCTTCCGATGCCGACTGCGCCGAGAGGGTGGCGGCGAGCAGAAGGATAGAGGAGCATATTGAGAGCATTCGCGTGAGTCTGTTAATCATAGTTTTCGTTGGTTATTTTATCTGGTTGGCAGGCTGCGAGTTTTTGTTAGCGCGGGGTTTCGACCTCGAATATTTGGCGGACTTCGTCCGGCGACAGCGCCTTGTTGTAAAGGCGCAGGAAGCGGACGAGGCCTTTGTATTCCGGGAACAAGTCAAGGGTCTCCGTGCTCAACTGGACTTGGCTGTTGAGCTTCTTCTGGGCGACCTGTTTCCCGTCGGCGAAGATTGTGGTCGTCTTCCCGTCCCAAGTGAAGACGAGATGCTGCCAGATGCCGGGTTTCATTTCGCCGCCCCTACAGTCTCCACCGGCTTTGCCGCTGACCCTGAAAGTTTTCCCAGCATATTCGGCCAGCAGGACTGTGCGGTATTTGCCGTCAGTCAGGAGCTTGGTGCCTGGCGCCTCCATCTTCAGCCACATCGAGACAGTAAGCGCGTTGGCATTCATTCCGAGGTTGTAGAGCCTCAGCCCCATCTTCGATCCGCTCAGTTGCAGAGCCGGGCCGGCCGGGTCGTCCACCGCAGAGGCGCCTTGGACGAGCGCCGTGAGATTCCCGGAGACTGGCGGCGCTGTCACTCCGTCCAGCTTTTTGAAGTCCCAAAATCCCATCAGGCTGGCCTGCGGCAGGGGAACCACCTCGCAGCGGACGGCGTTGGGCAGCGACAACGGCTTTCCGTCCTTGAACATGGCGGCACTGATGGTCCTCGCCTTTTCGACCAGGATGGGCTTTTCGTATTTCGTCGAGGCCGCCGTGGGGGGCTGTCCGTCGAGCGTGTAGCGGATTTCGGCGCCGACGGCTGCGGCTGGCGGAACCATCGCGATTTCCGCGGGCTTGAACAGCTCGTACAGGCTCTGCAAGTCCTGGCAGCCGACAGGCGCGATGGCAACCCGGGCCGGACGGAACAATCCGGCTGCGGTCAGACGCACCTCGTTGGCGGCGCCGGGATAGACGACTGTGAACTCCGGGCGGCTCGCCCCGAGCCTGAGGGAGATCGGATGGTATCCGGCCTTGAGCATGACCTTGCGGAGCGGGTTGCGTCCGGGAACTCCGCGCTGAACGACCACCTCGTCCCCGATGCGGACTTGATTCCTGTCGTATGAGGAATAGGTGCGCGACGGGGAGTCGAACGTGTAGACGCCGGTGGTGGGGGCGAGGAAATATCCGTTGTAAACCTCCACGACATTCCCGTTGTTGTTCTGCGTGATGTCCATCACCTTCTCCTTGCTGAACGGGGAGAGCGCGTCGATGTCGAGGTAGTCCGGATTGCGTTTCATATCTTTGCGGTCATAGACGGCCATTTCCAGTCCGGGCTCGACCAGCAGAGAGACCGGCTCTTGCGTGGAGATGGCCGGCGGCGCCGCCAAGGTCTCTCCGCCGGGGTCGCAGGAGAGCTGTCCGGCTTTGACCTCCTGCTCCGGGCCGCCGTCCAGTCGATAGGACACCTTGATCGGCATCGGATCGTCGGTGTTGAGCTTCCAGAAGATTGGATCGCAGACAGTGAGGGCGACGGAGTGCCAGCCTTTGGCCAAAGCGGCCTCGCCTCGGCGGACTTTCTGGTTCTGGTGGTATTGCCCGATCTCCTCGACTACGACTTGTTTTCCGATGTCGAGCGTGACGGGGCCGCAGGAGTCAACCGCGAACTCGTAAACGCCGTCGGCCGAGGCGTTGAAGCGCCCTCTGAATGTGAAGAATCCCTTGCGTTGCTCGCGTTGCGGAGCGACGGGGCTCAGGTGCGGGAGGAGGAAGTTCTCGACCAGGTGGACGCTCGCGGGCTTCTCCTTGCGCAGGTCGGGCATCATGATTTTGCCCGCGTCGAAGAATCCCTTGTCGTTGTAAGGCACGGTCAAAATCTCGTGGACTTTGAGGAGAAGTCCCGGCTTGGAGGCATTGGCGTCAACCGTTTCGGCAGGCTCGAGGGCGGCTGGGCGGAAGTCCGCCTTCACGGTCTCGCTCGAGTCCGGGCCGAACGGCCAGCCGCTGACGAAAGTCCGGGCGCGCAGCTTCGCGGCACCAGAGATCTTGATCGGAGCGTCGTAGCGGGCGGATCGCAGGGTTGGCTCGGAGCCGTCGAGCGTGTAGCGAATCTCGGAGCCGAGCGGGGGAGTCGGGAAAACCGCATCGACCGGATTCGCCACCAGGAATTCGGGCACATCGCCAGCGTGGCGGGTGTATCGCCCGGCGTAGGCGTCGAAGGTGCGGCCGCGGAGTTCGAGGACAGGCTGCGGAGGCCTGGCACCGCTGGAGGTGACAAGCTTGCCGCCGCGCTCCTGCGTGAAGACGGTGCGTCCGCCGTCGGTCTTCGCAAAGCTGTAGGAGTCCTTTTGATCGGGGAACTCGACGGTCAGGGCCGAGCGGTCGGCGTTCCATTCGGTCTTCGGCAGCGGGTCGCCCTGCTTGTGCGGATAGAGCAGGACACGGAATTCCGGCTCGACGGAGATGGCGGGGATGGAAATCTTGTTCAACGCGAGAGTCCGCTCGTAGCGCGGCCTCGGCACGCCGAACTCCGACTTACGCTGGAGGACGCGGACGAGCAACAGGGGATCTCCTGTCTTCGGCTGGTAAACCACCTCGGGGACACCAGGTTTCCGCGGGGTGTCGATTTTCCCGAAAAGCATGTCGCAGGCCACGACATCGACAGGATTGAAGCCTGTTTCGCCAGGTTCGATGGTCTGGCTGCTCAGCATGACGATGTCGCCGGGGAGAGTCATGTTCCATTCGTAGAGGTGGCGCTGGTCATCCTTGCGCAAGTCGTCGAAGAAGAGCAGGTAGGGATAGTTGCCGCGGGCCAGGTGGATGGTGCGGAAGGCGTTCCGCATCGGGTTCCAGTCCCGGTAGTTCTCGGTGACGCGGGTCTCGCCGCTCCATGTGCCGTAATCCGTGTGGGCGTAGCCGTCGTGGAACTTCGACACCACATCGTGGAACGGGAGCTGCAAGTCGCGGCTGTAATTGAAATTGCCTTCGTCCGATCCCTTGAAGCGGGCGGTGGCTACCTCCGGGGCGTTGAATGGGTGGACTTGAGCGACCTTGACGTAGGAGTAGCCGTCCTTGTAGTCGATAGCGGCAGTGGCGGATTGAGGCGTGTCCAGCACGCCGAGCCACTTGTTGCAGACCGGCGGCCACAGCGCGCCTTTTCCATCGACGCTCACCGTGTTCTGGTCGGCGTTGACCTTGTTGAAGAGCATTCCAATGTCGGCGGCCCAGTTTACGCCGTCCTTCCACAGCAGGAAGCGTCCCTGCTCCGGCCCTTCGTGGCCGTTGTAGATGAAGTCCTGCTTGCCGAAGACGCTGACGTGGAGGTCGTTCTTCCGCCAGGAGTTGCGGGCCTCCATGTAGCCGCGCTGGGGGCAACTCCAAGTGAGCGGGGCGTTCAGGGCGTCGAGGCGGGCCTGGTCTTCGCAGGAGAACGGCTTTCCGGCGGCATCGACCATGCCGTCGTCTGCGAGGAAAAGCAGGATGTCCCGGCTGCATCCCACGGTGTCGATGGCCTTCGCCGGGGTGTCGTCGTCGAGGTGGTGCGTGGCGAGCGAGGCCTTGTAGAGAAAGTCGATCATCGCGTCTTTGGGATAGAAGTAGTGCATGAGAAAGTTGACGTGAAAGGCGGAGTTGCGCATCTCCTCGCGGATGCGCCAACCGCCGTCCTGCCAGCGGGCGGAGTTGAGCTGATACCGCATCTTCGCCATGAGGTGTCCGTGCTTGAGGAGGTCGCGATCGCGGCGGGCTACCGCCAGGATTGTCGGAGTGTCCAGCCAGCCCTTGATCGTCTCGTAGTTCATGCCGGAAGGCGAAAAATAGTAAGTGAGGAGCGCCCGGACTTTGCGGGCGGCCATGGCGAAGGTTTTGGGGTCATAGCCTTCCTCTCCCTCGATCAGCAGCATCGGCGGGACGAAATAGCCCATGCCGAAGCTGAGATGGTTGTTGATCATGAAGTGGTCGGGCACCTCCATGAAGTTGGAGGATTTTCCGGCGGTCATCTTGGCGATGATGCGCCGTATCTGGGCACGCTGCCCTTCGTTCAGCCATCGATAGAGGTAGTCGTAGTCGATGAACTGCATGAGGTTAGTCGCCTCCGCGTCCGGGCTGTTTTCGCCGTCCAGCGTGCCGCGGAGCGCCCAGTGGTTCTCCTTCTCCAGTCCGGGCCGCTTTTGGATGTTGTCCACCTTGGGCTCGACCTCGGCGGCCTTCGCCGCGAGCTTTGCGGCCAATTCCTTGCCGAGCGCGTCGTCCTGGGCGACCAACGCATAGAAGGCTGTTTTTAGCTTCTTTTCCACCTCCCACAGCTTGCGGAAGGCGATAGGTGCCTTGTCGCCCAGCGCGACCTTCTTCCGGATCAGTTCGATGTCCTCCGGGCTGAAGAAAACTCGCGGGTGGACTCCCGGAGCTGGAACTTTTGACAGCCGATCCCCGGCGAATCCCGCGCCCGTATAGTCAACTTTGACCTCCGGCGAAGGCGGAGCGAAATCTCCACGCAGCGCGTCGGCCGCAGGCAGAGTCACCCTCGGCTGCCAGGCGGACGGTTTATAATATTCCCTCGAATCCTCGCCGGCAAAAGCCATGGTTGTCATTGCAACTAATCCCGAAAGAATAGCTCCAGGATATAATAATGAGCCGATAGTTTTCATGGCATTCGTCTGTGTTAACATGTTAGTTTTGTCTTCATTTCAATTCAGCGGCAACTTTGCCGTCACGACGCAGGGTCACCCGCGTTCTGCCGTCGGCGCCGGGCTTCAGATCGAATTCATCCTTCTGATCTTTCCATTCAACCGTCAGCTTGGTCTTATCTGAATTCCAGGTCGTCACCGGCAACGCGTCGCCTTTGATGTGCGGAAAGAGAAGCGTGCGGTAATCAGGCGCAACCGACTTCGCCTTGATCGAGATGACCGAGTGCAGGGCGTGGTCCTTGTAGGTGCGGTCTTCGAGCTCGACATTGCCCACCTGACCGTTCGCGTTGAGGGCGCGCACCAGCAGCCGCG
>Ga0194063_10003014_pt1 | contig 10195 bp, 8 predicted proteins | sample SepL3720m_MetaG_FD_155459 | JGI IMG/M metagenome (GOLD analysis project Ga0194063, IMG submission 155459) | Anoxic zone freshwater microbial communities from boreal shield lake in IISD Experimental Lakes Area, Ontario, Canada - Sep2016-L373-20m | ecosystem: Environmental > Aquatic > Freshwater >...
CGCTAGGGACGCTGGCACTGTTGCAAAGAATGAGCGTGGATATGGGTCGCCTTCGGGGACTTCGGTATCGCGGGATGGGTTGGCCCGGTCATTTTGCTCCGACCTTGACTGGCGAAGTGGAGCCGTGCGGCAAGTTGCCTTATCGGGAAAGTTGGGCGTTTCTGCAGGCGTATCGTCCTTGGTCGGCGCAGATGTGGCCGGACGGTGCAGGGGAATTGGCAGATATCTGTTGCGGCGATCCGTGGTATGTCGAGCCGGATGGCCGGAATCCCGGATTTTCTTTGGTACTTGCGCGCACGAAGATCGGACATGAGATCATCGAAGGGGCAATCCGGGCTGGGTATTTGACGCTGAATCCGGCGGAACCTTGGAAGATCCGGAAATCTCAGAACGGGCTGTTGCAGAAGAAGGGCGCTGTGTGGGGAAGGCGGCTGGCCATGCGTTCGCTGGTGTTGCCGGTAACGAGATTGGATGGATTGGATCTGCGGCGCTGTTGGCAACCATTGCCCATGCGCGAAAAGATACGCGCCACATTGGGGACGTTGCGACGTGTGTTTGTGCGAAAACTCTATCGCCCGATGCGGGTAAATTCATTAGACGGTGTGCCTGTCAAACAGGCCACACTGCAATGAGATGTTTGACGCGAATGATAAAGACTGGTCGCGAGGTCGATGACCTTCGCCAATATTATCGCGACGGGTTGTGTTTCGTTTGCGGGCGTATTCGAGTCCGTCGGCATGGGCGTGTGGGCGGTGGATGCGAGGTCGAATGTTGAGACTGAGGCGGTGACCCGGATTGTTGATCTCTATCGGCGGCGAAATGCGGTACGGGTCGAGTTGGGCAAGCGCGCGGAACAGGCGTTCACAAAACTTGAAGAGATATTCGGTCAGATGATGACGACAAACGGTTGAAATAGCATAATGTGGGTCTTCGGAGCGAATGATAATGACTGGTTGGGGTGGGGGACCACTGTCGCTTATCTGGTTACGGCATTCCTTTGCTTCGTTAGCGGACGCCTGGGTGGAATGGCACCTCACGACGGCGACCGATCAGAACGTGGGTTTTGGTGGTGTCTGGGTACGGTTGTGTTGCTGCTCGGGGTCAACAAACAACTCGACTTGCAGACTCTGTTTATTGATCTTGGAAGAGATGCCGCCAAGTCGGAAGGGTGGTATGGACAGCGCCGTATGGTGCAATGGCTGTTTATCGCCGCGTTCGGGATGGTTGGCTTTGGCGCGATACTGTGGTTGGGACGGCGATCGCGTCAACTATGGCGCGAGTATGGGCTTGCATTGTGCGGGATCGCGATTCTCGTCCTGTTCGTGATGATCCGCGCTGCGCCAGTCCATGCGGATCGGGGGTTGCATGTGAAACATCCAGTACCGGGCAAGCGTCACCTTTTGGAACTGGCCGGTATTGCCTGTGTGGGAATTTCGGCTGGAACCTATATGCGAAGACATTCCATTTCTTTGAAAACTTCAACTTGAATTGGGATTCGGCTAATCGGCTTCCCTTTCCAGTATCCATACAATTGGCCTTGTGCGCGTGGGGGTGGGGGCAAGTCACAAAGTACGAAATGACTTTCGGTCATGATTAGGTTGTTCTTTCAAAAGAGGCAGAAGTGGACGCTGACGCTCTGGGGCTGGCTTATGACGCTGGGCTTGCTGATTGGCGTTTTTGTCGGGGTTGCACGAGGGTTGTATCCTTTTCTGGCCGTGTCGCGCGTTACTCATGCGGACACGCTGGTAGTCGAGGGGTGGATTCATAGTGATAACGTGGAGCAGGCGGCGCAGGCGTATCAAGCGACCAGATACACGGACGTGGTTGTGGTGGCGGCGGTTACGGATGCGAAGAACAAGTGGGACTCCGGGCGCTACAAGGCGGAATATATCGCTGGGGCTCTGGAGAGTGTTGGGGTGCCGAAGAACCGTATTCAGGTGATCTATTGTGATGCGGGCCGGAAGGATCGGACATACTCCTGCGCGCTCACGGTGCGGGAATGGCTGCACGAACGGGAGAAGTCGGTCCAGGCTATTGATGTGGTGACGATCGGTCCGCATGCGCTTCGCTCCCGACTGCTCTTTCAGAAGGCCATGGGAAGCACGGTCCGCGTCGGCGTGCTGGCCATGGACGAAAGCGGGTACGATCCCGTGCACTGGTGGCGGTCCAGCGAGGGTGTCCGGGAAGTCCTGTTTGAAGGGGTTGCCTATATTTATGCGAAATGGTTTTTTGTTCCATAGAGCCGTTAATTTCAGATTCTTCGCTCATCGCAATAGTTGTGTAAAGAGGGGTCTAATAACAAGCAAAGGAGAATAACCATGGTTGAGTATTCAGTAAGTCCTACAGGCGAGAAGTTTGCTATTCCAACCAAGGAAGAGTCTCGGGAGGAATTCGGGCGCATCGAGAAGTCCGTGAAGGCGGCACGCGCCGAAGGCAAGGAGATCGTTGTGGTAATGGGAGTGGGATTTGTGGGGGCTGTCATGGCGGCCATTATTGCGGATACCGTAGATAAGAAGTCGAGCAAACCATCCAAGTTCGTGATCGGTTGCCAACGGCCAAGTCCCCGAAGTTACTGGAAAATCCCGATGCTGAACAAAGGTCAGTCACCCGTTAAGGCGGAAGACCCGGAAGTGGATCCGATGATCGCGCGGTGCGTCCTTGAGAAGAAGACGCTGGTGGCGACGTATAACAGCGACTGCCTGAAACTGGCCGATTGTGTGGTCGTGGACGTGCAGTGCGACTACACCAAACATGAACTGGGGAATGTACGCGATGGCGAAGCGGAAATGACCGCGCTTGAAGCCACGCTGCGCACCATCGGTGACCGGATCACGCCCGAGTGTCTGGTGTTGATCGAAACGACGGTGGCCCCTGGCACGACTGAGTTTGTCGCGTTCCCGATTCTAAAGAAGGCGTTTCAAAAGCGTGGCATCCAGTCGGCGCCCTTGCTGGCTCACAGTTTCGAACGGGTGATGCCGGGGCGGCAGTATGTGGCCTCTATCCGGGATTTCTGGCGGGTGTGCTCTGGCTGCACACCGGAGGCGCGCCAACGGGTGGAGAAGTTTCTGCGGGAGGTCCTTAACACAAAGGACTTCCCGTTGACGGTCATGGATCGGCCAATAGAGTCGGAAACCACTAAGATTGTCGAAAACTCATACCGCGCGACGATTTTGGCTTTCCTGGATGAATGGAGCCTGTTTGCGGAACGAAACGGCGTGGATCTCATCAAGGTCATCAATGCCATAAAAATGCGTCCGACGCACAGCAACATGATCTTTCCAGGGCCGGGGGTCGGCGGGTACTGTCTGCCAAAGGATGGCGGGCTCGGATGCTGGGCCTATAAGCACATTCTGGGGTTCGAGGATGATATTTTCAAGATCACGCCCATGGCGATCGATATCAACGACACCCGGTCTCTCCACGCGGCTGAACTTACACGTGACGCCCTGAGGAATATGGGGAAGTATATCGCCGGTGCTCAAATTCTCTTGTGCGGCGCAAGTTACCGGGAGGATGTCGGGGACACGCGGTACAGTGGTTCGGAAATCGTGGTGCGGAAACTGACTGAGATGGGGGCTGACATGCGGGTGCATGATCCGTATGTGGATCATTGGTATGAGTTGGAGTCCCAGGCCGACTACCCGGCCCCGGGACATTCCAAGTCGCAGTTCTTCCGCAGTCAGGATGACCTGGTCAATATCCGGGTTCAAAAGGATCTGAAACAGGCGCTAAAAGGAGCGGAGGCCCTGATCCTGGCCGTTCGCCATGAAGCCTATCTGGGTTTGAATCCTGATACCGTGTTGGAATGGGCTGGTGGCGCTTTGGCGGTGGTCGATTGTTTTGGCGTCCTGCGCGATGATGAGATTCGCCGGTACCTGGAACTGGGCTGTGAGGTGAAGGGCTTGGGACGAGGACATATAAAAAGAATCAAGGACTTAGTCCGCTAACTTGGGAACGCTGACAAACATGTTTTTGGCGGCATTCTCGTAAGCCCCTCTTATGAAAACTGAAACTGAAAAACTCCACATCATGTCCGTCGTCGGTGCGCGTCCGAATTTTATGAAGATCGCACCCTTCATCCGTGAACTTGAACGCCATCCGGAGTGCTTCCAGCACACCCTGGTACACACTGGACAGCATTACGATGCTACCATGTCGGATGCGTTCTTTCTGTCCCTTCGCATTCCCAAGCCGGATGTGGACCTTGAGATCGGCTCAGGTTCCCATGCCGAGCAGGTGGGGAAAACCATGATCGCCTTCGAGAAGGTCGTTCGTGAGCGGAAACCCGACTGGATCGTCGTGGTGGGCGATGTCAACGCCACGTGTGCCTGCTCCATCACCGCCAAGAAGGAGCACATCAAGCTTGCTCACATCGAATCCGGCCTCCGCTCTTTCGACCTCGATATGCCCGAGGAAATCAACCGGATGGTGACCGACCGGTTGTCGGACCTGCTTTTCACCACCGACGAACTGGCTGACGCTAATCTCATTAAAGAAGGCGTGCCCACCAGCCGCATCAAACGGGTGGGCAACATCATGATCGATTCCCTTGAGGAGCAACGCCTCGTGGCCTCCAGGCTCAATCCCAACGACATCTGTAAAGTTACAGCTCTTCCAGGTGCGCTTCATCCCATCCCAAACCTAACTGATGACCGTTTTTCAACCATTACCCTGCACCGGCCGTCGAATGTGGACGACAAGGACATTCTCAGGGGATTGGTAGCCTTCCTGACCGCCGATGTGGCACCGGTTCTGCCGCTGGTGTGGCCCGTGCATCCCCGGACCCGGAAGCAACTTGAGCAGTTCGGACTCTGGGACACCCTGCGGATATGTCCCGGCGTCATTCTTACCGCGCCACTAGGCTATCATGAGATGCTCCGGCTGACCATGGGTGCCAAAGTGATGCTGACCGACAGCGGAGGCCTTCAGGAGGAATGTTGTGTATTGGGCACTCCCTGTCTCACCCTCAGGTGGAACACCGAACGCCCGGTCACATTGCGCGAGCATGGCGGGGTCAGTATCCTGGTAGGCAATGACATCCAAAAGATCAGAATGGCTTTTCGAGAGGCCGTCACCCAGCCCCGCACAGAACATCGTCCCCCCCTCTGGGACGGTCGCACGGCAGAGCGGATTGTGGCGAATTTGATGGGCGTCAGAGATCGAATGTAACCTCTGTATTTCCAGTTGTTAATTTCCTAAAGAGGGGCAGTATATACTGCCCCTCTTTTTTTTGTACTCCCTGCCGGGAGCACCAAAAAAAAGAGGACGAGATTTATTCTCGTCCTCCCAGCATAACCGTCGGCGCACTACTTCACATCAGGCAGCGAACTGCCTGCGCACCAAGGCCAGAGCGCCAAGGCTGAGCCCAAGCAGGGCAACAGTCATACCCCCATCAGGAACCTTGCCGTACGCAACGTTGTCCAACTCGAAGGCATATTCGGTGCTCGTGACCCGCACTTTGTCAAACGAGATACCGGTTATGTTGACATAAGTACTTCCACCATTGCCTTGATACCCGTTTGCTGTATCAAGTGCTTGAGCCCCTACAACAGTGTCCACTTCGGAACCATTCAGAAGGAAGGTGAGTGTGTTGTATTTGTCGACAGAGCCCCAGAGAAGCCCAAAGTAGTTCTGGGCGCCTGTAAACGCAAACTCAATCGAACCACCTGGTTGAGGAGTCTTTCCTGAAGTCAGGTACTTGGTAGTATCGGCGGCACCATCGGTAGGAGCGGGGTAGGGGCCAAAGTTCTGGTTATTGTTCCCCGTTAGATACGGAGGCGCATAGATTCCATCTAAAGCTCCACTTACCCAATCGGCTTTAGGAGTCAGTGTGACCCACGAAGGTAGACTCTCGTCGAAGTTAAGATAGGTCATACCGGACAAGGCCGCACCACCTACAATGCTGTTTATCACGATGGCATGAACAGGAACCGCTGTTGCTGCCAACACGAACGCCACACCCAAACTCGCTAATTTCATTGCTTTCATTTGTTTACTCCTTAGTTATGCTTTTTATGTACGCCAAACATAGATAGCCAGAACCGTGCCAATTGTTTATAAATAGATTTTCAAATTCATAACAATCTGCAAATGAACTAGTTGTGAATAATACACTGACGTTTTCTTGTCTCGGGAATCTATTTTTGCCGCCATGAATCGTAAAGAAAATCGACACTATTGCCTCGCATGAAATAATCCGCCGCAGGGGGTTTCAGCGGAATTGTTATTTGCGTTCTGACCCACTCAGGAGAAAGACCGACAGGTTCCTAGTCGCCTGTCGCCTGGATGCGCACCCGGAAGAATCTGTCGGATCCGCACATCTCGTTTGTGTACGCCTTCTGGCTGAAGGTGTCAAATACAGTGGCGCCGGTCACGGCCGTTGCGTTGATGTTGGTGAACGGGGCCAGAAGACTTGTGGTATCCTGAAGCAGAAGTTGTCCATGCATGCCATCCGGCGACAATCCGCCGGTGTGCTGGCGCTGAATCATGATCACCAGGTTGGTGGCGGATGTGGTGACCGAGGCGATCGTCAGCGAGAAGGTATTGGAGGTCGTCGGATCAAGGCCAAGGAGATATTTGGTGAAGACGTCGAATGCTGGATCCGAAATGATCGCGTTTTCCGGCCAGTTTGCAAGCCACTCGGTCGGGACGTTCGTATACCCGGTCTGGGCCTGGGTGAGCATCTCAAACACAACGGCATTACTGATGTTGCCGGACACATTGGCGAACGTCTGTGTATAGACCTTGGCGCCAACTGCCGCAGGCACGGCCGTGGCGTTGGTGGTAAGCGACTGCAGGCGGTTCCATTCCGCGGCTGTAAAGACAATCTGCGTTGTGCTACCCGGCTCCACCGTCCGCGTGGCAGGTGAAAGCGTGCCAAATGAAGACCATCCATTGCCGGATTTGGTTACTGTTACCGTGTAGGGGATTGCTGCGGAGACCGTCACGGTCATCTCCTTCCAGACGCGCGCCTGATAGTTATCCACCGCTTCCACGCGCGCCGTGTATGTGCCGGGCGTGTCATACACAAACGCCACGTTCGTGGCGATGCCGCAGAACGTGGGATTGGCGCGCCCCCCGTCGAATCCGGTCAGGAACCATTCGATATTTGAGATCACCCCGTCCGGATCCGAGACCGCGACTGAGAAGTTCACGGCCAGCCCCGCGCTGGTGTTCGTGTTGCTGGCCGTGAAGTCTGAGATCACCGGCATGGCGTTTGAATAGACCGAAGCCATGGGGCGCAGGGAGAGGTCGCCGGACAAAATTGCGTAGCGGTTCAGACCGACAGCCCAGTTTTCGACTAGCGCATCCCCCCAGCTCAGCCCCGTATTAAGCAGGTCGAGAAACGATTTTGTTCCGCTGATCGTGGCTTCCGTGGTGCCACTTTCTCCACTGGGACTGAACACCAACACGCAACCTCCTCCACGCGTGAAGAGATGTTCGTTGCCAACGCCGCGAAACTGGCCAACATCACACGATCCTAGCATTACAACCCGTGTTTGCACCAGGTTGCGATGCAGCACCGTTTTGGTGACCCAGGCATTTCCGCTAGATGTGTTTGTGGACATATAGCCGGATTGATTGCCGTGCGACTCCTCTTCAAACAATTCCCCCCCTTTGACCATGCAATCCGCGGCATCAATATGCCCCAAATCCGTTCGTGAGGGGAGGAATGTCAGGTTCGTGCTGCTCTCCCCCCGCTGCTCGACCAAGGGCCAGACAAGTGCAAGATAATTGTTGGTAAACGACTCGGCCCATTCCGGAATCTTGTAGCGATAGGCCGTGAACGGGAGGCGCGATTCACCCCGCCGATAGGTATGATTGGCATTCAGCGCCCGAACCAGCAGCGTCGTTTCCGCCCCCCAGGTGAAGTCATCCACGCTGATCCGGCTGACCCAGATATGCCGGTTATCCACCGGCAGATCGTTGGTTTGGAAGAAACGCAGGTTCCAGTAGATCAGATCATTGTCATTCGCGCCGGATTTCGGCCGCGGAAAACTGCCGATCAAGATAGCGCCTGCCAGAAACTGGGCTGTATTCGTGTAGTTGTCGCGCAGGAAACTCCAAACGTTCGAGGCGGAGGAGTCGCTTGCCGGCCAGAGTTTGATTTGCACGGTATAGTTCTCGTCCTCCAAATCGTCTTTTAAACGCCAGATCGCATTGGATGCCGCGCTTGTTGCCAGATTTGAGTTCACGAGCAGCAGTATGGTTTCTCCCGCTGCATGATTGGGGGCATTCACAAACACCTGACAGATGGCAGGGCTTGAATTGGTCTGACCATCACTGATCCGGTAGGCGAAAGAGTCCAACCCGCTAAAGCCGTTGGATGGCGTGTAATACAAGATCGTGGAGTACTGGCCGATATTGGAAACCGCTCCGTGCAACGGCGGAGTCACCACCTGTGCGCTCCATGGCTGATCGTTATCCACATCCGTATACAGTGTTGGGATGGCATAATTGGTCGCATTTGCGAACACACGGGCATGCACGATCTCGGCTACAGGCTCTGCATTGTTGGTAATGAAGAAGGAGGCGGTAATAGGTGCCGTCATCTTTTGCGACAGGCTGCTGTACCCCTTGGCCGTAAGCGTGCAACTGCCTGCAATGACATTGGTCCATGGAAAAAACCAATTACATGGCGAAGTCACGGGCTGAGCAATAATGGCCGTACCGAGCAGACTGCCGTTCCGGAAGACCTCCACATTCGTGACAGCGATAGCAGAACTCGTACTCCAGGCATTGGCAGACCCTGAAATCGCAAACACACCGCCGTGTGCCGCCGCAGTTTCCGATGCCGCTGGCCGGGTAATCCAAATATTCAAACCCGGTGTTACTTGCGCCATGACATTCTGGCTATACGCGAAAACCAGTGCCATCGCCACCACCAGCCCACTCGCCTTCGAGCGTATTTGAACGGATCGCATGTCAATATCTTATCTATGAACCATCCCCATCCCGACAACAAAAAGGAAGGGAACCGCCTTCGCGGTTCCCTTCCTTGAGGAAGGAATCAGATAAACGTCGATTACGACAACCGGCGGCGAAGGCCAGCCAAACCAACCATGGCGAAACCAAGCAGCGCCAGCGTGATTCCGCCATCCGGCACGCGATGCCCATCGTAGTAGAGTTGATCCTGACGATGAACGTCATTGACGGTCAGATTCAGTGCGAACACGCCATATTTCCAACCCCCGTCTTCCTTGGCTTGAGCAAGACCATAAGTCCGATTTCCATTTCCTTTGAAGGCATCACTCACCGCCTCGGTAAATATGTTTGCCGCGCCGCCATCCTCGCCCTCGAGTAGCCAAATTGCCTGCTGCAGTTTGCCGGCCGAGTCATGACGACCCGACCCAGAGTAGTCATAGTCGGCCAAGATCCCTTTGGCAAATTGGCTGTAGAGCCATCCAGTTCCTTGAGATACAGGGTCCCCATCTGGATAATTGGAACCCCAGCTGGCACTCGTCGATTGAATTGCGTCCATGGTATCATTCGGCCAGATGTACTCTGCCGGAGATCCATCCTCGATGCAAAAGGTTTGGAAACTGTTCTCGTTATACCCAAAACCGCGCGTCTTATTTATTACATCAGTCGAATAGCCGCTCAGACCCAATGTTCCCTGAACAACGGTCAACGTAAACTCGCCGCCCTGACCGGTTTGGTATGGCCCATAACCAGTACTAGAATTACCAGACTTTAACTGTAACGGCAACGCACTCGCGTTCCCTGCAACCAACAACCCTATCGCCACCACACCAACCATTTTCATCATCGTTTTCATCTTCTGTTCTCCTGCTACCGTGATCTGTTTGTTATCTGTTCCACCCACGATGGTTGATATAGCTAATCCCGTGCCAGCTTTTTATACATGTCGTCTATATAGTCGCAATCCAATGCTATGCAATATATTACAACAACATCAACCGGACATTCAACTGGCTGATTTCTTCTCTTATGTAAAGAAACCGTAAACAATTCCGACGTTTTACAGTGTTCTGACCAACGGCCCTGTCTCCATGACGGGGCACCTATCAAAGAGTGGTGCAAGACATAACGGCGACCCCTATACAACAATCCGAGTGGATGCGCTATTGTTCTAACTGGCTGGCTGATTGACTCAAGTGACCCCCACAGCTTGTGTTTTTGACATGTACAGGGCTTTGACGGACGGAGGCCGAGTGGTGACAGCTTGCTGCAT
>Ga0194063_10003015_pt1 | contig 10193 bp, 2 predicted proteins | sample SepL3720m_MetaG_FD_155459 | JGI IMG/M metagenome (GOLD analysis project Ga0194063, IMG submission 155459) | Anoxic zone freshwater microbial communities from boreal shield lake in IISD Experimental Lakes Area, Ontario, Canada - Sep2016-L373-20m | ecosystem: Environmental > Aquatic > Freshwater >...
TTAGTAATCCTACCTACTAATTATGTTTTTTATTTACATAATATTTGTATCCAAATATTATAAATAGAATAACAACTAGAATTCCCAAAAATAATAAATTATTTTTTTGAATATTTTGTGGTAAGACAATATTTTTCTCGTTTGTAGTAGTTGATTTATTATTACCTCTAATTGGTATATTGGGTTTAATCTTTTCATTAATCAGTGAGGTATTACTAACCTCCAGAGACTCGCCAAGTATTTCTAGAATAGCGAATTTAGTTAGATGATTTACTTTAAAAGTAACCTTATCATTATAAAATACTACATCAGGAATCAGTACCCATTCCCTATTAACATCATTAAGCCAATAAACAGCAAGATTATTTTTATTAGAAATGTTTGATTTTATCGGTAGGGTTATGGTGATCGGCTTTGGAAAAAAGTGAACCAGATTACCATTTTCCTCCTTCGCAATGACATTATAAATTACTCCGTTAATTAACCTCAGGTCATCAAAATCCAAACCTTCATTAATAAGATTAGTTAATTCTGTACTTATAATAAATGCCGTTTTAGAAAAAATATTATCTACTGGTACCTGTAATATAATCTGACCAGCCGGCGTATCTTGAGTATAAGTACCAGTTTGTTCTGGTAGGATGACTAAATCTTGATTATAGGAACTAACTATTAGGGGTATGGTCACCGCTGCTCTAGAACCACTACGGCCGCTACTTTTAACAACAGAACAGCTTTGGGTTAAAACGGGGCTTCCAAGGGTGCAACCAGAAGGTGATGAAGATAGAATACTTCTACTTTGTTGCCCAAGAGAACAAGAACCCCAGTCTGAATATGTCCATGAAGTACAAATAGTTGGGGCCGGTCTCCAATCCGTTCTTACATCACAATAATTTGGGCAAGAAAAATTAATAGTTCCAACGAGTGTGCCAGTAGCTATGCCAGAAAATTTACCAGTAGAAGTACTAATAGAAATACCATCAAAATTAATCCAACCCAAACCCTCACCCCAAGCATCGCCTGAAAGATTACCATTACCATCGTTGAATACCCCACCGCTGGTGGGGTTAAATTTTATCCAGCCGTTATTAGCAGACCAGGCATAACCAGACAAAGAGCTATCCCCCACTATTACATTTTCAAAATTAATATAACCAGAATTATTACTCCAGGCATATTTATAAGAACTTAATACCACTCCAGCTAAAACAGAAGAAACATTTAAAAATAATCCGATTAAGAAAATAAATAGTATTAAATGTTTTTTAAACATAGAATTATTATTCCCTACTTTTGGTTGAAGTAGCGGTCACTTTTTTAGTTGCTGGTGCTAAATCTTGGGTTTGATTAATAGAAATAGGGGCGACATTAATAATCTTGTTAGTTGTTGGGCGGTATAAAATTGCTTTCATGGCTGTAGTATAAGCAAACAAGATATCGCCATTTTCTGCTTGAGCAAAGAAGGATTGATCCTTTAATTTACTTTTATCTGAAATAGTAGCGACGGTAGGCACTTCACCCTGAGGTAGCTCTATTAATTTACCTAGCAATAAAACCATTTTTTGGGTTTCCTTTTCAGCCTCAACACTAGAGTTAGTTTGTAAGGCATTATATTTGTTATAGAAATGGAAAGAAAAATATACTCCCATTATAGCCACAATCACAAGAATGATAATAGAAATCCTTTTAGCGCCAAGTTTTCTTAAAAAACCCTTTTTTTCTTCTGTTTCTATTTCTATTTCTGATTCCTCAACTTCTGATATTTCATCTATATATTTTTTTACCATTTTATTATTAATTAACTTTTATATAATATATATTATCATTAAACATATGATCAAGCAAAACTATGGAGTTTCAGCTGGTAATGTCTCTATTACTGGTTCTGGTGTAGGTTCTGGCGTGTTTACATCCTCAATCACTGGAATAACAGGGGTTTCTTCAACAACTGGAGCTTCAGCTGGTGGTGGTTCTACTACTACCTCTGGTGCTGGCACGATTACTTCTTCAGTAGAGGTACTCAGAGTACCCTCAGTTGGTACTGACTCTACAACCGGTTCTGTAGAAGTAGAAACTGGGTCAGTTGAGGTTGAAACAACATCTGTAACAGGATCAGTTGGGGGGGTTAGAGATTCTATTGAAGGAGTGTTAGTTTTATCTAAAATATTTTGTATCTGATCTCCATTTACACATACCTCACTGCCATCAGACTTTTTAACACAAATCTGTTCTGTGTGAACTTTCTTTGCAAATAGCTCATTAAAGTATCCACGGATTGCTGTTATGCGAGCAGCGACAAAATCAGTCAAGAATTGCTTTCCGTCAGAAATCTTTTTACCAATTATTACACCTGGATCACGAGCCAACTCGGTTTGAATTGTGGCCACTAAGGTAGAAAGACCGTTGTCTGTACTTGAGGCGGATGAAGAAATATCACCCAGAAGAACGATATTATTTCCAAACTCAAAATTCTTTATAAAGACCACCACAACACCAACCTCAGAACCTGAATAATTTGACATCGCCTGGCCAATCACAGGGCCGATACCGTTTGATTTCATAGCAACACCTGCAATTGAAGAGGGTGTTAGATAGTCCCCAGTTCTAATATCTCCATTTTCTATAGAAACCTTAACTGGAATTCTACCTGAAAGTGCAACAGGTACTGTGCGTCCATAATTTTTTGCCCCAAGAGTATTGTACATAGTTATCGATGGAGCTGAAGAGACAACTCCGATTGTGCCTGCTTCATTTGAAGAGGTTGTCTTCTTTACTCCATTTGGAAGATTAGGATCTATTGCCACAACATCTCCTGCACTTAGAGTTGAGTCATTTGTAAAATAATTCTCTGCTAAGTCGGCGCCTAGAACTGCCATTGAAACTATGGTCTCCTGTGTTGTGGGTGCTGAGCCAATCACAGTATCTGTACTCATAAATACAGAGTAGAATGTTTGGCTGGTGGTATTTGGAGTATCCAAATATGTACAATCGGCACTTTGTATATCTGTATTATTTGTTACAAAAACGGTACAAATTCCACCCACTTGTGTATTAGTACTTGCAGGTGCTCCACCAACATTTCGAACTAGACGTACTGCTAAATCGGTATCCGCAGTGCCACCACCTGTAAACTTTACATGGACTGAAACCAGAACAGTTTGACTTGTGCTAATGGGTGTAATGTTTGGTCTTGTCGCGTCATTCCACATTTCAAGGGTTGTACTATCAGTTGGGTTTGGTAAAGCTGTATTATCTGTAAATGTTGCAGTATCTGGGCCAGCACTACATGTAAGTACTCCAGAACTGTTTGTTGAGACTTGAGCACAAGATGTTAAGCCAGAGAATGTAATTGCTCCAGATGATGTGATACCTGTTGCTCCCGTTATAGCACCACCACTAGAAATATTTAATTTATTTGAAGAAATGGTTAGAGAATCTTTGGCTGAACCAATTGTAATTGTATCAGCGATTGTGTCATCAGAACCAATACTAATAACATTTCCACCAGCACCAGTACCAATATTTATTGATTTTCCAGTACTGCCATTTCCAACATTTACTGTTCCGCTTGTCCCAGAATCTAATGTAACAGACCCAGTGGAACCAGATTTAATAGATACATTTCCAGTAGTCCCAGTAAGCAAGGCTATTCCGCCAGTACCAGAATTCAAGGCTAGGTTTGTAGCACCTGTCGCATTACCTATTGTAATGGTTTTTGCAGTTGCTCCAGTACCAATATTAACTCCACCTGTTGTGCCAGAATCAATAGTTACCGCATTGGCACCAGTTGAGGAAATTGTTCCAGCTCCAGCAAATGTTATAGCGGTTGCCGAATAAGCAATTGTGTCAATAGAAACTACGCCAGTAAGAGCCCCACCAGTTGAAACATTGAGACCCCCATTTGAGGTTAGAGCAAAAGTTCCAGTTGAATTACCTATTGCTGTATTTGATGTTCCTGTTGAGTTAAGATTTACTGTTCCTCCGACTACCGTTAGTCCGGCTGAACCCGTTAGTAGGCCGGCTGAAGTAATTGTTCCTGAACCGGTACTAGAAATATTTCCGGAAGTTAAAATTGCGCCAGTAGATGAAACTGAAGCCACTCCAGTAAGAGCTCCAGTGCTTGATATATTCAATCCATTAGAAGAAAGGGTTAATGTATCATCTGCACCGTTACCAATTACAATCGTATTTGCAGCCACCCCATCGGCAATATGAACAGTCTTCCCGCTGGTGCCTGTTCCAATATTTATCGCCCCAGTAGAACCAGAATCCAAATTAAGGGCGCCTGTTGTCCCAGAAGTAATATTTAAATCAGAGCCAGCTGCTGAGGTAAGAGCTAAGGTTGTTCCACCCTCTAATGTGGTTGCCCCACTACCAGTCAAGGTGGAGCTGTTTGAAGCAAGAGTAAATCTTGAACTTGCACCAGTTATAAAACTCAAAGCATTGGCATCCGCAGTCCCCAATTTTGTTGTAGTACCAAAATTATTACCCCCATTTACAAAAGCGGTGGCCGAAATATCTGTAGCGGTAGTAGGAAGAACAATCACCCTCCAAGCTCCAATACCAGCATTGGCACCAGAGTCATATTGAAACTGAACTGAAGAATCTGGAAGTATAGTTACGTCTGTTCCAGTTTCAATAATAAGTTGATTTGTGGTTGTAGAAAGAGCACTATTATTTTTTAAAATAAGATTTTTAGAAGAAGCATTTGATATATTTATATATCTTCCGTTTGTGCCCCCTGAAATACCAGAAAGTGTGGCATTAAGAACACCAATGTATCTAAAGTATGAACCTGTTCCTATATTAAAATCATTTAAAGCCCCAGTAGTTGAAAAATCAACTTTCGGAGCAATGAAATTTCCAGTGACGCTTAAACCGCCACCCACAGTAAATAAACCGTTTCCAGTGGTAATAGGTCTATTTGTTGTGGTGTTTAACCCAAGAGTTCCAGTACCTGTCATATCAATAATTGAAGAAGTAGCAGTAAGAGTAAAGGCGTTTGAATTTGTTGTAAATATCCCCGTACCAGAAGTAAACTTGTGACCATCGGTAATTGTTATATCTCCACCAAATGTTATTCCACCGGTACCAGAATTTATTGCAATATTTGTAGCACCAATACCATTTCCTATGGTTATAGTTTTCGCATTACTATTTGTCCCAATATTCACAGCACCAGTTGATCCAGTATCAAGATTCAGGTTTCCGATTGTACCAGAAGTAATATTTAAATCTGATCCTGAAGCTGATGTCAGGGCGAGAGTGGTACCACCAGAAAGTACGGTGGCGCCATTTCCAGAAAGAGTTGCGCTACTTGAAGCTAGTGAGAATCTGTTTGTTCCTCTGGTTATGAAATTTAGACCGTAGGCGTCAGATGTTCCGATATTTGCCTGAGCACCAAATGAATTACCGTTTTGGACAAAAGCACTCTGAGCAAGTAAGGTTGTAGCACTGGCTGGAGCAGTAATAACATGCCAATGCCCTGCGGCTAACTCATATTGTAGTATAACTGCATTTTCTTGAGGAATTACCAAATCACCGCCAGTTCCGGTAATTATTTGATTGCTGACAGAAGAGCTAGCATTTAAGTTTGATAAGGTTAAATTTCCTGATGAACCTTTAACTAATACCGTAATTGTTCTACCGTCAGTTCCTCCAGTAATTCCTGTAAATGTGGCGGGGGTTACTCCGGCATAACGGAAGTTTGAACCTGCACCCAAATTAACATCATTTTGTATTCCTGTAGTTGTATAATCGGCAACTTTTGGTGTAGCAAAATTTCCTGAAATAGTCAGGTTACCTGAGGCAGAAAGATTCGTTGTTGAGGCATTGGCCAGATTTGTTTGTCCAGAGATTGTAAAGGTGTTTGCTCCAAGATTTACATTGGCTGTGGCTCCAGTGTATGGAACATAATTACTTGCCGCTGATGTGGTGGAAAGATATGAAGTAAGAAATGAAGAAGTAATGTATGAAGATGGGTTTGAGGCGAGATAATAAGTGGAGGAAGCGCTGGCGATAGTGAGATAAGTCAAACCAGTTGTTGTGGAAACATAATTACTTGCGGCAGAGGTAGTGGAAAGATATGGCGTAAGGGCTGAAGAAGTTATGAAGGCGGATGGGTTTGAGGCGAGATAATAAGTGGAGGAAGCGTTTACTATTGATAAGTAAGTTGAAGATGCGGTGGTTGTTGTAAGGAATTGAGTTGTAGATGTCCCAATAACATTTCCACTTGAGTCTACAGCAAGGAAGGCATTGACCAGATTTGAGATATTTAAACCTTGGGTGGTGGAAGTACCGACAACTGAAAGCGCGGTTGCGGGAGTGGTGGTACCAATACCAATTTTACCAACAGTTGTTACATTAAAGGCCCCAGTTTGATTCCAATCGGCTGAAAGATTACCAAGCGAAATATTTCTTCCAGAGGCTGTTAAACCATTGTTAAAAGCAAAGTCTGTTGAAGCAGACATTTGTATCCAAGCACTTAAACTAGAAGAATAAGTAAAGGTAACATTATGATAATAAGCATTAGCATTTTGAACAAACAAAGTATCATTATTAATAGGAGCGGTAAAGGTATAGGTGAAAGCCCCTGGTGTACCACCAGTAATTTCCACTTCATAATTCTTTTTACCAAGCATACCCTCGCTTGGTATAGTATTTGATTTATAAGCCACACCAAACCTATCCCCCACTACCATAGATTTTATTTTTACCCAATTTGGAGTTTGATACTGGATTAAATCTCCAACCGCAAAAGCGGACCATGCACCAGTAGCTCCACCAGTTTTAATAATATAACCGTCTAGATGAGTGGCTGAACTTGTACTGATTGGTGTCGCTGTATCAGCGACGACGTTGATCAGCTCAACTGGCTGTTTCCAAATCAAGCCAAGTGCCTTATTATCAATATAAGTCTTTACGGCATTTTGGGTGGGATATAAAGTAGCTGAGGAGGATGAAAGGGTGGTATCATTGGATTTATTACTTAATAATTCATAGGTTAGGCCCGCATTTGCGGTAGTGAGATAATTCGCAATATTTGAAGTAAATGTTGAGGTTGAGACATAATTACTGGCGGCAGAGGTAGTGGAAAGATATGGCGTAAGGGCTGAAGAAGTTATGAAGGCGGATGGGTTTGAGGCGAGATAATAAGTGGAGGAAGCGCTGGCGATAGTGAGATAAGTCAAACCAGTTGTTGTGGAAACATAATTACTGGCGGCGGAGGTGGTGGTAAGAAATTGCGAAGTAGAAGTTCCTATTACCTTACCAGTAGAATCGACAGCTAGAAATGAAGAAATTAAATTATCACCCAAAGACAGTGAACTGACTGATGAGGTTGAAAGTGTTACAGCACCAGAGACGTTTAGTATACCTGAAGCTGTAATATTGGTAGTTGAAGCATTCCCTAAAGTAACAAGTCCGGTTAAATTTATTCCCCCAGTTCCGGATTTTATATTTACGGCTGTGTTCCCGGTGGTGTTACCAACTGTAATATTTTTAGCATTGGTACTTGTCCCAATATTCACAGCACCAGTTGATCCAGTATCAAGATTCAGGTTTCCGGTTGTACCGGAAGTAATATTTAAATCTGATCCTGAAGCTGATGTGAGAGCGAGAGTGGTACCGCCAGAAAGTACGGTGGCGCCATTTCCAGAAAGAGTTGCACTACTTGAAGCTAGTGAGAATCTGTTTGTTCCTCCGGTGATGAAGCTTAGACCATAAGCATCAGTGGTTCCGATAATTGCCTCTGTTCCCAGGGAATTACCTCCTTGAATTATAGAAAAACCGGAAAGAGTCACTGCTAAAATACGCCAACGAGAAGCTCCAGCATCATATTGAATCATGGCTGTTGTATTTGGCTTAACAATAATAGAAGAACCAGTTGGATTAATAACACGATTAGAAGCAGTTGATCCAGAATCTTGATTATTAATAGTTAAATTATATGAAGATGAATTCATCAAATGTATCTGTCTGCCATCATTACCACCTGAAATACCGGTGAAAGTGGCATCAGCAACACCAGCATAACGAATAAGGGAACCAGCTCCAAGAGCCACATTGTTTTGTGTTCCAGTGGTTGTGTAATCAGCTCCCTTTGGAGTTGAAAAGTCCCCCGCGACACTAAGTCCTCCGTTCATTGTAAATAAACCACTACCAGAAGTTATTGGTCTATTTGTTGTGGTATTTATTCCAAGAGTTCCAGTGGCCGTCATATCTAAAACTGTATTTGCGGCTGAGAATGAAAGGGCGTTTGAATTATCAATAACAAGACCTGACCCAGTAGTAAAACTATGTCCTCCAGTAATAGTAACATCACCATCTAAATTAATTCCCCCACCATCGGCGTAAATATTTACTGATGAACCAGGAGTTGTATTTCCTACATTTATTGTTTTTCCATTTGCACTTGTCCCAATATTCACTGAGCCAGTTGATCCAGTATCAAGATTCAGGTTTCCGGTTGTACCGGAAGTAATATTCAAATCTGATCCAGAAGCTGATGTCAGGGTGAGAGTTGTCCCTCCAGAAAGTGCGGTTGCGCCATTTCCAGAAAGAGTTGCACTACTTGAAGCTAGTGAGAATCTGTTTGTTCCTCCGGTTATGAAATTTAGACCGTAGGCGTCAGTGGTTCCTAAAATAGTGGTAGTACCAAAACCGTTTCCCCCATTTATATAAGCATACGATTTTATTGTATCAATGGTTGTGGGTTGTGAAGCTAGATGCCAATTTGAGGATTCAGAATCATAAATAAGTGCAACCATCATATCTGCCTGAACACTAATATCCTGGCCGTTTGGTGTTTCTATTTGATTAGAAGCCAATGACCCAGCATTTAGATTTTTTAAAGTTAAAATATATTCGGTATCATTTAAAAGACGGATTAGCCGGCCATCTACCCCACCAGTAATTCCAGTAAAAGTAGCATCATAACCGCCCGTATAGTGGAAATACGCCCCGTCACCTAAATCAACATTGTTATTAACTGGGCTAGATGGAATAAAATCTGCACCTCTTGGTGTAATAAAATTTCCCAAAAAAGTGGATGCTCCGGTTACTGACATATTATCTGCAAAAGTTTTATCACCAGCAAAAGTTTGAGTACTAGTAGAAACAACTCCGCGAGCGGCAGCCGAAGCATCTGGAATATTTAGAGTTAGAGTATCACCAAGGCTTGCTGATGAACCAGAAAGATTAATATTTGTCCCCGAAGTCCCTAAAGTAAAATAAATAGTGGAACTTGCGAGCTTGGAATTAGTAATTGTACCAGAAACAATGTCCCCATTCAGAATAGAGGAAGCCAGATTTAATTTACTATAAGCAATAGCGGCACTACCTGAAATATCAATGTTGGCAATTGTATCATCTAGAATTTTTCCTGAAGTAATTGAGCTTGTGGCAATAGTTAATACACCAGAGGCATTTATCCCTACATCACCAGAAGCCGAAACAAAAGTTGGAATACCGGATCCATTGGCCACTAAAAATTGTCCGGATGTCCCCGCGTTTGAATCTTGTAAGGCACCAGTGCCATTTCCATACAAGACACCATTTGATGTAAAAGTTCCCGCTCCCGTACCACCTCGCGCCACCGAAAGATTTCCCGAAGAAATAGCGGAGACATCTAGAGTGGTTGTGCCAGCAGAGGTAAGTCTTCCTTGTGCGTCTACTGTAAATGTTGTAACGGAAGAATCTGAACCATAACTTCCCGCGGAAACTGTTGTATTATTTAAAGCAAAAGTAACATCACCACTGCCGATTAATCGCCCAGAAAGAGAGCCAGACAAACTTAAACCAGTACCAGAAACCAAACCCCCAACACCACCAGTTGTTAGCAGACAAGTAGGACAATCAATATTACCGGTGGTTGAAGATACAGTAACTGGTCCAATACCAGAAATTGCTCCCCGCACAAGTGAATTGGAAAAATATTTATTAATAGAACCCTGATTTATATCATCGGTTGTTAAAACAAGATTTCCTATTTTTCCATTCACGCTAGCAACCGTAACTCCCTGTTCAATACGATCCCATCTACTTCCGTTGTTCAAAATCCAGTCTCCAACATTCCAAGTAGAATTTCCATCTATTGTGGTGGTACCCGCAACACTCACAATAAACAAATCTCCCGCAAGGTCTGGGAGTCCATCTTCTAATCCACCTGAAGCAAGTAAAGGCGTGTTAGTATT
>Ga0194063_10003018_pt1 | contig 10179 bp, 8 predicted proteins | sample SepL3720m_MetaG_FD_155459 | JGI IMG/M metagenome (GOLD analysis project Ga0194063, IMG submission 155459) | Anoxic zone freshwater microbial communities from boreal shield lake in IISD Experimental Lakes Area, Ontario, Canada - Sep2016-L373-20m | ecosystem: Environmental > Aquatic > Freshwater >...
TCTCTGCTTCGTCCGCGATCCAGATGGATACCGGATCGAACTTCTCGACCGGACTTGACCGCGTGGAACAGCCACAGCGAACGGTCGTTGAGGATCTAGGATCAAACAGTTTTCGACTCGTTGTTTACGAATGGGAGCCGGCCTGCTGGTGGCGGCGCAGCGATGAGATCGTTGAGACGGTTCGGATCGGTTCTGGGCTTGACTCGTCAGGAAAACTCGGCAAACGCGGCATTACCCGCGGCCTGCAAGCGGTTGAACTGTTCGGCCATGCGAGGCGAGCGTTTGGGGTAACTCCCGAAGAGACGATCTCGGTTGCAACGAGTGCGATCCGCGACGCGAGCAATGGCAGTGAATTTGTCGAGCGCGCAGAGAAACTTGGTGGTGTTCCCGTCCGAGTTCTCTCGCAGTCGGAGGAGGCCCGCTACGGAATGCTCGCCGCCGTCAATTCGACCACGCTGACAGACGGCTGGACGCTTGACTTGGGTGGCGGCAGCTTGCAGCTCTGCCGAGTGGCTGGAAGGGAGTCTCAGGAGTGCGGTTCGTGGCCGCTCGGGGCAGTTCGGATGACCGAGCACTTCCTTGCCGATGATGGTGACCAACCAGCCTCAGCGAAGGACATAAAGGCACTGCGGGCGCACGCCCTAAAGAGCCTGCGCGATTCCGGTATCGAACCTGCGGGCGAACGGATTGTTGGGATTGGTGGAGCCGTACGAAACCTCGCAGCGGCCTGCCGGATAGCTGCCGGTATGCCTGCGCTTGGCGTTCAGGGCGTTGAGATCACTGGCGACGAGCTTGACCTTCTGATCGCAAGACTCGCCGAACTGCCACCAAGCAAGCGCGGCTCGCTTCCTGGCATTAAGTCCGCACGCGGCGAGATCATCCTCGCCGCCGCAATCGTGATCCGTGCCGCGATGACTGCGACCGGCACTCAAGCTCTCGAAGCAAGTGAGGCGGGTCTGCGCGAAGGACTGTTCTTCGAGCGGTTCCTCGCCCCTGCCGACCCACCGCTATTCCAGGATGTCCGCGGCGCGAGCGTCCGCAACCTTGCCCTGCAACATCGCGTTGATGTAACGCATGCTGATCGCGTTGCCGACCTTGCGTTGCGGATGTACGACTCGCTGCGCGAGAGTGGAATCAAGACTGGCAACGGCCGCCAGCGAGAGCTGCTCTGGGCGGCGGCGATGCTGCACGATGTTGGCAAGACAATTGACTACGACGACCATCAGCGCCATTCGATGTACATGATTCTCGGAGCAGGACTGCCTGGCTACACGCCCCGTGAACTTGCGATGATTGCCCTGCTGGCTCGCTACCACCGCAAGGGTGAGCCGCAGTTTGGGGAGTACGAGGCACTCTTCGGACCCTCCGACCTTGAGCGGCTAAAGCGATCAGCAGTACTTTTGAGACTTGCCGAGTTCCTTGAGCGGGGCCGTGACGGGAACGTCCTGTCTGCCGAACTTGTCGTCAATGGTCGCGGAATCAGACTTGACCTAAAGGCAACTGGAGACCCGGCGCTCGCCCGTTGGGGAGCCGAGCGTCAGTCGGAGCTGTTCAAGAGCGCATTTGGTCGCGAGCTGATTCTCAGCGACTGACCGCAGTGGCGGTCGGCCCGAGCGGAAGCTCAGCTGGCCCGGCTGGAACCTCTACGCGCTGCGGTTCAACCGGTGCTTCAGCGAAGGCTTCGACCGCATCCTCAATGCCAAAGGCTGACCCTTCGCAGAGGATCCGGAACCGCTTCGGCGCGACTCGATCATCGGGCTTGACGGGGACTCCAAAAAGCTCATCCCAGCCAAATAGCTCGAGGTTGCCAGGGTTGAGCAGAATTGCCTGCGCTGGCATTGGACAGGTTGAATCATGGTGGGCAAGCCCAACCTTGACGAACGCGCGCATCTCCTCTTCAAGTCCCACGCTCCAAGTGTCGCAGTTTTGCTCGCTAATCAGCACAAATAGCGTCTACACTTACGCATACACAAATGTAGAGTCAGGAGCAAGTGTTGGCTGCAACCACAACCATACGAGTTACCCCCGAAACCCGTGAAGCGCTTTCAGCACTTAGCGCCGAGCGTGGCGTTACCAATGCTGACCTCGTTGCAGAGTTGGTAACTCTCGAACGGGAGAGAGTCCTCCTCGCTGCGATGAACCAGCAGTTTGCGGAGATGGCGGCAGACCCAGACGCAATTGAGGAGTACAGAGCCGAGCAGAGGATTTGGGACTCCACGGTCGGTGACGGGCTCTCATGAGTGCTGCGGCAGCCGTCGCCGAGAAGCACATCACTCAAGGCGACGTTTGGCTCGCAGACCTAGATCCTGTCCCTGGACGGGAACAGGCTGGGCGCAGGCCGGTTGTCGTGATCTCAGTTGACGCACTCAACCATGGTCATGGCGGAATCAGCATTGTTGTTCCAATTACAAGCACCAAGCGTCCAAACCCGATTCATGTTGAGTTGGGAGCAGGAGTCGGTGGACTCAAGAACACCAGTTATGCGCTGCCAGAGATGGTGCGCGCAATCAGCCAGGACCGCCTTGCTAAACGCTGGGGCGCTTTGGACAGAACCGAACTCGTTCAGATCATTCGACGCGTCAGGACCCTGACGCGCGCGGCGTGATGCCTCGGCTCGCAGCTTCCAGCCGCGGACTGCTTACGGCCCGATCAACACTCCAGGGTTGAGGATCCCAGCCGGATCAACGGCTGCCTTCGCAGCGGAGAAGGCGCGAGCGAAAACCTCTGGCCGCTGCTGGTCGTACCAGGGGCGATGATCGCGACCGACTGCGTGGTGGTGGGTAATCGTTCCGCCCGCGGCGATCAGCGCATCGCCCGCTGCCCTCTTGATGGCATCCCACTGGGCGACCTCAGAGCCACGATCAGCCGGGGCCAAGACTGTGAAGTAAGGAGCTGGTCCATCCGGATAGACATGGGTGAACCGGCAGCTAACCCGCCCAGCACCGCAAACATCCTTCAGGGCTGACTCAACAGCGTCGGTGACGGAATCGAGCAGGTCGGGGAACTTGTCCCAAGTAACGGCAGTCTCAAATGTCTCTGACAGGACGCCCATACGCACAAACGTGTCGCGCAGATAGGGCGCTCGAAGGAACGCTTCACGCCAAGCGCCTGAAGCCCCTTCACGGCCGCCGGAGCTAACCCTCTCCCACTTTCCACCGTGAACCGAGCAGATCGCCAGAGCCTGATCGAGCTCGCCACTCACATCCCGTGATTCAGCCTCAAAGCCAACAACGAGCACAGCCGACTGGCCGTCACCGGCCCCAGTCAATGCTGCCTCAGACGGGTCAAGCAGCCGGAGGTTGGCTGGGCGCAACCTCGCCTGAACAATTTCGCGAACTGCCTCTGCCGCGATGCGGAAGGATGGGAACTGAACACTCGTCTGGGCTCGCGAGCCTGGCTTTGGCCGCACTCGAACCCACGCAGAGGTAACTACGCCAAGCGTCCCTTCGCTGCCGAGCAGCATCTGATCTGGGCTTGGGCCAGCCCCACTTCCTGGCAGGCGTCGGGAATCCCAGACGCCGACCGGCGTAACTGCCCGAGCCGATTCCAGAAGGTCATCAATGTGAGTTTCCGCAGTAGCGAAGTGACCGCCGGCTCGCGTAACAATCCAACCACCGAGCGTTGAGAACTGAAATGACTGCGGATAGCAGCGCAATGTCAACCCGTGGGTGCTCAAAGCCTGCTCTAGCTGGGGTCCCGTTGCACCGCCGCCGATCCGCGCAGCGCCGGAAATCCCATCCACCTCCTCGAGTCGGTTGAAGGCACTCAGATCAAGGGTTGCAACGCCAGCAAATTGACTCCCCACACTTGGTTCGACTCCACCAACAACGCTGGTGCCACCACCGAACGGAATCGCTGCCACACCCTCAGCCGAGCACCACTGGAAGATCGCGGCGATGTCAGCCTCAGTTTGCGGACGCAGGACAACATCGGTTGGGTTTGTGATCTCACCGCGGAAGGCACGAACAACATCCCGATAAGCGGCACCGTGCGAATGAAACACGCGCGCATGAGTCGAGCTGTCTGCAAGGTGAGCAAGCTCCGCAGGAGCATTGACTCGGGGGGCACGCAGCTCAATCTCATCAAGCGGCTTTGGATCCTCAATCTCATCAGTACCAAAGCCAATGTGAGCCGAAAAACCGGCTGCTGCCTGTTCAATCTCAGCCCGCGGAAGCTCCTCGTCTTCGAACCCCCAACCCCAATGCTTTCGAACTCTCGGCGCTGTCATCTGCGCTTGAGCATAAGGGCGCGTAATCTGGAGTAGTAATGAACACGCCGCACCCCGACATTCTCGCGCTTGGACCATGGGATCCAAAGATGATTCAAGCATCGTGGCTTGAATCCGCCTATCAACCAAGTGAGCAAGCAACGGCACACGCAGATGTAGAACTCGAGAAACTCCGCGAAAGAGGCTCGCCAAGCCACGATGGCCTCGCAGCGCGACTCGCCGACTGGTCGGCCGACGAACAACAACTTACGCTTGAACTTCAACCGGCTCGCTGGGCACTGCGTCTCGTTAGCGGGAGCGAGTTTGGATCGCTGAGTGTCCTCTGCGCTGTGCGATCCGCCGACGGCCGATGGCTGGCAGGGCGTCGCGCTGCCTGGGTAGCCAGCTGGGCTGGCCGCTGGGCACTTGGTGCCGGTGGAGCAGTTGAAGTCAACGAAGATCCAATCATCGCCATGCGACGCGAGCTCGAAGAGGAGTGGTCAGTCGAAGCAGCAACCCTGTCAATCGAGGCGCTCGTCCGCGCGCCAACTGGAATGGCCCTGCTAATTGGCCTGGCGACACTTGCTGAGGGGAGCGAAGTGACTCGCGACCCGGAGCACGATGAGCATGCTTGGTGGCCATCAAATCCTGCCGACTGGCCAGCTGAGGCCGATGACCCACTGCGGGTAATGGCCGCTCTCCTCACGCGGTGAGCGCAGTTACCGACGAACGATCGTCCGCCAGTGAGGCACAGCGCCAACGAGCATTTCGCGGGTTAGAAGGGCTGTCATTCGTTCACTCACTGATCTACGCGGCTCTAATCACAATCTGGATTGTTGGCGGAGCCGCGAGCGCCCGCTACATCCTCGGATGGGCACACGGCCTGATGTGGATCCTGATGTCGCTACTGATTATTTTCGCCGCGCGCAAACTTGTTGTCAGCTTCCGACTGGCAGTCTTGGTCGTTGTAATCGGCGGCCTCGGACCATTTGCTGGCACAGCAGGATTCCTGCTTGAGGACCGATCGCGTAAGCGGAAAGAACTGGGTGATATTTCCCAAACTTCCGACGCCGACACGGCTCGCTACTCTCTAAGGACAGATGGCGGCACAGACGACGATTGAGGTCGTCATGCCCGAGATGGGTGAGTCAGTCACAGAGGGCACAATCCTCGAATGGCATTGCTCTGAGGGTGAGACGATCGGGCTCGACGACACAATCGTCGAGATATCAACCGACAAGGTTGACGCTGAAGTACCCTCACCCGCCGCCGGAATCGTCACGAAGATCCTCGCTGAGGAAGGTGACACGGTCAAAGTTGGACAGGTGATCGCAGAGATCACCGCTGACCCAGACGCCGTTGCCGCCGCGCCCGCAGCCGACTCAAACGGCTCAGCATCAATCGCTGAGACAAACGGATCGGTTGAGTCAAATGGCAGCGCGGCAGGTGCAGCACCGGCAGCTGCAGACGCAGGCAACGCAAACGAATCGGTTAGTGCCTCGCCAATCGCGAAGCGCGCAGCCGCTGACCTCGGCGTCAACCTCGGCACGCTGCCCGGAAGCGGCCGAGAGGGACGGATAGTCAAAGCCGATGTCCTTGCTGCTGCAAATGGCGAGACGCCGAACGGTTCGATCAGCCAGCCAAAGCCCGCCAGCGAGCCGTCGTCAACAACGCTCAAGGGCGCCGCGGCAATGCTCGCGAAGTACATGGATGAGAGCCGATCGATCCCGACCGCAACGTCGTTCCGGACGCTCGCAGTCGGCGTGCTGGATGCCCGTCGCAAACAGCTCAAAGCGGCCGGTAAGAAAGTCTCATTCACACACATCATCGCCTGGGCAATCGCGCTCGCAGCTACCGACGAAATGCCAGTCATGGCGCATCACTTCGAGGAGGTTGACGGCAACCCAACTCGCGTTGATGACGGCCAGGTAAACCTCGGACTCGCCGTTGACGTTGAAAAGAAGGACGGCTCACGAACGCTGATGGTTCCGGTCATCCCCGGCGCCGGACAGCTTGGCTTTGACGGCTTCCTCGCCGCCTACGACGCTCTCGTCGCCAAGGCGCGCGACAACAAACTGATGCCAGCCGATCTTGTCGGCGGAAACATGACTCTCACTAATCCTGGTGGCCTCGGCACTGTCGCCTCAGTCCCACGCCTAATGCAGGGCCAGGGAACGATCATCGCCGCCGGAGCGATCGGATACCCGGCCGGCCTTGATGACGCAGCCGAAGCGCTCGGCGCCGAGAAGTCAATGACTCTCACCTCGACCTACGACCACCGAATCATTCAAGGTGCTGAATCGGGACGTTTCCTCGCGAACCTCGATGCCCTGCTGCAAGGCGAGCAGGGCTTCTATGAGCGACTGTTCGGAGACCTTGGCGTTGAGCTGCCAGCATTGCCTCCGAAAGCGGCGCCATCACTGCCTCAGAGCACGCCCAGCAACGCGCCTTCATACTCGAGCCGCGCCGGCGAAACGCCAAGCCACGACATGCTGCAAGCCGTCCAAGCAGCGACATCGCTCGTCAAGGCGCACAGGACTCACGGCCACCTCGCGGCTCATCTCGATCCGCTCGGCACCCCTCCCCACGGCGATCCGGCACTTGATCCTGAGCCGCTCAACCTGACCGACGACGTAATGGCACGAATCCCAGCCGACATCCTGAGGATGTGGGTACCAGGCAACAACCTCGCTGAGGCACTGCCACACCTGCGCGGCGTCTACTGCGGCACAACCGGTTACGAGAGCGAGCACCTCGGCAGCCACGAGCAACGGATGTGGTGGCGCGAACAGGTTGAGTCGGGAGTCCACCGCGATCCGCTGACCGATGCTGAATCACGAGCAATGCTTGCTCGACTCACCGAGGTAGACGCTCTCGAGCGCTTCATGCACAAGGCCTACCTCGGCCAGAAGCAGTTCTCGGTTGAAGGACTCGACATGACCGTCCCGATCATTGACGAGCTCGTAAGGCTCAGTTCGGAAGTTGGCGCCCACGAGGTCGTGATCGGCATGGCACACCGTGGCAGGTTGAATGTGCTCGCGCACAACCTCGGCCGATCCTACGGTTCGATCTTCGCCGAGTTCGAGGGCGTTTCAACTCTCGAACAGGTCACAACCATCCCCCAGGGTGGCACCGGCGACGTCAAGTACCACCACGGCACACGCGGACGCATGACGCTCCCAGACGGCCACTCGATCATCGTCAGGCTCGAATCGAACCCAAGCCACCTTGAGTTCGTCACACCAGTAATCGAAGGTGCAACACGAGCAGCGCAAACCCGCCATGACGGACCGCTCGAACACCGCGACTCAAACCTTGCGATTCCAGTTGCACTGCACGGCGACGCTGCCTTCCCGGGTCAGGGCGTAGTCGCTGAAACACTCAACCTCCAGATGCTCGAAGGCTACGCGGTTGGCGGAACAGTCCACCTGATTCAGAACAACCAGGTTGGCTTCACAACAGATCCAGTTGAGAGCCGATCAACACGCTGGGCATCAGACCTCGCGAAGGGCTTCGATGTTCCCGTTATCCACGTCAATGCCGACGATGTCGAAGCCTGCATCCACGCAGTCCGGCTGGCGTTCGCCTTCCGACAGAAGTTTGGCCACGACGTCCTGATCGACCTGATCGGCTACCGCCGGTTCGGTCACAACGAAGCCGACGAACCTGCTTACACGCAGCCACAGCTCTACGACCGGATCAAGGGTCATAAACCTGTGCGCGAGCTTTATGCGGCAGAGCTGATGGAGCGCGGTGTAGTCACACAGGCCGACGCCGAAGCTAAGTCGGAGCGGATCTGGCAGCAGCTCAGCGACGAACACCAAGCACTCAAGTCAGCAATCGAACGCCATGAGAGCCCTGAGCAACAGACCGGCGAATACCAGCTCGATCGAACACAGAGCCCGGAGATCGACACCGCCGTGCCGCTCAAGACGCTCCGCCGGCTCGCCAGCCAGCTGCTCGAGGTTCCACCGGACTTCAGCATCAATCGCAAGCTTCACGCGCAACTCGCCAAACGGCCAGAGGAGCTTGAGCCGGGTGGCGCGATCAGCTGGGCAAACGCTGAAGCACTCGCGCTCGCTTCACTGCTCCAAGATGGCACCCCCGTGCGCCTAACAGGCCAGGATGTTGCTCGTGGCACCTTCTCGCAACGCCACATGGTTCTCCACGATGCCAACAATGGCCAGAAGTACGCGCCAATCGGCCATCTCCCCGGCTCCCAAGCGCCAATCGAAATACACAACTCACCACTCTCCGAGACCGCCGCGCTCGCCTTCGAATACGGCTACAGCCAGGAAGCCCCCGACGCACTCGTCATGTGGGAGGCGCAGTTTGGCGACTTCGTAAATAGCGCCCAAGTAATCGTTGACCAATTCATCGCCAGCGCAATGGCCAAGTGGGGCCAAACAACTCGCCTCACGCTGATGCTCCCCCACGGCTACGAGGGCTCCGGACCAGAGCACTCATCAGCGCGACTCGAACGCTTCCTGCAACTTGCCGCGGAAGGCAACATGCGGATCACGAATCCAACAACGCCCGCGCAATGGTTCCACCTGCTCCGCCGTCAGGCCAAGATCGCCAAGCTGCGGCCGCTCGTCGTAATGACTCCCAAGAGCCTGCTGCGCCTACCACAGGCGACAAGCGCACCTGAGGATCTCGCCGACGGTGGCTTCCAAACTGTCCTCAGCGACCCACGGGTTACTGACGAGAACGCGATCACACGGCTTGTACTCTGCTCGGGCAAACTGTTCTACGACCTTGACGGAAGCCCATTCCGCGAAGCGGCTACAAGCACAGCCGTTGCGCGAATCGAACTCCTCTACCCATTCCCGCAGAAGGGAATCCTCAGCCTGATCGAGCGCTATCCGAACCTCAAGGAGGTCGTCTGGGCTCAGGAGGAACCTCGCAACATGGGCGCCCGCGCGCACATGTCACCAAGGCTGCTGCACATCCTCCCCCGCGAGATCGATTTCGGCTACGTCGGAAGGCCGGAACGAGCAAGTACCGGCGAGGGTTACCCAGTCGCCCACGCAGCCGAGCAGGATCGCATCGCTCGCACAGCACTTGACGAGTCGCTGCCGGTAACGATGTACCCAGCGAAGCTGCCTGGCGAACGCTAGTCACTCAGGCCGGTGGTTGGCCTGTGGTCTGGTTTGCCAGACTCGGCGCGGAGCTCGCCCTCCCGGCTCGCCCGCTGATTGCCTCGCTAGGCAATCCCAAACCCCAGCCCAGACCGGCGCTGTTAGCTGTCGGTTGGTTCAAGCCCGTGGTTGGCCGGTGGTCTGGTTTGCCAGACTCGGCGCGGAGCTCGCCCTCCCGGCTCGCCCGCTGATTACCTCGCTAGGCAATCCCAAACCCCAGTCCAGACCGGCGCTTGTGCAGACGGGTGAGGGTTCAAGCCTGTGGTTGGACTGTGGTTTGCCAGACTCGGCGCGGAGCTCGCCCTCCCGGCTCGCCCGCTGATTACCTCGCTAGGCAATCCCAAACCCCAGCCCAGACCGGCGCTTGTGCAGACGGGTGAGCGTTCCGTCATCGTTGTTGGTGGCGTGTGGATTTCGCGAACAATTGAACTGCCTGCTCTCAGGCGCGGGTTGCACCTTGTAACGGCCGAGATTATTGGCGCGATGCCTGAGATCGCTGGCCTCTCGGCAGGCCTCCTACATGCGCAGATTCTGCATACCAGTGCCGCCCTGACACTCAACGAGAACGCTGATCCAAGTGTTGGCATTGACCTAGCCACCTGGTTAGACGAAATCGCCCCAGAGGAGGCCGCTTACTGGACGCACACTCTGGAAGGACCCGACGACATGCCCGCTCACGCCAAGGCGGCGCTGCTCGGCGCATCCGTCTCAGTTCCGATTGCCGCTGGCCTACCGCAACTTGGCACTTGGCAGGGGATTCACCTCTGCGAACTGCGCGACCATGCTGGTCCGCGCAGAATCGTTCTCACGCTTGCTGGTGAGTAGCCGGCG
>Ga0194063_10003020_pt1 | contig 10179 bp, 5 predicted proteins | sample SepL3720m_MetaG_FD_155459 | JGI IMG/M metagenome (GOLD analysis project Ga0194063, IMG submission 155459) | Anoxic zone freshwater microbial communities from boreal shield lake in IISD Experimental Lakes Area, Ontario, Canada - Sep2016-L373-20m | ecosystem: Environmental > Aquatic > Freshwater >...
ACGTATAAGCCTATACGAATTATTTTTTGCCTTAAAAGTTGAAAGAATATATGGTAATCTCTGCTGCCTATTGTAACGTCATACCAGTCGTCAGTAGACGGTTTACGTGTGTTACCGGCAAACTCTTTTCCCTACTTACTGGCAAACTAAATTCCCTACTTTTTCACTGAATTACTGACTGACAAAGATGTCTTTGTGATTCGCACGACGATAGCCGTCGCCGCTTAATCCTATTACCTGACACTGATGCGTTATTCTATCCAGTAGTGCCGTTACTAGTGCGCTGTCACCAAGCATTTCTGCCCAGCCCTCGAAGTCTTTGTTTGATGTAATGATTATTGATGTGTTTTCGTACACCCCTGATACTAACCTAAAGAACGTGTTCGTTTCAACCCTTGAGAGCGGTAAATAGCCTAAATCGTCGATTATTACTAGATCGCAGTCCCTTATCCATTTTAGTCGCGCACTGCTCTTAATCGAGATTTCCTGCGTCTTGAGAATGTGAATCAAGTTGTCAACTGAAGTGTAAAAGACTTACAGACTTTAGCGAGGGTGGTAAAGTACACCAAGCAGTAAGAAGCGAAAAGAGAATAATGCAGAATAATTTTATGGAGAAATTTGAAAAAGGAATCTCCCCCCACGAAAACTTGACAGTAACTAAGTTGCCATTTTACTTGACGTGTGCGGTAATTGATGTGATAATCCAGTGTAAAGACATTAAAAAGATGCAGCGAGAGTCATATATAGATGCTGATTACTCATAATAACATGTCTGCAAAAACAGTCCTAGGGAATGAAATATCTATGATAAGCTTATGGGAAAAATGAAATATTTTTAGGCGGGCAAGAAAATGATTAATCAGTATATTGATATTTTGAAAAAAGTTCATACATTAGCAAAAGAGCCTCACCAAGAGGTTATTAATTCAAAACGAACAAAAGACAAGTTTGTTTATCTTCTTTCAGATATTTTGGAAGAATGGGAAAATAGCGACTTACTTGAATATTTAAATCAACAAGATATGGAAACCGTTAAGATTATTCAAAAAGCAAGTTCTAGTACTGGTGTTTATTCAATCAAGATCCCAAAAATTAAAAAGGGTACGTATGTGTCAGTCTATTGCAAGTCGGGAGGACAGTTGAGCGCAAAGAAAATCGTAAAAGCAGTTTGAGGAGGAATTTGAAATGAAAAAGATTTTAAGTATTATTTTAGGGGTAGTATTAGTGTTTTCTGTATCGGCATGTGATCGTTATGCATTCGAATCCATCAGAGAAGACATTAAGCGGAACAATGAAAACATTCAGGGGAATTCTCCAGTTGAGATACCTCCGATATCTCTGGCAACACCAATCATCATCATTCCAAGGAACAAAGAAAACATTCAGGGGAATTATCCAGCTGAGAAACCTCCGACAACTCTGGCAACACCAAACAATCAGGCACCACCAAAGACTCGGATTATTGGGGCTTGGAGCCTTGAAGACATGATCAAGAATGGGAAAAGTCTTATTTCTGAGACTGAAAAGAAAAAAATGCAAACAGACTTGAAAAGTAAATGGGTTTATGTATTTGGAGAAAAAACTATTACAGCTTATGTAATGGGAACGGTTACAAATGTTCCATTTGTTTGGATTGATGAAAGAACAATAGAAGCTACAACTAAAGATTCAAATGGAAAAACTGAAAAAAAGACTTCTACGATTGTGGTAACAGCTGATAAATTGACTATAACCGGCATCGAAAAAGATGTGAAAAACAAAGATGTTACTTCAGTAATGGTTTTAAAGAGATATGTCGGGAAATTGCCAAGTTCAGAAACTGCTAAGCCTTAAAGACGATAAGGGTTTATTGCGGATGGTAACTTTACATCAATCAAGCGAAATGTAAAGTGGTTGTGAAATAGAAGGAGAAATAAAGATTATGAAAAAATTTAGGGTTTATATTTTTGTTCTATTAGTAATAATGTTAATAAATGCTTTACCTACATTTAGCAGCAATGCAGAGGAGCCTGGACAGGCTACTTATAAGCTTGTTAAAACCATTAGTACTGAAGTAAGTGATTATGAGAAACAGAAGTTTAAATTAGGATTGAAGGATACATTAAGTTTATCCGCAGTTGACGGTAAAATTGCAATGCATTATAAATATGAAATCAATGCAATAATAGAAAATTTTTCTAACGAAACTACATGGGGGAAAATGCCTCAAAGTATTATCCCAGGAGAAAAGGTAAGTGTTAATGCATCCATCGCAACAAAAGATCTAGATCATCCGCCAGCTTTTACTAATTTTGACTTTGCGAGTGGTGATGTAATAACTGAAGACAACTTGTCTTACACAGGGGGATCAAATAATTTATTGCGAAAAAGATTGACAGGACCTTCACAACAAGAACTAATTGAGGTTGTCGCACCGACTTCTGAAACCTATTTTATAATGACGGTATGGGGTAATACTACTTATTTTCAGGTACGCATAACATACATCTACAAATTAGCGAATGATAAACCAGTTTCATTTAGTGGTGCAGTTTTAAATATCTATCAACAGCCTATGCCTTATATAAAAATGCTTATTAGCCCAGAATATGTAGAGGAGGGGAAAAGCACAAAACTTCCGGAAAGCCTTGTAGAAACTGATATTGCTGGTTGTTTTATCTGGAATGGTGCAGTTCCTGTTGAAGCAAAGGGCATACTGAAGATTAGAGCGGAAGTTATTTTCGAGTGTGTTGTCAAAGACTCTGCTACAGAAATAATTGGCAAGAACATTTTTAATATGGTTAATTTAAAAGACACAAATAGCTCATCAATTAAAGCATCTACAACGATTAGCATAAATCCAGAGGATTATAAAAGTGCTAAAGAAATTTCCGTGTATAGATTTTTAGATTTTGGATTTACATCATTAAATACACCCTCACTTAGTTTTGATGATAAAAGTACGCCCGACGAATTCGATACAAATGTTATAAATCCTAAAGAACTTGCAACTTTTAGTTATTTATATTGTCAATTGTTCAGTGGACTTTACACCGGAGTAAAAACATTTAAAGAGAGAGAAGCTTTAATTACTAATGCTACCGGTCTCATTGTTGAGCTTAATGGGCCTGATGCGGATTGGTCATATTTCAATAGTCGGGCAGTACCACCGAAAATTAGGCTTTGTGAAAAATACACAGGAACTTCGGACGAGGCACGCTATACCATTCTGCATGAATTTGGGCACTATTTTGACTGGGTTACTGGCGGCAAAAAATTCCACTGCACACCAACTCATTCAACTCAGATGAATAAAAATCATGGTGGATATATGAACGACGTGACGAGTGATTCTGTTCTTGAAGGGTTTGCTAGCTTTTATTCGTGTGTTTCTCAAAAAGATGGATTTTTCCCTGAAAACAAGCCGGAAATTATGGGTGAATTCGGCAGTATTGCAAATTCATCATATCCATGGGTGGATTATGGAATAAGAGAGGAGTTTTCTATTGCAAGATTGTTTTGGTCTTTAAAGGATATACTAACGATTGACACGTTATGGAAAAGCGTATTAAGACACAAATCCCCTGATTTATATAATTATTATTTTGTAATAATAAAATCGGCAAGAAACATAGATGAAGCGACTGTTAATAAAGTAAAAGATGCGTTCTACGCAAATGGATTGTATAAGTTGCCAGCTGGAAATAAGACTTATGACGTGGGCGAGCCATATATAAACTATACAGGAGGAACTAGTTCATGGGATAGAGGAGAGCCCTTTAGGGATATCCCTTCCTCGTTGCCTGCAATTGATTATGATAAATTAAAGTTTGGCATTTCAAGTGATGATATGAAAGTAAGGAGCTCTACGTTTCAATTACCTAATAGCAATATTTTGCTTACTGGTACTATTCCTCAGTATGTAAAGGTTACAATAACGCCTGAAACCGGAGAAACATATGCTTATATAGATAAAGTTGCAAATAACACTGCATATATCGGTCTGCCTGATTATTCAGATAAGGGAAGCATTACAGTGGATGTGCCTGGAGGAAATCAGATATATTCCGGTGATATAGCTCTATTAAAAGAGAAAATTGCAAAATCGTGGGGACAAAAGGTAGATTTAGCTGAGGCGAATGTAACCGGGGAAGTTAGCACAACATTAGTGAGGCCCGTTGGCGGCAACGCTAGTGAATCTGGAGTTTATGAAGTTGCGCTCAGCAGAATGATTAATCCTACAACGATAAGTGTAGAACAAATACCGTTTTTTGAATTATCAGACCAAAAGTTAGATGAATATAGGTTGGCTGCACAAGCAGTAAAAACAAATAATTTAAGTAATGATGGGGTTAGGAGCGAAGAGGGTTCACCAAGTATAATTTTAATATTAGCGATAATATTGGGTGTTTTAACAATATTGGTTGTCACAGTAATTATAGTTAGAAAAAAAGGAAGAGGTTATACAAGGAGGAATTAATATTATGAAAAAAGTGTTGAGTGTAATTTTGACATTTGCATTAGTTTTTACAATGAACACCTTGGTGAACACGTCAGTATTTGCAGCGGAAAGTGAGGGTTTAAAATACACTGTTTCGAACTCTAAGGCGCAGATTACGGGATATACTTTGCCGTTAACCTTCAACCAAACACTGCCAAGTACTCTTGGAGGTTATCCAGTTACAAGCATCGGGGATTATGCTTTTAGTGGATTGGGTGGACTAAGCAAAATAATAATTCCAATCAGCGTTACTAGCATAGGTAATTATGCCTTTCAGAGTTGTACAGGACTAACAAGTATGATTATTCCAAATGCCGTTACAAGCATTGGTGATTATTCGTTTAGAAATTGTAGTGGGTTGACTTCCATGACAATGGGAACTGGATTAAAGAGTATTGGGGACTCTGCGTTTCAGGAATGCTCGGGACTATCTAGTGTAACCATTGGAAACAGTGTGGTGAGCATTGGAGAAACGGCATTTAAGGATTGCACAGGTTTAATTATTTTGTCAATCGGGAATGGTGTTACGAGTATTGGCGAAGAGGCATTCAAAAATTGTATCAAGATGACAAATATGATTTTAGGAAGTGGAATCAAGAGCATTGGAGCAAATGCGTTTTTGAATTGCATTAAACTTGGGAGTGTAAATATACCAAATAGTCTAATTACTATAGGTGACTATGCGTTTCAAGGGTGCGGGCTTACAAGTGTTACTATGGGAAGTGGCGTAACCAGTATTGGAACTTGGGCATTCGAAAGTAATGCGGAACTAACCAAATTTACTGTGGCGAGTAGCAATGCAAAATATTCTAGTCAAGATGGTGTGTTGTTTGACAAAGTAAAAAAAACTCTCATTCAATGCCCGAGTAAAAAAAAAGGAAGTTATATTGTTCCAAATAGCGTAACATATGTAGGTGGAAGTTCATTTAAAAAATGCACAGGACTTTCTAAGGTAACTATTGGAAGCGGAGTGACCAGTATTGGTGATTATGCGTTTTGGGGCTGTAGTACCTTGACTTCTGCTCATTTTTTAGGTAATGCACCTAAGTTGTTTTATTCTGTGTTTGATAAATGTGCATCTTCTTTCAAAATATATTATCTTAAAGGCAAAACAGGATTTACCAACCCTTGGAATGGATACCCGACAGTTGGAGAGAATTCTAAGTCACCTGCGAAACCAGCAACACCGAAGGTTAGTATATTGAAGGCAAACAGCATTTATGTAAAGGGAACTGCTGCAAAAGGCTCAACAGTTTATGCTAAAATTAACACAAAGACATACTCAGCCAAAGCAAACACAAAAACGGGAGTTTTTTCAGTTAAAATTCCTAAAATCAAAAAGGGAACATCTGTTGTTGTTTATTGCAAGTCAGGCGGGCAGACAAGTGGTAAAAAGACCGTCAAGGCAGTGTGAGGATAATATGAAGGGTGTCGCTTGCAATAAATGCATCACGACTAAAAAAGCAAGATTTTCGCACCCGAAAATGTCTTTAAACAGCGACTCCATCTCTGAATTTTGTAGTAATTCGGTTTTGTGGAGAACCCCTTATAGCGGACAGTATTTTTACTTACTGGATGCGAATTATTACGTTCAATATAGTCTCATTTTTAAAGAATTACAATAGCAAAATGTCATTTCATGACTCCGTCGGCAGATGGCTTGTTTTTAGAATTGAAACGCCAAAGATCTCTTCTCGTATGGGGTCATTTTTGTTTTTGTTTGTACTCTTTCATAGTTGTAATAATCAACGAATTCATTAACAAACGCCTCTGCGTCAGCAAGCGTCCTAGGTCTTTCGCGGTAAATAGATTCCGATTTTAATGCGCTGAAGAAGTTTTCTGCGCATGCATTGTCAAGTGGAGTTCCTGGGCGTGACATAGAACCGGTTTAACCGTAAAGCTCCAGGTCTTTTTTGTAAAAATTTGACGTGTATTGATATCCTTGATCCCTGTGCAAAATTAATTTAATTTTATACGCATTCTTCTTTTTTTGTCAGCTTCCTCAAGATTTCTTTTCACAAGGGAGTATTCCTGACGTCTTGACATTTTATGACAGACAATAAAGTTGTCGTAGAGATCTTTAATTATTGAAACGTACTGATACCACTCGGGAGTTGTTATACAGATGATATCGGTAGCCCACTTTTGATCGGGACATAAAGGCCTGAAGCCTCTTTCAAGTAGGTTAGGATTGGTGAACTGCTTGACCAGTGGGAGATTCATAAGCAGTTTATTGGTAAGCAAAACCGAGGGCTGAGTTGTTTAGTGAGGATGTGATTCCTGATGGAATTTGAAAACATTAAACTTTATTAAACTGCTTTCACAGTTTTCTTTGCGCTAAATTGCCCACCCGCTTTACAATACACATTAACGACTGTTCCCTTCTTGATTTTTGAAATCTTTATTGAATATGCTCCAGTACTTGAACTCGCCTTTGCAGAGTATAATTTAGTGCCAATCTTAGCGTAAACGGTTGCACCTTTTGTGGCGGTTCCCTTCACATAAACAGCATTTGCTTTCAGTTTTGAAACGACTGGTGTTGCGGGAATCACATAAACTGCATTTGAAGAACTAGAAACACCATCTTTTTTTATGACTACTGAAACCCTAGTACCTGCTGGCAAAGGAGAAACTATCGCAAGATTCCACTTACCTGCAATAACATTTTCAACATAGAGTTTTGTACCAACGGTGATTTTTGCAATTCCACCCAGTGTTCCAGTTCCCGAAATTGTCTTAGATGTATTCAAGACTGTTTTTATTGACGGGGTAAAAGGCTTAGGATTAGGAATCAGGGGTATGGATATTTGTGTGGGATAACCGTACCATGGATTTGTAAATCCATCATTTCCTTCAAGATACCAAATTTTTAGATTTGCTGGACAATTTGTAAATATGCCCTTTCCCATTATTGGAGCATCGCCTAAAAATGTCACGTCCGTCAACGCGGTACAAGACATAAACGAATAATCTCCAATTGATCGTACACTAGAAGGAATTACAATTCTTTTCAATGCATCGCATTGTACAAATGCCCTAGCTATATTCATAAGACTACACCCAAGATAAACTGTTTCCAACTTAGAGCAAATTGTAAACGCTCCCTCAATTGTAAGTACACTGTCAGGAATAGATACGCTGACCAAAGACGAACATTGTGAAAACGAAGCGCCTCCTAATGTCGTTATTCCTTTTCCAAGTTTCAAGTTTGTGAGTCCAAGGCAACTATTAAAAGCAAAAGAGGCTATGGTCTTGACACTATCAGGAATGGTAACACTTGTAAGCAAATTACACTTTTCAAATGCACCTTGCCCAATATATGTTACCCCGCTACCTATCGTTAGTGATGACAATTTCGAGCAACTTCTGAAAGCACCTCCATAATTCGTTCCGTCAATTGACTTTACGCTTCCAGGAATGATTACTCCTGTTAGTGTGCTTGAGTTAGCAAAGGAATCTTTCCCAAGATTCGTAACTGGCGCCCCTCCGAGTGTGCTTGGAATTGTGATAGTTCCTCCGGCACCAGTGTAGGCAGTAATCGTTGCTTTTCCCGCCACAATCGTATAAGTATAATCCCCGCTTTGTGATGCAATGACCGATGTGTTTGCGATCATAATAATTGACACAACAAATACTAGAACAAAAAACACACTAAACAGTCTCTTCATAATTTCGCCTCCATTTTGATGTTAATCATCAATTCAGATTTTATGCATATTATAAGCTATTTTCGTAATTATTTAAAGCTATGCACTTCAAAAAACACATCTTGACTAAAAAAGTAAGATTTTCGCACTGAAAAAGGACTTTTTGAGAATAGTTTATGTCAGATGTGCATCTTAACTCAGTACAAAGAAGATGAATTAAAAGATTCTATGAAAAAAAATTGTTTTCAATTAAAAAAAATATGGGAAGATTGAACCCCGTCGAGTTTTTCAACAGAAAACATTGTGATACCATAGTTGAAAAGAGGGTTTAAAATGATGAAAATATATCTAAATAAAAAATAACTGGGAAACATGCAAGCAGAATTGTGATTTTGCACACAGCAAATCTCCAAAATGCACACAGCACCCAAAATGCACACACCCACGACAAATCGTTTGACAATAGACCTTGCTGTGTGCATTTTATTATTTTGTCGGAGGCCGCGCAAATGGTGTAACAGCGCGGCAATTCGCAAGTTCATCGTTTACCCTTGCGAATTAAGCAGGGATTCGAACCCGAGAGGGCAGGATATGCCGGGTGGCATATCCTGCGCGAGCTTTACACATTAAGGCGAGCGGAGCAGTACGCGTTCGAAGAAAAGCGGACGGTCGATCCCTGCTTCTCCGACAAATCCATTACCATCAAATGATAAACCACAATTTGTCACCTGACGCTGTTTCAACCGTTGTAATTTGTAATTGTTGTTTAATAAAATCACATCTTCTTATGTCTTCAATATCTTTGTAAATCGGTGAAGCTTATTACTTGAAAAAACCATAGAGAAACTTACTTAATTGTCACTTTGCATTTTGAAGTTTTCTTCCCGTCAAGGGTAGTTACTGTTATAAAAGCCGTGCCCTTCTTTATACCCTTAACTTTTCCAGTTGAACTAACTGTCGCAATCGTCTTGTTGCTTGATTTCCATGTCACTTTCTTGTAGCTGGCGTTGGAAGGGTTGATGGTTGGAATCAGTTTTGATGTTTTGCCTTTAAGAATGGATAGAATTGTTTTGTTGAGTTTTACTGAAGTGACTGGCTGAATCACTGCAACTTTACAGGTTGCTTTGAAGTTCCCATCTACTGTAGTAACCGTTATCGTAGCAAATCCAGGTCCTTTTGCTGTTACCTTACCTGTTGAAGAAACTATAGCAACCTTACTATTGCTTGATGACCATTTAACTGATTTATTCGTGGTGCTTGAAGGGCTGACAGTTGCAGTTAACTGTAGAGTTTGAGTTGCCTTTATTGAAGCCGTAGTCTTGCTGAGCTTCACACTTGTTGCTGAAATCACAGACCCAAGCTTCTGGTATTTTATAAAGTATCCATTTAACTCAGGATATAATCCCTCCAGATATGATAATGCTGTATCCACTTCGGCAAATACACCCGTCATAACTTCTTGATTATATGCACCATCGTTAATACTATCAGATGCTTTTGTAATTTCAGTATTTGTTACATTTATCAAACTCTGATGATCTGAATTCCCATATTGGGTTTGAAGTAGTCCAAGAGAGTTTTCAAGTCTGTTTATATCATTTACAGTTTTGACTCGCCTGTCTATCAACTCTTGAATTGCGCTTTTGTTTAACCATGAAGCCTTTAGATGTAGATAAAAAACGTCGATAAATGATAATTCCGCTGGATACCCACTCGTTTTCATCCTTTTCAAAGAATTAACCAATAATTGCTCCCCGAGCCCTGTTTCAAGCAGTAGACCATCTAAATATTCAATCAATTCTTTGTCGTTATCCAGTGCATACTGGACAGTATATTGGAAATTGTTATCCGTAACTCCCTGCAGATGCTTAGTAATGGTAGTTGCATAGGAAGCATTTAATGCATATAGTCTCAATAATTCCGAATATTTCACCCGCTTAAATTGAGCAATTTGTTTATTAATATTAACTAGTTCAAGGTTAATTGCATCTAAACCACTTTGTAACGTACTAATTTCTTGCTCAGATAAATAATTTTTATCAAACTTTAATG
>Ga0194063_10003021_pt1 | contig 10176 bp, 9 predicted proteins | sample SepL3720m_MetaG_FD_155459 | JGI IMG/M metagenome (GOLD analysis project Ga0194063, IMG submission 155459) | Anoxic zone freshwater microbial communities from boreal shield lake in IISD Experimental Lakes Area, Ontario, Canada - Sep2016-L373-20m | ecosystem: Environmental > Aquatic > Freshwater >...
CGTCGGCGACATGGTAGAGTTCGGCGGTCTGCTGGGCCGCGCCCCGGTAATGCCCGTCAGCCAACTGGACAGCAGCGCCTTCATCGCCAGAGGCGGCAGGATACCGGCACCACTGCAGGGAATGAGGAATTAGGTTGTTAGGTTGCTAGGTTTTTAGGTTGCTGAGTTTGTTGTGCGTTGTTTTGGGGCATCGTGCCATTCGACAAGCTCATGGTCTTCGAGCAGGGCGTCCTGCCCATGAGGACGGGCAAATAGCATAACTTTCGTATACCCCCGGCTAACAGCCTCGATCCCACATTGAACAAAAACCTATCAACTTATCAACCTATCAACCTAAATATGGTATAATTATCGCATAATGCTAGAACGCCTTGAAATAGATTTGCTGGGGGAGCGTGCGGTGCCGGGGGATGCCTACTATGGCATCCATGCGTTGCGGGCGGCGGAGAATTTTCCGCTGCTGGGGCAGCCGATGCACGCGGAGTTGATCACCGCACTGGCCAGCGTGAAGGCGGCGTGTGCGCGGGCGAATGTGCGCGCGGGGCAGGTGCCGGCAAGGCTGGGCGAGGCGATTATCGCCGCTGCTACCGATGTGGCCGGTGGGGCGCTGCGCGAGCAGTTTATCGTGGATGCGCTGCAGGGCGGGGCGGGCACCAGCGCCAACATGAACATGAACGAGGTGCTGGCAAACCGTGCGCTGGAGCTGCTGGGCGAGGAAAAGGGGTGCTACGATATTCTCGACCCCCTCAATATGGTCAATGCCGAACAATCCACCAACGACGTCTTCCCCACGGCGGTGCGCGTGGCGGCTCTACGGCTGCTGCTGCCACTCATCGAGGATTTCTCACAATTGCAGAGTGCATTGCAGGAGAAAGAACAACAATATGCTACGGTAGTGGGGCTAGGGCGCACCGAGATGCAGGATGCCGTGCCCATCACCATGGGGCAGCGCTTCGCCGCATGGGCGGGGGCCGTGCAGCGCGACTGGTGGCGGCTGCATGTGGTGGAGGAGAAGCTGCGCCAGGTGAACCTGGGCGGTACCGCGATAGGCACCGGGCTGAACGCCAACCGCAAATACATGCTGGCAGTGGTGGACGACCTGCGGCAGATGACCGGGCTGAATGTGGTACGCGCGGAGAATATGATCGACCTGACGCAGAATGTGGATGTCTTTGTGGAGGTATCCGGGTTGCTGAAGACCGCCGCGGTGACGCTGGCGAAGATCTCCGCGGACCTGCGCCTGCTCTCCAGTGGCCCCGCGGGGGGCATCCATGAGATCAACCTGCCCGAGTGCCAGGCGGGGTCATCTATCATGCCCGGCAAAGTGAATCCCGTGATCACCGAGGCGATGACGCAGGTCTGCTGGCAGGTGATGGCCAATGACCAGGCGATAACACTGGCGGCACAAGGCGGGCAACTGGAGTTGAATGCGTTTCTACCGCTAATAGCACATAATCTGTTACAATCATTAGAATTGTTGCACCGCGGTGTGGCCATGTTCAATGCGCGATGTATCGCTGGTTTGACGGTGAATGAAGCGCAAACCAGCTCTTGGCTGGAACAGAGCGCCGCGCTGGCGACGGCAGTGGCACCGTATATTGGTCATCAGCGTGCTGATAGTATCGCTTGTGAAGCGCGAAAATATGGAATAACAGTACATGAGATGCTGATAAGAGAACAACTCTTCTCTGAAGAGGAGCTGAATAAGATTTCCGGCTCTTATGAACTGACTACCCCAGGGATAGCTGGTGAAAAATGGGTAAATAGATAATCAGCAGATCTTTGAGAAGACGATCTTCGTTTCAAAATGAAATAAGGGAGAATGACTCTAATGATAAGTCGTTGGCGAGCTGTATTGATCATAGCGTTATTGCTAAGCGCAGCAATCGGAGCAGCAATAGCTCTTGTGGATATGCCACACCGGTTCATTGTAGCTGATATTATTCGGATTATTTCCGCCACTACTATCGGCTTTGGTATTTTGTTTAGCAGCAAGCGCAGGAACGTACCGGAACGTGAACGGCGTGGTTGGAACTGGATCGGGTGGGCCACCATCACCTTTGGGGTATTCGCTGCTTATGTCATGCTTAATCATTTCAACCAGATACCTGAACCGATCAAATACTTAAAGATTGAGAGCATGATATCAATCGCTGGTTTGCTGCTGATTGGTGTTGGCTTGTTTCTGCGTCATGGTCGTATCCGCTCCGCCCCCATCAATTGGACGGTGACCGCTGTGGATATGGGCTTGATGGTAGGCGCGGCACTGCTCCCATTTTTCATGATGAAGATGGACTGGGGTAAGGGCGGTATCGGTTTATCAATTGATGCCGGAACAGTTTTGGCATTACTGATCATTATGATTGTTTTGCCACTGCTGCAGCATCGCGAGACTCCTATTGAGCTTCGCACTCCGGGTATCGTTCTCCTTGCGTCGATTGTGCTCATCCTTATCTCCAATGATAACCTCCGTGCGCTATATCAGTTTGATGCAAATCCTTACTCCGGCCTGGGCAGTTGGGTTGCCGCTTTCCTGATGCTGGGTATCGCCATGCTATGGGAATTTGATGCGCACAAGGAGACTTCCTCGCCGGAATTGATGTCAGATGTGGCCTACGGGGTGTTGAGCGAGATGCTGCCATTGCTGGCCATGTTCACCGCGGTTATCTTCGTCTTCCTGGCGTTGACAAATGATATGAAGCGCAATTATGAGATGCTCATCTTCCTCACCATGCTGCTCTTTCTCACACTGATACGACGCATTCTCGCCTACCTGCAGATGCGTGGCACGGTAGAAGAAGTGCGCATCCAGGTATCCGAGATCGAGCAGGCGGTGGTCACCGATACCCTCACCGGACTGGCGAACAGGCGCTTCCTGATGCAACGCATGCAGGAGGAGCTGAGCCGGGCCAAGCGCTTCAACCGCCCGGTCGCCATGATCTTCTTCGATATCGACTTCTTTAAGATGGTCAATGATGTCCACGGCCATGACAATGGTGACCTGGCTCTCTGCCATATCGCCAATATCCTGCGGAAAGCTATCCGCACCACCGATATTGTCTCGCGTCTGGGCGGTGAAGAGTTCGTCATCCTCCTCCCCGACACCACCCAGTCCACCGCCACCATGCTGGCGGAACGGCTGCGCCATCTGGTCGAGATATCTATCCTGACACTCTCGGACGGGGTGGAACTCAATATGACCATCAGCGGCGGCGTCTCCGCCTACCCGGAGACCAGCGAAGAAGGCGACGAATTGCTCAAAGCCGCCGACACCGCCATGAATCACGCCAAAAACAGCGGCCGCAACCGCATCTTCGCCGCCCCCGCCAAACAACGCATGTATCTGCGCCCGGCGGAAGAGTGAAATCGTCAATAAGCGTTCCCCGGATTTCATCCGGGGCCAGGTTATTTTTCCGCGTTATTTGGTTCTGCACCGTATCAGCCCGTATTTTTAATAACGACCTGATACGGGCAGAGGCAATTATAGGTACCAAATATCATAGCCCCGGATGAAATCCGGGGTAGACTTAAGGGCGGAGGCGGACAATGCGTGTATCCATAACATCTGTATTGTTTGTAATTGTGAGTCTACTCTGCATAACAATCTTCATATCCATAAAGGATAATATGTCTAATTACAACGCTCAACGGCGTAAAATGGCAGCCCATGTTGCTGACTTGCAGAGGCTTGAATCAATATGGAAGTTAATGACTAAAGTATACAGCGCTACAGGTGAGGAAAAATTTACCATTGGAGAGATACAGGATACAGAGTATTACCCTTATAATGAACACTATACATATTTGTGGGATAAAAGCGGGGAATTAGAAGTACATATTGCTAGAGAAACAGGAAGGATAACAGCGACAGGATATTTACGTATCAGTAGCGGAAAAACTTTCACTAATATCCTTAGCCCGGTTAATATCTTAAGCAAAGAAGAGATCACCCGACTTCGGATGCACCAATTGACGCTGGGCGTAGGTGAACGTATAGCATTTGTAAATAATATCAGGAAGGAGTTTATCGATAGCAATGAACTTAACCTCAACAATTATTATGGGCATAACGGCAAAGGTAAACTAATTAGCTATACGGAAAAGGTTATACCCGTACCAGAAATTGATGATATTCCTGCAGATAATAATGCACTGGAAATATTTACCGAGTGGAATAAGCGCATTGAGAATGTAAAGGCATTGGAAGATGGTTGGGGCAATCCTCTTCGATTCAGGATTGTTGATGGAATAGTTAAATGTAGCAGTCCAGGCGAAGACGGCGTATTCGGCAACAGTGATGATATGAAGAATTAGGCACCCCATTCAACACAATCTTCCCCTTCCTAACAACCTAACAACCTACAGACCTAAAGACCTAGCAACCTAACAACCTCCAAAAGGACTTCCCCCCACAACTACCGAATGAATATAAATGGTTGCGAGTAGTAGTAGTATGCAATCATCTCAAAAATATGGGAGAAAAGAATTGAAAGCTAAGATCACAGTTTTGCCGGGAGACGGCATCGGGCCGGAAGTGGTGGCGGAGGGCGTGCGCGTATTGATGGCTGTTGGCCAGCGGTTTGGCCACGAATTTGAGCTTAACGAAGCGTTAATCGGCGGGTGTGCTATCGATGCCACCGGCAGCGCGCTGCCGGCGGAGACGCTGGCGTTGTGCCAGGCATCTGATGCCGTGCTGCTGGGCGCCGTGGGTGGCCCGAAGTGGGATAACCCCAACGCGACGGTGCGCCCGGAGCAAGGGCTGCTGGGCATCCGCAAAGAGCTGGATCTGTTCGCCAATCTGCGCCCCGTCACCGTGCACCCGCGCCTGCTGGCCAGCTCCCCGCTGCGCCCGGAGCGCCTGGAAGGCGTGGACATGATCTTCGTGCGCGAGCTTACCGGCGGCATCTACTTCGGCAAAAAAGATCGCAGCTTTGATGAAGAAGGACAGGAGCACGCCTACGATACGCTGGCCTACTCCGCCAGCGAGATCGAACGGCTGGTGCGCACGGCAGCCAACCTGGCGCGTGGGCGCAAGAAAAAACTGTTCTCGGTGGACAAAGCCAACATCCTGGAGACCTCGCGCATGTGGCGCAGTATCGCCAACCGCGTCATCGCCGCGGAGTACCCCGACATCGAGCTGACGCATATCCTGGTGGACGCCTGCGCCATGCACCTGCTGCGCCGCCCATCGGATTTTGACGTGGTGATGACAGAGAATATGTTCGGCGACATCCTCACCGACGAAGCCTCCATGCTCGCCGGCTCCATGGGCCTGCTCCCCTCCGCCTCACTGGGCGAGGAAGGCGGCACCACACGCATGGGATTGTATGAGCCAATCCACGGCAGCGCCCCCGACATCGCCAGCAAAGGCATCGCCAACCCGCTGGCAACTATCCTAAGCGTGGCGCTGCTGCTCCGCTACTCCTTCCACCTGGAAACCGAAGCCCGCGCCGTAGAAATCGCCGTAGAAGAAGCCCTCTCCGCCGGCTACGTCACCGGCGACATAGCCGCCCCCGGCGAGAAAACCAGCACCACCACCGAAGTAGGGCAGGCGGTGGCGGAACGGGTGCTGGCATAGGCGTCCCCTGGACCGCAGCCTCCTGGCTGCCCGTTGTATCCCCACCACTTCGTGGTGACGGATTTTAGCCCGGGGTGGAGCGTAGCGGAACCCCGGGTAGGCCATAATAAAAATTCCCACCATGAAAGGATGGCGCATTCTTTTTCGGAACACTTTTCGGAGTATTTATTACCTACTAAATGATGAATATTTCAGATTAAAAATTTCTTTGGCGTCATCACTGATAGGTGTGACGTTTATGGTGTCAGTCTCAAAACTAATTAAGTGTCCTTGATATCGGCATCCAACGGCAAATTTTCCACCGATATACTGCACTTCCCATGGGAGTGAGGTGTCTCCTAATGAATCTATTTTATCGTTTAAATCACCGATAAGGCCTTTACGAATAACAATACCTAATGTCTTCTTTTCGAAATTATACTCTCGAATTAGTTTTTCGAGGGTGTAGTTCTCTTTCGTATTTGATATCATGATCGAGATATTTACTCCTTGTACGGATTTAATAGCTTTCTGTTTGGCAAAGTATCCACCGGGAGAATAGAAATAATAAATACCAGCAGGTAGTACGATAAAAGTAAATATAACAGCTACCATATTCTTAACATTGAAATTCTCTATCATTTTCATGCCCCCTATCGGTTACCTTCTTTCTTTAAAAATTAGAAGCAAATACACGTTTCACGCGGACTCACATGCTATTGCGGAGAGGTATTCTCGATTACAAATCTTTATGCTTTACGTGCACAGTCAATGAACTTACATGGAATTTTTGCCCTTTTATCAGGATACTCGTACCGATAATAATATCTGATCCGGCAAGTGCTTTGTGGCTGATAATAAGAGGCAATGATGGCTCTATGTTAGTAAAGTACGCTCCAAACCAGTTAGTGATGCCAGCATCTTTTTGCTGTTGTAAGACTTTTTCGACATCCCTCTTTTCATATTGAACGAAAGATGTATTTGCACCAATAATCTTTGTATCATTTTCGTAATGAGGGTCGTTATATGGGGCTAAAGTCGTAAACGATATCTGATTAGAAGTACCCTTGTCATGCCAACGCATAATCGGTAGGCCTTCTGTTGCGAACTGCTTGATCATTTTTTCATACATCTGTTGTCGATAGGGTGTTCTCTCATCAGATGGCCCAGCTTCGACGTATTGAGCACTGTCTAAAATAAATCTAGCATCAACCAAGTCAAGCATACTATTGCCCTTATTCTTAATCTCAACTGATAATTCGTCTATCCGATCACCTGGTGCTAAAGATAGTTCTTTATTATTATTTTTTATTTCTAACGAATTAAAAATATTCGCAGCCTCCATGCGATTTTTTGCCTCGAGATCATTTTTTTGCTTTAAAATCTTAGCTGCCTCTTCCTTTTGAAGTCGTAGTATGTTTGCTTGTTCTTGTTCTTTCTCATTTCTGATTCTACAAGCATCGCATACTATGAAAGAAGTTCTCACCTTGTACTTTTCTTTGTCAAAAAAATGAACAGAAAGATTTTTCACATCATTACTCAGTACTTTATCACCCTGGTGTCGACTATCTGAGCACTGAACTATTGTTCCGGCTGTCACCGGAACTGAGTGGTATTCATAACCAACTATTGCTGCAGCAATGACAAAAATCAGCACAATACCAACAATTAACCGTATTTTCAGGGAAGCAATAGCTAACCCACTAGTTGAAGGTGGCAATTCTGGAGCATCTACCGCATTCTCTGTTACCACCGGTTCGGGTGGGATAACCTGACTGGCCGCTCTGCACTGCGGGCATTCACCCGTATCCCCCATATTGGTACCGCATAGTGAACAATACATCTGAACACCTCCAACAATTTACATCTGTCACTGTATTGGAAAATAGTACGCTTGCATAGCATTATATCATCAAATAATGGATTCTGTGGGTTATTTCTAAAAATATTTTTGGATATTTCCGTATTAGCTGGTTTTTCCTCATGAGTTTACTTCGATAGAGGATTTCTTCAAATACATACCTGCTAGTCAAGCTCAAAGACAAATCATAGTCCGCGCCCGCCGTGGCGCGTGGATGTAATATTGCTTTTCGGTCGTCTTTTTCCAAGAACTACCGGCATGCTCTGCTTATTTATTTTGCAATAATGTCAATGGTGTATGCTTATTGCCTATTGAAGACGCCATTATTTTAGATTATAAATATCTTTGGCTTCATCACTTTTAGGTGTGACATTTATGGTGTCAGTCTCAAAACTAATCAAGTGCCCATGATATCGGCACCCGACGACAAACTTCCTCCTTCCAATATACTGCGCTTCCCATGGGAGGTCGTCTGCTAATGCATCGTTTAAATCATTAACACCTTTTAAAGCTGACTGCGCTAATCGCGCTACGCTAATGTCTGCACTACCGCCCTGTCCGCCAGACGTAGATGTATTAGCAATGGGTAACGTCTTCTTTTCGAAATCATACTCTCGTATTAGTTTTTCGAGGGTGTAGTTCTCTTTCGTATTTGATATCATGATCGAGATATTCACTCCTTGTACGGATTTAACAGCTTTCTGTTTGGCATAGTATCCGCCAGGAGAATAAAGATAATAAAGACCAACAGGAAGACCAACAAATAGTACGAAAAAAGTAAATATTACAATTACCAAGTCCTTAACAACTTTGTAATTCCCTAATATTTTCGTGTTTCCCATCGTTTACCTTCTTTCTTTAGAGATAATTAGAAACAAATCTTTGTTGTTCCATTCCAATTATAACATACAATATAGCATAGTTTCTACAATAGTTTCTACAAATCTAAACAAATATCGAGAATTTGTGGTATAATTTTAATGTCATGTCTGTAGTCGGCGGACATGATACATTAAAACTACACCATATGCCGACAAAATCAATCAGGAGGTAATCCATGTTCACGCGAAAAGTACAGTTATGTTTCCTTTGCCTCGTCGCCTTGCTATCTATGCTTCTGGCAGGATGTGGTAGTGACATTATAAATCCACCACAGCCAAAAGGTACGGTAACCGGCTATGTGAGAGATACATCCAACAACTATCTCTCCGGGGCAACGGTTAGAGGTGGTGGGTCACAGGCTATGACCGACAATAATGGGAAATTTTTACTCACCGGCGTTTCAGTCGGCGTGCAGACGATATCTGCAACTTTTGAGGGATATTACGATGCGGGTGCCGGCACGCAATCCGTGACCGTCGCGGCTGATAGCACCGTGGACGCAAATAATTATTTTGAACTTGTCCCGATGGTAGGAACTGATATTCGAATGATAGACTTGAGAGCGACTAGTTCAGACTATTTTAATAATGCTGGGGTCATTATGGGAGGGCAACAATTCTTATATAGCCTTAAGGCTATTGAAGGCTTTGGTAGTTCCTATCCACAATATAAAGTCACATATTCCCTCTCTAAAAGATATTCACGCCTCAAAACGTCGGTGGGTATTTTGGATTCTAATTCAAATTCCTCGACAATGGTGCATTTCATCCTGTATGATCAGGGAAATAGCACCACTTTATACACCTCGCCCGACCTAAAGCTGGGGAATAATCCAGTATCTGTCGATGTAGATGTCTCTAACGTCTCAAATCTGGCGATGATTACGGAATACAATATGAGTTTTCCCGGTGGAGGTTTATATTTTGCCTGGGGAAATGCGATGCTAACCCCGAAATAGGATATTCAATGATCGGGAGCGGGCCACATGCCCGCTCCCGACTGACAACCGGCACAGATAATAAAACTGCTTTGGCGCTAGAAATTTCAGCGCGAAAATATCTGTTACTCACGGGTACTTACAATATAGCTATTCAGAAAAGGCTCTTAATGAAGATTATTATCATATTGGTGGCGATAGGATTCGTTACTTTTCTCTTCGTAGGATGCGATAACCGTTCCGACTTTGGCTTCGGAGTCGGACTTGAGTTTAAGGACTCCGCCACTGGTGCGCAGATCGTGCCAGATGCGGATGGCCTCTACACCGTAGAGGTCGGGCAGAAATTTTTTTCCAATGTGATCTGGATCGGCACTGCTGGTCCGTCCGTCCCTCCAGCTCTGGAGGGGATACACACGAAAGTGTGGAATTCAACCGAGAATTCCACACACAATTTGACCACAGGGAACGGTGGGGCAAATTGGACGGCAACGGCTGTCGGGCTAGATTATGTCTTCATAATGGCTCGTTGGAAAGCCAACGGCCAGGGAATCGGCGGTCCCACCTACCGATTCAAAGTAGTCGATCCCCCAGGGCCCTAGCCTCGGGGGCATTTTTTATCTAATTGTATCCATGACAGTCCCTGGAGTTTTGAATATCTTATAGTTCCCGGGCATGGCTACAGGTTCCTTGGCAGATGCAATTCAAGCCTACCCGGGGGTTCCGCTACGCTACACCCCCGGCTAGCAGCTTCGACCCCTCCGGGGTAGGGTGATGCATTGGGTCACGCTCTTATTGCACTTCTCATGGGCGGGACGCCCATGAGACAAAACAACCGCCCGCTCCCCTCAAGTCTTCATATCATATTCCGCCGCCGTAATGATATATTTCAGCGGTTCACCGGCGCGGTAGGCATCCAGGTTTTGGCGGGTGTGCTCGAAG
>Ga0194063_10003022_pt1 | contig 10176 bp, 10 predicted proteins | sample SepL3720m_MetaG_FD_155459 | JGI IMG/M metagenome (GOLD analysis project Ga0194063, IMG submission 155459) | Anoxic zone freshwater microbial communities from boreal shield lake in IISD Experimental Lakes Area, Ontario, Canada - Sep2016-L373-20m | ecosystem: Environmental > Aquatic > Freshwater...
CTCCCCTACTTTGGCACATTGGAGAAAAAAATAATTATTTTTCCAAATGTTCAATTATCAAATATCAATGATCAAGTAAATATTTAATTTAATAAATTGGAATCTTGACCATTAATTGAACATTGACACTTGAACATTGATCATTCGCCTCAAATCAATGACCAAATAACCAAATAAATGAATAAATGGCTAATTGATTAAATGATCAAATGACTAAATGACTAGTGCGTTTAGCTAGTTCTTTTCTTCTTGAAAAGAGCTTTGTGCCAGACGACGACAAGTGGTGTGGCGTTGAAAATCGAAGAATAGGTTCCGAGGATTATACCGAAGGCTAGAACAGCGACAAAGTGCTGGATTGATTGTGAACCGAAGAAAAGCATGGCAATCAAAACAATCACTGTCGTAAGAGAGGTGTTGATTGATCGTGCAAAGGTTTGATTGGTGGATTCTTCGGCAACGAGCTCGATATCAGCGTGCGGGTTCTTGATAAAGTTCTCACGTAGTCGATCGTAGACAACGATAGTGTCGTGGACTGAGAAACCCATGATGGTCAAGAGCGCGGTGATAAATAGAGCGTCGACTTCCATCCAAGTAAAGAAATGGCCCATGATGGCGACGAAACCGATGGTAATTAGTAGATCGTGCAAAAGAGCGATGATAGCACAAATACCAAAGATCCATGGTGAGAGTGGCTTGGGGATTTTTCGAAAGGAAAAGGCTACAAATAAAATGATAGCCAAAGAAGCGATGATGACGGCTAGAATTGATTTATTGGTCAGGTCTTTTCCGATGGTGGGCCCAACATTGTCATAACTAATCTCTTTGTAGTCGGGCATTTGTGCTGTCATTGCTTTGGCAATTTTCTGATGAGCATCAGATGAGATATTCTCCATTCTTAAAATGTAATTTGTGCCCGTGCTGGTTTTGATCTGGTAGCCAGAGTATGATTGCTCATTCAATACATTTTTGGTGATTTCGGTGGCGTTAGAGCTGCCGGTTGAAAATTCAATGATTGTACCGCCTTTATAGTCGATCCCCATTCTTAGGCCGAAAAAACTAATTGCAGCGATTGCAACAACCGCCATAACAATTGAGAGAGTAAACCAAACCTTATATCGTCTGACAATTTTAAGCATTGATCAGTCCTTTCGCTTTAGTATTTGCAATTATCAACATAACCGTTCGAGTTAGGGTGACGGCGGTGAAAAGTGAGACTAATATACCAAGGCCAAGAGTCAGGGCAAAACCTCTGACTGGACCAGATCCGGCGGTGAAATACAGAATGGCACAGGTAATCAGTGAAGACATGTTTGAGTCTCTGATAGAGCTCCAAGATCGTTTGAAGCCATCTTTCAATGCCAGTGTTGTTTCCTTGCCAGTTTTTAGCTCTTCTCTGAATCTTTCGAAAATCAAGACATTCGCATCAATCGCCATACCTATTGAAAGGATAAAACCTGCGATGCCTGCTAGTGTCAAAGTAACAGGGATGAGTTTGTAAAGAGAAAGTGCAATCAGGGTGTAAGCAATGAGAGAACCGCTAGCAATCAGTCCGGAAAATTTGTAGTAACTAATCATGAAAATAATGACAAGCAGTAAGCCAATGATGCCGGCAACAATGCTTTTTTTAAGCGAGTCTTGACCAAGGGTGGCACCAATATTTTGTTGCGCGACCAATTTCGCAGGTACTGGCAAGATGCCCTCGTTTAGCCTTTTGGCTAGCAGTTGAGCTTCTTTGATATCCTTTGAGCCAGTGATAATTGCCTCTCCATTTGATATTACGACAGAAACATTTGGGGCCGAGACTATCTTGTTGTCCAAGACGATGGCAATCTGTTTGTTCAGATTGTCAGTGGTCAAGGTTTTGAATTTGGCAGTGCCAGTGTTATCAAATTTAATGGTTACTACTGGCTGATTTGCGTTCGTACCTGTTGAGGAATTTTCAAAAGTATAATCTGATTTTAATAAATTGCGACCAGTCAGGTCAGTCGCCTTCCAGTAGCCAGGGTAAACATAAGAATTGTCATAATAGTCTTTGAGCGTCACGCCATCTTCTGCTGTCCCCTGCACCATGAAAATCATATCATAGGTCTGTCCAATCTGATTGACGGCCTGATCGATATCTTTGACACCGGGAAGTTCTATAATGATCTTGTCAGTGCCAGAGGTTTGAATTGATGGCTCTGAGACGCCCAAACTGTCAATCCTCTGTCTGAAAACTGAGGAAAGATTGTTCAGGTCTTTGAGGTTGTCTTTCGAAGAGGAAAGATCGGCCTGATAAACTAGTTCAGTACCACCAACTAGGTCGAGACCAAGCTGGGCTTTGATTTTATCTCCCCAAAAAAAACTTTTTGGCAGATCGATAACAACAGCCAGCGCGATAATAATTATGGCAAAACCAAATGATAACCAAAGATTTCTCTTCATCTCTTACTCCATTAAGGATATATCAAATATAGTACATTTATAGATATGTGGCAACTGCTTCGTTCTTTTCGAGCAATATTGGCAAGAGATCTTCTTCGATCATGGTATAGCCTCTCTTCAAGCGATTTAGGACCTCAGGCTCAAAGACATAGATGCCGCTAAAAGTGTGTTCGTCTTTGGTAAAAATAGTGCCGAGCAAATTGATCTTACGATGAAATGACAGAAGTTCGCTGAGGTCGCGAATGTTCTTCGACTCGGTGTTGATAACTACGAAAGTGGACTTTAGTAAGTTTTTCAGCAGACGCAAGGACCCACCACTCCCCTCACCTTTGTGATACGTTAGTGAAACATGGAACTTGGAACCATCGCCGAGCTCTTCTCTGATGCGTTCATCATCTTCGCCCGTGGCGACATAGATGTCATCAAATCCGGCAGATTTGGCTTGGGAGAGATATGTTTTGGCAATGCTAATCTTTGCGTCAATGTTTTCCCCGCCAAGCAAAAAAACGAGTGCGTTTTTGTTGGTATTCCCTGCATTTTTTAGAACGATTTGTTCGATTGCGTGCGATCGATTGCGAATGACGTCGCCGTCAATCAATTTGTCGATCTCGGATAAAATTCCTTTTCGGATTGAAATTGTAATTCTTTCTCTGCTCATAATTGATATCCTTTCTGTATGAAGATATCATACTGTGAGATTGGAGCAAGCTAAAGTTATTCGCAGAGATATTTTTCTACTCCTGCTTGTGCAATTTTGCAAATATTACTAGGAAGTCATCTGGTGTTGGTGATTCGAAGATTGATGGCTTCGGGTCGCCAGGGAGATTGATGGAGAGAGATTTTGAGTGTAACAAGATTCTACCTATCCCCAATTCTTTGGATAGTTTGATCGAATGTTTGTTGCCATAGACAAGATCGCCCAAGACTGGGATGTTTTTGATTGATGATTGTACTCGTATTTGGTGAGTTCGGCCTGTTTTGATATTAAATTCGATCAGAGAAACTTTTGCTTCTTTGAAATAATAGTATTCTAAAATATTGTATTCGGTAATTGCTTCTTTGCCGTTTGCCTCTGAAGTTTCGGCCATAATTTTGCGGTTTCTCGTGCTTCTGGCGATGCTATTAACCAATCTCCCCGTCTGACTTGTGGGCCAGCCATAGCATAGCGCAATATATTTTTTCTGAACTGTTCTGTTCTTGATCTGTTTGGACAGTGATGTCAGGGCTCGGCTGTTTTTGGCTACAATCATCGTACCTGAGGTATCTTTGTCGAGCCTGTGAACAATGCCCGGCCTACTCTCCGAATCGGCGCTTTTGATCTTTGAAATTGCTTCTTTGATATCAGGGAAATGATTGATTAGCGCGTGAACCAGCGTGCCCGTGGTGTTCCCACAACCGGGATGGACTACGAGTCCAGGTTGTTTGTTGATGACGATGACATCGGAATTTTCAAAAACTATGTCCAGCGGAATATCTTCGCCAATCTGTTCAACATCATTTTGCGGGGATTGAAAATTGGCACTAACGATGTCCCCTGCTTTGGTAATATAGCTTGGCTTAACTGGTTTGTTATTTACAGTAATAAATCCAGATTTGATCTGGTCGGCGACGAATGATCTAGAGTAGTCGATATTTTTTTCAGTCAGTAAAAGATCGAAGCGTTTGCCGGCGTCTATGGCTGCTACCTCAAATTGTTCACTATTTTCTTTATTCATCATTTGATTTTGTCTCAAGGAGTGCGATATCAAAATCACCACCCTGCTTGCCCTCAGAGAGTTTGTAAACATCTTTATCGATCTTCTTGAACTCTTTGGTTGCTGAGTTGTACATATTGACGGTGGTGTCTAGTGAGCTTCCAACCTTGTTGTAGTGTGTCTCGAAGGCGTTTAGATGCTTGCCAAGCTCGGAAACACGGACAAGAATTTCTTGAACTGATTTCTCCATCTTGAGCGCTTTAAGGCCGTGCAGGACTGTTTCTAAATAAGCATAAAATGAGGTTGGTGAGACGATAATGACATGCTTTTTGAAGGCATATTCGATCAGATCGGTAGTATTTATCTCGATGGTACCAACTTTATAAATCAATAAATTGTAGTAAATGCCTTCGGCAGGGATGAACATAAAGGCGAAATCAGTGGTGCCCAGATTCGCGTCGATATACTTCGATGTTTCGTCAATTCTGTTTTTGATATCTTGTTTAAACTCTTTTTCTAGGACTACTCGCCTATTTTCCTCTTTTTCCTCCATGATCTTGTTGTATTTTTCGAGTGAAAACTTGGCATCAATCGGGATGATCTTGTCATTGAAAAAGATGGCGGCGTCAACAATATTACCGTTTGTGAATTTGTACTGCATCTTGTATTGGCTCGGCTGGAAAACATTGGCCAATAAGGTTTCAAGGAAATATTCCCCCAAAATACCACGTTGCTTCGGATTCTTCAGAATATTTTCCAAGCTTTTCATCTGGTCGGCAAAATTGACGATTTGTTTGTTGGTCTCCCCTAGCTCGGTCATCCGCAAGGTTACGTCTTTGATAATCTGAGCACTTTGGGAAAATTGACTACGGAGCGTGTCGTGTGATTTCGTAATGTTTGAATTAACCTGATCAGTGATGCGATCGAGTCGATCCTGAACTTCTTTGCGACCTTTTTCTGAGGTGTCCTTGACCTCTGTTCGGACCTTTTCTAGTAGATCGAGAAATATTTGATTGTCGGCTGAGCTGTTACCCTGTTTGTTGCTTTTGACAAGAAAAATAGCATATATGACAGCTGCGATAAGTGCGGTCAGTAGGATGATGATGAAGATTTCCATTTGGCTCCTTTGTTGTTTAGATTAATACGGATTCGCCAGAATTTATTTCGTAATTATATTATACCAAACTTTTACAAAGCGAACAAACACCAAACAAAAACACAGTCCTTGCGGCCTGTGTTTTTGACTGACTAGCGAATACTAGGCTTCGCTCTTGTCAGAAATTGCGACGCCGACGGCGATAACGCCGATGACGATCTTAGCCCAAGCGTGCCACATTGGTTCAGTAGCCAGAGTCCAGCTTGGAACCAAAGCCGCAATACCCATCAAAACCAGGACGATACCGATGATAGTCAAAACTGCTTTTGACATATTCACCTCCAGGTTAATAATACAATTTTATCATACAACGATTGTCAATATGGATACAACAATGTGGACAATTTTGTTGTCGGTAGAGCGAGAGGTGGCAATTTGCTTGAGCAAATCAGACTAAATATTTTGGAAAGAAGAAGTGCATATTTATATTTTAAGATGAGAGTAAAAGACTATCTCTCTGAATGATTGCGAAGAAAATGTATTACTATCATTATAATATCAATTAGTAAACATGCGGGGGCTGTCAGCAGCAATAGCGGTACAAATTCCCAGCCATATGAATGACCGCGATTCATTATCTCTATGGGCAAATAAGCGAGGATCTCCGCAAAAATGAGTATCCCAATGGTCATCGAAAATCCTGTTAAAGAGAAAATCCAGGGACTTTTTCTTTTGCAGACATATTCTTTAGACAGCCTGTTTAGAACTATAACGGTTCCGACAACAATTACAAGTTGCATTATCCAATAAAAATATGTAGTGATAATCTCCATTTAATTTCTCTTTTTTGTTAATGATTCGTTGCTTTTATTATATTATCAAACTTCGAATTACTCAAGAAAATAGTGTGTGTGGCTGATAGTTTGTTCTTATCATCTCAGTATATCTAGGCCTTGTTCGCGCGCCGAGAGACAATTTGAAGCAACAATTGCAGTGACAATTGCAATGACAATTGTACTAATTTTTGGCGTCGCCACAGATGGTGTTGTAGGGACAGTAATTGCATTGGAATGCGTCTGGTTTGGCTCGCATATCATTTTCTCTGATGCCAGCGGCGACTGTAAAGATCATTTGTTTGGTGTTTTCAAGCTCTGCTTCTGAGAAAGTAGCAGTGCCGATGAGGCCAGACTCGATAAATACCAAGGTGGTAGTCGGAATAGTTTTGTACTTTTCATACCAAGCGAGTGAGTAAATCATCATCTGGACTGATTTTTTGATACGAGAGTCGGCGTCTTTTTGATCTTTGACTGCGCTGGTCTTGAAGTCGAAAATTTCTGATTTCTCTGGCGCTCGTGAGATGAGATCGAAGCGGCCATTGATCTTGATATTATTTTCAAAGAATTCAAAGGGGAACTCGACTTCTGATGCTGGTGTCGGTGTTTTTTCCTCTCTTTGGTAAAAGCGTGTCAGCGTCTCGGCTCCCTGTTGGTAGCGAAGGTCTTCCTGATTTGCAGCGATAAAGCCGACATTGCGAAACGCTTGTTTGTAGTCGGAAAGGAGCTCTTCTAGTGAAGTTTTTATGTTGTTAATTCTGCGATTGAAAAAGTGGTCCAGCGCCGCGTGGATGGCGGTGCCATACATCAAAAATTGATTTTCTAGCAATGGTATCTTTATGATATGGGCAAAATAAAACTTTTTGGGACAGGAGAAGTAGTCGTCGATCTGTTGCCTTGATAGTTTCAAGATGTCGCCGGTAAACCGATCTGGCAGCTTGGCTGTTGGTTCCTCGATTTTGTTGAATTTTTCGATTGACTCGATCGGAGACCGTTTTTTGTTGATGGTTTTTAGCTGTTCTTGGTCTAGTAATTCGGCTGCAAAAGGAGATAACTTTTTTTTGCGTTTGCCGCCGTAGTCTTCGGCAGAGCTTAGAAATAAGTAAGTTTTGGCTCTGGTCGCGGCGACATAGAACAATCTTCTTTCTTCCATCGCGTGGTAGTCTCCTTCGGGCAGTCTCTCCTTGATGAGCTCGTCTGGTATTGGTAACTGATCCTTGTAATTTCTGGAAGGAAATCGATCAGAGACACAGGAAACGATAAAGACAACTTCGTATTCCATCCCTTTGGAGGCGTGGGCGGTCAAAATATTGACAGCGTCAAGACTTGGGTCGATGTCCGAAACTACTATCTCGTCGCCATATTGGGAAACGAATTCCAAATTATTTAGAAAAGCTAGGACACTTTTGTCTGGTGTGACATGGTTGAACGTGGCGATTCGGTCGAAAAATTTGGCAATGTTTTGGATCTCAATCTCATTTTCGGTGGTTATGTCATCCGAAAGCATCTTTAGATAATTTTTCTCTGCGAGAAAATCATACAGAACTTCACCACAAGAGTCGTTCTTTCGCGATGAATACTTTGCAATGTCAGTGATCAGCTGAACGATACCGTCACTCTTTTCGGAGGTGTCGTGTTCGATAATGAACCGAAGAGATCTGTTTGTTCGCTTGGAGGTGCAGTAATAATCAGATAATTCTTGATGTGAAATGTTGTATATCTTTGAAGTAGCAAGCTGATAAAAGGCCAAAGAATCGTCTGGATAAACGAGACATTTTAGAAAGGAAAAGAGCATTTTTATCTCTGGTTTGGAGATCAAACTGGAAGACCCAGAGAAAATATGTGGGATACCGTGAATATTGAGAGACTGAATAAATGGCTCTGCTGAGCTGTTAGCGCGAACCAAGATGGCGAAATCGTTAAACTTGTAGCCATTTCTGTCTTTAATTTCGAGAATTTTCTTGGCAACAGCGTCAGCTTCAGCGGAAAGGTTTTCACAGAGAATGAGTTCGGGCAGGTTGCCGTGTTTTTGAGCAATCAGCCTTTTGTCAATCTTGTTTTGTATCTCCAGACGATCGGGATTGTTGTTCTGTATCAGCCGATAGGAGGCGTCGAGAATTTCCTGCGTTGAGCGATAGTTTTGCGTTAGAACAATTTCGGTAATCTCGGGATATTCTTCTTTGAATTGCATGATATTGGAGATCGACGCACCACGAAAACGATAGATTGATTGATCATCGTCACCCACGACGGTGAGGTTGTTTTCACCCTGAGAGAGTAGTTTGACTAACTCATTTTGGGCGTAGTTCGTATCTTGAAACTCGTCAACCAAAATGTATTTAAATCTCTTGTGGCAATCAGCTAAGACTTTTTTATTTTCGCGCAACATCTTACACGACAGATAGATCAGGTCGCCAAAGTCCATATTTCCGGCCTCAATCATCATCTTTTGATACTGGTCGTACGCTTGGGCTAGCTCGAGAGTATGTTCGTTTTCCTCGATCTGGTCTAGACCTTGGGCGTATTTTAGATATTCTTCGGGTGAGATAAGTTCGTCTTTCAGTCGAGAAAAATGTTTCAAAAGTGCATCAATGTGACTGAGTGGACTCGCAATTGGTCGGTAATAGTTGAGATCAAACTTGTAAATATTTTGGTGCATAAAGATAGCTTGCTCGATGCCCGAAAGAATCTTGAAGTTTGCTGGAAGGCCGATATCAAGTGAGTGATCTCGAAGCAGGCGGTCACCGAAGGAGTGAAAAGTGCTGATCAACATATCGGTGGTGCCATATGGAATCATTAGATCGACTCGTTCCTCCATCTCCGCCGCCGCCTTTTCAGTAAAAGTTAGGGCCAATATTTCGCTTGGTTTGGCGAGTTTTTTTTCGATTAGATATGCGATCCGTCTGGTGATAACTGAAGTTTTGCCTGTACCAGCGCCAGCAATGATCAAAAGAGGGCCACCGTCATGAGTGACTGCCTCTTTTTGTTTGTCGTTTAAGCCCTTGAGTAAATCGATATCTTCAGTCTCGAAAATATTTTTTTGCATGGATCAATTATATCAGTAATTAACAATATAGCCACCTGATCTAACTAGTAAATCGGTGGCTATATTTATTTGACAGTGTTTATTATGACAATAAATCGTCGAGCTTACTGCTGAGATCGTCAGGAGAGCGCATGCCGACCAATGTTTCACTGATCTGGCCATCTTTATCGAAAATGATAAAAGTTGGGACACTCATCACATCGTACTTGCTCGCAATTTCTCGGCCTTGGTCGATATCGACTTTGGCAAAATTAAATTTGTCGGCATTTTTGTACTCTGAGCTCATTTTGTCAAAGATGGGAGCCATCATCTTACATGGGCCGCACCAAGTTGCATGGAAATCCACGATAGTTGGTTTGCCAGCGGCTATCATAGCTTCAAAATCTGCCATTTTCTCGATCGATCTAATCTCAGACATTTTTCTCCTTGTTTAATGAACTTAGTTGATCTTAATTGATGTTGTAACTATCTTGATCTTAGTGTTTGATCTTTTTCAATTTTTCGGCTTCTTTTTGGAACATCGAGGCTGAGCCAAATGAACGGTAAACTGAGAGAAAGCGGAGGTATGCGACTTCGTCGAGTTTTTTGAGCATTTCTAAGACTAGATTGCCGATAAATTTGCTCTGGACGAGTTTATTTTTTTGGCCGTAAAGATTTCGCTCGATGGTATCCACTGCATCACTTACCTGTTTGGCGGAGACTGGACGTTTTTCTAGCGCGAGATTGATACCTTTTTGCATCTTTGTTCGACTGTATTCCTCGATAACACCGTTGCGTTTCAAAATCTTTAGTTTCGGTGGTTCAATGTATTCGTGTGTAGTAAAGCGGCAGTGGCAGCTCAAACAAACTCGTCTTCGTCGAACCGAACGACTGTCGTCTCTGGAATCAATTACCTTGGTGCTAGATTTTTTGCATTCTGGGCACAGCATAGGCGTTTGAGATAATAATTTTGAGATAAGAGTGGCTAAAAATCAGCAGTCACCAAGATTATTTTAGCTTGCGCCTGATAAACGCTGGGACTTCTAGTTCGTCCTCGTCACGGTCGTTGTTGTTTTGGTTCTGATTTTGGTTGTTATTTCCGGA
>Ga0194063_10003023_pt1 | contig 10175 bp, 9 predicted proteins | sample SepL3720m_MetaG_FD_155459 | JGI IMG/M metagenome (GOLD analysis project Ga0194063, IMG submission 155459) | Anoxic zone freshwater microbial communities from boreal shield lake in IISD Experimental Lakes Area, Ontario, Canada - Sep2016-L373-20m | ecosystem: Environmental > Aquatic > Freshwater >...
AATCCACCCCCAAGCTGTGCTGGAGCAGGGCGATGACCGGGTAGCATCCAAAGCCGCGATCTCCCAGCAGGATGTCCCCGCGGGCCAACTGGCCGAGCAGTTGGGCAAACAACGCCAGTTCGGAGACCAGACTACGCCAGATGGTGCCGAAAGGAAAAAGCTCATGACTGCGCGGACCAAGGTTCCCGCTATTATAGGCCGTCCTGATCTCGCGCACATTCAGGGATCAGATGCGCACACCATAAAAGATTTTACCGCTGGGAGGGCTGGGAAAATCTTGACCCGGTTCAAGCTTAATGAACTGAGCTTCGATGCATTTCGAACTGCGCTTACCGATCCGGACGCCCGCGTTCGAGCCGTTGCTGCAATTCCGCGATCATTGCCGAGGATTCTCGGAATGCAAGTGACAGAAGGTTTCCTCGATGGCGAAACATACCACTTCAGCGACAACTTGAATTGCTTCATAGGAGGACGAGGAACGGGCAAATCTTCGGCGTTGCAGACGCTGGCGCACGGCATTGGGCTCGACGGGGAGATGGAGACTCACGATAACTGCCCCGGAACTGTTATTGTTTACTGCGAGGATTCAAACGGTATCCGCTACCGTTATGAACGGGTGCGCGGTTCCGAACCGATCGTCAAAGCCAAAGAGGAAGGGGATATTCTAGACGTTCCTGCCGATGCATTCCGCCCGCGCTCCTGGCCGAGTCGCCCTCCGGCCTGATCCACTTCGTCCCGGACAGCCTCAAGGACGAGCGGGCCAAGGACAATCTTGCTGACACCGCCCGGCTGATCTGCGTTGGCTACGAGGTCACTGCTGCGGTCCTCGTGCTCGAAGCCTTGATGAATATGGCCAAGCCGGGCGAAGCGCTGGACATGCCTGAGACTCCGTCTGAAGCCTTCGACCGGCGCGAGGTCATGGTGCTGACCGGCGAGACGGTCCGGCACTGCAAGCAAATGCTCCTGCCCATCAGCCGCACCGATGCTGGCGGCTTCTTTGGCTTGGGCGAGCATGTCGGCCCCAAGTTCTACAACTTCGAGGGCAGGTTCGCGCAGTTGACACTCGTAGCAGGCCAGGTTGTGTTGCATGATCGGGTTCTCAGGAAATCTATCCACCATCCGCAACAGATTGTCGCGGGCCTCCTCGGTTCGCTTCAGTTCATGGAGGATGTGTGACCGATATATCAAGCCCAAGGTGGATTCTGGCACCAACTGAACCAGCGCTGAAGATGGCGTTGATCCTGAAGCTCAAGGCGGTTCATGAATCTTTGCCTTGCTGACTTTAGGCGTCATCGCGGCGCTCACGGCTGGCGTCGAGGCTCTCTGACTCCGCGACCGCAAACACATGGCCATCGATAGCTCTCTCAAGGGGACGCCTTCGATTGAGTTCGTAAATGGCGATGCTGGAAGACACAGCGACGTTAAGGCAACCCACTGGGCCGAACTGCGGAATGGTGACCACGTGCGCGCACCGCTGCAAGAACTCGCTGGACAAGCCCTTTCCCTCGTGCCCAACAATGATGGCGGGTCGCTCAGGAAAGCGAAACGACGGTAGTAGCACGGGGGCCTCCGCAATCTCTATAGCAACAGGGACGAATTGCTCGGCGCGGCACCAGTCGAACAAGGCGTCGTCATCTGGGAGGTAAATGATGCGGCAAACCTTCTCCAATCTTCGCGAGAAGGCTTGCGTGCGCTTCTTAGAGCGCCAAGGTTCCAGCCCAACCATGACGAAACGTTCCCCGCCAAATGCGACGTGCGTGCGAAGGATCATGCCCGTGTTCTCGGGGCTCGTCAGGTTGTGAACAACGGTGGTGAACACGTGGTCAAGCCTTCCGCTCCCAGCGGAACTTCCGGTCGGCTTCCTTGATGGGCAGGTCGTTGATGCTGGCAAAGCGGCGCTTCATGTAACCGAGTTCGTTAAACTCCCAGTTTTCGTTGCCGTAGGCGCGATACCATTGGCCGGAGTCATCATGCCACTCATACTCGAAGCGCACGGCAATGCGATTGTCGCGGAAGGCCCAGAGTTCCTTCCTGAGGCGGTAATCTAATTCCCGATTCCACTTGCCGTGGAGAAACGCGACAACCTCAGCGCGACCGTTCAAAAACTCGGAACGATTTCGCCATTCCGTATCCTCGGTATAGGCCAGCACGACGCGTTCAGGATCACGAGTGTTCCAGGCGTCCTCGGCGGCCTGAACTTTCTGGCGTGCGGTTTCTTCGGTGAAAGGCGGGAGGGGCGGTCGCGGATTCATATCAATGTTTCGTTTTCAGTTGTGCTTCCAGTTCAGCGCTGCGTTGCCGCAACGGCGCGATGACTGCTTCCACTTCGGCGGCAATATAACGCGGTGTGATATATTTAGGACAGTTCCAATCGAACGCCACGACATCGACGAAGAACAGGCGCTCCACGATGGGGCGGGCCTCCGCCTCGGCGAGTTTCGCGACCAGTTCAGGATGCTGCCGGGCGTCCTCGACGCGGGCGTGGCCGAGAATCTTCAAGCGCGTCCGGTGCGGATAAGGGATGGCAAACACTTTCTTTTCACTTTCTTTTCAAGCGCTTATTTCGCACGAGAGCTTGCCGTCGAAGTGCTTCCAAATCCGCAACCTTTGCGCTCATACACCAGCGCAGAAGTCACCGCGATCACAGGCGGAACAGGTCCCCTGTAAACGTGTCGCTGTCGTTGCTCTCGGTATTCCTTAATAGTGATCCCCAGGATCCTCCCAAGCACAGCAGCGGAGGCCAGATCGCGAACGAAGCTCATACGACACCCTCTACAGGTTTAATCTTCGACCAGGCCGGGGCCGATTTGGGAATCCAGCCGAGCTTCGGCCCGTTCCCATCCAACCAGTGTGGCGGCACTGCACCGTAAACGCTCTCCAGGGTGGACACGCCGCCGATGTGGTTTATCTCCCAGGCGATCTGACTGTCCGATATCCCGTTGGACCGTCTCACCATCACGTAGAACGCCCGCAGGCCGTGCGAGGTGATCTTCTTTTTCACCAGCTTTGTCTTGTGCAATCTGGCCAGGGCCTTGGTCAACACGGACTTGTCAGCCGACTGGTCGGCGTCCCGGTCGCGGCCCGGAAAATACCAGGAGGACTTGGGGTAGCGCTGGGCATGCCATGCCTTGTGCGCATCGAGCAACTGCCGCAGGCCGGCGTGGACCTGGACGTAGGGGTTTTCCCTGCCACTCTTCTTGCTTCGCCGTACGCAGAGCGACCCGCCGTCCGCAGTCAAGCCGCCCGGTTCATCCGGCCTCGCGTCCATCCTGAGCGTCAGGGCCTCGTTTGTGCGTAGCCCGGTCTGCGCTTCGAACATGGCCTGCCAGCCCAGCACCTCGGAGCGGCGTTCCGCAAACAGGTGCCCGACGATTTCATGCAGCTCCTCGGTGTCCGAGGGTGCCATAGCCTTGGCGTGCCTGGCGTTAGTGGAGCTGTGGTAGCGGACCCTCCCCGCGAGGGGGTTCACCTTAATGAGTTCCCTTCGCACGGCGTATTGCAGGGCGTTGGCCAGCGTGTTCAGTTCCAGGTCTGTGGTGCGGTGGCCGTCCCCCTTGGATACCCCCTCAACCCGCCAGTCGTGGTAATCGTCGAGGGCCATGGGCCTGAGATACTCAGCGAGTTGGCCACCCTTGAAGTAGCTCAGCAGGGTCTCGCATGCGTCCGTCTCGCACCTGATGTGCCGCCCCTCCGGGCGTGGCTTGCCCTTGCGGTCGGGGAATCCGGCAGCCTTGTAGGCGTTGATCACCTCGGCAACGGTCACTGGTGCGGCTTTCGGCTTGTCGGGGTCCACGATGCCCATGCCAAGCCTGCTGGCTGCCTTGGCCCCGCGTCGTTCGTAGATTCTCTTTTTCGCCTCGGCCTTGCGGGTGGTTTCGAGCGATTGGAACGTGTCCCTGCCGCCTGTCTGGATGCGGATAAAGTACGTCCCGCTCTCCGGGTTCAGATACAACCCGCGCTCGCCCGGCATCTTTCGGAGCGTTGACATGGGGCTGTTTTAGTAATCCTCTGAGATCGAGACAAGGGTAAAATAAGGGTAATACAGGGGGGAAATAGAGTAGGCATAACGGCGGTGTAACAGAAAAAACTAGCGTAAGTGGCTCTATATTAGGGATTTGAAATGGTGCGTCCGACAGGAATCGAACCTGTAACCTTCTGATCCGAAGTCAGAAGCTCTATCCAATTGAGCTACGGACGCGTTGAACAAACTCGGTTTTTACGGGTAGTTTCGGGTGCATTTCCCCTGCGTCACATCGTGCGGACACCTGATCAACCAGGAGGCTGATGTGAAAACGGGGACTCGATTCACTCGTCAAAATCGCCATAAAACAATGGAAGCATTATTGCACAAACTCAGCAACATCCGCAAGGAAATCACGATTCAAAAGCTCACAGCGGGCCAGATCTCACGATTTCGCGCGAATGCTTTCCCACGTCAGTCTTGCAGAAGCTGTTGGACCAGGTGGAGCTGACGGTCGTAGATGTTCACGCGTAGCAACAGGTGGCCCGGAAGGGAGTGCGTGGCACAACCCAGGCACGGATCGTAGGCGCGGAAAGCCATCTCGACTTTGTTGAGCAGGCCCTCGGTGATCTTGCCCCCCTTGATCAGGCCCTTGGCAGCGCGCTCGACGCTCATGGCGATGCGAGCGGCATTGTTGCCGGTGGCCACCACCATGTTGGCCATTTTGATCAGGCCCCGCTCGTCGGTTTCGTAATGGTGAAAGAGCGTTCCGCGCGGGGCTTCGACTACCCCCATGCCGACGCTTGGCACGCTGGTCGGGACGCGCCGCACATCCGGGCTGGTGATCTCAGGGTCGTTGATAAGTTGTTCCATGCGCTCCGCCGCATAGACCATCTCGATTACGCGCGCCCAGTGGTTGGCCAACGTGTGATGCACAGGTTTGCCGCCCAGGGTCTTATAGAATTCCTCGTACGCGGCCTGGGCTTTGGGCGTGGCCATACCGTCGGCGACATTCAACCGCGCCAGCGGGGCCACGGAGTAAATGCTCGTGTCCGGTCCTTCCTCAAAGCCTTTCCAGCCGCGTTGCTTCAGGAAGGTGAATTTCATATAGCTCCACGGCTCGACATGTTCCGCCACGAAATCACGGTATTGCTGCGCGTTAAACCTGCAAACTTCTTTGCCGTTGCAGTCCACGACCCGCAGCTTGCCATCGTAGAAATTCACCTTGTTCTGCTCGTCCACCATCCCCATGTAACAGGTCTTGTGGGTGAAGGCATCGCTGGTGATCATCTTCACGTACTCCGGGTTGGCGAGGACGATCTGCTTGAACACGTCGAGCGTCCACATCGCAAACTCGAGCCCGTCCTGGGCGAGTTGTTTGAACTTCGGCAGGTCTTCCGGCTTGAGCGCCTTGCTGACACCGCCGGGCAGGCCGAGCACCGGATGCACGACTTTGCCGCCAAAGTAGGCGATTAACTCGCGCAACCGCCTGCGGCTGCTGATGACCTTCTTGCCCGCCTCGATGCCGACCTTGCCAATGACGCCCACGATGTTGCGCAGCTCGGGCGGGGCTTCAGGCCCGACGATGAAGTCGGGGCCGCCCAAGACGAAGAAATGGAGGGCATGGTCCTCCAGCATGAAGGTGTTATAGACCAGCTCGCGAATCTTGCGGCCGGCCGACGTGGGTTGGACTTTGTAAAGGTCGTCCAGCGCCTTGGTGGAAGCCATGTGGTGGGCAGTTGGGCAAACGCCGCAGATGCGGCTGGTGATTTGCGGCATGTCTTCGGAGGGGCGGCCGATGGAGAACACCTCGAACCCGCGCAACTCGGGCACCTGCAGGTAGGCCCGCTCCACGTCGCCTTTATCATCCAGAAAGATGTCGATCTTGCCGTGACCTTCCAGTCGGGTAATGGGATTGATGGTGACGTTGCGGCGCGCGCCCTGGTAAGCCGCGTTGGCGCGGAGGTTGCCTTGATCGAATGCTTGTTGGGTGGCAGAATCCATAGGCTCTCTTCTCACTTTCCGTTCGCCGACAAATCGACTCTTCGACGCAGCAGACTTTTCGGCAGTCCATACCGGTAAAAGGTGCCGATCGGGTCCGGGATGCCTTCGAGCATCTTGTCGATGTCGCCCTCTTCCTTCGGCGCCACATTGGCGCAGATCGAGGACATGATCTTGAGGCCCTGATCGCGGACCCGCGAGGTCGGTCCAAAGCAGCCGGTGCAAGGCATGTTGCCTGTTGTACACTGTGAGCCGCAGCCGCTGCGGGTGGCCGGTCCCATGCAGACCACACCCTGCGCCAGGAAGCAAAGTTCCGGATCGGCGAGCAATTGATGTGGGCGTTTGAATTCGGTGAAGCTGACGTTCGTGGGCTTGGTTTTCTTGCGCGAGCACTCATCGCACAGGGCGATGTCGGGCGCGAGCACCGAGCCTTTGGGCGGCAGCTTGCCTTCCAGCAGCGCGGTGATGGCGGTTTTCGTAAGGTTGGGTGTGGGGGGACAGCCCGGCACATAGAAGTCCACATCAACCACCTGGTCGAGGGCGCGGACAACGTTGTGGAGCGCAGGCAGCGAAACTTCGCGATTGGACTCGGCAAACTTTAGCTGCGGCCGGGTTTTCTGCTCATTTACGAGCGTGGGCGCTTCTTCGTAATTGAACTTGAGGATTTGCTCGCGCGGAAACTGGTTGGCCAGCCCGGGAATTCCGCCGCTGACGGCGCATGAGCCGTAGGCGATCAGGAACTGGCTCTTACGGCGCAGCAGATGGGCCATCTCCTCCTGCTCGGTCGAGCGGATGGCACCGTTGAGCAGAGTTGCGGTGATGGACTTGTCCGGCATCGCCTCGAGGTCTTTGTATTTGAAGTCCATGGCCACGGGCCAGAGGACAATGTCCACCTTCTCGACAACCCCGAGGATGTCTTCGGCCAGATCGACGACGGTTTCTTCACAGCCTCCGCACGAGGCGCACCAGTAAAACGCTACTTTGGGCTTAGGCATGAGCAGGCTCCATCTCTTGGGTTTGGGCACCGCAGGCGCAGCCGGACTCGGCTTCTTGCGCCGCTACGCGCGCAGCGAAGCGCTCCATTTCCTTGTCCCATTGCTCAAATCTCTGCGGCATGCCCAGCGGGCCAAGTTTCTGAATCTGCCCAACCATCTCGTTGACCACCCTCTTGACCTTTTCGCCTTCGGCGGCGGAGATCCATTCCAGGCGCACGCGATGGTCTTCGATTCCCATATCTTTCAGCATGCGCTTGAGCATTTGGAAGCGCCGGAGCATCTTGTAGTTGCCCTCGGCATAGTGGCAATCGCCGGGATGGCAGCCGCCGATGAGCACGCCATCGGCGCCTCGAGCCAGCGCATCCAGGATGAACTGCGGATCGACGCGGCCGGAGCACATGATCCGAATGACGCGGATGTTGGCGGCATACTTGAGCCGCGAGACACCCGCGAGGTCGGCGGCGGTGTAGGTACACCAGTTGCAGAAAAACGCGACAATGCGCGGTTTCCATTCTTTAGTCATAAGCCAAAACTCCCTTGATTTCGCTAAATATCTCCTCGTCTTCAAACAGCCTCTGGCCGATGGAACCAGATGGGCAGGAAGCCACGCAGGTTCCGCAGCCTTTGCAGAGCGCTTCGTTTATGACCGCCTTCTCCTTTGCCTCGTCAAACGTGATGGCTGTGTAAGGGCAGAGCGGAATGCACGATTTGCAACCGGAGCACTCCTCTTCCAGCACGTAGGCCGTGTTCGGCTCCTGCTCGATGTAGCCCGTGTCGATCAGCACCAGCGCTTCGGCAGCGGCAGCGCCGGCCTGGGCCACGGTGTCAGGGATGTCCCGCGGACCCTGGCAGGCGCCCGCGAGATAAATGCCATCGGTAAACGTATTCACCGGCGCCAGTTTCGGATGACGTTCCAGGAAGAATCCTTCCGAGCCGCAGCTCATGTTGAACATGCGCCGCACCGCCTGGGCGTCCGCCTGCGGCTCAAGCCCGGTGGACAACACCACCATATCGACGGGGATGCGGCGGACAAAACCAGCCAATGTGTCCTCGACCCGGATAACCAGTTTGCCTTCCTCATCCGGAGTCATGGCCCAATCGGTGACCTCGCCCACACGCCCGCGAATGAACTGCACGCCCTCTTCCAGCAGTTTGTCGTAAAATTCCTCGTAGCCTTTGCCCGGGGTGCGCATGTCGATGTAGAAATTGTAGATCTCGGCGTCGGTGTGCTCCTTGAGCAGGTACGCCAACTTCAGGGAGTACATGCAGCATACGCGCGAGCACCAGCGATTTGTCTTCTTGTCGCGCGAACCGACGCAGTGGATAATCCCGATCGCTTTCGGATGTTTGCCGTCGCGTAGAATCACGTCGCCGCCCGTCGGACCGGAGGCGTTGACCAGGCGCTCGACTTCCAGCGCGGTATAAACATTCGGGAATGTGCCGTAACCGTATTGCGGGATGCGCTTGGCGTCAAATGCCTGGAACCCGGTGGCGACGATAATCGTCCCAACCTTGATCTCCTTCATTTCCTCCTGCTGCTTGAAGTCGATGGCCTTCTTCTCGCCGCAAGCCTCGACGCAAGTCTTCTTGCACTTGTCGGTAAGAACACTGCGTTTGAAATTCAAGCAGACTTCCGGATCGATGAGCACGACCTGGGGGGTGGCTTGCGGAAACGGGATATAGACCGGCTTGCGTTTGCCGAGGCCCTCGTTGAACTCGTCCAGGAACTTCGCCTCCTTATAGACACAGTTCGAGATGCATTCCTGACAGCCGGTGCAGAGATCCTCGTTGATGTAGCGCGGATGACGTTTGACTGTGATCGTGAAGTTGCCCACGTAGCCGTCCACCTTGGTAACTTCCGAATAGCTCCAAAGGGTGATGTTCTCGTGCGAGCCCACCTCGGACATTCTCGGCGTCAAGATGCACGCCGCGCAGTCCAGCGTCGGGAAGGTCTTGTCGAACTTGGCCATGTGGCCGCCGATGGACGGCTCGCGTTCGACCAGGAAGACCTTCTTGCCGGCATTGGCGAGGGTCATCGCCGCGTGGATGCCCGCAATGCCGCCACCCACCACCAGCACGTCCGGATGAATGGGAACTTTCTTCACTTCGAGCGACCGGTGATGCGCCACACGTTCGATCGCCGCGCGGGCCAGCGCCTTGGCCTTTTCGGTCGCTTCCTTCCGGTCGGTGTGTACCCACGAATCGTGCTCGCGGATATTGACCATGTGGAAGAAGAACGGGTTGAGCCCGCCGGCTTGGGTTGCGGCTCGGAAGGTGTGCTCGTGCAGCAGAGGCGAGCAGGAGGCGACGACCACCCGGTTAAGCTTGAACTCCTGAATGTCCTTCTGAATCAATTCCTGCCCCGGGTCCGAGCACATGTACTTGTAGTCGCGCGAGAGGGCCACTCCCGGCAGCTTCTCGGCATACTTGGCGACCTCCGGACAATCCACCATGGCCGCGATGTTGTGGCCGCAGTGGCAGATGTAGAAGCCGATGCGAACTTCGCCGTTGTTGTTGTTCGTTTTCATGGCAAATCTCTTGAGGCCCGATCATGCAGCCACCAGCTTGAGGGTTCCCGCCTGCACCGGGCGCCATTTGAATGGAATGGCGGCCCGATTCAACCCGAGCTTGCCATCGGGCAGCCCGAACGCCAGCCCCATCAGTTGCGTGAAATAGACCGTCGGTATCAACACGGGTCCGTACTGGGCGGTCACCGGCGCATGATAGGCATCGAGATTGAATTGGCACAGCGGGCATACCGTTGCGAGGCAATCAGCCCCGCGCTTCTTGGCTTCGTTGAGGAGGATATAAACCATGCGGATGCCCGCTTCGGGCACCGTGCCGGTCAGGCTGCCCCCGCAGCACTTGGTCTTGAGCGGGTAGCGCACCACGCTAGCCCCGAGCGCCTCGAGCAAGCGGTCCATTGTCGTGGGATTGTATTGGTCATCGAAGGTTGCATAGGGCCGGACAAGTTGGCAGCCGTAATAAGGCGCGATCCTCAAACCTTTCAACGGCTTTGTCACTTTTTGCTTGATCGCTTCAAGGCCGACGTCGTTCAGCAAAACATCCAGCGGATGACGCACTGGAGTATCCCCGCTGTACCGCAGTCCTACCGCTCCCAGAGCGCGATCGATGGTTTCCTTCATCGCCGGGTAATCGTGAAAGTAATGCTTGGTCTTATTCAGCACCAGGTAGCAGGCGGCGCACGGCGCCAGGAT
>Ga0194063_10003025_pt1 | contig 10167 bp, 8 predicted proteins | sample SepL3720m_MetaG_FD_155459 | JGI IMG/M metagenome (GOLD analysis project Ga0194063, IMG submission 155459) | Anoxic zone freshwater microbial communities from boreal shield lake in IISD Experimental Lakes Area, Ontario, Canada - Sep2016-L373-20m | ecosystem: Environmental > Aquatic > Freshwater >...
GGTAAAACGGTCATCCTTGACTACTCGAGTCCCAATGTGGCCAAACCCATGCACATTGGCCATATCCGGTCCACCGTGATCGGCAATTCCCTGGATCGGTTGCATCGGTATCTGGGGTATCGCGTCTTGTCCGACAATCATCTGGGGGACTGGGGTACCCAGTTCGGCATCATGATCATGGGGTACCGGCATTTTGCCGATGCCCAGGCTCTGGCGCTTGAACCCGTGGAGGAACTCGAGCGCGTTTATGTGAAGAGTTATGAGCAGTCAAAAAAAGATGAAACATGGCTGCAGCAGGCGCGTCAGGAGTTGGTGAAACTTCAGGCAGGGGATCCGGAAAACCGCCAGTTATGGCAGCGGTTTATCGAATTGAGCCTTAAAGAGTTCGATCATATCTACAAGCGGCTGGATGTGAAATTTGACCTCGTCCGAGGCGAAAGTTTCTATAACGACAAACTGGCTGGTATGGTTCAGAACTTGCTCGACAAAGGTTTGGCCCGCGAGAGTGAGGGCGCGTTGGTCGCTTTTCTCGATGACGAGAAACTCCCCCCCTGTATTGTCAGGAAAAGTGATGGTGGCTTTAACTATGCCACAACTGATCTGGCCACGCTCGAAAGCCGGGTGTCGGAGTTCCATCCTGACAAGATCATCTACGTTACCGATGAGCGCCAGCAGTTGCATTTCAGGCAGGTCTTTGCTGTCGCCAGGAAACTGGGCTGCACGACGAGACTTGAGCATGTCTGGTTCGGTCTCATGAGATTGCCGGAGGGGACCTTTTCCACACGGCAGGGCAATGTGATCAAACTCGAGAAATATCTCGATGAAGCCGAGTCGCGTGCGCTGGCCATTGTGAAGGAAACCAGTCCTGAAATGCCGGAAAACAAACAGAGGGAAGTGGCACGTGCGGCAGGAATCGGTGGGGTTAAGTATGCCGATCTGAGCCAGAATCCGCAGAGTCTGGTAACCTTTACCTGGGAAAAAGCCCTGGCTCTGGATGGAAATTCAGCGCCTTATCTGCAATATGCCTACGCTCGTATTGCCAGCGTGCAGGACAAGTATCGGGATCAGTTCCCCGGTCATGACCTGGCGAATTTCCCCATCGTCCTGGGCGAATCGATCGAGCGAACCCTGGCGGTTATGATCCTTCAATTCCCTGAAGTGGTCGTAAAGGCGGCTGAAACCTATAAGCCGAGCGCCTTGGCGGACTATCTTTACGGACTGTCCTCCGCCTACAGCACCTTCTATCAGAATGTGCCGTTCCTGAAGGCTCCCGAAGGAGTTCGCGAAAGCCGCGTCAACCTCTGTGCCATTGTGGCCCGAATCCTTAAACAGGGATTAAACCTGCTGGGGATCGAGACACCTGAGCGCATTTAAGCCCGCCTGATCGTGTCATGATCCGTATCCGCGTAATATGTGAGAGGGGGGGGCTTCACGAAACCCTTTTGACGGTATACTCCGCCAGCGCGATGAGGGGTTGGGTTTCCCCTGGCAGTTCGCGTGCGGCGTCTACTGCGTCATGAATCAGGATGTTTGCTTTGTCTTGACTGGCTTTCAAACCATGAACGGCAACGTAGGTTAGTTTCTTAAGTTCTGCATCGTTCCCAACGGGTTTGCCAAGTTGTTCTGATGTTGAGGTCACGTTCAGGATGTCGTCAGCGATCTGGAAGGCCAGCCCGACACATTCTCCATAACGGGAGAGACCCGCCAGACTGGCCTCAGACGCGCCGCCGCAAATTCCACCCATGCGGACTGCGGCGCGGATCAGGGCCGCGGTTTTATTGCGATGAATATAGTCCACAAGATCCGCATCCGGTGTCCGGCCTTCAGCGGACAGATCCTCAATCTGTCCGCCGATCACGCCCTGGCTTCCTGAAGCCCGGGCCAATTCGAGAGCGAGTTGGTTCGGCGCATAGGGCGGGGGGGCCTGGATTCCAGCCAACCATTCAAAAGCGAGCGTCAGTAAGGCATCTCCAGCCAGCAGGGCATTGGCTTCACCGAAGACGACATGAGACGTTGGGTGTCCCCGGCGTAACGTATCGTCATCCATGCAGGGCAGGTCATCGTGGATCAGGGTGTAGGTGTGGAGGATCTCAATGGCGAGTCCCGGAAGAAGGGCGCGTTCGGGCTTGCCACTAACCGCCTCGCAGGCCGCCATACAGAGGATTGGTCGGAGACGTTTTCCGCCCGCCATGACCGAATACCGCATTGCTTTATGCAAAACGGACGGACGTGTCTGCTCCGCAGGCATATAGTGTTCGAGTCCTGCTTCGGTAAGGACGCGCTGCTTTTCGAGGTATGTATTCAATTCAAACATAACTGATGACAGACCTTATATCAGAACATACAGGGGTGAAAACTAAATAGTCCTTGCGTCCTGTGCCTTTCTTTTGCCATAGAGGTCTTCTTGAGATCAAGTCATGCACATTGAAGAAGGGTTCAAGTGGACCTTTTTGAGGTCTTGCTGACCAAACGTGGGGGAATGACATGAATTATGCGTCGAAGATCCTGAACTATCTGGGTGAAGGCAATCGCTACTCCCAAGTATTGCTTGTCGCAGGGGCTCCGCCCGTCGAAAAGCTGGGGACTGAATTTCATATTGTCATCAATGTCGTTCTGACTCCCGAGGACATCCGGGACACTCTTTCATTTTTTTCCGGTCATGCGCGCCGATCAGGGGCGGCGGATATGGGCAGCCACGGGGTGTTCGCGTTCGGAATGCCTAAACTGGGCAGGTTTAGGGTTCATTACCTGACCCAACGAGGAAGTGTCTTCCTTTCCATTCAACGCATGACATTTGAAATTCCAGCCCTTGAAAGCCTGCTTGGCAAACCTGACCAGGTGATGTTGATCGATGAAGTCATGCGCCATGCCGGTGGAGGCATTATGTTATTCTGCGGTCCCTCGGCGGACACGTTATCCCGGCTCATCTATGCTTCGCTTGCCCGTATCAACCAAGTCAAGAGTCTGGTTATCTATATTCTTGAACATAATCTGTCATTTCTCCTGAGGCATCGGAATTCCGTTGTGATTCAGGTGGAGGTGGGTACCGACATCCCGTCCCTTGCGGAGGGGCTTCAAAACAGTCTCTTCCTTGCGCCGGATATGATGTATGTCCGGGATCCAAAAACGCTCGCGGAGTATGAAGGACTGATGTGTGCCGCTGAAACGGGAGCCATGGTATTGATCAGTGTCGTGGCTATTGACGGACAGATCTTGTTAAGCGATCTCAAGAACCGCATGCCGGATCAGCATCAGAACCTCAGTCGGCTCATTCGGAAAACGATCATGGTGGGTCTAGACACGGGAGACAAGATTGTCCTGCATGAACTCCCGAAACAGGGGGCGTAATCCTCCTCGAAGCCATCCGGCTTCAGTTCCATTCTTGGATCATGGAATGGTATATGATACAAATGTGTATACCTGTTGTATCGTCAGCCATTTCGGGAGATTGTGATGGAAAAACGTGAGAGCATCGAGTTGAGTGTCCTGTACCGGATATCCCAGGCGGTGGCGCACCGGCGTGATATTTCCGCCTTGTTTCAGGAGGTTTTCGACATTCTGGAGAAGGATATGAGGATGTCCTTCGGGACCCTGACCCTGCGGCGTCCGGACACGGATGTCTTCGTCATCGAGGCTTCACGGGGACTGACGCCGGAAGAGCACAAGCGTGGCCAGTATCGGATGGGTGAGGGGATCACAGGAAGCGTTGCTAAAAGCGGGAAGGCCGAAATTGTTCCGGACATCAGCAAGGACTCCCGGTTCCTGAACCGTACGCGTTCCCGCAAGGGGGGGGCCGTTGCCTTTATTTGTGTGCCGATTGTGCATCATCGGCTTGTCATAGGAACGATCAGTATTGATCGCCCGGCGGATGAAAATGAGAAGTTGGGGAAGGATCAGGAATTTCTCCGGCTGGTGGCCAATCTACTAGCCGAGGCGGTTGCCAGTATTCGTGAACAGATGGTCGAGCAGGAGGGGTTGAGGGCAGAGAATGAGCGGTTGAGACGTCAGTTGGGCGATAAGTATCAACCGCATAACCTCGTCGGGAATTCAAAGGAGATGCGGGTCGTTTATGACCAGATCGCACAAGTGGCCGACAGCGCGGCCACCGTGCTGATCCGTGGCGAAACAGGTACCGGGAAAGAATTGGTGGCCCGGGCCATCCATTTTGGCAGTGCGCGTCGAGCCAATCCGTTTATTAGTGTCAACTGTGCCGCCTTGCCGGAAAACTTAATCGAGAGTGAATTGTTTGGTCATGAAAAAGGGTCTTTTACAGGCGCCTCCCAGCAGCGGAAAGGACGTTTTGAGTTGGCTAATGGCGGGACGCTGTTTTTGGACGAAATCGGTGACATTTCGCCTGCCGTTCAGGTGCGGCTTCTGCGTGTCTTGCAGGAGCGCACCTTTGAAAGGGTGGGGGGAGACCGCCAGATCGTCGTCAATGTGCGGGTGATTGCCGCAACCAGCCGGAATCTGGAGGATGCCATCCGTTCCGGCCGGTTCCGGGAAGATCTTTATTATCGTCTTAACGTTTTCCCCATTCATATGCCGCCCCTTCGCGAACGGCGGTCGGACATTCTGCTCCTGGCTGACTATTTCCTTCAAAAGAGTAACCAGGCGTACGTTAAGAAGATCAAGCGGATTTCCACTCAGGCGATCAACATGATGATGGCCTATCACTGGCCTGGCAATGTGCGTGAACTTGAAAACTGCATCGAGCGAGCCGTGTTGACCTCCACGGATGAAGTCTTGCATGGGTATTCGTTGCCACCCTCTTTGCAGACTAGTGACGCAACCAATACCGCTCTCCTGCCGGAGACCGGCGCCAGTCTGGAAACCATGGTCGAATCCTTTGAGAGGGAAATTATCGTGGATTCCCTTAAGCGACACCGGGGAATTGCGGCGGCCGTGGCCCGGCACCTTCAAACTACCCAGCGGATCATCAACTATCGCATCAAACACCTGGGGATCCATCTCCAGGACTATCGACCCTGAGAATTACCACAATATTGTCGTATCTATGTCACTAGTTACAATGTTGTTTGTTGAATTGCCTGTTTTGGCTTGATTTCAGGAGTCCTCGGAATATTTTCAAGAACCGATAGACTGCGCGCAATGTGTTGTTGTTAGGTTACTTAGTTAAAAGTCTTACGTTTACATATCGGCATCTTCCCGTTCTTCCCGCTCGTGTTGGTACAGACCCTGCTTTGACCTAGGGTTCGTATTTTTATACTTGAAAAAGCGACAAACATGAAAGGGTGCTGCCAGATCATGATCAGAGAACGGTTTACCAGGATAGGCGTATTGTGTTTGGCGGTGCTTGGGTCTATTCCGGCAATGGCAAGGGCCGATGAGTCCTCTATTGCGGCATCGTCCACGGGAGTGCTCTCAGGGATAAGTGGGGCGGATACGGTGTGGGTACTGCTGAGTGCAGCCCTTGTGATGCTGATGACGCCGGGATTGGCCTTCTTCTATGGAGGGTTGGTCAGGCGTAAGAATGTGCTTTCGATTCTCATGCAGTGCTTCATGATGCTGTGTGTGATCAGCCTTCAGTGGGTATTTTGCGGGTATAGTCTGGCCTTTGGCCCTGATCTGGTGGGTATTATTGGAAACCTGGACTGGGTTGGACTCAAGAACGTGGGCATGGGACCCTCCGACTACGCCGCGACTATTCCCCATACGGCATTTGTCATTTTTCAAATGATGTTCGCGGTGATCACCCCGGCTTTGATTATCGGCGCTTTTGCGGAACGCATGAGATTCTCGGGTTTTGCTGTATTCAGCCTCTTGTGGACCACGCTGGTTTATGATCCGGTGGCGCACTGGATGTGGGGTAAAGGCGGTTTCCTGGGCGCGATGGGCGGAATGGGGGCGGTTGATTTCGCAGGCGGTATTGTGGTTCATATCAATGCGGGAATGGCGGCTCTGGCGGCGGTCATTGTTCTGGGCAAGCGGAAGGGGTTCCCCAACACAATCTCCCCCCCCCACAACCTTCCCGTTGCGGTTCTGGGGGCAGGGCTTCTCTGGTTCGGTTGGTTTGGATTCAACGCAGGCAGTGCGCTTGCAGCAAATCATGTCGCAGTGAGCGCCTTTTTGGCCACCCATATTGCCGGTGCAGCCGCAGGTTTGGTGTGGTCCATTCTGGATTGGTTGAAATTCGGCAAGCCGACGACCCTGGGAATGATCACCGGTGCGGTGGCTGGTTTGGCCGCCGTGACGCCCGGTGCGGGGTATGTGGCGGTCTCAGGGGCCATCTGGATCGGTTTGGGCTCGGGTATCATCTGTTGGCTCTCAGTAACGGCGCTTAAGGCCAAGTATCAGTATGATGATTCCCTGGATGCCTTTGGCGTGCATGGCGTCGGCGGAATCTGGGGCACACTGGCAGTGGGGCTCTGGGGCACAAAGGCTGTCAACCTTGCAGGGGTAAACGGGTTGTTCTATGGCAATCCGATTCAACTCTGGCTTCAGGCCAAGGCTGTTCTGTTCACCATGGTGTATTCGTTTGTCATGTCTCTGGTATTGTTCAAGGCGGTTGACTTCGTGCTAGGACTTCGAGTCACCGAGCATGAAGAGGCGGTTGGACTGGATCTGACCCAGCACCGTGAGGCTGGGTATACGCTGTTGGATTAGGAGAAATCATCATGAAATATATTATTGCCGTTATTCAGCCGGATCGTCTTGACGAGGTATTGGAACTGCTGACGAAGAAGGAGATCCATCTCGTGACTGTGTCCAACGTGGTTGGGCGGGGAAGGCAGAAGGGTATTTCCGAAGTCTACCGGAGTCATCGGGAGGCCGGCACGCTCCTGAAAAAAGTTAAACTGGAAATCGCCGTGAACGACGAATATTTGCAACAGGCAAAGGATGCCATTATCCAGGCCGCCCGCACCGGTCAGACAGGGGATGGCAAAATATTCGTCTTCGACATGCAGGATTGTCTCAGGATCCGAACCGGCGAAACCGGTCATGTTGCCATCGGTTGACCGATCACCGCCCGAACTTGATGAGGTATTTCAACGATACGGCGAAATCATTGGGCTGGGTAGCCTCTATAACCAAAGGCTGCCCGGTTATCGGGTGAAGGATCTCAAGTCGTTCGGCATGAAGTGCGGGCCTTGACATCAGCGGTTTCTCCCCCTCGGGTTTCATCCGATAGTCCCGCTTGAGTTGGGACAGCAGAAGCGGGAATCCCGTGCCATAATCCGGGTCACCAACCAGGGGACAACCGATTGCGTTGAGGTGGATCCTGATCTGATGCAGTCGTCCGGTGGCCGGTTCTGCTTTCACCAGGGAATACTTTTTGAATGTCTCCACGAGGGTGAATCGGGTCCTGGCTGTTTTGCCCCGGCCACGGTCCACAACGGATAGTCCGGGACGCACCAGACTTGGAGCCAGAGGGAGATCGACTTCCATTTCAGCCTCGGGCAGGGCACCTTCGATGAGCGCCAGATAGGTTTTCCGGGGGTGTCGGTCATGGAACTGCCTGGCCAAACTGACCAGGGTCGGTTTGTTGCGGGCCAGGAGAACAACACCGCTGGTCCCGGCGTCCAACCGGTGAACGTTGGCCAGGTAATCGAATCCATGGGCCAGTGCCCATGGACGTCGAAGTTGGATGCCCGCATGCAGGAGCCCCATAAGGTTTTCACGGGTTTTGTCCCAGCGGTCCGGCGCCATCAGAAGCCCTGCTGGTTTATTGAGTACCAGCAGATCGATATCGAGGGCCAGGATCTCAACTTCAGGCCAGGTGGCGCTGAGACGAAGCCGTTTTTCGGCAGGTATTTTTTTCATAATCTCGGGATCCCTAGCCGTGCCTTATCAGGGGTTATGAGGCGTCAGTTTTTGCAGACACTCAGCGAGGTCTTGGGGGCGGAACGGTTTGGGAAGGATATCGTTGAAGCCATGTGCTTTATAGGTGTTTTTCATGGTGTCAATCGATGAACCACTCGCCACAATGGAGTAGACAAGGGGATTCAGGGCCTGGAGTTTTGGCAATACCTCCAGGCCTCCCATTCCCGTCCTCACCGTGAGGTCAAGAATAACAGCCAGGTACGGCGTTCCCGCCTTGAGTTCTTTTTCATAAAGGACAAGCGCTTCCTCGCCGGAGCACACCGAATCCACATCATAGCCGGAACGATTCAGCAACAAGGTGCAGAGTTTGCAGATTGAAGGGTCGTCGTCCATGATCAGAATTTTAGGTCTCATACCCTTTCACTCTATCAAACGGTAAAACCGTTGTCGAAAGAAATGCAGATTGAATCACCCCATCGGGCGTGGTCTTTAGTCCAGGACGTGAGTGAATAATCCGTCTCTCAGTTTGGGTTCAAACCACGTGCTTTTGGGAGGCATGATTCCACCCGCATCGGCGATCGCCATCAATTGTTCCACTGTGGTTGGATGCATGGAGAAGGCCACGGCGTGATCACCGGACGCCACGCGTTTCTCTAATTCCTCAGTTCCCCGAATCCCTCCGACAAATTCGATTCGTTTGCTGGTGCGCGGGTCGTCGATGCCGAGGATGGGGCTGAGGAGGCGCTCCTGAAGAATCGCGACATCGAGGCGGCCCTCGGGATGCGTATCGGCAGGCAGGATCCAACCCAGCTCATGCCATTTACCCGCTAACAGCATGCATGCCGAGCCGGGCGCGGCTGGTATTGGTGACATTGCGGGTTTTACCGTAAAGCGCTGGCTGACGGCCTCCAGAAACGTCTCGGGAGTCAGGCCATACAGGTCTTTCACGAGGCGGTTATAGGAAAGGATCTGCATTTGACTGGCGGGGAAAAGCACACCCAGAAACCAGTTGTACGATTCGTCACCGGTCTGGCCCGGGTTTAAGGCGCGTCGCTCCCGGGCGACCCGCACTGCGGATGCGGCCCGGTGATGCCCATCCGCGATATAGGCCACGGGGACATGGTTAAAGGCTTGGCTGACGGTATTAGGTGAGGAGAACCTCCAACCGGCATGTGCAATCCCATCGGAGGCGGTAAAGTCGAACACAGGGGGGGTCAGTTCCGTTTCCCGAACCAGCGAGTCAATGTCGGCGTCATCGCGATACAGCAGGAACACAGGCCCGCTTTGGGCATTGAGCGTGTTGATATGGCGGGTCCGGTCGTCCTCCTTGTCCTGCCTTGTTTTCTCATGGATCTTAATGATGTGCGTCTCATATTCCTCCGTCGAGCAGCAGGCGACAATCCCGCGCTGAACATGGAGCCCCATGGTTTGGCGGTAGAGAAATAATTGTGGGTTCTCTTCCTGCACGAGCACACCTTCCTTCTGAAGGCGGATCAGGGAGGCACGGCCCTGCTGGTAGACCTCGTTCGAGTAGGGATCCTTCCCCTGAGCCATGTCAATTTCTGCCCTCGACACGTGGAGAAAACTGTAGGGATTTCCGGCAGCCAGGACTCTGGCCTCAGCGGTGTCCACCACATCATAGGGGACGGATGCAACTTTCGTCGCGAGATCGGGCCGGGCACACCATGCTTTAAACGCCTTGATTTGCATAACGGGTTCTCCTGCATCGTTTGAAAGGCCGATGATTGTCTGAATATGGGCTAGGATGTCAAGTTTAGTGTCTAAAGACTTGTGAAGGGTTTCGCACTCGCTATTATCTCGTCAGATCAAGGAGTTGACGGTTTATGAAATCATTCTTTCTCGCGGCCATATTGATTGGGCTGGCATGGCCTGTATCAGCCTCTGAGTATTTTGTGGACAAGGGAGGGGATGACGACAATCCCGGTTCCCGCATGCAACCTTTCAAGTCCATTCAGAAAGCGGCGTCACTCATGCAACCGGGCGACGTCTGTTTGGTCAGCAAGGGCCTGTATCGCGAAACGGTCAGGCCTGCCAGATCCGGGAAACCGGGAATCCCGCTTTTTTTTCAGGCGGCCCCGGGTGAGTCCGTATCGATCAGCGGGGCGGATGTGGTAACGGACTGGCAGCGCTTTGCCGGCAATGTGTATCGGGCGAAGGCCGGAGTTGTCAACCAGATGCTGGTTGATGACCTGCCCGTTGTCAGGAGTCCCATGATTCCTCAGGAGTCAAAGGAGCCCAGGTCGGCCTGGTATTACGATGAGGCGGGCGGTTATGTTTACATCAGGTTGTCCCGTAATGCGAATCCGGAGGGACATTATATTGAAGTTCAGACTCGCGACTGGGGATTGGACGCCGGTGGGCTGG
>Ga0194063_10003026_pt1 | contig 10166 bp, 7 predicted proteins | sample SepL3720m_MetaG_FD_155459 | JGI IMG/M metagenome (GOLD analysis project Ga0194063, IMG submission 155459) | Anoxic zone freshwater microbial communities from boreal shield lake in IISD Experimental Lakes Area, Ontario, Canada - Sep2016-L373-20m | ecosystem: Environmental > Aquatic > Freshwater >...
CAGCAGGCTCACCCGAACCCTGGCCCGGCGGAGCAGGCGTCTGTCCGGGCTCGGCAGCAAGAACGGCGCTAATTGGGGCGGAAGCTATCACGGCCGTCTTGCCAAAGGAGTTGATGAGGCGATTGGCGACCTTCCTGGCTCTTCTGCCTCGAGCCGTAATGCTCAAGGCTGTGGAGCCTGGTGCGACTTCGTGGAATTGCGCAACCAGTTGCTGTGTTCTGCCAGCGAGAAAGAAGTAGAGAAGCCCTGGCAGGGCACCGAGGCAGACCAGCACAATGACGATGACTAGGTTCGACGTAGAGGAGGCGCTGCTCTGCGGAAGCGACTCAGGGATTCCGCCGCTGGCGAGGCTGCCAAAGACCCCTCTGACCAGTGGTAGGCCGATGAGAATCAAGTAGGCGAGCGCCGGCAGTAGGCCAAGGCAGAAGAGCGCGGTCGTGACGAGGCCGCTGCGCTTGCCGGTGTACGTGGCCGTCACGCCGTTTTGTGTCTGGGAGGTGATTAATCCACGGCTCTCACCCACAAGTGACAGTACTGTTCTCTGGACCGCAGGCGCATGCGCGCGAACCTCAAGCGATTTGTTCACGATTCTTCTGCCTCTCGCCCTGGGATCTACTCTTGGTTTGAGTTCCTGCTCTGGCATAGCGCGATGCTGATGTTGTCCGGTGCCCCTGCATCGAGTGCTAGTCGAACAAGATCGTTGCAGACCGTCTCCATGCTGTTTCCTGATGAGAGCACCCGAGCGATTTGCTCGTCATCCACGACGCCGTGCAGTCCGTCCGAGCAGAGCATGACCACGTCACCGGGAAGAAACCGCATGCTGAGAACCTCTGCACCTTCCTTGCGGCCGGGGCCGAGGGCCTTGAGGATCACGTTCCTCCGAGGATGAGTTCGTGCCTGCTCCGGAGTGATATGTCCCGAGTCCACCTGCGATTGCACCCAGGAATCATCTCTGGTCAGCTGCCTGAGAAGGTCTGCCCTGAGCAAGTAGGCGCGACTGTCACCGATGTTGGCCACAGTCAGTGCCGATCCGGCTACCACGGCCACAACAAGCGTCGTTCCGCCACCTTCGACATGAGCGTGCAGGAACGCATCGACATCGTCGAACGCGGTGCGGAAAGATTTGGGGTTGGCGAGTTCGCCCTTCTGGTAGACGGCCACGATCTGCCGGGCCGTCTCGCTGCTCGCGAGTTGTCCGTTGGCGTGGCCACCCATGCCGTCGGCCACCAGCAGTAGGCAGCCCGTCTCACCGAACGGACTCATGCAGGCAGCGACCGCGTCTTCGTTGTGAGTCCGCTTGATGCCAACGTCAGTGCAGGCCACGAACTCGAGTTGAGAGGGGCCAGCGTCTTCGTCGGCAAGTGTTGTCGACCCATCGATTGAGACGGGGCTACCCATTCACTGCCTCACCGTCGAGCAGGAACTTGGCGACGGTTCGGCCAAACTCGATGGTGTCGCCGTCTTCCAGGATGCGGGCATCGCGGAGCATCTCGCCGTTGACGAAGGTTCCGTTGCTGCTGTCGAGGTCTGATATGACGTATTCTTCGTCGACTCGGCTGACGGCGAAGTGGGTCCGGCTCACCTTCGCGTCATCTACTGCAAGGTTGCTCCGCGCCATGTCGCGGCCAACGATAAATGGTCCGCTTCGCTCGGTGATTACGATGCGGGAACTGCGCCCGTCGGTGATGACAATCCGGCCCCCCGGCCCATCCGAGTCCTCAATAATCGTTGCAAACGTTGGATCATCACTGACGGTGACGTCCTTCTCGACGTCATCGATGACCGTGTCTTCCAGAGTGTCGTGCAATGTCACAGACTTTTCTTGCGCCACCGTCGGCTCGTCCTCCGCCATTATGGTGGCCGATGCGGCCGCGACTCCCGCGGTCATGGGGCTTGCGACGCTCGGCAGACCGTCGTGAACCGTCGTGTCGTCCTCGGCCATCACGGTCTTGTCGGTCTCCCCCGTGGCACCAATCGCTCCGTCGTCCATGACCGTGCTGCCGGTCTCATCGGAGGCGATGATGGTCGCGTCGGTATCGGGTCGGAACTCCCCGACGGCCCCAGAGGTGTTTGCCACGGCAGCCGGATATGACTGCGGCAGGGTCCGTGGGGTCAGACTACCGGCAGAAACGGGTCCAGACTCATCCGAGAAATCAACTGGCGTGGGAGTTCTTGGTCCGCGCTGCCGGGCACTCAGTGGGACCGACGCACGAGCAGAAGCTGAGCGGGACCGGCGCTCATGCGACCCAGAAAGTGCTGAATCGTTGCCGCGCGTGCGCGTGAACCAGGTGCCTCCCCCACTCGAACTGCGGCTGAAGTACGCGATGGTCGAGATCCCCACCAGCACCAGTCCCACGATTCCCGCCGCGGCCGCCGCAGTGCCCACAGTTTCGGCCTGAGATGGCCCCCTAACCGTGAAGGCGGGGACTTGGAGTATCAATCCGGTGAACGCAACCACCGGCCAAGCGAAGCGACTCACCGAGCCTCTGCGCCGAAACGCGTCCAAACCCACCCACCACGTCAGAATCACGCCGCTGATGAGTGCGATCCACATTCCAAACCAGTACCACCAGTCCATCGGTCCCCCTGCCATGCCTTCCCCCCTCTGGACCGCTAGGTCCGACTCGGTTCAACTTCGCTCATGGACTCGCGGTCATTGGCCTAACATTGCCTTCCGGATCACCTCTGTGAGGCTGTTCCCACTTGGTTTCTCTGGTGTGGCATTGGTCCCTTGGACCACTATTGGCCCTTGGGTCGGCGCTTCGCGATCGGGCCCAGGCCCAGGTCCAGGCCCAGGGGCCGGTGGTGGGGTCAATTGCGAACTGCCCATTACGACGACACCGATCATTACAGCCGCGAAGAGCCCTGCCGCCGCAACGCCCAGGGCGAGGCGGATGGAGGATCGGGCGAATCGCGGTACGGCGACCTTTATGTCTTCGTCAACTAGGGGAACCAACTGCGTGACGAGTTCGCGCGGGCTCTGGTATCGAGCCGAGGGCTCGTAGACCATGGTCTTGGCCAGAACCACATTGCACGAATCCACTAGGTCTCCGCTGCCGGACAGCGACGGAGCATCGAGGTCGAAGTGCGAGTCGAGAATCTCCTTGGTTCCTTGGCCGGGAAATGCCTTCTCGCCAGTGAGCATCTCGTAGAAGACGGCCCCGAGGGCGTAGATATCGCTACGGATGTCGGCCGTCCGAGGATCGGTTATCTGTTCGGGAGACATATAGTGCGGGCTGCCGAGAAACGAACTCGTCATCGTCATGGCATCAGCCTCATCGTAGGCCTTTGCGATTCCAAAGTCGGTCAACTTGGCCGTCCCGGCCGGAGTGACGAGTATGTTGTGAGGCTTGATATCGCGATGCGCCTGAAGACTGCCTTCGGCGAATAGGTGGTTAAGCGCGAGCGCAACATCCAGGAGCAGTTTGAGACTCTCGTTTGGGCGTAACTTGCCGCGCTTCTCGATCAGTTCGGCGATGCTGGGCCCCTCGACGTACTCCATGACGATGAGGGGTCTTCCCTCGTATTCGCCTGTCGAGATGCCGTGTACGAGGTTGGGGTGATTCAGGCGGCACAACAAACGCGCCTCTCGGCGAAAGCGTTCAATGGATCGCGCCTTGCGAACGTGCTCGGTGTTCATGATCTTGACGGCCACCTTGCCGTCCGTGGACCACGACTTTGCCAAGTAGACCTGCGCCATGCCGCCTCCGCCGATGTGGCGGATGACTTCATATTCGTTCATGAGGACAACGCCCTGCATATCCGATGTACTCACGGCCAATCCTCCCCAATGCGAGATAAATCTCACCCGTCTGCGGCTAGTCCTCCACCCCGGCCACTATCGTAAAACCTACCACAAACTGCGCTCTAGAGGCGAGATACTCCTGCACAGGGGACGTGTCAGGGCGCTCCAGGGGTTGACCTGCGTCACAACTTCCCGGAGACTCCATCAAGATGGTCGTGAGAATGCGACCACCCTGCTCTTTGGGGAAGATGTCTAGGGGGGGTTCATGGGAAAGAATGCGCTCATTGGTGTGGTCGTTTTCGTACTGATTCTGTCGGCCACGGCCGTCGGAGTCTCGACCTTCCTTTCGGCCAAAGACATGCAGACCGTGAAGACCACTATGACTTCGGACATGGTTGAGAAGAGTAATGGTTCGGCGAAGAATCTTAGTTCAACCGGCTTGTTTCTTGTCAACGGCGACCTTCTCGTCACATCGGTGGATCGAGGCAGCGGGTCGATAGATGCCAGCACAGTTGTGTTTCAGGTTGACCCGACTGGCAAGGCGGGAGGCGTCCTCCCGTACGCGCTGCTAAAAGTACCGCTCACGCTGACCAAGCCGCTTACCCTTGGCGACATCATATCGAGCGGAACACTCGCCACAAGTTCTATTCGCACCGGGGCAGATGGAGAGTCCTTCGTGGTGGGTCCGACAGGCGACACCAGCCTCAAGGGAACACTCCTTGTGAAAGGCGAGGGTCAGTTCGATGACTTGCGCTTTGGTATTGGAAGAGACAAGAAGGGCCTGCCGATAGTCTCGATCGGCCCTGATCCGACAGGGAAGTTGCTTGCGCTCATGGGCGTTCGCGGAATGATCACGGCCACGAGTTTCGACAGTCCCAACGGCACGGGGGCGATGTTCGCGTCGGGAATTCAGGTGTCACCTGGAAAGACCTCGACGTTCGGGGGCACAATCCAATCGACTGGTTCGGGTTCTAGTTCTGGCTCGACTTCGGGATCTGCGTGGCAGATTACGGAGGCTGGTGACGGAACATTCAATAGCATCGTGACCAATACCCTTACGGCCAATGGGCTGTCTTTGCTCAAGGGCGGCGTGACAGTGGATGGGCCCTTTGTCGCCAACGGGGGGGCTACTCTTAACGGCGGGCTGACGCTGACGGGTCTCCTGACCGCCAACAACGGCGCGTTGGTTCACAATGGCGCTACCGTCAACGGGGGCCTCACGGCCAACGGTGGAAGTGTACTGAGCGGCGGCACCACTGTGAACGGTGACCTGGCCGTCAATGGTACGAGCAACCTAAATGGCCCTGTGAACGTTACTGGCGGTCGCCTGGCCGCAAACAACGGAGCCACCGTCAACAGTGGATTCATCGCCAACGGCGGAAGTGCGCTGAACGGCGGCGCGACGATTACTGGGCTTCTGACCGCTCAGGACGGAGCGCTCATTAACAACAGCGCTACGGTGAACGGCGGCGCGACTGTCAACGGCGCTACGCTCTTGAACGATGGCCTCACAGTTAACAACGGCAGCGTCATGAACGACGGAGCCATTGTGAACGGCGGATTCACAGCTAATGGTGGAAGCACCTTGAACGGTGGAGCAACCGTGTCCGGCGCCCTTCTGACCGCAGACAACGGAGCCACCGTCAACGGCGGCTTCACGGCGAATGGTGGAAGCACACTTAACGGCAGCGCGACCGTCAACGGCGGTCTCACTGCTAGCGGCGGCGCCACGGTGAACGGCCTTATCACGGCGAACAATGGCGTAGCCGTTACGGGTGATGTCAATGCACTCGCGGGCACGGTGAAGGCGCAGCAGCTCGTAGCCACGAATAGCATCAGCCTTGCGCCTGTTGGGCCGTCGGTGTTCAGCGTGGATGTTGCCGGAAACACCGCAATGTCGGGCAATCTGGCAGTACAGGGAACGGGCGCGTTCACCGGCAACCTTTCGGTTAACACGGATCGATTCATCGTGGATGCGACCACAGGCGATGCAACGATCTTGGGCAAGCTGAACGTTGCTGCCAATACCTTCAAAGTCGATGGCACGGGTGGTCTCACCGCGCCCAGCGCGAGCATCACGACCGTGACGGGCAACCTGGTCGGCAACGTGACGGGCAACCTGACAGGCGACGTGACCGGCGACCTGACTGGCGATGTGACTGGCGATGTGACCGGCAGTATCAGCGGTGGCAATGTCAGTGGAACCAACATTCGAGCTGGTGGGGCGCTCAGGGCCGGTCCGTCCGGTGGGCCCTATGTCTTCACAGTCGACGGGGCGAATGGTGACACGGTCATTCAGGGCACGCTGGCGGTCAACGACAACGTGGACGTCACTGGTGACATCGCCGCAACTGGTGACATCGCCGCAACTGGTGACGTCACGGGCGCGAACCTGCCAAGTCACGTGCACTCAGACGTTGCGGCGGTTACTTCGCCGAGTGACAACGTGCTCGTCGCCGGGCTTCCCGCAGGTGCCTCTGTGATAGTGACACCGCAGTTCAGCACGGCAGGCCCGTACTGGGTCACGGTCGCTGCCAATAGTTTCACAATCCACAGCGCAGACGACGGCGACTTTAGTTGGATCGCATCCTGGTAGTGTCCTGGCCACACGCACGACGGTAGTCAGTTAGAGGGGGCTAGGTGCGGTCAGCGGCGAGTATCAAGTTCATACGAACTGCAGTGGCCTTGTTGGTCACGGCTGTTCTGGCGGCATCACTTGTGGGTTGCTCCGGAGGCTCGGGCGGGGGCTCGAAGAGCGAGCCCGGTTCGAAGCCGCAGACCTCGAAGCCGAGTTCCTCATGGTCAGCGGTTACGGTGCTCGACGGCTCCGTCTTCTTTGGGAAGCGCGTGGACGTGGGCGACTCAAGCGTAGTTTTTCTCAACGACGCCTACTTCATCGCAAAGGGCGGCGACACCGCCGACGTAAACACGCTGCGGCGCTTTGGCAACGAAGTCCACAAGCCCGTTGCCGCAGTAGAAGTGCCGCGAACCTCGGTCCTGTACCTTCAGTCCCTGGTCGAGTCATCCCCTGTCGTCGCGGCGATCAAGAAGTTCGAGGCCGAGAAGCCTGCAGAGAAGGTCAATGCCGTCTTGGCGGTGCCTACCATCCCCTACGCCGTCTTCCTCAAGGATGGCCAAGTGGTGTTTGGCCCGATCACGATTGCAGACCGAACGCTCACAGTTAGCGATGCCTACTACTTGAGTTTCAAGGACAAGTCAAAGGCAGCACTCGGCGAGATCCAGAGTCTGGATGACGTGACGCTGGTTCCGCAAAACCGCACCGTGGTGGCGCCAACGGGGGCCATGGAGATTCCGCTGGAGTCAGTGTTGTACTTCCAGCCGCTGGCGAAGGATTCGCCCGTGGTGAAGGCGTTGGGGAAGTAGTGGACTACGCACGGGGATAGGGAAGACTCACGTCTAACGGGTGGGGGGATTTAGTGTGAAACCGATGAACCGTATTGCCTTGGCGATCGTTGCCGCGGTGGTCGCGGCTGCACTTACCGCGGCATTCGCGCTGTCGATGACCGCCTCGGCGCGCACCCAGACGGCCCGCGTGCTTGAAGGCTATGGCAAGGTCTCAAAGATATACGTTCCAGCCCAAAAGATCCCTGCCGGCAGCATCGTTCAGGCAACTATGCTGCGGCAAGTAGACTGGCCGGCAGCGCTCCTACCAGAAGGGGCGGTCGTTGATTCTAAGGCGGTTGTCGGGAAGACCGCCGTCCAAGCGCTCTACCCATCCGAGCCAATCATCGGAGAGCGGATCGGCGACAAGGCGAGCGCAAAGGGCATTGCGGTTCCGAAGGGCGAGTTTGCTGTGAGTGTCGCTACCAAGGACACTCTGGCAGTGGGCGGTGCCATCGAAGCCGGTAATCGTGTTCGGTTGGTCGTCACTGATTCGGGTGGGGTGACCGGCACCGTGGCGGACAGCCTCCTCGTGCTGGCTACAAGCAACGGGGATGCAGGTGCCGTGGCTGATGGCAAGGGCGGATTCCTGAGCCAGGCGGCCAGCACGGGTGGCCTGACGTGGGTCACGCTGGCTGTGACAGAGCCGATGCTGAACAAGGTTATTCAAGCCTCAGACGTGGGGACGCTCCACTTGGTTCTCATTCAGTAGGACCTCTCCGTAGGAACTGGAGCTGTCGATCATCATGGCTCAATGGATTGCGCTTGTCGCAACAGCGGATCGGGCTTTTGGGGAGCATGCGGTCCGAATTTTGGATGCCGATCCGGCTTTTGAGCCGGCATTGGTTCCCGATGGCAGTGCGGCTATCGCGGCGCTGCGGTCGAGTCCCTCCAACACGCCGACAATTGTTGTCGTGGATTCGGCGTTGACGGACATGTCGCCCCTGAATCTCATCGGGGCGATCACCAGCTCGTTTCCGGGGGCTGGCGTGGTGTTTGTGGCCCCGGTTCTTGACGAGAGCGTCACTGGCAAGGCGATGCTGGCTGGCGCTCGTGCGGTCATGGCCCGGGCAGCCATAGAATCCGATCTTCTTCTTTCAGCCAAACGCGTGGGTGCTTCGATCCTCGCCTCGGCGCAGAATCCGGGGCGGGCCACTCGCAGTGATGACCAGAAAGCTCTGGGCAAGAGCCTCTTGGTCGTTGGCGCAAAAGGCGGTGCGGGTAGAACGACCGTCTCGTCCCTCTTGGCGTTTCAGTGTGCTCTCATGGGCTACGACGTCGGGCTCTTGGATTTCGATCTTCAGTTCGGAGACCTGTCCTTTGTCTTCGACGTGCAGCCGCAACGAACGCTCATTGACATTGTTAGAGATCTACAGAGTGGCCTAGCCGCCATGCGGCCCTACGGGACTGAGTTGTATCCGGGGCTTACGTTCTACGCTCCCTCTCCCCAGCCAGAGCAAGCGGAGCTGGTGGCACCCAAGGCGGGCCTGCTGTTGAGGGCGCTCTGCATGGAGCATGAGATTGTGGTGATCAACACCGGAGCCTTCTGGACGCTCCTTCATGCCGAGCTTATCGACGCGGCCGACCAGTCGATCTTTGTTCTGAATCCGAGTGCTGTCGCCGTGCGAGCGACACTACGAGCGCGCAGTCTGTGCACGAGACTGGGAGTTCCCGACGCCCAGTTGTGCTTCGTGCTGAACCGAGCTTCCCAGAAGAGTCTCATTTCGAAGGCGGAAGTCGTTCAGGCTATTCGATCTCACGCGGTCTACTCCCTAGCGGACGGAGGAGAGAAGGTCAGCGAGGCTGCAGACGCCGGACGCATGGATCGTGTTCTGCAGACCAAGGGACCCTTCTCTGCCTCGGTCAGCGCTTTCGCAACAGAACTGCTCGCACGCGTCGACGCGCCCGCTCCACGCACCGAACCGCGATAGGGGGAAGACCCGCGAGATGTCACTACTTGATCGCATAGAGGGTCTCACGCAGACAGATCGCTCTGCCTCGAACAAGACGCAGGTTCGGCTTACCGAGGTCAAGGCCAAGGTCCGTGAGCGTCTGTACGAGGAGATTCCTCCCGAGCGGGTGTCCAAGATGGTCGGCTCCAGCCCTGCTGTGGCGCGCAAGGAACTTGCGGCGGCCATCGACGGCATTCTTCGTTCGGAACAAACCGGGTTGCCCGAACAGGAACGGGAACGTGTCTGCTCAGATTTGCTGAATGACATTCTGGGGCTCGGGCCCATCGAGGTTATGCTCGACGACGCAAGCATCACTGAGATCATGGTGAACGGACCAGCTTCCGTGTTTTACGAGCGTGACGGCAAACTCGGAAAAGCGGATGCGGTGTTTGACGACGACGAACACGTCATGCGAGTGATTGACAGGATAGTTGCCCCGCTCGGGCGCAGAGTCGACGAGCGTAGCCCGATGGTCAATGCGCGACTTCCTGAAGGGCACCGAGTGAACGTAGTCATTCGCCCGCTTTCGCTTGGCGGTCCCACGATTACCATTCGGAAGTTCCGCACAAAGATCTTTGGGCTTGAGGAACTCGCAGAGATGGGGGCGCTGACGCCCGCGATGACCCTCTTCCTGAACTGGTGCGTCGAAGCGCGCCAAAACATTGCAGTGTCTGGCGGTACGGGCTCGGGAAAGACCACGCTCCTGAATGCTCTCTCTATCCAGATTCCCAAGGGCGAGCGCATCATTACTGTCGAGGACTCTGCGGAGTTGCGTTTTCAACAGCATCCTCACGTTGTCGGCCTCGAGGCACGTCCGGCAAACATCGAGGGCGAGGGTGAAGTATCGATCCGCGATCTCGTAATCAATACCCTGCGCATGCGCCCCGATCGAATCGTCGTTGGAGAGGTGCGGGGCGGTGAGGCACTCGACATGCTCCAAGCGATGAACACCGGACACGACGGCTCCCTGACGACGCTGCACGCCAACTCGCCCCAAGAGGCCATATCTCGCTTGACGACCATGGTTCGCTACGTTGCCGACCTTCCAATCAGCGCAATCCACGAGC
>Ga0194063_10003027_pt1 | contig 10163 bp, 10 predicted proteins | sample SepL3720m_MetaG_FD_155459 | JGI IMG/M metagenome (GOLD analysis project Ga0194063, IMG submission 155459) | Anoxic zone freshwater microbial communities from boreal shield lake in IISD Experimental Lakes Area, Ontario, Canada - Sep2016-L373-20m | ecosystem: Environmental > Aquatic > Freshwater...
TGACGCTAGAGTTAAAAAAATTTGATATGAAAACCATCAGTTTTAAATCGAGCGAAAACAAAGGACCTGTAGTGGTGCTCATCGGCAAGAGAGACACGGGCAAGTCCTTTCTCGTTCGAGACCTGCTCTACTACCAGCAAGATATTCCCATTGGAACCGTCATCTCCGGCACAGAAGAAGGAAACGGCTTTTATAACAAAATGGTTCCCAAAATATTTATTCATAACGAGTACAATACCGCCATCATCGAAAACATTCTCAAACGACAACGCACCGTACTGAAACAGGTAAAATCCGAAATGGAAGCTTATAAACGAACTACCATTGACGCCCGAGCATTTGTCATTTTAGATGATTGTCTCTACGACGCTACATGGACACGCGATAAAATGATGAGATTACTCTTTATGAATGGTAGACACTGGAAGCTAATTTTAGTGATTACAATGCAATATCCGCTAGGAATCCCTCCCACTTTACGAACAAATATAGATTTTGTGTTCATATTACGTGAGAATTATATTGCGAATCGTCGAAGAATTTATGAGAACTATGCCGGCATGTTTCCTACTTTTGAGTCTTTTTGTCAAGTCATGGACCAATGCACGGAGAATTACGAGTGTTTGGTGATAAATAACAACTCCAAATCGAATAAATTACAAGACCAGGTGTTTTGGTACAAGGCTGACAACCATAACGATTTCAAGTTAGGCTCGAAAGAATTCTGGGAGCTGTCAAAAGGGTTCAATTCGGACGACGAAGACGAAAAATATGACCCCAATTCAGTGAAAAAACGCGGAAGTGGACAAAAAATTAGCGTCAAAAAAACAAAATGGTAATTATATTTTGACAGCGTATACAGTAACAAATTTTGATTTTCAAAGGGTGTATGTTAAACATACACCCTTGATTTATGTTTGGTTTTTGCTTACGCGGTCGCGTAAGCAAACTTTTATGTTTGGTTTTGCTTTCTTTTGAAAGAAAGCAAAAACACCAATGAACCCGTTTTAAGAGTTTTTGCTCCACAGGTTGGTGGAGCAAAAAACAAACTGAAGTACGCAGTCCCTTTATAAATATTAAAGTCCTGTAGATACTATCTACAGGACTTTTATTATGTTTGGTTTTTGCTTATGCGGTCGCATAAGCAAACTAAAATTTAACGTACAATTTTTATTTTGAATATCCAATGCATAGTTTTGCTCACCCGTGCGGGTCAGCAAATAAAATAAATATATAATAAAATAAACCATTTGATTAAAACTTAAACACAAACTTTATCTGTAATTATTTCTTCCTTTATTGACTGATATTCGTCATAGCTATCGTTATAATAAATTTGAACTACTTTTACTACAAACGACTCATACTCGCGTGTCAGTTCCGTCTTTATTGTCTCTACAAGTAATCCCATTCTTTCTTGTTGCGAGACATGTAACTGCTTACCTTTGTTTCGGACAACATCTGGATTGTAACGAATAATAATTACTGGTTTGCCACCAATACCATTCACGATTTCATTAATACGAGCACATTCACACGAATCTTGATAGGTATTATGCTGGTTTTCATCAATCTCAACGATCACGCAATGCTTTGCTAATTCAAAATAAACATCTGGTCGTTTTTTACTGCAACCCTGAAGCATTTTACTTGAATTATATTCAAACTTTGTATTAATAGCAGTTCGTAAGTAGCGAACAACGGCCCACTCTTTTTTGTTTTGGACCTTTTTACAACGGTTACAAACGTGAGCCGTTTCTTCTAAGATATCACAGTAACGACATAGTCGTTTCACAATCATTCCGTATTTCTCGGATGGAATATGAGCATTACAATACTTTTCGTCTTCAACAACATGTTCGTAATCGTTATTGCAATCTAAAACAACACATTTGTTTTCTAAAATAACATTAATCATATTGGCTTGTTTGTGCGTCAAACAAAATTGTGCCCGTTTGTTAACAAGCCCGAATAAGGCAGTCTCTTTACATTTCAAATGTTGACATTTTTTGAGTGACACGTCAAACATAAACTCGAGTTTGTGTTCGCTACAAAACAACGCTTTGAATTCTGTAGGAGCATTAAAATGTGGTCGTCTCGAACAATTTTCATTCGCACAGTTGTTGTGAGCCACGTCAACCATACCTTCAATTTTGTGGTCGTAACAATATAACCTTTTGGATTGATTTGGCAAATTGAAAATAGGTTGTTTGAAACAATTTTGATGAATACAATGTTTGTTAACAACATCAACCATGCCATCTAATTTATGTTTAGTACAATATAATCCTTTGTGACATTCTGTCGGCAAATTATAACATGGACGAACCAAGCAACTTATAAAAAAACAACGTTTATGTTTAACATCAATCATGCCTTCAAGTTTGTGATTGAAACAGTACAATCCATTTGATTCTGTTGGTTCATTAAAATTTGGTATTTTGAAACAATGTTCATAAGTACATTTTTTATTAAGAACATTAACCATGCCATCTACTTTGTGTTCAAGACAGTACAAGCCATTTAATTCAGTCGATACATTAAAAGCTGGTTGTACTTTGACACAACCTTCGTAAGAACAACGTTTGTTAGCAACATCAATCATACCGTGTAGTTTATGCTCGGCACAATACAGAGGGTTTAAATCTGCTGGTAAGTTAAAACTTGGACGAATTAAACAATTTTCGTAATAACAACGTATGTGACGCACGTCAATCATATCTTGAAATTTGTGTTTGTTACAATATAACCCTTGGTTCTCAGTTGGCAAATTAAAGGTTGGATGAACGAAACATTTTTCATCAGCACACCATTTACGTTTTTGTTGCATTTTTTAAAAATAATGTTTTTTTATTTTTACTAAAATGTAATTCTGAAAATAAATTTTTGATTGGGTATATTAAGAGAGAAAAATACTATTGAAATTAGAGAGAAAAAACTATTGTAATAAATCATTATTTTTAATTTGAACAACAAAAAATGTCTACGGATTTAATTACGACTATTTTAACTCATTCTTCTTCTTTTTTAACTAATGGACGAGGAACCGCTTATTTGAAAATAGAAGTGTTTTTTTCGAAAGAAACAAAAAAATATCAAATGAAATTTGATTTTAGAGCATGTCACTTTAAACACTACGAACCTAGTCAAATAACGTACATTAATGACATACCATATATGCCAAAAACCATTTTGGAACTTATTAAACTTATTCGCTTGGCCGATGAACAAACCGATTTGCCTTCTCAGCTAGAACCCATTCTTAAAGGGACGCTGGAACAAGACTTAAAAGAACAAGTAAAAGAACACAACGATTTTTTAAGAAACTTAAGAAACGACGAGACTTTTCACAAATTGGGTCTTGCCGAGGACAAGATACGACAATTGGAAACGTCCTTAAAAGAAAAAAACACGCAATTAGAAAAAAAGGTGGTTGAAACAAAAGACCTTGCTTTAGAAGTTGATGGGCTTCGCGGGAAAGCAGGAACCGCTGAGTTAAGAAGAGCTAGCAACGAGCTACAACATAAAAAAGATGTTGAAAAAACAAGAAAAGAAACAGCCGAGGTGGTTGAGAAACACAAACAATTGTTAGATATGAACAAACGATTGTTAGAGACAATCAACAACGAAAAACTCAAAACAAAGAGTCTAGAAAACAAGTTAAATGACATGACTGCGTTGTATGAATCGTTATTAGAAACAACATATTAAATGTACAATTTTTTGAATTAAAATACTTATAAATTTATTTAAGTATTTAAATTTTAAAAAATATTTTGTTATAATATATATCCCGGCAATCTTACATCTGAAGAGTTATAAAGCTTTAGCAATGGTCCTCGGAGATTATTACAAAACACTACGAGTAAAAAGATTTTGGACACAATTACCCCCAAAACTAATACACGTACTTTATTTAAGTTAAACTTAACCAATGAGGAATTAACATTGTTTAATCTTGACAGAAAACAAATTAAAGACGAAATTGAAAGTGGGGCAACACTAAGTGAAGAAGCAATTCAGCGTTTATATGACTATGATAAAGATATGTATGCGTTATATAAGTCAATTAATCCTGCGGGCGGTCGTTGTACTAAGTGTAGAAGGAATAAAAAACGAAGCCGAAGTCGAACACATAAAAAAAGACGCTCTACAAAAAGAAAAAGAAGTCGCTCATAAAATAAAATAATAATTTAAATACTTATTTATTAGATATTTTTTGCGGCAATAGATGCCCACGTGGTCACTTTCTTAGGAATAACTACTGTTTCTACGACTGCCGCCTTAACGTTTTCCTCCTGTGGCAAGTCGGGTTCTTCTTCATCCGATGAGTCGGTCCAGTACTCAGAATCTCCGTCCATGTAATTGCAATCGGAATCGTAATCGTCTTCTGGTCTCCGGTTCGTTCTTCGTCCGGTCCGGATATTCTTGTCCTCTAAAGACCGACATTTCTTGCGTGTGTGCCCGAGTTCGCCGCACTTGCCGCATTTAGTGTGTTTTAGAGTAGGGCAATCGCTGAGCTTTGTGTGGCTTAAATACTTTCTGGACGGTTTACAGGCGTTGAAACAAAAAACACAGTATTGTCTTCCCGTTTTCTTTTTGTTTTCTGCTTTTTTTGCGGCTCGTTCTCTAAAATAAATAATTTTTCTTAATTGGTGCTGTCGGTTTGTTTCAAACCATTGAGAACCCTCGGTGTACCCTTCTAATTTTAACAGGCTTTGAAAAGAAACCCCGGTGGCTTGGTCAATAAATAACCCCTTATTGTCTTTTATTTCTTTTGGGGTAAAGTCCGCTTCCGTTAGCGATGGGTTTTCCTTCGCCATACTGTTTTTATAAAAATAATGATTTTTATAAAATAATAATAATTGAAAAAGAATAAAGGAGAGAAAAATAAATTGCGGATTTCTCTCTAAGAATTTGTTTATAAAACTAGCTTGAATAGTTCTGGATAATTTTCAATTTTGTTCCATAGTTCATAGTCTTTTCTAAAATATTTTCTAACAAACTCTACATCTTCCGATGTCAAAAGAAATTTGGAATCGACCGATTTACTTTTATTTATTACTGGCAGTTCAATGTTTTTATTTGGAATGTCAAGGGAATTAATTAAACTATTAATTTTAGGACTTAGATTTCTATCATACCTGATAATTATTATTTTACGGTAGTCGGTGTCTTTAATCCAGAACGTTTGCGGTTTGAAGTGTGCGTCCCACGTGAACTTGTGGTCTAAATCGGTTCTTTTGTTGTTTTTAAGTAATTGAATAAAATCTCGAATATTATAATTTTTATATTTATTAATAAATTCCGGTTCTCTTTTGTATGCCGTATCTATGGCTCCATTTTTCCAATAATTAAACATGGAGATGAAACGGTCCATGACATCTCGAATAACAATAATCGGGTTATTATTATTACTACAAACGTGTTCGTGACCAGTGCCAACAATATATTGATTATAATGATTACTAAAATATACTTCGCACGCGGTTCCTCCTGTTTTGGTAGGATGTATAAACGTATATTTTATTGACATATTTTTTAATACAATATGTCAATATATTTTTTTAAAAACCTAAACGTCATAAGTTATATTTTTATAAATTATTATTTCGACGTAACAAATGGTCCGCTAACAAGCTCACTTTGTCCATGGTCCGTATTTCCAACGACAATGTTATCTCCCTCAAACAAAGTGTGTCTCACTTGTTCCGATGAAACTGTACCAGAATTAGATTCCGCATTTACGCCAATAAGGTTACCATCTTTATCGATGGATTGAGTCAATGTGTTTCCCGACTTTTCAGCGTTCTTAATATTCTCTTCAATGGCCTGTTGTTTGGTTTCTTTTAGGCGTTGATCAAAGGCAACTTTCGCGTTCGTGTCGTTTTTGGTCTTTTCGTGCATGAGCTGATTTAGCTCGTCTTCCATATATTCAACTCGGCCAGTCTTGTATGCTTCGGGTTCCCATGGCATCCAGAGCCCAACTGGACCGACATAAACATCATGATTCGCGTCCATTTCTCGCAGCATTTTACATCTTAGTTCGGCTTCTTCTAAAGTCGGAAACACTCCGCGAATTTTAAGTCCTCGGGTCGACGTTTGAAACTGATGGTCGATTCCAAATTGTCTTTCTAGTTCCTCTTCATTGTTATCAATAAAAGTTTTATATTCATCACTCATACTGCTCTTGGAGAGAGTTTCTTTTTCTTCCTTTACGAATTCTTTAAAATCTTCAGTAATGTCGTCAAACGACATGCTATATTTGAATGAGATGTAGTTAAGAAACTGAACAAACTTTTCCATGGATTTCGCCATTTCCCATTTCTTTAGGAATTGTTCAAACAAAAATATCTCCTTTTGTTTAAGAATATTCTCAGGGGAAACAAAGGAGACGCAAGCAAACTTTTGTCCCGCGATGGGCTTGTCCTCTTCTAACAAGTCAACATATTTAGGATTTGCTTTTCCATTGTGTGATTTATTTTCGTACTTGGGGTTACTTTTTCCTTTAGAAGACATTTTTTTAGTATAACATAAGTGAATTATTTAAGTTTTTTATCGCATATATATATTTTAAATTTTTTTTCTTATTATTTAATATACAAATGGAAAGTTTAATTAACGTCAGTGAACTTGTCAAAAGAATTATCAAATACTTGGTTGAGGGTTTAATGGTTGCCGTGGCGGCCTATGCTATTCCGAAACGTTCTTTGAATATCGAAGAAATTATATTTATCGCCTTAACTGCTGCCGCAACCTTTAGCATACTCGACACTTATATTCCTAGCATGGGGGCCACCGCACGAAGCGGTGCCGGATTCGGTATCGGTGCCAACTTGGTGCATTTCCCGGGCGGATTTTAAATTAAATTTAAATACTTAATTGTGTAGGGTAGGTTTCTCTCTTCTTTTCCTTTTAAAACATAATATATTTTGGGTTATATTTTATGTTTTTGGTTTCTGTTATGTTTTTTTGTTGTGAGAACCCAATGTGTTTATTATTTTAAGTATTTTAAATTTTGTAAGAAAGTCTTAAATAGTAGGATTATATTCCCAATCCAATTCTTCGCAAATTTTACGCCATATCATGTCTTGTTCAATTCTCTTTTCTTTATCTTTCAGCATGGGAAAATCTTCCAAGTACTGGGTTTCTCCCAACAGTTCGCACAACTTATAAGCCGTATAATAATAGTTCAAGAAATTCACGCGATCATCGGGACAAAACTTGGAATAAGGCGATTGTAACTCGACAAACAAATTACATAACGTTTCTTCCAATTGTTGAGACATAATAGGAGGTTTCATTCCTAGCTTATCTTTAATAAAAGGAATGTGTTCGTAATACTTATTGTAGCCCAATTTTTTAAGAATTTCTTTCGTTTTTAGATTGGTAATTTGTTCCAATTCGATTCTCTCCTTTTTAATTTGTAGCTTTATATTTTCAATGACTTCCGGTGGGATTTGAGTCGTTTCTTTTCCCTGAAACTGGGCCAATATTTCCTTAAAATGATTTATTCGTTTATAAGCGTAAAAGCACACCTCTTTGGGTGGCTCTTTATAAGACGGTTTTTCGTTTTCAATAAGGTAAGGTGTATTTCGTGCACATTGGTTACAAACAAGAACCCCATCGTCTTCGAGCGGAATCAGTTCTCCTTTGTAGCAATGTTGGCAAATGTCCGTTTGACAAACAAAAGACCCGACGTCTAAAAACATATCGTCAATGTTACACAAGTACTTTTTCACAATGTTGTTATTATTAAGTTGAAATGAGTTTGATATGTTGTCCGACTCGGTTTTAATTTTAAAAAAAGTTTGAACCATTTGTGTCTTCTTTGACGTATCCGGAGAGACGACCGTATTAGATATGTTTTTCTTGTTTTCAAAATAATCAAAAATATATTTGGAATTATCCAGAAAATATTCTTTCTTCTTATTTTTTAAATCCTTAATAGAAGCGGCAATGTCCCGAATTCTGTCCGATATATCGAGTTGTTCTTCAATGGAAAGGTGAGGGTCTTTTAACTTTTCGGTTAAATGTGTTCTCTCTAGTTTGAGTGTTGGAATAATGTCATGTTCATCTTTAGCAAATTCATTTAAAAACTCTTTGTGCTTTCCGTCTAAGGTTATCGACTGTTTTTGATTATATCTTAGTTTTTTATTTGTTTTTGGCTTAAAACTAGGCATATATAGTTTTTTATTAATTAAATAAAAACATAACATTTATTTAATTAATAATATGTGCAATATATATTTGTAACAAGTTTAAAGATAATATTAGTTTTCTATTTTTATTTTAAAAAATATGGAGTTAAATATTAATTTGGAATGTTTAAGAGATTCTAACAATGATACCTTGAAAATTGACCCGATTAAGTTTCAAAAAATGTTATTGATTTTCAATGCGATTGAGGACGGGTGGACCATTCGAAAAAAAACAAATTCTTATGTGTTTTCAAAAAATCATGAAGGCAAAAGAGAGATATTAGAAGATTCTTATTTGGCCAAGTTTATGAAAACCAATTTTGACTTGAAAAGTCTTTGTTGTTAACCGCATAAATTTTTTAGCTTCTCTCTCTTAATATATGAGCAAATGACATGGTCGATTCAAAGCAAGAATGTTTTTTTCTGGTATAGGGTTGTTTAAGTCGTATTTAATTTAATTAAATTCAATTAAATTCAATTTCCAAATTTTTTTTTCTTTAGCCATTATATAAAAAAAATATGGGAGGTGGTTTAATGCAATTGGTCGCCTACGGCGCACAGGATGTCTACCTTACAGGTAACCCTCAAATTACTTTTTGGAAAGTCACTTACAGACGTTATACTAACTTTGCCATTGAATCCATTGAGCAAACTTTCAATGGACAGGCCGACTTTGGACGTCGTGTTCAGTGCACTATCAGCCGAAACGGTGATTTGGCTTACAGAACTTATCTCCAGGTTACTCTTCCCGAGATTAATCAACTTATGGGACTTGGAAACTTTGCCTCTGGAAGCACCGGAGTCTACGCTCGTTGGTTGGATTTCCCGGGGGAGCAGCTCATTGCTCAGGTTGAAGTCGAAATCGGTGGTCAGCGTATCGACCGTCAGTACGGTGACTGGATGCACATCTGGAATCAGCTCACCATGACTTCTGAGCAACAGCGTTGTTACTTCAAGATGATTGGTAACACCACTCAGCTCACCTTCATCACGGACCCCTCTTTCTCTGACGTGGATGGTCCTTGCGACTCTATGGCTCCTCGTCAGGTGTGTGCCCCCAGAAACGCTCTCCCCGAAACTACTCTTTACGTTCCCCTCCAGTTTTGGTTCTGCACCAACCCCGGCCTTGCTTTGCCTTTGATTGCTCTCCAGTACCACGAGGTGAAGATTAACTTGGATATCCGCCCCATTGACGAGTGCTTGTGGGCTGTTACCACGTTGAACTGCAACTCTGGTCCTGACTACACTTCCAGCAGCTCTCAGTACTCTGTTGGACGCCCCGTGCCCGCCACCATCGCTTACAATCAGTCTCTTGTGGCTGCTTCCCTTTACGTCGACTATGTGTTCTTGGACACGGACGAGCGAAGACGCATGGCCCAAAATCCTCACGAGTATTTGATTACCCAGCTCCAGTTCACTGGTGATGAGTCCGTTGGTTCTTCTTCGAACAAAATCAAGTTGAATTTCAATCACCCTGTCAAGGAACTCATCTGGGTGGTTCAGCCTGATCAGAACGTGGATTATTGCTCGTCTTTGACTTGCGATGCTCTTTTGTTCAAGGTGCTCGGTGCTCAGCCTTTCAACTACACGGACGCGATTGATGCTCTCCCCAACGCCGTTCACGCGTTCGGTGGACCCGCCGCCATTGCCCAGGACAGCCGTGCTTTCATCGACGCTCGTGGACTTTTCGATGACGCCGGTGCTTTGGACTACCAGCCCGCAACCAATCCCGATTTCACCGGATACTGGCATGGACCTTCCAACCCTTACAACGAGGCCAACCTCGGAGGCGGACCTGTTCCTAACCCTCCCAATGCCCCTGTTGACTTTGTGGGAGCCACTTCTTCTCATTTGGATAACTCTGGTGTGTCTGATGCCGGCACCTTTGTCCTCACCGAGACCTCCTTGGACATGCATTGCTGGGGCCAAAACCCCGTCGTCACCGCCAAGCTCCAGTTGAAC
>Ga0194063_10003028_pt1 | contig 10161 bp, 7 predicted proteins | sample SepL3720m_MetaG_FD_155459 | JGI IMG/M metagenome (GOLD analysis project Ga0194063, IMG submission 155459) | Anoxic zone freshwater microbial communities from boreal shield lake in IISD Experimental Lakes Area, Ontario, Canada - Sep2016-L373-20m | ecosystem: Environmental > Aquatic > Freshwater >...
GCCTTATCGTACTTAATGGATAACTCAAACCCGTTTACATTCATTTGCCCTTTTAATGTCCATGTAGCAAACACATAGCCGTCTCCTGTATCTTGCAGAACTAACTTAGCCCCTGCTGGAGCATCATCACAAACAATCGTGTTGTCGGTTGCAATTACAGCGGCTGCGCTTACTTGCACGGTAGGCATTGAAAGCAAAATAGAACAAACCATCGTCACTACTAGTAAAATCGATAAGCTTCTTTTCAACATTTTCTATTCCTCCTGAAATTTACTTCATAAAGAAACCTGTGCTGAGAGTGAATCCTTCCTCTTACCATTTTCTGCATTTATATTATCATGCTATTAATTCTTTGTCACCTAATTTTTTGCAATTTTTCATCTTTGTACATGATCTTATTACTCCATAGATTTCAACCAGTACCAAATACTCTGACCGATTTGCTTATATCCCGATTCATTAGGGTGAACTGCGTTATAAAATCCATTGTATGTATCGATGTTTACATTTACAGGCACTGCATAAATATTCATTGCTTCTTTACTGGTAGAAAAATCAAGCAGTTTTGAGGCGAAGATAAAATTATTTCTTGTATATCTTGTAAGTGTTTGCTTTTTGTAATCGTTTTTAAACGCAGCAACACTACTGTTTGGGGGTATTGTTATCACAACGGCAACTTTAATTGAAGAACTGTATTTATGAATACTTTTAACCATTTCATCTAAATCACTTAAATATTTAGCCGTAACCTTGTTCACGCTATAATCACTTGAGCATCCAAATACATCGTTGACGCCTAGGTTAATAAAAACATAATTCAGTCCACTAAAATTGTGCACCCTCATATATTTTTCGAAATCAAATTTCCTTTGAAACACAAACGGACTGTCTGGGTCAGAATAAAATTGATTCAGCGTCCAACCTGCACGCCCTTCAAGTAGATTTGGATATTTGCCCAAAGTGCCTTGCAACTGTATTTTCAAACCATTCGCAGCCTGAAGTTTCAACAATTCTTGAGTATAAGCACCAGCCTCAGTTATGCTGTCTCCAATAAACAGACATTTACGAACCTTTCCTGCCCCTGCAGTGGCGAGTTTTATGAAAAGTGTCGTGCTTTCAGAGGCTACCAGCTTCGAATTCAAAAATGCGCTGATCTTAACCTTGAACTCTCCTTCATAAGTAGGCGTGCACGTCCAATAATTTTTTTCTTGAGAGCCAATCAAAGAATCAACCTGGATTTCATAGTTTGTCAGGTTTTTTGTTAAAAAAACATTATCAAAGTAGATGTTGATTTTATGGCCCACTACTCCATAAATTTTCATTGGGAGTTTAAGAACAATGTCACTATTAAAATTTGTAGGAGTATAATTATTGTCGACATTTGTCGTCGGAGGAACATAATTCCCATAATATACATTCTTTTTTGTGTTTTCAAATATATAAAGTGAGATTCCCAAAATTGCAACTAAAATAATGACTGCTAAGAGTGTTCTCCGATTTCTTTCCTTGCGGTCTATTCGTCTATGCCTTCTCTTTTTTCGAAAAAATTTCACTTAGACTCTCCTTAATGTAAATTCAATTTATTATCTATTATTCCTAAATTATTGTCAATATATCCAATTTCTTTATGCCCTGCATTTGAGGCTGCGAACTCCATCCCCAATTTGAGTATTTCCAAGTTGCTTAAACCCTTCGCCAATCCACACGCGAGCCCTGCCACCAAAGCATCTCCGCACCCGATGGTGTTTACGATCTCTGTTTCAACCGCCGGCAATGAAATCTCAACATCATCTGAAATCATGACTGCGCCTTTGGCACCCCTCGAAATCACGAACAACTTTACACCAAATTCACACATAAGAATCCTGGTTTTATCAATTATTTCGCTCTCGCTTGGGTTTGCGTTTCCTAATAATAAAGTCAATTCCCTCAAGTTTGGTTTCACCATATCCGGGCCTGCTTTCAAGCCTTGAATTAAGGCCTCTCCGCTTGTATCAAGAATTGTTGGCACACCTTCCCGCTTTGCGAGCTCAATCAGCTCCTTGTACGCATCCGCTTCAACCCCTCGAGGCAGTCCTCCCGCAAACACCGCCACTGACGTGATTTTTAGGTGCTCTTGAAATTTGGCTCGCATTTTCTCAAATGAATCCGTTTCGACGCTTGGGCCTTCTTCTAATATTTCGGTCTCTGAGTTTTCGCTTATTATATTTAGATTTGTACGTGTTTCGCCGTTGAGCCAGATGTAATCGACTTCGGCTCTATGAGATTCAAGATCTAAAGCAATGAATTTTCCGGCATCCCCTGCGGCAAACCCGACAGACGCAACCGGCATGCCATACTGCGCACACATCCGTGCCACATTTACGCCTTTGCCTCCGGCCGACACAACGACATCCCCAGTCGCCACGCGGTTAATTCCTCCGACAGAAAACGTTGGCAAAAACATGATTTTATCAACCGCCGGATTCAGAGAAACTACTAGAATTTTCTTTTGCACTTTTGCACCGCCTTCAAAATAAACTACATTCATATTTTAACAGTGTCTTCGCATTAGCACAATCACTCGCGTTGTGCTAGAATGGGAAACGGAGGTTTCAAAAATGCGTTCTTTTACTGTAACAGATAAGTTTGACCAAAAACCTATAGACCGGGCAATTATGTCCGAATTTAAATTCGTCCCAAAAAACTCTCTCTTTAAGGCTCTGCGCAACAAAGACGTCAAAGTCAATGGCGGGCGCGTGAGGGATAATTATGTGGTACACTCCGGCGACTTCGTCGAAGTTTTCATCGCCGACAATGTTTTGTTTGGTGAAACTTACGGGCCGGGCTTTTCGATTGTTTTTGAAGACGACAACATTTTAATCGTCAACAAAGAAAACGGAGTGCCTTCTTTGCCCGAAAAAGATCATAAAGGAATTTCATTGATTGAGCGCGTCAGGACTGCTTATCCTAACCAGTCCATCGAGCTTTGCCACAGGCTTGACCGAAACACCGAGGGGCTTGTGATTCTCTCTAAAAATTCTGCATCGCGAAACTTCATCGTAGAGAAGATGACAAATCGCGAGATTTTGAAGCACTATAGATGCACCGTAGTTGGTCGAATGGAGAAGAATCAGGCCGAACTCAAAGCGTACATATATAAAGACGAACAAAAGGGTCTTGTGTATGTTTCGGACGAAAAACGCGGCAACTCCAAAGAGGCGATTACACGTTATAAGGTGCTTGGCACTGAGATGCGAACTGTCGAAGGCAAGCAAATTACACTGTCTCAACTAGAAGTGCAGATTCTTACCGGTCGGACACACCAGATTCGGGCACATCTCGCGTTTATTGGACATCCGCTGCTTGGTGACGGCAAATACGGAAGCAACGAAATCAACCGCAAACTTAAAGTTAAAACCCAGGTCCTTCAGGCCTACAAACTCAATTTTGCATTTTCAAACGACTCGGGCCACCTAGGATATCTAAGCGGCCGCGAATTCAAAATATAAATTATTTAAGAAAATACTCTTTTTAGTATGATTTGCCCCAGTATAGCATTTTTGTGGACGTCTTTCCGCAGACCACGCATTCTGTGCCCACTTCCTCTTGCTCAAAAGGTATGCATCTGGCTGTCGCGCTGGTGTCAGTCTTGATTTTGTCCTCGCACTCTCTGTCTCCACACCACATCGCTTTGATGAATCCGGGTTGTTCAACAACAATTCGCTTGAACTCATCGTAGTCCTTTGCGATATAAGTTTTTTTGTCACGAGCCTCGCGAGCCTTGTTCAGCATCGCAACTTGTATCTCGTCAAGCAGCCTCAATACTGTGTCTTCAAGTTCATCCAATGAAATGAAGAGCTTTTCGCGAGTATCGCGTCTCACGATAACGCACTGATTCTTTTCGATATCTTTTGGTCCGACCTCAATTCTGATCGGCACGCCCCGCATTTCTTGCTCAGAGAATTTCCAGCCTGGCATCTTGTCAGTCTCGTCAATTTTAACTCTGACTTTTGAAGAAAGTCTGTCTTTAAGTTCGCGTACTTTCTCCATAACGCCTTCTTTATGCATCTGAATCGGAATTAGCATCGCTTGTACAGGCGCTACTCTAGGCGGCAATTGCAGTCCGCTGTCATCACCATGCACCATTATTATTGCACCAATAAGCCTCGTTGTAACACCCCAAGATGTCTGGTGTACATGTTGAAGCTGATTATTTTTGTCAGTAAACTGAATTCCAAATGCCTTGGCAAAACCCGTTCCAAAATTGTGCGAAGTCCCGGACTGCAGTGCCTTGCCGTCATGCATCAAACTTTCAATTGTATACGTGGCATGAGCTCCGGCGAACTTTTCTTTTTCGGTCTTCTGTCCCTTAACAACAGGGATAGCCAGAAAATCCTCACAAAAAGATGCGTAGACGTTTAGCATATTGATGGTTTCTTCTTCGGCATCTTCAGCTGTCGCGTGGCAAGTGTGCCCTTCCTGCCAAAGGAACTCAAGCGTCCTCAAGAAAGGTCTTGTGGTCTTCTCCCAACGCACAACCGAACACCATTGGTTGTACAGCTTCGGCAGGTCCCTGTATGAATGAATAATATCTTTATAATGATCGCAAAAAAGCGTCTCTGAAGTAGGCCGCACGCAAAGTCTTTCGGTGAGTTCTTCAGTCCCGCCATGAGTAACCCATGCAACTTCGGGTGCAAATCCCTCTACATGGTCCTTTTCAACCTGCAAAAGACTTTCTGGTATAAACATAGGCATGTACACGTTTTCGTGTCCAGTTTCTTTGAAACGCCTGTCAAGTTCCCCTTGAATCAGTTCCCAAATTGCATAGCCATACGGACGAATAATCATACAACCTCTAACCGATGAATAGTCAACCATATCTGCCTTTTTGATAATGTCGGTGTACCACTGTGCAAAATCCACATCCATAGGGGTGATTTCTTCAACCAACTTTTTTTCTTGTTCGCTCATATTGTTCAACGCACCTTTCTTAAAAGCATTTTACAACTTAGGCGCGAATGTTGCAACTTTTTTTCATAAGCAGAGGCAATCCTCCTACTTCCCTTCAAGCTGATACCTCGCTAACGCCCGTGCATCTATCTCAATTTCACCTCGAGACAGAACTACCATCCCGCTTTTCTCAAACGTCTTCAGTAACCGGCTCACAACCTCCCGCGCCGTCCCGAGTTCGCTTGCAATCTGCTCGTGAGTCGTTTTGAGAACCTTCGATCCTTTGGCCAGTGAGGCTTCATACAAGTAAACTGCGAGGCGTTTGTCCATGCTGTTAAAAGCAAACTCCTCCACAAATATCATCAGCTCCGTCACTTTGTCAGATAAAGATTTGAATACAAAAGTGCTCCATGCTGTGCTGTGATTAAATAAATTATTGAAAGAATCCTGCGGAATTATTATGACGGTGGCGTTGTCTTCCGCCACAGCAAACGTATTATTATCTGTGTTACCAAGGAAGCATAGCATGGTCAGCACGCAACTCTCTCCACCACGGATTCGGTACAAAGTCATTTCCCGGCCGTCTCCAGACATTGTGTAGACACGAACCGAACCATCCACGACAAACGCCACGCCGTTGCAGAGAAAGCCCTCTCCCGCAAGCATCTCGCCTGTCGCGCACTTTTTAACAATCCCAGCATTGTTAATTTGCTTAATCTCTTCAGCCGGACTTTCCTTAAGAAACGGAAAGGCTTTCTTCATCGTTTCAAATACGTCTTTACTCATAACTTTCGTCGAGTCGTTCATCAAAACACCTTCTCATTTATTATTAAACATGCATGTGCTAAAATGATTATAACCTATATGCATATAATTCAAAAGATGGGAGTTGATTTTGTGAAAGTTGGAATTGGTCAGGACAGCCACCGTTTTGATTTTGATGACAGTTCTAAAAAACTCGTACTTGGAGGTGTCACGTTCGAGGGACATCCACCGCTAGCGGGAAACAGTGACGCAGATGTTGTGTTGCACTCAATCACGAATGCAATTTCAGGCGTTACTGGCGTAAACATCCTCGGAGAAATTTCGGATGAATTGTGTTTTTCAAAGGGAATTAAAAACAGCGAAGAGTATCTTTTCGAAGCTCTAAAATATCTTGGCAATCTCAAAGTCGTACACCTCTCTGTTTCGATTGAAGGCAAGACGCCTAAAATAACTCCGATGATTCCAGCAATCAGAGCGAGGCTTTGTTATTTGCTTGGTGTCGAAGAAAATTCAGTGGGCATCACAGCCACTTCCGGGGAAGGACTCAGTGATTTTGGAAAAGGGCTTGGACTTCAGGTCATATCTATTGTTACCGTTGAATAAACTCTAGATTATTGAAAAAGCGAACTTAACTCTGTTTCCAGCTTTATCTGTTGAAGTAATCAAATATTTACCTTTTGAAGTCACTTTGCCTTTTACCGGCCAAGTGATTTTTTTATTGTTTTTTAGTAGAATGTTTCCACCGACTGCGGGATTTTTTTCCGAAACAGAAATCACAACTCCACCCTTAACCGAGGCGCCAGACTTAACAACCTTTTTAGTCAGGTTTTTAACGGAAATTTTCGGCGGAGACTTGTCCACTATGAATTTGATGGCATAGAACAAAGTCGTGTTGTCGTTGACGATAATCTGGTAGACCCCATCTGTTGTAATTGTTCCGTTTGAAGGCCAGGCAATAGTTTTGTAATCTCTCTGAATCTTTTTTGTGATTTTGTTTGGTAAAACAATATTCTTTGAAGTTATCGAAATAGTGACACTGCTGTTTACATATGAACTAAATACAACTGGCTTCTTATTTATGTTCAATATAGTAACCTTCAGCGACGGAGAAGGTGTGGGTTTTGGTGTCACAGTGGGAGTCGGAGTTTGCGTTGGGGTTGGGGTTGGGGACTGTGAAGAAGTCGGTGTAAGTGAAGGAGTAAGTGTAGATGCAGGTGTAGGCGCTACAAATTGTACGCCCTCAAACAATCCCAATTCTCTGTAAACGTTTTCCCCCATAGCCCACAAAGTCCCGTCTTTTTTCATAAAAAACGTATGTGAAACTGATGCATACACCGAGTCCACATTGTCCGTCAAATACTGTGGTGCTAAAACATCGCTAATATTTCCAGTGCCTAACTGCCCAAGGTCGTTACTCCCCCAAACATAAAGCTTTCCGTCGGACTTCACTGCAAATCCCTGTTCATCAGATGCAAAAACTTTTGATACTCCATCCAATATTTTTGTGGGCACCTGTTTTGTATAAACCGTAGGCTGATTAATCCCAAGTTGTCCTACCCCGTTGTCTCCCCATGTCCAAAGCGAGCCATCGGTTTTAACAGCCATCGAAACCGAGCCGGCTGCTGAAATGTCTGAAACCCCTGTAAGAATTAATCCAAATGTTCTAGCCGCCATTATTTCGCTGTTTCCTAATTGCCCTTTATTGTTGTATCCCGACGAAAAAAGATCTCCATTTGTCTTTAAAACAAGAGTATGAACTCTTCCAACACTAACTTTTTTGACATCGTTCATAATATAGGTAGGAATAGTCTTTGTTGTAGTATCACCTGTTCCAAGTTGCCCATAACTGTTGTAACCCCACCCATAAAGGGTTCCATCGCTTTTCAACGCAAATGTATGGGTAATGCTAGCTGCCATCTGCTTCATGTCAGTTATTGAGATTAACACGGGTTCTGTTTTGTTCGTAGTAGTGCCGTCCCCCAGTTGATTGAAGGCGTTTTTGCCCCAGCCCCAGACTGTATTGTCTGATTTTTGTATAAACATATCTTCCGGACCGCAAAATATATTTTTCACATCGGGTCTCGATATTAAAGAATCGTAAACCATTCCGTTACCGAGCTGACTATTCGAGTTGAGCCCCCAAACCCAGGCTTTGCCCGAGGCATCAAGTACTGACGAAAAAGAGATTCCGTTTGAGACAGAATTCACATTGCCAAACGCAGTCACTTGCTTGGGGGTCAATTGATTTTTGGATGTTATAGTTCCATTTCCATACTGACCAAACAAATTGTCTCCGAGAGTCGAAAGCGACCCATCTGATTTTAAAATGGTAGTGTGATACTGTCCTGCAGCTACGCCAGTCCCCGAAGTTTCAATTTGAAATGGACTGACACAAAAATCAGATAAAACCGGTTTCAATTTCCCGCAGTAATTGCTGCCCCAAACCCAAATTGAGCCGTTGCTTTTTATCGCAAAAGATGTATATTCCCCAGCAATAATAGAAGTGACCCCCGTCATTAATTCAATTCCCGGAGCCACCGTCGGCTGAACCAAAGTTCCTGTCTGGTATGAGCTGTTGTCGCCACACACAAATAGTTTTCCGTCGGTCTTTAATATTAAAGAATGAAACGCGCCCGCGGCTATGCTCTTTACTCCGCTTGCGAACATAATAATCGGAACCTGCGCACTGTAAACGTCTCCAAAGTCGTCCGTGTACTGGCTGTAGGTGTTATCTCCCCACGCGAAAAGTTTGCCATTCGAATCTAACGCAAACGAATGGGTCGTGCCTGCTGCAACTGAACCAATATTAGAAAGTCCGAGTTTTAAAGGTTTGCTAAGGTTGGCCCGCTTGCCATCCCCAAGTTGAAGGTCTGAATTCAGACCAAAAGCATATACCAGTCCCGCCGAGGTTGGTGCCGGAGAAACCGTGCTTTCTGTAACGACCAAACTGTGATTGTCTCCTGCAGCAACAGCTTTAAACCTCAAATTTGCAAGGATTTGGACTGGTGCATTTTTACTAACCGTGGTCTCGTCACCAAGTTGCCCAAATTGGTTGTCGCCCCAGGCCCAAAGCGTGCCGTCAGTTTTTATTGCCAGAGAATGATTCAAACCCGCGCTGATTTTAGATACCCCATCCATGATTTTTATAGGTACAAGCTGATTTGCATTTGAGCCGTTTCCAACCTGTCCATATGTGTTTTCGCCCCAGGCCCATAAAGCATTTGACGCGTCAATTGCCAGCGTAAAATTGCCCCTGGCCGAAATAGCTTTGTATGTGTTTGCGGCAGCGTTTACTTTGAATTCGAAGTTAGTTGATGTGAATATTGCAGTCACAACAAAAACTAACGCTAAGTATTTCGATAGTATTCTTAAAACTTTAGTTTTCATTCTGACCACCCAATCTTCGGGCTAGAAATCAAGTAGGTGTCCACCCTTTTTTGACGCCCATCTTCTCAACCCACCGTCTGTTCCGTTCAAAATACAACGGTTCAATATAATAAATGTATCACATTGCACTCTATGTGTATAGATTAAATCAATAGTAAAGTTTACTGTTACTGTCTTTATATAATACTCCCATTAGACTATCATACGAACTTATTTTATTAAGTGGCGCCCAAATATAAATATATTTATATTTATTCCCATTATATTTCGCGATCCTATATGAAGAATTTATTGAACTAAAAACAACTTCACAGGGTCTTATTTGAATTTTATATTTCTTATAATTTTGGAATCGTGCTAAAGTCCATTCAGTCGCATTTTTAAATTTATCAAAATAATAAGGGGTTAGAAAACATGATGATCCTTTCTCAACTTCAGGCAAAACAGTTTCAGTAATAATACCAAAACCATCAGATATACTTTTGAGTTCTGGATAATTTGAATTGTCTACATTTATCTGTCCGACGCCTCTTAATGAATATTTCATGGCTAAAAAATTTTTAAAAGTTATATTAACAAAAGTTTTTATTTCTGGATAGCTTGGATTAATAAAATTAAATGAATTAAATGATTCATTAAGAAATTCATGGATAACATATACTGGAATATAAACATTTTCAGATTCAATTATCTTATATTCTACAGCGTTTATTCTGTTATTATCGATTTTCTTAATATTTCTATATTGCAACTTAATTAGTTTGCTTTCTTTTTTAATTTCTGGGTTATTACCCGAAATTGGTTTCGTAACTGAAATAGTAAAATAGCAACTTAGTTCTTCCGAGCGCTTTATTTCGACCTCATACTTTCCTTCTTTATTAAAATTAATTGACTGAATTATTTCAAACCCATCATCATTCATACTTAAAATAGAACTGGACCCATCAACAGAGGTCATTTTAATTTTCCCATTGGTTAGATCAAGTTGCTTTGATTGACCCAAAATATATACTGTTTTAGAAGGTAACTCATATATATCAATTTTTATAATTTTAAGACCTGAATCACATCCAAAAA
>Ga0194063_10003029_pt1 | contig 10161 bp, 8 predicted proteins | sample SepL3720m_MetaG_FD_155459 | JGI IMG/M metagenome (GOLD analysis project Ga0194063, IMG submission 155459) | Anoxic zone freshwater microbial communities from boreal shield lake in IISD Experimental Lakes Area, Ontario, Canada - Sep2016-L373-20m | ecosystem: Environmental > Aquatic > Freshwater >...
ATTTATATAGTTTATTATTAATTACGTATTCTTCAACTTCAGGTTTCAGAAGATATTTTACTGATTTATTTTCTCTTATTCTATGCCTTATATCGGTAGATGATATTTCAAGCATAGGAACCGACAAATAACGCGCTTTTCTTGAGAATTCATCATCAACATCCTGTACAAGATAACCCGGACGATTCATTACTATTACTTCCGAAATCAGAAATAATTTATTCGGGTTCTTCCATTTTGGAAACTCAATAAGGTTATCGATACCAACGATCAGATAAATCTTAATAAAATCCTCTTTGTACTGTTCGTACAAATCAATAAGAGTATCAACAGTATAATTTGTAATCCCCTGCTTAGCTTTCTCAATCTCAATATCAGACACTTCAAAATGAGGGTCATCTTCAAAAGCAAGGCGTGCCATGTTCAGTCTGTGCTCTGCTTCTAACATTGTAACTTCATCTTTCAATGCATGTTTTCCCGAAGGTATAAATATAACTTTATCCAGTGATAACTGTTCCCTTACGTTTTCTGCAAGAATTGAATGCCCTATATGCGGCGGATTAAAACTCCCTCCGTAGATTCCGTATCTTTTCATTTTGAATTATTAATTAACTTTATGTATAGTTGTTCTGTTCTTTCGGTCATATGCTTTTCATTAAATCTTTCTGACGACTTATGTGCATTATCAGACAACAATCGTCTTTTATCTTTATTTATATATAATGAAACAACCTTTTCTATTAATTCTGACTTATTGTTTAAATTGAAAAGTAATCCATCAACACCATCATTAATGATTTCCTGATTAGATGGTATACTTCCCGCAATAATACTCTTACCAGAAGCAAGAGCTTCAAGTAAAGTAAGTGACAGTCCTTCCCACAGAGAAGGAAAAACAAATACATCGATTAACGGATAAATATTAAACAAATCGTTACGTGCTCCTGCAAATACAACTCTATCTGTTACACCATATTTATTGGCAAGATTCTTAACTGACTCCATTAAATATCCGTCACCAACGAGTAAAAGTTTTACTTCAGGAATTTGTTTTATCAGGTCAGGAAGTATTTCCACTAAACGCTTTTGATTCTTTTGTTCATCAAACCTTGAAACATTACCGACAACAAAATCACCTTTGCCGATTCCTAATTCCATACCAACAGAATTATCAGTGTTACCAGAAGCAAACTTACTTAAGTTAATCCCGTTGTATATCACTTCGGTTTTTGAAGGATTAATGATTCTTAATTCACTGGCTGTTTTGAAGTCGCTGTTAGTTTCGCAAATATAAGCATCAGAATAATCAGAAAGGTACTGCTCGATGTACAACGAAAGTTTCCGTCTTATGATATTCTTTGAATGAATATAGTGTATACCGTGAATAGTATGTAAGACCTTGATGTTATTTTTATAGTTCTTCTTATAGAACCTTGCGTACATACCTGCGACACCTCCGTGAGCATGAACTAAATCAATATTCTCAGATTCAATTATTCTGTTAAGTTCTTTCAGGTATTTACTCCTGTATATTTTGGGAAGTTTGATATCTTTAAAACAGTATCCGTTATCAAGAACCATATCTTTAAAGCCACCATCAGACGAAGCACAGACAACTGGTTTAATTAAGCCTGCATTTAAATTTCTGCAAAGGGAAAGTGTTTGTAGTTGTCCTCCGCCGATGAATCCGCCGTCAATAAGTTCAAGAACATTAATCATCAGACACCCCTATTGTTAACTTAAATATCTTTACATTAACGTTTTTTCTTTTAAGAATCATATACACAAACGACTTTACGAGCAAATAGAATCTAAGAAGAACCCTGTTCATAAGGCTATTATGTTTTCTGTAATATATCAACTGTGATTTCTTCGAATAATAGTAAGTATCGTTTAAAAATGACTCATTCACATTTTCACCTTTATAGTGTACCAACCCGTCAAATGGAAAATAGTATATTTTATAATCACTATCCTTCATTCTTTTGCAGATATCAGCATCCTCATAAAAGAGAAAATAATCTTCATCAAAACCGCTCATTTTATCATAAACATCTTTTTTAATTATCATTGCTGCACCGCTTACCCAGTCAACTTCCCTTAATGAATCGTTTCCCGTATAATTATTTATTACTGACTGATTGTTATTCTTAAATGATTCTTCAAGACGTTTATTCTTAAACTCATTAAGAAAATTATTCTCATGCCAGTTTGATAGCTGGTATCTTCCGTCAGGATATCTTAAACCGACACCTGCAACTCCGAATTCCTTATTCCCAAACTCTTTAAGGAAAGGAACAGAGATGTCTTTTTGCATTAGTGTATCTGCATTCATAAAGAAAAGATACTTTCCTTTAGCTTGTTTTGATGCGAGATTGTTAGCCTGCGAGAATCCATAGTTATAATTATTTATTACTGTAACTTTATCCAGTTCGATTGAATCAGTTTCGGGAGAATTATTAACAACAATAATTTCATATTCACTTACAAAACTTTCCTGTATGGACTTTACACACTCATAAAGGAAATCTTTCTGTTTATAATTTATTATTATAATTGAGAATAACATACTAATACAGTTCAATAACTTTTAAGTTTACTAATTTCATATAAGTTAACGAAATCGAGTTTAACATCTTTTCCATAAAATTATCTCCGTTTGCAATTTTCCCACTCAGACACTTAAGTATTTCATCTTCAGAAACACATTTTAACTCACTTAATTCTTTCTGTTTTGTTTCTATCCAGGCAGAATTACTGATTATCCACGTATATGCCTTAATAATACCTTTAAAAGAATACTTTCGAAGAAACAAGGAATAGGTTATTTTAATCATGAAATTAAGTAATAACAGCGGATAGTATTTTCTTCTGAAAGAATCCGAGAAGAATATAAGGAAATTAAGAAGGCGGTTTCTTTCCTGATGGAAAGTAATGAATTCATTCTTATACTTTTTCATAGTAGAAGAACCTTTGTGGTGTACGACGGATTTTGCGTTATGAAAGATTTTATAACCTGCAAACTTTACCTTGAATGACAAGTAAGTATCCTCGGCATAAGCAAAGTACTCATCAGGGAACAAGCCTCCCAATTTATCGAGTAAGTCTTTCCTGATAATTAACGAACATCCGTTTACCTGAAATATTTCTCCCATATCATCTGCATTTATGTCAAAGACTTCCATTATATTATGACCAAACAGGTTGATAGTACCATTCATATCATAATACTTTAACGGAATCCCCTCAGTAATCACCAAGGACTGAACCATACCTGTATCAGCGGTATAATTTAATCCATTAACTAATTCAGAAAGCCACTCTTTATCAGTAACAGTATCATTGTTAAGCAGAACAATCAATTCACCTTTAGCATGTTTAAGAGCCGCATTATTTCCCCCTGCGAAACCCAGATTTGTATCGGAACTGATTATTTTAATCTTATCATTTGAAAAGTTATCGTGAACAAATTCAGCACTATTATCAGAAGATGAGTTATCAAAGAGTATTATTTCAAAGTCCTGATAACTCTGGCACAGAAGGGAATTCAGGCAATCATTCAGGTAATCCCTTCCGTTATAATTCAATACTATTATCGAAACAAGACCCATATTCATATACATAATTTATTTTTGCCTGAACAGTTTTTTAAAATCCTTATCTGAAATATCGATTCTACTGATCAGAATACTTCTTTTCTTAATACTCCCAGGTATTTTCTTTAATCCCATAAAATATCCTTTAAGAGCTTTCAGGAATAAACCGGGTTCGTTCCCGAAAAGGAACATTGCGTATCTTTTTATCCTTGCCGCCACAAAGAGTGGCTGCAGGAGTATATATGTAAACAACGGATAATTTTTCAGTCTGAGCGCAATTAAATTCTGTTCACAAAGCATGGTTTGAAAACCGGATTTAGTGCTTGTTGTTGCGCCTCTCTTATGATAGCACACTGCTTTTGGATTAAAATAACACTTAAAACCCATCATCTGCATCCTTAAACTAAAGTCTACATCTTCATAATATGCAAAGAAATCTTCATCAAAGTACCCTGCTTTTTCGAAAACATCCCTTTTATAAAGTGCTGCACCGGCACAGGCCCCGAATATGTATTCCGGGTTATCATACTGTCCGAGGTCTGTTTCAGCATGACCGCGGGCATAGGGTGAGCCGATAAGTTTAATAAAATCACCAACGTCATCTATTTTAGTCCTGTCATAGAAATTAATCATCTTACAGGCAACGCTTCCGATTTCATCATCAATAAATCCGTTAAGAACCTTTTCAAAAAAATCTACTCTGCACTCTATATCATTATTAAGCAGTAAAATATGTGTAACCTTTTCATCTAACAATGATAATTTAATTCCATCGTTAACGGCTTTCGCAAAACCATAATTTTTATCAAGCTTAATTAACTCCATACCCGGGTAATTCTTCTCAACATATTGAATGGTACCGTCCGCTGATCCGTTATCAACAAGAATTATGCGGAAATCCTCTTTTACTTTATAATGAACTGAGTTTACCTGCTGGCTTAGTAATGAGTCAAAGCAAGATTGCAAATGTTCGAGACCATTGTATGTTGGAATTACTACTGATATCATTTATTGGTTTTTTAAATATACATTTTTAAACTCTTTCAAATAGGAAGTATGTTTTAAAAGCCTGTAATCGTTTCTTTTTCCGAATAAAGACTTAAAATATTCCCAAACGACTATATACGTTGAGTTTAATACCGAAATAACTTTCAAAATTAAAGACTTAAAGAAACCATAATTCTTATCAAAGAAATAATGCATACTTATTAAGAACCTGCCGTGAAGCCACCAGTTATCCTCAGTAGCGAAACTTGAACCTCCGTAGTGGATTATTCTTGCTGAAGTATCAAGTATCAGTTTATATTTTTTATTTACCTGATAACATAAATCCACATCTTCATAGAACAGAACATAATTTTCATCCATCTTTCCGGAATTCAAGAATACTTCTCTTTTAGTAAAGAAAAAAGCACAGGGAATCTGTGTCACGTATTCCAGAGCGCCGCTTGAAATATCAGGAGCGATTTCAAAAAACTTTCTTCTCATCCATGCAGAATAATAAAAAGGTTTTGAAAAAATCATATAGAAGAAAATAAACTGGCTCAGTGTCGGATACTTACGAAAATACTCGTGCTGAAAAACCCGGTCTTTTCCGAGTAATAAAGGGCAAACCGCACCAATGGAATGATTATCATCGAGTACTTTAATCATTTTATTTATAACGGGTTCAACAAAAATAATGTCAGGGTTCATTATCAATACATATTCACCATTTGAATGACTAAAGCCGATGTTATTGGCATACGAAAAACTCATCAATCTATCATTGAAGATGTATTTAATATTAGCATATTTACTGGAAAGACTGAGTATTACATCTTTAGAATTATCAGAAGAGTTCTGATCAACGATTATAATCTCAAAAGAACTGTCAATATTTTCTACCCTGTAAAGGGATTCAACCGATTCCAGCAATACATTTCCAGTGTTAAGATTTACGATTATGAGCGATATTTTAATCTGACCTTTATCCAATGGCTTAAAATATGTTTTCTAAATATTCATTAGAGACTTTTCGTTTAGATTGTATAGACTTTCTCTTTCCGATAGTTTTCAGTATTTGCTTTAATCCGCTGAAATATCCTTTCAAAGCATAACCGAAAGTACCCTTCGGGTAATGAAACAGGAAATTATAATACCTTTTAACTCTTGAAAGAAAGAATAATGGAGAATATTTAAAGTACAGACTCAAAGGGTAATTCTTTAGTCTGAGAGAAACAAGGTTTCTTTCCGTATAATAAGTTTCCCACCCTGTAAATTTATTTGTTGTTTCTCTTCTTTTATGGTAACAAACAATTCCAGGATTGTAATAACACTTATGCCCGTGTAACTGTAACCGAAAACTCAGATCAACATCCTCCAAGTATGCAAAGAAATCTTCATCAAACAAACCGACTTCCCTGAACAATACAGACTTATAAAATGCTGCTCCTGCACAAGCTCCAAAAACGAACTCGGATTTATCATACCGGCCATAATCTTTTTCGCCATGTCCCCTTGCCATCGGAGTTCCGCCGTTTCTTCTTACAAAGTCACCTGTGTCATCTATAATTTCTCTGTTAAAATAATTCATCATTTTCACGGCAACGGTATCTGCATCACTAACAGTCTCGAAAGTCTTAATCCCTTTTTCGACAAAATCAGGTTCAAGTTCTATATCATTATTCAGCAGTAATATAATATCCGGACAATCATTATTAAGCGAGTAATTTATTCCTAAGTTAACTGCTTTAGAAAAACCAAGGTTTGTTACATTCTCTATTAATATCACATCACTGTGTTTATCCTTTACGTATTCAACAGTACCGTCAGCAGAACCATTATCTACAAGGATTACACGCAATTCACCAACAGTCTGGTTTCTGACAGAATTCAGAACACAGATTACATTCTCAAGTCCGTTGTATGTAGGAATTATTATATCAATCATATCTTCATAAATTACTTAAAATATATTTATGGACTTTCATAATACCCGGCTTATCAATCCCGAATAACTTCTTAAAACTCTCAACAGTAATCTTCAGGAGAGTATTAATCATAATTACAGACTTTAAGACAAGGTACATAACGTACGAATAATTGCTCCTGTAGAAATTTAACATGCTTAAAACGTAATAACCATATATTTTGTAGTTATCACTCATCATACTTGAGGCCCCTGTATGCACGACCTTTATATCGGCTAAACAGAGTTTGTATTTTTCCGATATCCTGAAACTCAGATCAACATCCTCGAAGAAGAGGAAGAAGGACTCATTAAATCCCTTAAATTCAGAATATATTTCTTTTCTTAAGAATATGAATGCACCCGGAATCTGAGGCACTGACTGCAATGTCTTTTCGGTCTTTGAAATTCCAGGGTTAAGAAACAGATTCTCAAATTTAACTCTTCCGATAAACGGTTTTGAGAGAACAGAATAGAACAACAAATACTGCATAAGTGAAGGATGTTTCTGATAGTACCGATACTGAAAATCACCTTTCTCGCCATAAAGTTTTGCTCCAAGTGCACCGATACCAGAGTCCCCTGCCAGATTAATCAGCAGTTCAAATATACTTTCAGTAAACTGCACATCAGGGTTTAAGATAAGTATATAATCACCGCTGCAAACCTCAACCCCTTTGTTATTTGCATAAGCAAACCCGTGATTGGATTCGAGCAAAACAGACTTAACGTTATTATCTAACGACACCAAACCGTTAATTATATCTTTTGAATTATCCTCTGAATTGTTATCAACGATTACAAATTCCTTTTCAATCTCCCGTTCAAACTTATTAACAGAATCTATACAGGATTTCAGATATCCTGCTGTATTATAATTAACTATTATGACAGAAACCTTCATATTAATTCTTCCGAGATTAAAAATCTTTTAAGCTTTCTGTATTTCCTTGTAAAGTTGAAGAAGTTTTTCAGTTTACGGCTGAGCCTGTAAGAAAGGGGCAGAGGTTTTATCGCATCTGAATACTTTGTCTTCAATGGATTCCCCAATAAATTATTATAGTATTCGCCTGTAGCATGATACACTTTAACGCCTTTTAATATACCCGATAAAAAACCGGACTGAGAAGTTCTTAACTGATAATCACCGTCCTCAAATATAAACTTCCTGTCCATGATTGTCAGAAGTTTACCTGTTTCCCTGTAAACATTCCTTGAAATCATAAAACACCAGCCGCCGACAGGCCCTGACTGAATCGTAACAGCACCGTTAAAGTAATCTTTATTCACATATCTTTCCTCTGTAAATTTTGCGCCGTTTGTTTTCTCATCCTGTACCACATCTGCAGCCATGTATCCCATAAAAGGAACCGACTTATATGCGCTGACCATATTCTGCACCCAGTTATCAGGAAAAGATATTACGTCATCATCTATACCAATTATGTAATCTCCTGCAGTCATTTCAACTACGATGCTTTTAGCATTATTGCCAATATTTGAACTGTTGTAAACTACCTTTACGAATGAATGCGCCGCCTCAATTTCCTTAAGGTATACTGATGTACCATCATCAGAATTATTATCCCATACAATAACTTCTTTATTGATTCCGTTTAGAGTGGGAATCAGCGAAGCAAGGCATAGTTTCAATGCTTTAATCTTATTATAAGTTACCACGACAATACTCACCAGTTCATTATCGTACTGAACAATTACAGGATGCTCTTTGTTTTTCCTTTTAATAAACGGGAAAAACTTTAACACAATCTTGGCAAGAGCGATATTGTTTCTATCGTTAAGATAATTAGTATCAAATATTATAAACAGATAAAATAAGGAAAAGGACAATACAGCTAAAGACAGGAAAAGTATTCCTTCGATTCTGTTTGCGACTTCAAACCCAAGTGTTTTACTGAAATAGTATCCCGTAAACACCAGAAGGCCTGAAAAGATACTTAACGCCAGAGGAAGGAGATATTCCCTGTAAATAATATCAAAATAATTATCCTCAAAATACTTAACAGACATAATGAACACATAGACTGACGAGACAACTGTTGCAATCATATTTCCGTAAGCAGCTCCTACGAGACCATAGTTCCTGATAAGGAAATAACTTACTGAAACATTAAGAAGTAGATGAAGTACGCCCTCGTACATCTGGTATTTAGGTATTCCGATATTCGGAAGTATTGAATTACCGGGAGATGAAATAATCATATTAACAATCATTCCAATCATCAGAATCCGCAGGATATAGGAGGAAACTTCGTATCCGCTACCCATCCAGGTAAGAATTATTTCATTGGCAAAAATAAACACAAACACAGAGATTGGAATAGTAACAAACGTCAGATACTTAATAGTATCTTCAAACAGGATTTTTAGTTTCCCTGTTTCGCCCCTGGACTTTAACTCGGCAGCCACAGGAGCAACCTGAACTATAAACTGCATTGGTACTAATCTTGCAAACCTGACGATTCTCCCGCTGATATTAAAGAATGTAACATTATTCAGCAGACTGAATATCCCTAAAAGAAACTCATCAAACTTTTCCGAGAAGAACCCTGCCAGTTTTGACACCTGCATCTGAGCTCCGAAAGAAGTCATTTTTTTCAGTATGGAAAGATTCATATACCTGAATTTAAAAGACATCTGCGGAAAATATTTTTTAGCAAGAATGATATTTAAAAGTGTTCCGAGTGTTACGGTGAATAACTGGCAAAACAAGAGACCATAGATTCCATACCCAAGCATAAGGGCTACAATTATAGAGACAAAATTAATAACTCCAATAATTATGGCGAGAAAACTGTTTACGTACATTTTCTGCAGACTGATGAGAATGGAAACAAATATATTTGAATTAGTTGCAACAAAAAATATAACAAGGCTTATATGCAGGGCGAATCTTCCTTTTTCAAACGCTTCTGGAGGAATGTTTATGTAGTTAATAATGAAATCAGAAAAGAGATAACCCAAAAACCAGAACAAAGAAGTAAAGCACAGATAGAACAAAGCCCCTATATTTATAGTGCTGTTCAGACCATCGTAATCGTTTTTATAATAATATTCCGAAATAAATTTAACAAAAGAAGTAGAGACACCCAGATCGAACAATGTGAAAGCCCCTATAAACCCGTAAGCAATAGCATAAATACCAAACTCTGTCTGTCCTATCTTGGATATAATAATCGGAATCAGAAATATCGGGAACAGATAACTGACTATCTGAGAGATAATATTATAAAACGTATTCTTTACTACTTTATCAACTAATGGCATCTATTTGAATATTATAATCAATAAAAATCTGAACATCAGAACGGGAATCAATGTAACAGAAACGGCCCCGAAATTCTCCCTGTAGTATTTATAAATATCTTTATACATTTGAAACCTTACCGATGTATCAGCTTTTTTTGTTGAAAGGTTACCGTGATGGAATGTTTCGGAAGAATGAATAAATACAATTTTATATCCTTCCCCCTTTATTCTTTTGCACAAATCAACATCATTGTACAGAATTTTATAGCCTTCGTTGAAATAATTTATATTTTTAAGTATTTCAGTTCTTACCATAAGAAAAGTTGTTGCAATCTGGTCCACTTC
>Ga0194063_10003030_pt1 | contig 10159 bp, 6 predicted proteins | sample SepL3720m_MetaG_FD_155459 | JGI IMG/M metagenome (GOLD analysis project Ga0194063, IMG submission 155459) | Anoxic zone freshwater microbial communities from boreal shield lake in IISD Experimental Lakes Area, Ontario, Canada - Sep2016-L373-20m | ecosystem: Environmental > Aquatic > Freshwater >...
TGGCCCGGATTAAGATCAGCCGGGGCAAACTCGAGGAGGGGTTGCGCATCATCCGTCGCAGGCCGATTTCGCTCCGAAGCATTGGGGAACGTATTTTGGAGGCCCATACCTTGATGGAACTCAAGCGGATCAGCGAGGTGGCCGATGTGGTGGCCACCCTGCCCGCGGCATCCCGTGATTTGCCGGCCGTGGCCCTGGTGCTGGCTGAATTTAGCGCGGTGATGGACCGGCCCAATGACGTCGCCGTCTATGTTGTCAAGGCGGCGCGCGGTGTCGGTACGCAGGAGGGGATTCGCAAACTGTTCCCCTACATGGCCATGCGGGACTTATGGGAATCGATCCGGAAGTCTGATTCGATCCTGCCCTATGCCATTCCGTTGCATGGAGTGATTGCGGCGGAGTCTCACCTTCGTGTCAATGACATCGCCGGGGCGGCCAATGTGCTTCGCCGGGCGATGAAAGACCGCGAACTCAATACGTTATTTCTTAATCCCGTTGTCCGGGTTGCCCATGAGTGGCCGGATTCGGAGTGGGTGGGCACGTTTGAGGCGATTTTTACATCCAATTTGGGAAAGTTGAATCCCGGCGACCTGACGATGGCCATGGATGGCGCCTTCTCCGTCGGACGGCCGGATCTCGGGTGGCTTGCCTACCGGCGCCTGATGACGGTGGCGCCCGATGATCCGATGCTGATGATTGCCCCCGCCGAATATGGTCGAAAATGGTTCAGTTTCAGACATGAACTGATCGGGGTGGCGGCGCCGGGACAAGCGACGGTGGATATCAAGCCGTTCTATCAACTGGCCTCGAGACAGCCGCCCTGGAAGGAACTGTGGGAACGGATTCCGCTGGCTGACGAGTTGGGTGGGATCATTACGAGGGAGGGCTATCAGCGGCGCCTGAAACTGTGCCTTGGCGCGTTGGAGAAAATGGAGTCCCAGAAGAAACTCGATTTTCGACTTCAGTTATTATGGGGACGCGTATTGGGAGAATTGGGCAGGTGGGATGAGGCTCACGCAAAACTGGATCAATTCGAGGGAAAGAATCCGCGCCGACACCGTGATTTCCTGCTGGCTCATGCGGATTTGTATAAGGCGCGCTCGGATTGGGAATCGTGTTTTGAAAGTCTGGGCGAGTACGTCCGGCTGGATTCACACCCGCCCCTGACGGCCTGGATTGACCTGGCGAATGCGGCCATGTCGCTGGATCTCGGGGGGTATGCCATGGGATGCATGGAGGAGGCCCGGCGGGATTACCCGGAGTCGGAGGAGTGGGCGCTGGCCATGGCGGGCATGTGGAGTTTCTTCGGGTTCGGCGAAGAGGCCTTGTTCGTGGTGAATGGCATGAAGAATCAGCCTCATGCCTCGATCCGCGCCAAGTTGTTGATGGAGACAGGGCGCGTGATGGAGGGGCAGAAATTAGTCCTGGCGGAGGGTCTTGGGGAATTCAACATACCGAAACACCAGACTGAACTTTTGCCGCCTGCGGAATGGACGTTGGAGTGGCGTGGCGGTCGGATCGGGGATGCTGATTACGAGCGCGAGAAGAAGGCTGTCAAGGAGCAGAAGACGCCTTTCCTGCAGGCGCTTAATACGCTCAAGATCGCCTGGTATGAGCAGCATGGGCGGGGGGCGTCTTCGGATGTCGCGTCGTGGGATGCCATTGGTCGTGATGCGCGGGAAAAGGCTGTCGCCCTCAAGGATCTGGGGTTGCTTCTGATTCGGCAGGGCCGAACCAATGAGGCGGATGTGGCGATTTCAAAGGCGCTGGTTTATCAATCCGGATGGAGTCTGCTCTGGCGGTTGAAACTTATTTTATCCCATTCCCAACGTGGCACTCTGACATCCCCGCGTGATGGCACGGCAACCCTGGCGGAACGCGCGATAACCGCCTGTCCCTATGATAGTGAACTCTGGCTGGCAAACCTGGTGGCGCAGGTTCGCAACGGGACTGACGCGGAGTGGGCCCGGCAGCAGGTGTCGGGGGTGATTGACGGGCGGCGCGCTTCTCCCGGAACCCTGGTGCGGGCGGCGGATTTTCTGGTCCGGCGCGATTACACCAATGCGGCCTGTCTTGCGGCCCGGGCGGCCATCAAGGAGGGGCAGGGATTGCTACCCGCCTATGTGGCCGGGTTAACGTGCGCCGTCAAGATTAAGGATTATCCGTGGGCGCTCACCTGCGCAAGGGCGGGCGCTGAACAGGCTTTGGAACCCTGGCCTTTTTACAAGATCATCATCGGTTTGAAAAACCGTTCGGGGCAGGCGGATCCGGATGTGATCCGGGCCTTGGAGGGATTGGCCTCGCAGTATCCCGAGGAAAACGTTTGGGCGGAGCGTTTGGGCGAGGTGTATTTCCGCAAGGGACAGACGGATCGCGCCCTGGGTGTTCTGGAAGATGCCCTGGCGCGCGAGGAGGGGAAGAAGCAGGCGCTACCCCGAACCTACCTGATGGCGGCTGAGGCCGCCCGGCGCGAGGGTAAAGTGGAACGGGCCATTGCCATCCTGAAATCCTGCCGGATCAAGTTCCCGGATGATCTCAATGTGTTGAATAACCTGATTTTTACCCTGGCTCAGGATCCTCGAAGAGTCGGGGAAGCGGCGACTTTGCTTCCCGAGATGTTGAAGTCAAAACGGGAGGATTTCGCCCTCTACGATACAGCGGCATTGGTTTATATGAAGTCTGGGAATTTGATCCAGGCGGAAGACTATATGAACAAGGCCCTGCTCATGGTCAAGAAAGGCGATTATGCCTGGCTGGAGGTCTATTTAAACGCTGCGGAGACCCAGTTCCGGCTCGGGAAGTACAAGGAAGCCCGCGAAAGTCTGGCCCTTATCATGAAGAGCCCGGAACGGTCTTCCGCCATGGATTCGAGGGCGCGTGAACTGCTGAATGAGTTGTCCAAAAAGGAACGTGACCAGAGTGGCTGGTTCTAGTCTTTGGTCCACGCTTCAGACTGGTCATGCACCAGGGTATCGTGTAAGGTCTGGCGAAAGTTGTTACATTAAGTTTTTGATAATCAGGGAGACTATCGGTGGTAAAATTTCTACGTGGTGCGGCCTTGGCGATGATTATGGCGGTCTCCGCCGGCGCCGCAACCAATCCTTTCGGGATGATGAATAGTTTTTCGGCCACGTCGGCCGTTCCTGTGGACGTCAAGGCGCCCAACATGGACTTTGAGCAGGGCGGCAAGAAAATGATCGCCTCAGGCGGGGTGGAGGTGACCCGCGGAAACGAGAAGCTGACCGCCGACACGATTACCTTTGACAAGGTGACGGATACCGCGCTGGCAAGCGGGAACGTGGTCTTCACCAAATCCAACATGGTCTGGCGAGGCGACACCTTTTCCTACAATCTCCGAGACGGAACCTGGGAAACGGGTGTTTTCCATGCCAAGTTTGACCCGTTCCAGGTGACCGCACGGGAGGCGTCCAAGACCAATGATTGTATGATTCTCCAACACGCGGTCTTAACCACCTGCACCAACACATCGGATCACTATCACTATTCCATGACGTGCAAGAGGATGCGGGTCTATCCGAACGATCATCTCGTGGCCCGCCACATGGTGATTCGGTTTGGAGGGATCCCCATGTTCTACCTCCCTTACTGGTATTGCGCCCTGAATGACCGGACGGTTGGAACAACGGTGATGGCGGGATACCGGGGGCGCATGGGCGCGTTCCTGTTGACGTCCACCAAGTACTGGATGACGCCGACCCTGCGGGGGATCACCCATGTGGACTACCGCTCCGCGCGGGGTCCCGCTGTCGGGCAGGAGGTGGGTTGGATTTCAACAAACGGACTCTCAAAGGGCCGTGTTTACGGTTATGTCATGGATGATCAGGGAGTCCGGAAGGATTTCGAAAAGGGCGACCATGCCACCCTGGTCGATTCCCAACGATACCGCCTGAGTTTTGATCATCTTGAGTCGCTCAGTCCCCGCGATTATTTTCTCGCCGACGCCACCTACCTGAGCGATCCGTATGTGCTGTCCGATTTCTTTGAACGGGAGTATCGGAACAGTTTTCAACCCCAGAACTCCGCCACGCTGATGCATCGCGGCGACACGTATTCGCTGAGTCTGTCCGTTTATGGACGCCTGAATGATTTTTTTGAGTCCGTTGACCGCCTGCCGGAACTGGCATTTTCCGTTCCGCGTGTCGAAATCGGCGATTCTCCCTTTTATTATGAAGGCCAGAATTCCGCCTCCTATCTCCGGAAGTCGCATGTGGCCGGATCCGGCGAGGAGGACTACACGTCTGCCCGGTTTGACACCAGTCATGAGTTTTACTATCCAACCCGTCATTTCGGATTCCTGAACATCACTCCCCGCACCGGATTCCGGGAAACGTTTTATACCGATACGGTGCAGTACAGCACGGTGACCCAGATGGTTTCGGTCCTGACAAGCAACACGATGGGAGGTGTCTCTAATTGGGTTGTGACGTCGAGTTCCAAAACCAACATCTCCACCGTCGGGAAGGCCTCCGGAAGCGATGTGCGATCCCTTCTGAATATCGGCCTCGAAACCTCATTCCGGGCATTCAAGTTGTTGAGCGACGAGGAAAATATGTTCGGTACCGGTTGGCGTCATGTGGTTGAACCCTACACGGATTATACCTATGTCCCGGAGCCCAACATCCGCCCGGCTCAACTGTATCAGTTTGACGAAATTGACGCCCTGGATCGCCGGAATGATTTGAGGTTCGGTGTGCGCAACCGGTTCCAGACAAAGAGAAACAAGAGTGTCGCGGATGTCGTGTCCATGGATGTGTTTACCACCTACAGTTTCGAAGAGGCGAACAAGGACAAGCCTTTTTCGACAGTGGGGTGGGCCGGGGAGTTCCATCCCGCCGACCTGTGTCATATTTATGCCGATGGCGAATACGACACGTATGCCAGCCGGATCACCACGTTCAATACCCGCGCCGTGCTCAGGCAGGACTCCTGGCGGGCCGGCATGGAGCACCGGTACCGGGTGGATGAGAGCAGTCTGCTGATCTCCGACCTCGCCTATACCCCGAATAGACGCTGGGAATACGGCCTCTACGACCGGTTTGAATTCCAGACGTCGCGGCTGGAGGAACAGGGAGTGACGGTTGCCCGTTCGTTTGACTGTATGGTGGTCACACTCGGAGGAAGTGTTCTTCCCGGTTATACCCGTGACGATGGCAGCATTCGGAAAGACGAATACCGTTTCACCTTCCAACTCTTCTTCTCCGCATTCCCGAATGTCAGGTTGGGATCCGGACGGCGGGATTGACGGGATCATGAACGCTTCATTGCTCTTTTCCGATGCGCTTCTGGTGGGCGCTGACCCGTCGCCGGGTCTTGTGGCGGTCGAGCATGAGGAGCATGCCGGACAGGATCGCATGATCCTCTTCTGGCGCGACGGGGAGCGTCGCCGAATTACCTCGGAACCGTTCAGTCCGTTTATCTGGATTGCCCGGGAGGATCTGCTGGACGGGCCGGTCGGGGATTCGAAGATCGACACGCTCGACGGGGACGCGCCTTTCCGGTGGAGGGCAACCTTCCCGACCTGGAAGGCCTGCCAGAAGGCCAGGGCCTGGCTGGTCAAGACATCCGGGGTCACGGCGGGCAATCCCCAGGCCCCGTATTTTCTGCTCACCGATCCCGTTCAGCAGTATCTCCTTCAAAGCGGGCGCACGTTTTTCAAGGGAATGCTGTTCGGCGAGATGCGCCGGATGCAGGTGGATATTGAGTGCTTCACATCGGCGGGATTTGAGTTCTGTAATGCGGATCGGGAAGGGGATCGAATCATTGCCATTGCCCTGGGTGATTCGTCGGGCTGGCGCGAGGTGTTGTCGGGCGCGGAACTTGACGAAAAGAAGCTCCTGGAAAAGTTTGTGGCCAGGGTGAAGGAGCGGGATCCGGATGTCCTGGAAGGTCACAACATTTTCAATTTCGACCTGCCCTATCTTGCCGCCCGGGCCCGGCGGTGCGGGGTCAAACTGGCGCTGGGCCGGAACGGACAGGAACCCGAATCCCGGCCCAGCCGCTTCAACATGGGGGATCGCACGGTTTCCTATACCCGCTTTGAACTCTTCGGGCGGCAGATCATCGACACCTATTTTCTGGTTCAGGCCTACGATCTCACGCACCGATCCCTGGACAGTTACAGTCTCAAGAATGTGGCGCGCCATTTCGGGATTGCGCCTGCGGATCGCGTCACCATCGAGGGGAGCGCTATCTCGTCCGAATTTCTCAGGGATCCGGACAAGGTCATGCGCTATGCGCAGCACGATATCGAGGAGACCGAGGCGCTCAGCCGACTCCTGTCGCAGAGTATCTTCGTCCAGGCGCAATGGATACCCTTCTCCTATCAGAACATCAGTGTGAGAGGCAACGCCACCAAGATCGATGCCCTCATCTTGCGCGACTATGCGCGCCAGGGACGCGCCATACCCATGCCGGACAAGGGACGCCCCTTCGCCGGCGGATATACGGATCTCTTTGTTGAGGGGGTGGTTCGTAACGTCCATCATGGCGATGTCCGTTCGCTCTATCCCTCGCTCATGCTGACGCGCCGGATCGGTCCGCGGACGGACGCCCTCGGAGTGTTTCTGCGGCTTCTGGAACAGTTGCGCCGGTTCCGGCTGGAGGCCAAAGAACAGGAAAAGGCGGCGTCGTCGGATCACGAGAGGGCGCACTTCAATGCCCTGCAGACGACCTTCAAGATCCTGATCAATTCCTTCTACGGATATCTGGGGTTTGATCAGGCGCGTTTCAGCGATTTTGACGCCGCCGAAAAGGTCGCCGCCGGGGGACGTGACGTGCTCCGGACTATGGTGGACTGGCTGAGGGCACATGGCGCGACGCCTGTGGAGATCGACACGGACGGTATCTATTATGTCCCTCCGCCGGATACCCAGGAGGTGAAGCAGGCCGCCTTCAGGACGTCCTTCGCGGCCTCGTTACCTGCGGGAATTGATGTCGAATTCGACGGAGAGTATGCCGCGATGTTCAGTTATAAGATGAAAAACTATGCCCTCCTGACCGCACAGGGCGAGATCATCATCAAGGGCGCGGCGCTCAAATCGCGCGGACTGGAGCCGTTCCAAAGATCCTTTCTCAAGGACATGATCCGCCTCAAGTTGGAAGGACGCGACACGGAATTGCCGGATCTGAAAAACCGGTATGAGACCGGCATTCGGAACCGGGAGTGGCCCGTGTCCCGGCTGTCGAAGACGGAGACGCTTCAGGATGCCCCTTCCACCTATGTCGCCAAGATTGGCCTGAAGGGGCGCGGTCGGAACGCCGCCTATGAACTCGCGCTGAGGTCGGGACGCGACTATCGTGCCGGGGATCAGGTGTCGTACTATGTGATCGGCACGAAGAAGAGCGTGGCGGTGTTTTCGTCGGCGCGGTTGGTGTCGGAATGGAATCCCGTTGAGCGCGACGAGAATGTGCCGTACTATCTCGCGAAGTTGGATGCCCTTTATGAAAAATTCTGCGGCGGCAAACTCGGAGGCGACGGGGAGGACGGATGAACCATAAGAGTGGATTTACATTGATTGAGATTCTGATTGCCATGACGATCATCGGCATCCTGTCCGGCGTGGTCGGGCTGTCTGTGTCCGGGTATCTTCGCAAGGCGAAATTGGAGGCGGCGCGCACCCAGATCAAGACTTTTCAGACGGCCCTTCAGATGTACAAGGCCGCCCACGCCCAGTTCCCCTCCACGGCGCAGGGGTTGGAGGCGCTTTGTGTTGCCCCCGTGATTCCCCCGATTCCCAGGGACTATCCGCCGGAAGGTTATTTGGAAAGCCGGAAACTGCCGAATGATCCCTGGGGTAATCCCTATGTCTATCTGGTTCCCGGACGGAAGAACGAACCCTACGAAATCATCAGTTACGGGTCGGATGGCGAGGAAGGCGGTGTCGGTGAGGCGGCCGATATCAGCAGCGGACAATTTTGAGCAAGCCGCCCGGTCTGGGTTCACTCTGCTTGAGACCCTCGTCGCGCTCGCTATTCTCGGCGTGATGGTGGGCGTCCTGGTTCGGGTTCACCTGCAAACCCTCAGGGCGGATGATTTTTCCCGTTTGCGCGGGAAGGCAGTATTGGAAGCCGAAACGATCCTGACGGGTTCCCTTCTGGGTGGAGAGCCGCAATTCCTGATGGATGAAGCGCGGAAGCAGGGGTGGAAGGTGAGTGCGGCAGACGGTGCCGGGCCCGAAGCGCCGGGGTTCATGGAATGGCGGGTGTCCGATTCCAATCCCAGCGCGCCGGTCGTGGTGATGATGTTGCGGAAATCAGAGACGTCGGGCCAAACCAATAGTCATAAGAGGGATCAATGAAGGACAAACTGATTAAACTCCGGGAACGGCTTCGTGAGACAGGGGGTGTCGCGGTGGCCTTTTCCGGCGGCGTGGACAGCACATTCCTGGCCGCAGTGGCCGTGCAGGAACTGGGTGCCCGTGCCATTGCGGTGACGGCCCTGTCGCCAACCTATCCCGAATGGGAACAGAAAGAGGCCGCGGCCTTGGCGATCCGTCTGGGCATCCGGCATGTCCTGATTTCAACCCATGAACTGGATGATCCTTCTTTTGCGAAAAATCCGCCGGATCGGTGTTACTTCTGTAAAAAGGAACTCGTTCATTTCGTCCGCGGGGTGGCGGAGCGGGAAGGTCTCGCGTTCATTGCCGATGGCACCACGGTGGACGATCTGGGGGATCACCGGCCGGGTCGCCGGGCGGCCGCCGAGGGCGGCGTCATCAGCCCGTTGTTGGAGGCGGGACTGACCAAGGCCGAGGTGCGGGCGTTGTCGCGCGAAATGGGGTTGCCCACGGCGGATAAACCGTCCCTGGCCTGCCTGGCCTCGCGGATTCCCTATGGCACGGCCATTACGGCCGAAAAACTCAAGGCGATTGACCAGGTCGAGAATGTCCTGTGGAAACTCGGGTTCAAGCAGTTGAGGGTTCGGCATCATGGCGACATTGCCCGCATCGAGGTTGAACCTGCCGAGTTGCCGCGATTGTGTGATCCCGCCACTCGAGCCGCCGTGTTGAAGGCCGCCAAGGCCGCCGGCTTCCGGTACGTTGCCGCCGATTTGCAGGGTTACCGGACAGGGAGCATGAATGAAGCCCTTTCCGTGCCGGTTACCCCCGAAAACTCTTAACTGGTGTTGTATTTCGAGTTGTGATAAAACCCGCCGCTCATATCCGGATGGGAGACGGCCGCCAGACAAGGCAAGGTGTTGAGAGAACATGGAGATGAAACCCGAAAAAACGGCAGCAAACAATCCCTCGTTACCCCTCCTGGGGACGCTGATCGAGGCGCGCAACATCGAGCGCGTTTACGGGCTTGGTTCGTCCGCCGTTTATGCCCTTCGGGATGTCACGCTGGGTATCAACCGGGGCGAGTACATCTCGCTGATGGGGCCCTCCGGTTCAGGAAAGACGACGTTCTTTAACATCATTGGCGCGCTGGATTTTCCGACAGGCGGAACCATCACCCTCGGGGGGCACGACCTGCGCGGCCTGGTTCCGGCCCAACTGGCCTATCTGCGTTGCGTCAACGTCGGTTATATTTTCCAGAACTACAACCTGATCGAGGTCGTCAGCGCGTTGCGCAATGTCATGCTTCCGATGCGATTCCTCGGTCTCGGCGAAAAGGAGGCGGAAGCGAAGGCGGCGGCCCTTCTGGAGACTGTCGGGCTTGGGCAGCGGATGAATCATCTGCCCGGTGAACTGTCCGGCGGCCAACAGCAACGCGTGGCCATCGCCCGTTCCATGGCAAATGACCCGAGTCTGTTATTGGCCGACGAGCCGACCGGCAACCTGGATTCAAAGACCGGCATGCAGATTGTTGGACTGTTGAGCCGTCTCAGCAAGGAGCGCGGAGTGACCGTGGTGTCGGCGACACATGACCACCGGATGCTGGCGGTGTCCGACCGGGTGGTCTATCTGCGGGACGGCCGTGTGGAACGGATTGTGGAACGGAAGGATCTCCAGATTGATGTGGGATCGATACATTGACGCATGAGAACGTTTTGGACCATTCTTTTGGGGGTTGCGCTGATCGCGGTGATCGTGCCGATGGCCCAATTCATGACGATCTCGGTATCGCAGACCGACATGGAGACGGCCACGCCCGCAGGCTGGGTGTTCGGACTGGTATTCAGCCTGATCCTCGCGGT
>Ga0194063_10003031_pt1 | contig 10158 bp, 8 predicted proteins | sample SepL3720m_MetaG_FD_155459 | JGI IMG/M metagenome (GOLD analysis project Ga0194063, IMG submission 155459) | Anoxic zone freshwater microbial communities from boreal shield lake in IISD Experimental Lakes Area, Ontario, Canada - Sep2016-L373-20m | ecosystem: Environmental > Aquatic > Freshwater >...
CGATATGGTAACGTGATGGCCTCGCGCGGGTCGGTAATCCCTCTGTTCGTCCAGCAGATCCGAGCCGGCCTGCCACTGACAGTGACCGACCCGCATATGACCCGTTTCATGATGTCGTTGGATGATGCCGTGGATTTGGTGGTCTATGCCTTTCAGCATGCCAAACCCGGCGATCTCTTTGTCCAGAAAGCGCCGGCGGCCACCATCCAGACGGTTGCTGAGGCTGTCAAACGGGTGTTCAATGCCTCGAACCCCATCCAGGTGATTGGCACCCGGCATGGGGAAAAGGTCTATGAGACGCTCCTGACCCGCGAGGAAATGGCCCATTGTGAGGACCTTGGGAGTTATTTCAGGGTACCGGCCGACAACAGGGATCTGAATTACACCAAGTTCTTCTCGAAAGGCGAAGTGAAGGTTTCCTCATCCGAGGATTACCATTCGCACAATACCCGGAGACTGGATGTGGATGAAATGGTGGAAATCCTCTGCAAACTACCATGTATTCGCGAGGAACTGAACCGCTCGCACAATACTCAAGGGTAAATATGATGTCACGAACTGTTCTTGTAACTGGCGCCGATGGTTTCGTTGGCAGGAATCTGTGCGCAGTACTCTCCACTATGCGGGATCTGCAAATCCTGCGTTACGATCTTGGCAACCCACCGGACGAATTGCCCAGGTTTGCCGCCGAAGCGGATTTTGTTTTTCATCTTGCGGGTGTAAATCGTCCCCAGGATCCGGCAGAGTTCAAGACCGGGAATGCTGACCTTACAAGCCACCTGCTTGACCTACTTCGCGCGGTTGGACGCCGCCCTCCCGTTGTGCTGTCTTCATCCATCCAGGCAGCAATCGAAAACCCCTACGGAGTAAGCAAGCGGCAGGCTGAAGATGCTGTGAAATGTTACGGAGAGGAGACAGGTTCCCCCGTTTATGTGTTCCGCCTGCCCAATGTGTTCGGCAAGTGGTGCCGGCCCAACTACAACTCGGCTGTTGCGACATGGTGCCATAGCATCGCGCGAGATATTCCTATCCAGGTGCGTGATCGTGAGGCCCCACTAACCTTGGTGTATGTGGACGATGTTGTCCGTGCCTTTCTGGACGCACTAGATGACCAGGTGCAACGAAAGGATGGGTACTGCTTCGTTCCCACTTCCTATACGGTAGCACTTGGGCAGGTGGTTGACCTGATCGCCAGCTTCAAACGCAGTCGGCAGGATTTCCTGATCCCTGACCAAGGCGATGCGTTTGCCAGGAAACTCTATGCAACCTATCTTGCCGCCCTGCCTGAGCAAGAGTTCTCCTATCCGTTGAAGATGAATGTTGATGACCGCGGCAGCTTCACAGAGATCCTGAAGACACCCGACAGGGGGCAAGTATCGGTCAACATCTCCAAACCCTACATCACCAAGGGCGACCACTGGCATCACAGCAAGAACGAGAAGTTTCTGGTGGTCAGCGGTCGCGGGGTCATCCGCTTCCGCAGGATCGGCGACACGGCTGTCCATGAGTACTTCGTTAGCGGCGACAAATTGGAAGTCGTGGATATTCCTCCTGGCTACACGCACAACATCGAGAACCTCGCCGACACGGATATGGTCACGGTCATGTGGTGCAACGAGATGTACGATCCTTTGAATCCGGATACCTTTATTGAGAAGGTGTGATAGTATATGCAACGTTTCATGTGGCTCGTCAATACGGGCTACGGAAGCATGCATGCGTAGGCAAGCGCTGCTTTTGAGAGGAGAATAGTCATGAAAGTCGTCAGCATAGTAGGCACCCGGCCTGAAATCATCAGGTTGTCGCGCGTAATGGCCGCGCTCGACCGCCATATGGAGCACATCATCGTTCATACAGGCCAGAACTATGATTATGAACTGAATCAGATTTTCTTTGATGACCTCGAGATTCGAAAGCCTGATTTTTTCCTTGGGGCCGCCAGCGGTTCATCCTCGGCAGCCGAGACTGTCGGCCTGATTATCACGAAGGTTGATCAGGTTTTGGCGGAAACAAAGCCCGATGCACTCTTAGTGCTCGGCGATACCAACAGTTGCTTGGCGGCTTACCCGGCCAAGCGACGCAAGATCCCGGTATTCCACATGGAGTCCGGCAACCGCTGCTTCGATCAACGCGTCCCCGAGGAGATCAACCGCAAGATTGTCGACCACATCAGCGACATCAACATGCCCTACAGCGACATCTCCCGCGAATACCTACTCCGCGAAGGCCTTCCCCCCGATCGCATCATCAAGACCGGCAGCCCCATGTTCGAGGTGCTTCACCATTATCTGCCGAAGATAGAGTGTTCCGATGTCTTGACCCGGTTGAGCTTGGCGAAACAGGAATACTTTGTTGTCAGCGCACACCGGGAAGAAAACATTGATGATCCCATCCAGTTCGAGAAACTGATTGGCGTCCTCAATCGCCTGTCGATGGAATACGGGAAGCGCGTGATTGTCTCCACCCATCCCCGCACCCGGAAGCGGATCGATGCGGAAGAAGCCAAGACAGATGGGCTGGTGGAGCTGATGAAGCCGCTGGGATTCTGTGACTATATCCAGTTGCAGATGAACGCCAAGGCGGGGCTTTCCGATAGCGGCACGATCAGCGAGGAATCCTCGATCCTCAACTTCCCGGCGCTCAACATCCGCAACGCCCACGAGCGTCCGGAGGCAATGGAAGAGGCATCGGTGATGATGACAGGGCTGGAGTGGCCGACGATCCAAACGGCCCTGCGCATGCTGGAGACCCAGACCCGCGGTACCGAACGCCTCTTGCGCGCGATCAGCGACTACGCCATGCCCAACGTCAGCGAGAAGGTGGTCCGCATCATCCTGAGCTATACCGACTACGTCAACCGGGTTGTCTGGCATGAATAGTTTCTGCGCTGTCCGTGAATCAAACAGGCTGTCCACATGCTCGGCCTGCTGGGCTTTCCCTTGAGAGTCGGCGCGTCAAGCCGGGCCGGAGAAAAACGCAGAGAACTCGCCGTAATTCATATTAGACCGTGTTAATTACCTCCTCGGAAACCGAGTTCATCGCGATCTTCGCACTGCTGTGCCTGCCGCTCAGCATCGCCGCTTTTCATGTCATTGGTCTTGCCTGAAAATCAACACAGAACATTTTCCGCGCCGAGGGGTCCACGACTGAATAGGCGAATTTATCGACAAACACAAGGCAGTGACCCGCTGTAAATGAAACACACGCTAACGCAGGAGATACTGTGAAGACACTGGTAACTGGCGGAGCCGGGTTCATCGGCTCCAATCTGGTCAGGCAATTATTGACTCACGGGCATGAGGTTGTTGTTCTGGACAATTTCCTTTCCGGGCATCGTTCGAATTTGGTTCCTTTTCCAGAGGCACGTGTGATCGAAGGTGATACCCGCGACGGTGCCGCTGTCGGCAGGGCAATGGAGGGCGTTGAGGTGGTTTTTCACCTGGCGGCTTCGGTCGGAAACAAGCGATCAATTGAGCATCCGGTTCAAGATGCTGAGATCAATGTGATCGGCACGTTGCAAGTTCTTGAGGCCGCACGCAGATCAGGCGTCAGGAAGATTGTCGCGTCCTCGTCGGCAGGGATCTTTGGCGAGCTAAAGACTCTCCCTATCGAGGAGAACCATCCTGTTGAGCCCGACTCCCCCTATGGATGCAGCAAACTCTGCATGGAAAAGGAGTGCCTGGCGTATTCAAAGCTCTACCCTCTGGAAGTGGTCTGCCTGCGCTACTTTAATGTCTACGGGGTCAACCAACGTTTTGATGCCTATGGCAATGTGATCCCCATTTTTGTTTTCAAGATGTTGCGCGGCGAGGGTCTAACCATTTTTGGGGATGGCGAGCAGACCCGCGACTTCTTGAATGTTCGTGACGTGGTTCAAGCCAACATCAGAGCCGCTCAAACGGTGAGTGTTTCGGGTGCCTTCAATATTGCCAGCGGCAGTCGTGTCACGATTAATTGCCTGGCAGACTTACTGCGAAAGATTACGGGTGTGGATGCCCTCATCACTTATGGGCCTCCACGTCCGGGCGATGTGCTGCATAGCCTCGCAAACATTGATGCAGCGCGCACCGCGCTTGGTTATCAGCCGCAAGTAGCTCTTGAGGATGGACTTGTTGAGTACATCGCTTGGGCTAAATGCGAGTTTCGCAGAACGACACGCTAACAGCCCTAGGATGAATGAACTTAAGCTGCATATGTGGTTTAAGGCGAATGGAAGAAGGCTGCTACATGTTTCGGCGTTTGTTTCATCCATCCGAGCCGCGCAACGACGAACCTACGCATGTGATCCGCGCCTCAGGATGGTATTATTGAAGTCACTCCAGACCAGTTCGTCCGCGTGAAATAACGAAGTGAAATGAGGCTTAGCCTGTCCGTTACAAGGCCAATAGCTACTCGTTGCGAAGCGCTTCACTCTAAGCAGACCCATATGGAATCCTCAGAATCGTACGCAGCACCGGCCCTGGAGCACATTGGCCATATGGCCCGTGCTGGTGCGGGCTGGGCGGTCTGCTTGCTCGTTGCCAGGCAAGTCATCGGCATTGTAACAACCGCGGTTACAGCGCGCCTTGTGGTCCCTGCGGACTTCGGGTTGATTGCAATGGCCGCCGCCTTCATCCAGTTCCTGACCTTGTTTGACACGGGCCTCAAATGGTCGACTGTTCAGGCCAAAACCCTGAATGCCGATCACGTCACCGCTCTTTTCTGGTGGGGAGTGGCAATGGGTGCCGGAATGTGGGGCATTTCGGTTCTCGGCGGACCGGTGCTTGCGTGGTTTTTCAATGATAAAAAGCTGGCACTGATTTGCACAATCATGGGGTCAGGGTTGCTCCTCAGCAGTGTGGCGAGCCAGCCACTGGCCCTGATGAAGCGTCAACTCCGTGTTCGCACGGTCGCCTCGATCGAGACTTTCGCCGTACTTCTGTCTGGAGGGGTTGCCATAGTATCCGCGCTTGCCGGCTGGGGATACTGGGCGCTCGTCGCGCAAAGCATGACGGTATTGCTGGCCCGACTTGTTGCGGCCTGGTCAATCACTGGATTTCGACCAGGGTGGCCGACGATCAACGGGCTAGTACGGACGCAGGAATTGCTTCGTTTCGGCAGTCTTCTCGGGGCATCAAACTTGGTCAGCTACTTTCAGCTGTATCTGGACAGCATTCTCGTCGGCCGGTTTCAAGGCTCTACAGAACTAGGTTTCTATAGCCGCGTGATTTACCTCAAGACACTACCGTCAATGTATGCCGTCTCCGCATTGAATGATGTGATGATTCCCGCCCTCTCAGGGCTCCGCGGGAATATCTCGCGTTTCGCGGAGGCGTATCGCCAGACACTCAAGATGGTATGCCTGGTCGTCTTCCCTGCGGGCGCATGCCTGGGCATTATGGGGAATGAAGTCGTCGCGATTCTGTACGGCCCCCAATGGTCGGCTGCTGTTCCCATGTTACGGTGGCAGGCGAGTGCGGCCATGATGCTGCCAGTCTTCCACACCGGCGCCTGGCTGTTGATTGCCGGGGGACACGGGCGGGCACAGTTCAGGCTGAACGTATGGTTAACGTGCATAGCCGTTGCAGCCTATGCAATCGCCGTGCCTTATGGAGCAATCGGAATGAGCGCTGCAAACGGTCTGCTCTTTACCGCAGTGCTCGCTCCAGCCTTCCTGTGGTTTGCTCACCGGGCAGTCGGAATCTCATTCTGGGTTACTGTAAAGGACGTCTGGCCGATTTTGCTGGCCACATTGCTGGCCACGCTAGCCGCGGCAGGAACAGGAACCGTTGCCCGTTGCGCAGGTCTCGGGCCGTTCTGGGAGTCTACTGCGAAGCTGCTTGTGGGCGGAGGCTTCTATACCTTGCTTGTCTGGAAGACGCGTTGTCTCCCGAAAAGCATTCTTATCCGAATCGACGGACTGAAGAAGTCGCTTGGTTTGGGGACTTGATGCCCTGCCGTAATCGCTTGGTTTGGGCATTCAGGCGTGTTGCATCGCCAGTCACACGGAGTCATGCAGAATAGTCGTACACCACTGTTTCGTAACACAGCCAGTCGCCCGAGTGTCGCTCGTTGGTTCTGGTGGCCATTGCGCGTGTTCGTGATTTATATATCAGGGACATTGCTCCTTCATCTGTTCGGTCCTGTCGTCTATCCAGACGATGCGAATACGCTTGACACGGTTTGCTTCATCATTGCTGCAATGGCTTTCTTTGCGATGGGCTATTCGGGAGGCAGATCGGTTCCCGCCCCATCCTCTCCTTCTCGCGCACTGTTAGGCTTCATGCAGATAATGTTCAGGGTTGGAGTAATCGCAGCATGCGTTCTCGGGGGGCTTATTCTCGTGGAAGGCATTCGAAATGGAGTCAGTCTCGAAAGCATCATAAATCCCGGAACTCGGTACCGCGAAACCATGACTGCGGCGCGTGAGTATGTTGACGGATCGACTTCCATGCTTGGGCAATTGTTAGTTCTTTTGGCTCCATTATCATGGCTGGCAATACCCATCGGTCTGGTCCGCATTCGGTCCCTGTCGAGAACGATGCAGATAGTCGTACTCACAGGTTTCTGCCTGCCCATGCTGAGTACGCTGTTAGCCCTTGGCACCTTCAAGCGCACTGGAGACGCGACGGTTCTGGTAGCCAGTACGGTCGCCCTCATGGCTTGTCGCCGGGAACTCCGCATGAAGACTCTCAAGTGGGGCATGGCCGTCGGTGCTGTTGCATTCTTGAGCTTCTTTGGGTTTCATCAGTATTCTCGATTGGAGGCATATGATGCGACAGGCATCGAGACCTTGGGGCAGATGCAGCTTGACCGAGATAGCTTCGTTTTCAAGGTGCTGGGACAAGACGCTGGGACAGGTGCAGCGCTCGCGCTTAGCTACATGAGCCAAGGTTACTATCCTCTAGGGCTCTGTTTGCAACTGCCATTCGAATGGACCCGCGGACTGGGTCACTCCTTCGCGGCCATGGGCTACGCGGGGCAGTATCTGGGAGCGACTGATGTGATCTTCGACACCTATCCCCTGCGGCTCGAAGCCCTCTCTGGGCACTCCGGTCTCCAGGTATGGCACACCATCTTTCCGTGGCTGGCTTCTGACCTTACCTTCCCCGGATCTCTTCTCTTCATGGGCCTGTTGGGCTGGTTCTACGCACGCGTATGGATGGAGGCTACGCTTTACCTCAACCCAGTCTCTATAGCCGTCTTTAGTTACTTGAATATCATGCTGCTCTTTGTCCCGTGCAACAACCAACTTTTTCAGCAGCGTGAGTCCGCCATTGCCATGTATGGCATTCTCCTGCTCTGGGTGTGTTGCCACAAGGCCTTGAATAACCCATTTGCTATTGACTTCATCACGAACGCCAGCTATGCAAGGCGTTTGAAGCAGAACCGTCCAACAGGGTAACCCCTTTGTCCTTGACGAGATCCATGCGCTCGCCGCACAAGCGTAGGCCCCCGTCGTCCAAGGAACGTTTGCCGATTCCAAAGAGCTTCATATGAGTAAGCAAGTCACAATAGAAGAAAATCCGTTGCCTCGCGTCTTGGTCATATCTCCGGCTCTCTCTTTCACTGGGAATAATGGGTGCATCTACGGCCCGCTGTTTCAGGGATGGCCTCATGATCGGATCGCACAGATTCACACCGACGCACAGGAACCGAGCCCAGAGCTATGTACCCGTTCGTGGCGGTTGTCGCTTGATGATGTGCCGCTCGATGCGCGATTCAGGCCATTGCTGACTCGATTGTTTCATTCGGGCAAGTCAGGATGCACAGCAGGTCAAGGTGTCGTTGTCGGCGGTCTAGAGCACCTTTCTTTCCAGGCTCGCGCAGTCACCAAAGCTCACTTGCTTATCCGGGCATGGATGGACCTTGTGCCGTTCAGACTGTCCCGTGATTTCTGGGAATGGGTTCATGATTTTCGCCCCGAGGTCATCTTCAGTTCCACAGGCAGCATCCGCATGATCAGGCTCACAAGTAGCCTGGCCCGGAGACGCTGTCTGCCGATTATCGCCGATTTCCGTGATGATTATCCAAACGCCTTGTACCGCGAATCCCTTCTGGCTGCCTTTCCCCGGCGTGTGTTGATGGGACAGCTTGCCCGCATGATGGCATTATCTCCGATCATTACTGCCGGTAGCGAACCCTTGGGCAAGCTCTACAGCAAGCGATACGGCATACCTTCATCAACCTTTATTCCGCCAGTACAGCACTCCGAGATCCACGCCGGGCAAGCACCAGCGCCCGTCAGCCACAGTGAAGGAATAAAATTTGTTTACGTTGGAGGGCTGCACCTGAACCGCTGGCAGCAGTTGATCGAGATTGGAACGATTCTTGCCAAAGTCCAGACGCAATCGAAAGCCGAACTCGTCATCTATGCCCCGGAGAGCCATCTTCGGCAACATCAGGCGGCGCTTCTGGCGCAACCATGCATTCGCGTCGCCGGGGCTCTTAAGCAGGACGCCGTGTTCCCGATTTTGCGCCAGGCGGATGTGCTCGTGCATGTGGAATCCTTTGACCCGCAGATTCAACGATATACATGGATGTCGGTCTCGACCAAGATTCCCCAGTACATGGCTGCTGGAAGGCCAATTCTGGCCTATGGCCCAGCCGCGTTGGCTTCGCTGCAACACATTGAAGAGACCTCGTGCGGCATCGTGGTAGGCCACCGGGATTCCGCCGAACTACTGGCCGCCGTGCGTCGTCTACAGGACGAACCAGGTTTGCGAGGATGTTTGGGAAAGAAAGGCTGGCAAGCCGCCCAAGACAAGCATGATGCCGATAGAGAACGAGAGCGATTCCGCCAACTGGCACGCGCGATTGCCGTTTCTGGGCGCGCTCCAAAACCTCGTAAGTAGTGACAAGTCCCGGAAGGACTGATGCGTGACGAATGCCTTTCATTTGTTTGAAATACGTCGAGGATCCGGGAAACTCCTGTTTTGGAAAGAAGGACCAATGAAAGATGATTTGATGTTGTTCCCCGGTGCTTGTTGGCCCCCGCATCGCGACTTAGTCGTTGCAATTGCCAGGGAGGCTGAACGCCTGCGCCAAGCTTGAACGGCTGGATGTCGACACACCTGCCCTCGATGACGAGTACCGGTCGCAGGATCTGGGCTTGATGTAGGCGCATCTGGAAAGCAGTCTCGGGATTGCCGTGTATCATGTCGTTTGGGCGCTGTCAAACGTACCGCGACCTTTGCCTGCGATTCAGACACTGGGGAGGGGCCGACTGGGTTCTGTCCCCTCGGACCGGTGATTCGAGTCGCCGAAGCCACCATGACGATTGGGTATGTGGCGATTGCGGTCTGTTAACACATGTGTTGGGGGTCGCGGGGCACAAGGGATCCAGACGGAAGGATCCGGAGTCGTGACCGTGAGCCGCAGACGACAGGCTTTTATGGGGAGCTATCCGCCACGACGGTCAGTCGCATTTGGGACTGTTTACGCTTAATCAGGTCGCGCAGTTTCTGACGGGCCTCTTCCGGAACGTCCAGGACCATGCTGGTATAGTCCAGGCTGTGAAAGGCGGCATAGTAGTGGTTGGTATAGACGATCACGTGGTCGGAGACGGGAACCAGTTCTTCGAGCATTCGGCTTTTGGTCGCCTTGTTCAACGCCTTGCGAGCCTGCTTGAGGATTTGCTGTTGGAGCAACGAGTAGGTTAACGCCGTAAAGACGACCTGATTGACCACCAGCGCGAAACACGGCGAGGTGAACTTGGCCAGATCCCAGAAACACTTCAAGTGACGGTGTCGTTCTTCAATGAGGACGCGCAGATGGTAACGTTTGACGGCGGAGGCTGGTTGCTGTTCGTGGCGAGCGGTCGTCAAAATGCCCCATACCGTGTCGAGGGTTTCATCTTGCTGATCCCGGCACAGAACCAAGTCCAATGGGATCGGGCAACTGGCCCAACTCGTCAGGTCTTTAAAACGGGCGATCATAAGCTGTTCAGGCTCCTTGATCGGCGGCAGTTCACCCCTATCTCGTTTAGCGGCCAGCGTCCGTTGCCGGGCAGCTTCGCTGCGCTCAATGTGTTCGGGCCTGGGCGCATCGGTGTAGTGTCGTTTGAAGGGAACCGGCGGCTCGCTCTGTTCACGCGTATAACTCTGCCACTGGACTTCCTGCAGTTTGACCAGCCCCAGAGCGTCTTCCAGCACGTTCATATTGCGCCTGACCCCGATG
>Ga0194063_10003034_pt1 | contig 10150 bp, 7 predicted proteins | sample SepL3720m_MetaG_FD_155459 | JGI IMG/M metagenome (GOLD analysis project Ga0194063, IMG submission 155459) | Anoxic zone freshwater microbial communities from boreal shield lake in IISD Experimental Lakes Area, Ontario, Canada - Sep2016-L373-20m | ecosystem: Environmental > Aquatic > Freshwater >...
GCTGTTGTGACCATGAAGCTCAGTCATCCCATAAAACGCAGACGACCACCCACAGCAGCTATAGCTAGTCAGTCAAGTCATCACTGCGAAGACTCAGCACACCGAGCAAACAGGCATTAATCGCGTCAGATGCAGCGGGGCTTTTCCTCAAATCTCTGACAATGTGACTTTCAAGCTCACAAGGGAAGTCTATTTTGTAATGAAGCGTGTAATCTACATCCATATTCGATCCCAGGAATTCGATTTCTTCATCAATTTCAGCCCGCCTCCAACAAATCTCGGCATCACCAACGTGGCCCACTGGAACAAAACAATCGCACACCCACTTCACCGTGACGAGACCTTCCCACGAAGAGTCATCGTCGGCAACTGGTGAGGAACCGAACAAAGGGCGCCTTTGACCCACCTCATTCAGCGAGACACCATGATAAAGACCATCTCCCGAGTCGATCAGCTTCGCGATCAGGCTACTATCGTCTGGGAACGAATCACATTCATATTCAAGAAAGTCTTCCGTGCTTTCAATGTTGACCCCGCCAAAACGGAGCGGATAGCCATCGCGGGGGCTCATGCTCGGCTCATATTCGATCCTACACTGTTCCGCAATCTCCCTGAGATCATCGAATGGGGTCAGAAGATATGCTTTGATGCAGTCGCCAATTGAAAGTCGTTCATCGCACTGCTCAACATCCTCCATCTCGGCGTCACAGTTATGGCAATAGAGAGTCACTTCAAAATCATTCAGATTGATTGAGTGCGAGAGATCCATTTCATCTGACTCCTCAAATCGTCCACGATGAACCTCATGAACGTCGACACTGATCTCAGCATCCTGAGACGACTCAACAACAGCATCAAGCAGGTCAGGAGGTGCCATCAGTAAAATCCTTAGCTTTAATAATCCATCTTCCTTTGCCAGGAAGTTTGGATTTTCCAAATGCAACACCTGCCAGAGCGGATTGCGCACCACGGCTTCTGGCACAACCGCTGCGAGCTCGGTCAATCTCTTTTTTGATGTCGTCGGATCACAAGCCTCAGCCTGGGCCCGTTCAATCAGCTCAGCCGCTGGCAGACGATCAAGGAACTGCCGCTCAGTCAGAATGGCGGCATCCATTGACTTGGCCTTGACGATGTCAGCCCCACTGGGATCACAGGCGACAACAAGGACTGAGAATTTGCTATGTTCGGGGTAGACATACTTGTATCCGGACTGCGCCATAAGATCTGCAAGTTCTCTTCTTGATGCCACTACAAGCTTTCCTGTTACGGCCATTACCTCTTGGTTTGATAACAGTTTGATAGTTTTCATAATGTCCAGATAGAAGAAAAGATAAGATGCGATGCTAGACCTAATCGGTTAATGCAAGCACAAATCCGGCAGACTTGTCACTTCAGAAGCAGAATGACAGGTAACAAGATCCTGAAGTGGGATTGCGAATGGCAAAAGAGTAATTCAACCAAACGGCTCGAAAATCTATGACTTCGTGCCTACCACTTCTTAGACGAGGCGAGCTAGGAGGACTGAATCACGAAGAGTCTTCCAAGAGTAGTGTGGTGACAAACTAGCAGTTTCGTAGCGTGACTATATCTAATTCTGCATTTGATGGAGTTTCATAATATATGGGACAAAAACGACGAGTTCGTCCGGCAACGAGTTGGCGCCCCTCTGAATTGGAATCTCCATGAGTGGAGGGGTCATGGGATCGAAAATCAATTCGTCTCCCTTCGCGTCAGCCTGATCATCATCATATTCAGAATATCCGGGCTCCCAATCTGTGCCGCAACCAAAAGCCAACAAAGCGCTTGTCGACTCTTCAACAGCCAGGCTGCCTTGCGAATAGCTTGACTGGAGGTGATCAGGGCTAATCCATGTAGCCTCCATATCTTCCTTGCTAACTTTTTTCGACACCCACTCGGGATAGTCACTGTTGACACCGATTGCCTCATCGCGCTTAGCCCAGATTCCCAGGCTCTTGGCGTCATGCTCATCTATATAGTGAAGCCAACACATCTGCCCTTCACTGTCAATTCGAGCACCAAGGCACCTTTGATCGTAGTGGTCTGACAGGCCTTCCCACCCGTCCTCGCAGCCCATATTGCTATACTCAGGCCCATCTATGTTTTTATCGTTTATGCCTACCAAGGCGTATGTCATGCTGCCCAGAAATTCCCCTTTATCTGTCGGATAGGCGCCGGGAGACGTTTCACTACATGACTCGTCTAGAATGAGAAATAGACTGGCAACAAAATCTTGCGGACTTGACAAGAGATCAAGGGGCCATTTGGTTGCCCAGGCACTTCGGAGATAGTCACTCCAAAATCCAGTACAATAAATCATGCCACCGGTCGATTTAAAGCGAAGCAATATTTCTTGATCGCCAAATGTTGTCTTTATAGTATGGCTCACTTCCTCCAAAATGTCCAGGGGATCTTCGGACCCAGGGAGGCCCGAGAAGGTATAGTCGACTATGGCGCAACTAAGAAGAGCTTCAGACGGATTGACTCGGTCCGGCCTGTTTGTTTCAAACAGGTAGATGGCCTTGGCTAATGGACACAAAAACTCTAGCCCAGGCTTCTCAAGTTCCAGCAGCGCCACCAGTTCATTGCTCCCAGCCGCCTTGGGATTGAGCAGGATCTCGCGGTTCAGGGCCAGCAGGTCAATGGAAGAATCCGCCATGGCGCATGTCTGTCTTTCTTCCCCCAAGACTAGATCAGATCAAGGCCGACAGCTACGCGCACCCCTACATCCGTGAACCCACTAACGCAACGAACGTTCGTCCTTCGCACAATCGAGTCCTATCTCCGATGCTGCCTGAGTCAAGATGAATCCCTACTAAACTCCACCCACAAAGCCTGTCACCCCTATGCCCTACGCCACTGCCCGATGGATTGATCAGAACAACCGCTCCCACACCTTGAGCGGCGAGGTCGCCTCACGGGATCGTGACCAGATCAAAACGCAGATCCGCTCGCAGACCGGCGCCAAGGAGGTGATCATCCAGAGCGTCAGAGGCTGATCGGCTGTCTGATCCGACGATCCAGCCTTGCCACCTCCAACGTCTTCCCCAGCAACACCACCACCAGTCACCGACATGTCCAGCACAGACCCAGCCCGCTCGGAGCTTCAGGAGGAAGCCCGATCCGTCGAAACCTCCGCGGACCGTCTTCGGGATCTGCTGCGTCAAGATTCATCTCTCGGGCCCATCATTGCCTCTAATTCATCGGCCTCTCCGGCCTTGCTGAATGAACTGGCGCTGAAATACCCTGCTGAGGTGCTCGCCAATCCCATGATTCCCCTGCGGGGTCGAGATTCAGGTGGCGTGTATGGAGTGTTTTCCCTTCCCGCCTTGGTGTCCCTCTGCTTGGTTTGCCGTCCGGACCAGCATGCAGACCTATTGGAGGAAACTCGCCAGCGTCTTTTGGTTGGCATGGCTGAGCTTCGGGATGAGGTTGAAGGTTCACTCAGCTTAGTGTGGCTTTATCAGCAGTCCTTTACGCTCTGTCCCGAGGATTGTGACAACCTGATTGATCAGCCTCTTGACTTCATGCTGGAGGTTCGTCACCAAATGTATGCCGATGGCCCCTTCCCTATCACTGGGATTCCTGAGTCTAGCGACGCTCATTCTCCTTCTCGCGCATCAGAGCGAACTCAGCTTGGCGATTTCTTAAACGCTGTCCGCGGCAACTCGCTCCTTCAATACATTGACTCCAGCGAAATCTCTCGTGAAGATGGTGGCTCGGAGGACGTCACAATAGAAGCTGAGTACCTGCCGGTAAATTTGAGGGTTGAAGGTAGTACCCTCTACAAGGACAACGATCTCTTGTTGCACTTTGTCCCTACGTACAACGGCGCCGTTTCTGCTATTGAGTTCGAGGATGGTAGTCTCACGGTCCCTGTAGAATTCATCGAAGAGCTTGATCTGCAGTACAAGATTGCCTTGAGTGAGCTTAGCAATATGGGGAAACTCAACAATCTGGTTGGTCTTGAACTCAAGCCCGATGGCCTCACTCCCTGCGATTGGCCAACCCGATTGGCTGCTCTACTAATCCCCTGACCAAACGCGCCGCCACCAACACGTGAATCGCCTGATGCCTCCCGAACTAGAGGCCGCCGAGCTCGACTCAAGTTTCCAGTAGCCCCCTGAGCTGAACTTCGTCCAGAACCTGGACCCCCAATTGCTCCGCCTTGGTGAGCTTGCTGCCAGCCTCGCTGCCAGCGACGACAAAGTCGGTTTTCTTGCTGACGGAACCACTGACACGGCCGCCTGCGGCCTCGATCAGGGCCTGGGCCTCGCTGCGACTCATGCTGGGCAATGTTCCCGTGAGAACAAAGGACTTGCCGCTGACGGCGGGGTTGAGCATTTTGGCTTGCTCCTGACTCTCGAGTTCCGCTGCCGCCAGCTCCAGCTGCAGGCCGGCACCCTTGAGCTCGGCCAGCAGCTCCTGGTTGGAGGGATTGACAAACCACTGCGCCAGGGACTGGACGATCTCCTTGCCGATTCCGAACACCTCCAGCACTTTCTCGGGTTCATCGATCGCGGCCTGGCCCAACAGGGCAGCCGAGGGGAAGGCCTTGGCCAAGGTCTTGGCATTGACCGGGCCGATGTGATGGATACCGAGAGCAAACAGCACCCGTGGCCAGGGGCGTGTGCGTGATGTCTGCAAAGCCTTCACCAACTTGGTGGCTGAGCGCTTGCCCATCCCTTCCAATGCTGCCAGTCCCTCTTCCTGCAGCTGATATAGATCCGGGAGGCGGCGCACCAGTTCCTGTTCGACCAACAGAGCGATCGTCTTGCTGCCAAGGCCATCGACATCCATGGCGGCGCGGCTGACCCATTGCAGGATCGCACCGCGCAACATCGCCGGACAGGAACTGTTGATGCAACGGGTAGCGGCTTCACCGTCTTCCCGAACCAATTCGGATCCGCAGGCGGGGCAGTGTTGCGGCAGCTGCACGGGCTTGGCTCCTTTGATTCGCAATTCGGGCAGCACGCGCACCACTTCGGGAATGATTTCACCCGCCTTGCGCACCACAATCGTGTCGCCTTCGCGCAGATCCAGTTCACTGATGCGAGCGGCATTGTGCAGCGTGGCTCGGCTTACGGTGGTGCCCGCCAATGGCACGGGTTCAAATTCCGCCACGGGTGTCACCACCCCCGTACGCCCCACCCCGGCGACGATTCGTAGAAGTCTGCTGGGTGCCTCCTCAGGGGCATATTTCAGTGCAATTGCCCAACGCGGAGCCTTGGCATTGAAACCGCCAATATCCTGTAAGGCGAAGGAATCCAGCTTGACGACCACTCCATCGGTGGCATAGTCCAGCTCATGCCGCTTCTGCTCCCAGTCGGCGAAGTACGTTTCGACTCCCGCCAGATCCGGACAGAGCTGGGCATTGGGATTGACCTTGAAGCCGGCCTGCTTGAGCCACTCCAGAGCCTGCCATTGCGTGGCCGGCAGTGCATCGGTTGAGTCGGGGAGATGCAAGGTGTAGGCAAAGAAATCCAGCTGGCGTGCTGCCACCACTCGGGAATCGAGTTGACGCAAGGTTCCGGCACAGGCATTACGGGGATTGGCAAACAGCGCTTCGCCCTGCCGTTCGCGTTCTTGATTGATGGCTGCGAAGGTTTGATTGGGGATCAGGCCTTCACCACGCACCTCCACCCATACCGGCGGCGATTCCAGTTGCAGGCGTAGCGGTACTGACTGAATCGTGCGCACATTCGGGGTGATCTCTTCGCCGCGGCTGCCATCGCCACGGGTTGCGGCGCGCACGAGCACTCCGTTCTCATAGGTCAAGGCCATCGCATTGCCATCGATCTTGAGCTCGCACACCATTGGCAAGGGCGTGTCGTCTTCGCGGTCGAGATGGCGTAGCAGGCGCGCATACCAGCGGCGCAGCTCTTCGGGGTTGAAGGCGTTGTCGAGACTCAGCAGGGGGATGCGATGTTCGACAGTCTCGAAGCCTTCACTGGGAGCGCCACCTACGCGCTGCGTCGGGCTATCTGGCGTGACCAATTCGGGATACTGCTCCTCCAGTTCCACCAGTTCTCTGTAGAGCCGGTCATAGACTGCATCCTCCATTGCGGGTGCATCGAGCACGTAGTAGGCATGGGCTGCTTGCTGGAGCAGCTGGCAGAGTTCGGTCAGGCGCGCTGTTGTCATGGTCGTTGATCGTTACCAGGATTCAGTCGGGATTTGCAGAGATGGTCAAGCCTTCATGCTGTGATTGACTGGTTGTCTTCTGTTAATCGCAAAACCCGGTTTCATTGAATACCCATGCATCGCTGTCGCAACCATTGACCATCCAGCTGCTGTAGCTGCCAGATAGGGCTCCGGGGGGCTGTCCAGCCATCCTGCCTGAGCTGCTGGAGGAGTTGCTCGGGAATGGTGGAAGGCATGTATAGCGTGGTGATCGTCACCAGACTACACTGTTCCTAGTCCCTTTCAGCAGCTATTAGCCTATCTCGTTACACCAACTGACCCAAGTCGCTCCAGTTGTCCGTTGTTCGCACAAAGACCGGAACAACAGCCAATCATCCACGAGACAATCATTCCTCGCTCCACCTCTCAGCCCGTCCTACCGCTCATTCATTACCCATGGCCAAAACCCTTGCTGAGCTCCTGGCTGAAGCTAGTGATCCCCAGACCCCAACGGCACGACTGAAAGCGATCAGCAACCGGAAGAGGGAAAGTGAGCGGACAGCCCTCCGGGAGGTTCTGGCCGCCAACCCGAATATCGCTGAGGACCTGCTTTGGGAATTGGCGATTGAGTTTCCCGCGGCGGTGGTGAGCAACCCATTACTGCAGCTCATCCAGCTACGCGAATCCGCCTGGTGGACTCAGTGCGGAACAGGTCCACTGCTCAGCATTCTTTCCGTCATGGGAGCGATTGCATCTGAGCAAGCCAGGAGCTTTCTGTTCAAAAGTATAACCGACTGCTTAATGCTTGAATCCCCGTTTTCGCTAACAGGTATATTCACAATGAGCTTCAGTGAGGAGATCTCTGTCGAATGGTCCCCTCAAGGTGAACATGGCGCCGACAGTGATTGCGAGGACGATTCATCTGAGTCCGAGGAGTTTATTCAGAACTTTACCCTAGACTTCAAATGCTCAGTCGAGTCCTACTCAAGACTTGAGGTCGAAAGCGAACCCGCTTATTCCAAGGAGCTCTACATGATTCTGGTGGCTCTACTGCCAGAAGGAGGCGGCTCCCCAGATCTGGATCTTCTTGCAGATTACGGATGGAGTGTTGACAGCGATTCGATGGACGACGGCTATTGGGAGCTTGACAGCCATGATCCAAGCCTTCCTGACTGGGATTTGAATTGTGAAATCATGGGAGATGGTAGCGGAACAGTCACCGTTACAGATCCGACCGGTTTGAGCCACGAGATCATGATTGGAGAATGTAACTACGATTCTGAAGATTCCACTCCTACGCTTGATATTGATCTTGTTGAGACGCTGATTTCCCGCTCCCTCGACGCAAAAACTTTTCTTTCCACGCTCAAAGCAGCTTTCCTTCTGGAGTGAACAGGATCGTTCTTGGTCGTTCCATCTACTCTTTCGTCGGCGAACTGGAGAGCTCACCTGGATTCTCTTGCCACCCAAGCTCTGCTGCTTCTGAGTTCCTTTCGTCTTTCGCGCTAGGGAGCTCCATGGCCATGTCTATCCCGTCCACACTTGTCTCAAGCCACAGACCGACCTAACAGCCCCCCCCCTCCCATGCTCCGCTTCCTCCACACCGCCGACTGGCAACTCGGCAAGCCCTATGCCCGTGTCAGTGATCCCGACAAGCGGGCGCTGCTGCGTCTGGAGCGGCTGGCCGCCATCGGCCGCATCGGATTGGTGGCCGGTCAGCAGGCTGCCGCCTTCATCTTGGTGGCTGGGGATCTGTTCGATTCGCACCAGCCCACCCGCGCCGATGTGTCGGCGGCCTGCAGTGTCATCGGATCCCTGGGCCTGCCCGTGCTGGTGATCCCCGGCAACCATGACCATGGCGGTGGCGGCAGTCTCTGGCAGGAGAGCTATTTCCTCGAGGAATGCCGTCAGCTGGCCCCCAACCTCACGGTTCTCCTGGAACGCACGCCGTTCGAGCTCAGCGGCCTCGGCCTGCCTGGTGGGGTGCTGCTGCCCTGCCCGTTGCTGCGCAAGGCCGAACCGGTAGACCCCACCGCCTGGCTGCGCCAGCTGGATTTCAGCCCCTGGGCCGATCAGCCGCGGATCGTGCTGGCCCACGGCTCGATCCAGGGCTTCGGCAGCGAGGACAGCGGCGACACCGATGACGAAAACCCGCCCGTACCCACCAACCGCATCGACCTGTCGGCCCTGCCGGCCGGCGAGATCGACTACATTGCCCTGGGTGATTGGCATGGCCTCAAGCAGGTGGGTGCCCGCGCTTGGTACAGCGGCTGCCATGAGATGGATCGCTTCCCGCGATCGGCTGATTACCGCTCCGGCCAGGTGCTGGTGGTGCAGGCCACGCGCGGTGCCATGCCCGAGGCGTTCCCTGTGGCCACCGGAGGAATCCAATGGCATCAGCTGCAGCACCGTTTCAACAGCGATGAGGATCTTGAGCGGCTTGAGCAGCTGCTGCGCGATCTGATCGGCCCGCGCAGCAACCAGGACCTGTTGCTGCTGGAGCTCGACGGCAGCCTCAGTCTCTCCGCCGCCGTGCGGCTGCAGGAACTGCTGCAACGCCTCGAGGCCCGGCTGCTGCGGCTCAAACGCCGGGATCGCACCAGCGTCGCCCCCGATGCCTCCGAACTGCGCCAGCTCACCGAACGGGCCGGTGATCCCCTCGTGGCCCGGGTGGCCCTGCGCCTGCAGGAGCTGGTGGCGCAGGGTGACGCGGAAAGCGATGGGGCGGCAGACGGGCAGAGCGAACTGGCCCGCATGGCCCTGCGCGAGCTGCACCGCGCCTGCGTCAGCCGCTGAGCCCAGCGCCAGTCACTCCACACCAGACAGTCCCCGCCAGACACTCCACGCCAGACCGTGGCCTCAGGTCAGCCGCTGCCTGCCGCAACCCAGCACTCAGAGCCCGTTTTCACTCCGATCCTTCGAACGTTCCATAACCATGCGCCTGCTCTCCGCCCGCCTCCGCCACTACCGCATCCACCGCGATCTGACGGTGGAGTTCGACCCGCGCTTCACCGTGATCGCCGGCGCCAACCAGAGCGGCAAGAGCACCCTGGCGGAAGCCCTGCACCGCGCCCTGTTCCTGCCCGCCAAGACCGGCGGTGAGCTGCAGAAGGGCATGCAAACGAGCCCCTTCCATAGCGATCCGGAGGTGGAGCTGAACTTCGAGGCGGGATCGCAGCATTGGACCCTGTGCAAGCGCTTCGCCAACACCCGCGGCAGCGTCTCGCTCACCGATGGCCGGGGCGCCAGCCTGCAGGGCGATGAGGCCGAAGAGCGTCTGGCCGAGCTGGTGGGCACCGCCGCCGTGGCCCGTACCCGTGGTGCGGCCGACCAGCTGCGCGAACGGTGGGGGCATCTGTGGGTGTGGCAAGGCTCCGCCAGCAGCAACCCACTCACATCCGGCCTGGCGTCCTACGACCACGACCGGCTGGTGGAGCGCCTGCAGGCCGGCGCCGATCTGGGCGTCACCTCGGCCCTGGACCTGGCGGTGCTGGAGGACATCCAGGGTCGCTGGAGCTCCGTGTACACCCAGGGCGGTGCCAACCGGGCGCCACAGGTGCGCAAGGGTTCGCCGCTACAGCTGGCCCGGGCCGCCACCGTGCAGGCCGAGGCTGAACTGCACAGCATCGAGGCGTCGATGGCCCAGCAGGCGCAGGACGCGCTGACCTACCAGCAGGCCCTCGACAGCCTCAGCCGGATCGGCGAACAGCTGCCGCAGCAACGCCTCCAGCACGAGGATCTGCTCAAACGCCTGGCTCGCAGCCGTGAACTGCAGGAGCAGATCAACAGCCAGCAGCCGTTGCTGGATGGGGCAGCCAAGGAGTTGACCAGCCTGGGACAGGACCGCAGCCAGCTCAGCCAGCAGCAACAGCGGATCCTGGAGCTCACAGCCGCCCAGGCGCCGGGGCAGGCTGCCCTGGAGGAGCTGAAACAGCAGCTGCCGGCCTTGGAGAGCGAGTTGCAGCAGGCGCAGCAGCAGCTGGACGCTGAGCAGGGGCGCAGTGAGCAG
>Ga0194063_10003035_pt1 | contig 10147 bp, 9 predicted proteins | sample SepL3720m_MetaG_FD_155459 | JGI IMG/M metagenome (GOLD analysis project Ga0194063, IMG submission 155459) | Anoxic zone freshwater microbial communities from boreal shield lake in IISD Experimental Lakes Area, Ontario, Canada - Sep2016-L373-20m | ecosystem: Environmental > Aquatic > Freshwater >...
CAATAAACATATTTATGACTTTCTAGATGCATCAAACATAGCAAATATAGTCATAATTAACATGCCAATAGTTAAGCAGTCTCTAATTGGTAGCTATAAAAAATCAATTTCAGTTGAGATCAGCAAAGACCAACTAAGCAGTGAGCTACTAGGCAAACTAGCTGACGATATAGCTAGATTCATAAACAAAGAAAAATCAAATACTACCGCAACTATATATCAGGTAGATGATTTCCTATACAAAAATGAAATATCAGAAATTGACGCTAAGGAATTAATAAACTTCAAACTATCAAAGTACGGCTACTACCCAATACTAATAGGCGAGAACTCATATAAGGCTCAAACAAATTATCTAGGTTTTAAATCAACACAAGTTAAGACATACTATAAAAAATAATAGTGCCAAGAAATGGAAAAGACCCCAACATCACTGTTAGGGTCTTGCCCGAATTTCAATCAAGGAGAACGACTGACCTTTTTATTAAGGTATGCAATTTTTTCAACTCAGTATGTATCATTAATAAGTACTCAGAATCGATAACACCATGTCTTGCCGTATCTCTACGATCAGATAAGCTCTTTATCTTTGTAGGCTTATTAATCATAATGTGAGTCTCCTCCCTGGAGAATTCATTAAAGGGCAATATCAATTGTCCCTCAATTGTTAAACCAAAGTATTTCCATGTTTCAGGGTCTTCATATGCCCATGAATCTTTAGGCCCATGATTCAGCGTCTGCATGACTTGAGTTTCAACTGATACATTACCATTTTTAGTTTCGTAGACAGCAATAATTTGAGCAATCTTAATGTTAATTTGCTCAGTGAGCGAATTATGCCACCTGAGTTCAATTAACTCCTGCCGTCTTATGAACTTTGCTCTTTTAGCTTTTTCTTCTGCCGTTATAGGCAATTTGTAAGCAACCAAATTAATCACATCCTTTTCTCATATTATATAAGATTGAAAACGAACCTCCCGAAAGGGAAGTTTACATCTTCAACCAATCAGAATATATATATTATAACATATTGTTACAGCTAACACCATACCTAGGTATTATTAATAATGAAAAAACCCAGGCAATACAGCCTGGGATATTCCAATCATCGTACAATTTCGGTAGCTTCATAGAGCCATTCGTCCATAGGAGTAAGCCCTAATTTTTCTACAGCCAATTTAACAATCTGCTTGCGAATGTCAGATGCCTTATCTTTTACACATATCTGATAAGTTTCAGCTTCAGGATCGACAAATCGCCAATACAGGCAATCATTAATCGATTCAGTGTTATTGTCTGCTCGAATAAATTCAATATAATAATTTCTAATATTAAAATACCTACATATTATTCTTCCATTAGATAACACAGCATAACCGTCAGATGTTCTAACAAAGTCCTTGTATACAGGCTTAAGATCGCTCTTGCTAAAAAATGACCAACAAATAAACTCATCAGTCTTACCGGAAGAAGTGACATCAACTAATTCGAACCCGCCTAAGGGGATATCTGCTTCAGCCGTAGTTAGAATTTTATCAATAACACTGTATATGATATCAATGTCATTGTTATGATCATTTATCTCTCGTTCTGATGGCTTATTCATTTCCTTATAAAGCTTTTTGTATCTTTCATCTAAAGTAGCCATATAATCACCTTCACTTTCAGACATAGATGATTGAAATGAACTTCCCGACTAGGAAGTTTACATCCCAATCAAGACAACGAATATTATAACATATAATATAAATTATAATAGGCTTATATAATGCTTATTCTTGCTAGATATACTCTTATATATTATCCTAACCTTAGTTTATTATTCTCCTGGAACAAGGATAGATATATAGACAAAAGTACCTTAACAATCAATAGATTATACTTCCAATCGAGTGAGCTAGCAGTGCATTACTTTAAATCAAAACAATTTGGTTTAGCGTAATGTACTGCACATAGATGCGGCATTAGAAGGGAAGTAGAAATATGAAATTTAAAATTATTACCATCAACAATCAAAACCAAGAAGAGAAAAATCAGTCGGCGATATTACCACAGAAAGTAGTAAATGATATCAATAGAACAGACTACGACAATATTGCTATCATTTCTTCTTGGGAAGGAGAGGCGATATATAATGCAAATTATATCGCCAGGGAGTTTAAAACTATCGTAAATAAGCACCCTGAGTTTTGTTTTAGTACAAACGGTCGTAAGCCATTAGATGATGATGCATTATTTAAAGACATTTATGTTGCATTCAACATATTAAGTCCCTATCTGGACGATGCTAACTTATTGGTTATTGCGATGGACAAATCCCAATCAAAAAAATTCCTTTACTATATAGGTGAGTATTTTTGTTTGCCAAGAGGGAACCTACATGTTTGTAATGAAGACGATGAAGCATTACAGCTAATCGTTGACGGCTACGAGGGCAGGATTGAAGTAATTAGATAAATATAAATCTATTGGTAAAAAACAAGTCATGAGCAACAGGAAACTGTTGCTCATTTAAATTTTGGTATATACTAACATCAGGCCCCGTGGTGGAGGCCTTTTGGGAGAGCCTGTGAGAGCGGGCTCTTTTGGATTGGGCTTTTTTAGTTATTTCAAGTTCTTAAGGAGATAATAATTATTGTCCATTATAAGATTCACTTTCAATTATTTGCTTAACTAAATATTTTTTTCAAAAAACCTTTTTTTTCAACAAATGCTAATTCAATTGGTGAACCTATCGGAAGAGTAACATATTTTTCAATATCAATTTCATTCCCAGTTACACTATCTGCAAAAAAAGGACGCCCCCATTTTACGAGAAATTGAACGTCTGTTCCAACCGGCATATTATATAGCGGAGAAACTATTTTCAATACTTTTTCTACAAGATCAACAAATGGAACAACCTCGAAATCATCAAGTTTTAAATTGCCCCTTTGCTTATCTTTCTGCGAAAAAAATATCCATCCAGTATCATTTTCGACATCAGTTTCCCTTCTTATACAATATTTTACCAATGCTTGTTTATTTATTATTGTTTTTGAGACTAATGCCACACCACTTACTGCAATTGTAAATTCCATAAAAATCTCCAAAAAAGTTGTTAATTAAATTATACCTAGCTTATATTGTGCTGTTGTTGCCCATTTTGAGGCTAGATTATTATCTATAGAATAATAATAACATAAGCTAAATTTTGGTATACGATATGTTTATAGTCTGTGGTAAAAGCCTTTTGAAACAGGCTGTTAAGAGTAGGCTCTTTTGGATTAGATGTGAAAAAAGCCCGAACCTTAGTGGTTGGGCTATCTTCGTTTTCAATTCTTAACTGTGATTATTCCAGTCATTCTCAAATTGTCCTAAAAAGGCTTTTGCACTTTTTACATGTGTTACTGCGTGAAATCGACTTCATAAAGCCATTCATCCTTTTTTTCAAGGCACAGCTCTTCAACTGCAAAATTAACAATTTCTCTACGAATATCCGATACCTTGTCTTTTATGGCAAACTCATACTTTTCAGCATCATCACCAATAAAATGCCAATATAGACAGTCCGATAGATTTTCGTTGCCTTCATTCATTCGCCTTAACTGAATATAACTATTATTATATCCAAAAACTCTGTAGACTAATCTACCACTAGACAATACCGCATAGGCGTAGTAGTTGTGATTTGTCTCACGAATGGCGGGAATTATTTCAATTTTTGGAAAAAATTCCCAAGACACAACCTCAACCAATTTATTAGAGTCCATGTCCAAAATTTCTATCATCTTATAACCGCTCATAGGGAAGTTAGTTTTAGCCGCCGACAGTATCTCTTTGATTACGTCTTCAATAATGAATATGTCATTATTGTGTTGGATAATGACTTTTTTTGTATTCTTTTTGCATTCATTATCATACTTTTTGTACATTTCATCTAATTCATTCATAATACCCACCCGAACCTTTCACAATTTTCCTGATTGAAAACGAACTTCCCGAAAGGGAAGTTTACATCCACAATCAAGATTTTGTATATCATAACATATTTAAAGACATTTTAAAAGACCGGATGCATTGCAAACCGGTCTTTTTTGATCATTTTTTAAGAATATATATTAGGCTATAATCGTCCCATCTGCTTTCGATATTTTGTATGTCTAACAGATTTGAACCCGTTCCAAATTCATCTGGGAGTTTTTTGTCTCCAGTGAGTTTGAAAATTCTTAAGTTATTGCCTAGTCCGTCTTCCTTTTGATAGTAAATACGATATCGGCTTAACTCTCCAGCGTTCAAAAACCTATGAGGGTCTTTAACTCTCCAAGTAATTATTTCTACTATATTTAGTATTCCATAATTAACTTCGTCGATTAACCTTTTTTCGAGCTCTTGACTCGATAGGCCGTCTGAACGACCTTTTTCGATAACTCCTAGTTTATTCTCTGGATTCGTAACTGCTGCTAACGATTCAGGTTGGAAACAGTAGGCTACCGTAGTATCTCCCTTATCGTCAAATTTCTTTGTGCTAAAATATGCCTGATCATTACAACCAGTCATAAATAGCAACAGAAAAACAAGCGACAGAGCGATAACAAGATTTGAGAATTTTAAAATTTTCAAATTTATCACATCCATTTCACAAATATTTTATTCTCACAAATTTTTAATATATAATACATTAACTTGAAATGATCAAAAAACAAGTTAATACCAATTATTGTAACATAAGCAGCATGCATTGTCAAGATGTAGCACGATTAACAATAGATGCTAATAATCTTCTAATCTACGTTCCTCTTTATCTATAAGATCATTAATATGCGAAGCTACAATCCCATGTAGTGCCGCCGCCTGATGTTCAGTATCGACATTATGCCCAGTATATTGGTTGTCTAGACCACTTCTATCTAAAAGATAGCAAGTGTCATCACCATCAATAGAAACATAAGATATATATCCTTTTTTGTCGAATTCAAGACTCCGTAAATTTTGACCGAATCTACCAGCTATATTATCTGCCTTTCGAAGAAAACTCTCTTGGTAATTTTCACCAGTTAAAATATTCTTATTATCAAATATATTTTTTGGAATCTTAAGATTTCTAGAGCCATAGCCTGAACCTCCCATGATGTATCCATAGTCAATATTATCGCCCCACGCATATGACAAATATTCAGAGATTATTTCAAGATGAACTATAGCCGATCCAATTTTATGCAATAAGTTATCGTAGCTATCATCTAACCGCCCAAATTCATAAACTCCTCTCTCGTTCATAGGAAATGTATTACTTAAAGCCATTTTAGATACTTCAGGTTCTTTGCCGCCACTATTTATTACTACCTCAGTTAAGATATTGTTATTATCAAAAGAAACTTCCTCTAATTTGTATCCCCAGTTACTACAAGCAAATAGCATTCTATTGACCATGCTATCAGTCTTAGTATCCCGCATTGCATCAATACAATCATCCCAGCGAGTAGGTAGATTAGCGCCTTTAATCCCAAACCCCTGGCCGCTACCGCGCCCAATAACTTCTATAACTCTCTGCTTATCCCCCCAAACTTTATCCGGATTTACTCGACCGTATTTATAAATTACAGGTGGCTTGTCTAATTCCATAGTTAATAAAAAGTATAGTCTCTCCTAGCTAAGACAACAATCATAACCAAGATAGCAGCAGTAACTCATATAATTACCCAAACATCAGATTGTAATAACCTTGGGTTATATCTATAATGGTTATGTAATAATACTTTAGGATGTTAAACAAATAATGGATAAATCAGACAACCCAGAAGATATTGCCGTAATTGAAACGACTGCTGAAGTTAGTCCTGAAATTATCCCCCAAGATACCACCGAAGAAGTTCCAGAATCTATAGATTTTTCTAAACTCAAAGAGCAGCAGTCCAAATCTGATGATTATATTGAAAGTGAAACTAGACTGATTAAAAATATTATCGATTCAATATCAAAAGATAAGAATCCTGAAAAACAAAATGAAACTGAATTAACTATAGATTCACCAGAAGAAATACTATCAAGCTATATTCCAAAACTCCTAGAAAAAGATCTTAGTACTGAGGACATTTCAACATTAATTACCAATTCTGGCGTCGACAGAACACAAATTATAGCGTGGCTAGATAAGTTTAGAAATTCATCAAATGATAATATCTCAGAAATTGACAAAATTAATCAAGATAAGGCAAAAGCCGAAAGACAGTTGCTCATAGAGAAAAGAAAGAATATATTTTCTAAGATATTTAGATCAGATGAGAGGAAGACTCTTTCTCAAGAAATAAAAAATCTCAATTCTTCAGGCCAAGATAAAAAATTAGAATTATCAGAAAAACAAAATAGGATAGATAAAGTGGAAGGGATGTTAGCCAACCTTGATACTCTGAGACTAGAACTTGTCACAGAGTCAATCAATAAGCTACTTAGTACTGTCTCTGAATCATGCCTAGGTCTTAAAGAGGAAATACTGTCGCCTGAGAATATAAGAAGCCTTAATGAGGAATTAATAAAAAAAGTTGTTACCCCAGAATTAGATAAACTAATCTCAAATGGCAACATAAAAGAAGAAGGCACCATAGGCTACACCGAGGCTTTGCTAGATTATCTCGGTGACTTGAATGCTAGTTATTCAATCGAAGGCGAATCAGACGAAGATAGAAAAGCCAGAAATAGTCGTAGCTCTAAAGTCCATAGTTACAATGCCACTATTACTGAAACTGGTAGACCATTATTAGAAATGCTCAATAGATGTTCTCCAGACGACAATTATAAAAAGTCCTTGAACATTATGATTAATAGCATGATAACTGAAAAATTTAACAATATTGCTGATCAATTCAAATCAAATGATGAGATAAACAAGATTATTAAAAACATTATTGATAAATACATCTACGATTCAGGCTATCAGCCAAGAGACGAAGTTGCTCCAAATTACGGTTTAAATATAAATAAAATACCAATAGAATCTTTATGCAAAGACAATCTATTAAGATGGCAGATTCTAAAAGAATCAATACTCTCAGCTGACCTAATCCCTAAAGAAGCTTTTGATAATGCTGAAAATTTAATAATCAATCGATTAACCAATGAAGCCCTTCTACCAGGTGGACATGAATCAGAAAATGGCACTCAAGCTGCAGTCAGAATGTTTGAATTAGGTAATTTAAATGCAATAAAATCTATATTTTCTTATATCGAAATAATTGGTTCTGGCCATACAAGCACCTCAGCATTGAATACTATGCGTGCATTAATATCCAATGGCAGTATTGAAGAGTTGGATAATATAAAAAAATCCTTACCGGCCGACAAGCAAGCTATATTTGATGTAATCGTTAATGAAGACTCATATATGAATAAGTACATACGAGACGGCAGTTCAAATCCCTATAACGACTGCATATTAATCAGAGAAGGTAAAAAGACAGTAGTAAAAGAAAAATTGGCGGGTATCCTTGGGGAAGATAGTTCATTGGATCATAACAAAATTCACTCATTTTACTATGGTTTTGATGAATCAATTGAAATAATTGAATCATTTATGAAATCAAAAGATAAGGTTCAAGAAATAATAATTAATAGCAAACTTAATTTTTGGAAAGATGGTGCTTCAGGAATATTATTATCAGAGTTTGAGAACCCAAAAAATGGTAATCCAAGCGAGTTTCCAAAAAGAATATTACAAGAAGGCCTTAATATTCTAGATGAAAAGTATCTATCAGTAATTGACCAGATATTTGAATCTAGAACGTTTAAAGATAGCAACTTCGAACGAAGAGCGTTTTTAGATGGCTTGCTTTTATTAAACTCAAAAGAAGATGGGAAAGTTGTACTAGAAACTATTCTTAATGCTTATAAAGGCTCAAAAGAAGATCCAAGAAGAATGAGAAGAATATTTAAGTCTTTAGCCGTATTAGATAGTTTTGATGAATATAGCTTTGAATCTCCAAAATCAGAAGATATAGATGTCATTAAAAAAGACCTTTCAATATTAGAAACCGACTTACAATCAGCCCCAGATAAAGATTCACGAAGAATAATCAAAAATAGAATAGATAGCCTGAATGTTAAATTACAAAACATAACTGGCCTTAAGGGCATTGAAGACGTCCTAATAACTAAAGTAATAGAGACAGCTTGTCGAGAACTGAATTTACCTGAAAAATATCAAGCAAAAATTGCCGAAAAAATAGATGTATTGCTATCTAATGGCGTCCTTGAAATAGTACCAGCCCTTGCTGGTAACTATGAGCAAAAAGGATATGACAAAGTTAAAGACCTTCTCACAGTTATTACTTCCCATATAGTTGAAGGTGATTTTAAGACCTGGCGCTACTCACATGAGATGAGCGACACTCAACTAGCTGGCTTATCTGATGAACAAAAAATATTCTGGATTAATAATGACGAGCCTGTATCACAAGAGATCGAAATGTCGGCTGATGAAACTGAGAAACGAAACGACGAACTAAAGACAGCTCAATCAATTATTAATAATGCTAAGCAGCACATTCTAGAGTTTAACCCAAATTTCGACTTCTCAAAAAGACGCCATGATGAATTAAATTACCAAATCAAAGAACTGACAGACATGATCAAGGCTTCAACAAATGATGAAGAGAAAAAGAGCTATATTAAGCAGAAGAAAAGTCTGCAAACTGAAGCCCTGCTTATTGGTGGCATTATAGAATTTGAAAACGCCAATCCCGAATCATATGACAAATCAAACATTATTGCTCGTGGTCAAGAAATATATAACCAAATTAACGAACTAGAGATACCACTTGCCGGGACAGATATTGAGCAGCTAAAAAAGATATTTACAGTAGGAGATATCAAGAAAGTTACTGCCTATGAAACAGATGATCCGATGGTTCTATTGCGTGTTGGCACTGAGCCTCAAGAAACATGCCAATCTTGGAGGGGTGGTGGCTATAATGAATGCCTACTATCATACGTTGCAGATAGCAATAAAAAGGTGCTTAATGTCACAGATAGCAATGGTAATATTATCGCTAGAAGTATAATAAAACTAACAAAACAAAAAGATAATAGCGATCTTGAATTAGCTTCTGAAACCAAAACGCTATTAGTTGAAAAACCTTACACTCTATTATCAAACCCAGAGTTATATAAAGTTATGTTTAGACTGCTACTGAAAAAAGCTGAAGGACTAAGCGCTACAATCACGCTTGGGTCCGGTTTTAATGAAGATGAACAAAAAATATTAGAAGAAGAAGCGGCAGTATTTGGCTACGAAATCAAAAATGGCACCTATGATGTATATATACCAGAAAGCCTAAACCAAGCAGAATATAGCGACATGCTAGGCGGTAAGATTGAAAACTTCAATAGGTATTCAACAGTAGAAGCCATTAAGATATCAAAAAAGCCACTAGCTCAAGCTTAATATAGCGAAAATACGCATTACCACCATTACGCTTATTATTGCTGCAACCTACAGATTATATTATGCTGAGTTTAGTCAATTAGTCTCCAACAAACGGATAGATAAATTGACGATGCACCTTAATAATCAATAGATTAGATTTTCAATCTAATGCTACTAGCAGTACATTACCCTAAGCCAGAAATAACCTGACTCTGAGCAATGTACTGCAAGAATGCAGCATTAGAAAGGAAGTATATATTATGCAAAGAGAATTACTTTACGTTGAGTGTGGAACCTATGACAAAGCTAATCATCGACTAGACGAACATGGTATAGAACAAATTAACATCTTGACTGCTAAAATAGTTGAACTTCTAAATGGTAAAACCGCTACTATCGTTTGCTCAGGTTTCCGCCCATCAATAGAATCTGCAAATATAATTGCAGCTGGACTTGGTATTGAATTCGATGTGTTTCACACCTTATGGTCAGAGCCAAAGTGGTCCGACAATGTCATCGACCTACACACCGCCATTGGATCCTTGAGAGATAGCTTCAATGTAGTTATCGTGATGATACCATTTAAATTTTTGCAAAAAGATACAGATGATGTCCCCCGCGAGAGGCTAAAAGAAGGACTAGAGGAAAAAGACGAGAAGACTGGCCACATGCTAGTCCAGGAGATTGTAGACGGTAAAGTCAAAGTAGAATGCGTTATATTGTATTAATCTAATCTAAAAGTTTAAA
>Ga0194063_10003037_pt1 | contig 10141 bp, 8 predicted proteins | sample SepL3720m_MetaG_FD_155459 | JGI IMG/M metagenome (GOLD analysis project Ga0194063, IMG submission 155459) | Anoxic zone freshwater microbial communities from boreal shield lake in IISD Experimental Lakes Area, Ontario, Canada - Sep2016-L373-20m | ecosystem: Environmental > Aquatic > Freshwater >...
CGAGCCGCAGAGGGAGAGCAAGAAAGGGCGCGGCGTGAAGTATCCCTAATTGACCTGTCAGGCGACTTAAAAAGAGCCAAGGAAGAAAGGACAGACCAGCAAGAAGCCGCCCTAGCTTTAGCCGCCCTAGCCATGGCTAAATTCAAAGCCAAGCATGAGCAAGAGCGCAAAGCCAAGGCCGAAAGTCTGGCACAGAGCCTGGATAGCTATAAGCCCGCTTTTGATGAGATAAAGAAAAAAATAATTGCGGAAGGAGTAAACCCAGAGCAACGGCCATTGATTTTGGATGAGATCAAAAAGCTCTTAGTTAAACGCATTGAGTCGGGAGAAGCACCAAGGCTCTACCAAGCGAAAGAGACAGCAGACGCAGCGCAACCCACCAAGCAGCCTCAACCAGCATTAAACCCAGAGCCGCCTAAAGATAAACTTGCCGAACAGACCTTAAGCCGGTTTATTGAAGAAGAGCGCCTGGCTTGGCGTAAAAACGAGGAAACAAAATTACTTGATGAAGCGGAAAATAGCAGGCAAGCCACCTGGAAGATAAAAGCCAAAGAGCCTAAAAAACTTCTAGGGCTTTTTGCAACGGACCAATGGAAAACTGATGTTGCATTTTGGGAACGTAATTTACAGGATGAAATCGATAAGCACCACGCGTGCAAAAAACAGGCTCAGGACGCGATAGCCGGTAAATCCGAAAAAGAGCATTGGCAGAGGGTGGCTTTCCACGAAAAAGCCGAACAACGGCTAAAAACCGAGCATCCCGAGCTTGCCAAGGCATTGCTGGAGCAACGCCAAGCCGAACAACAAAAAACCGCCCTGGCAACGGCAAAAGCCGCAGCGGATAAGGCGGCAGATAAAGCCGTAGCAGATTTTAAGGCATTGGCCGCAAAACGGGAGGGCAAGTCTTTTGGGTACGGTGACAGCGGCAAGCAGTGGGGCGCGTTGCCTGACGAGTTAAAAGCTGCAATTGAAAGCTTCAATAAACAGCCAACCCCTGCGCGGGGCGTGGTGTTGGAGCGAATGCGGGAGAACTTTAAGCGTGAACCCGACGCAGCCGAAAAACTCATAAAGCAACTGGAGCAAGGAAAAAATAGGGGGTTTGTGCGTTATTAGCTTGGTTGTTCGTTTTGTCTACTGTTCGGTGATTTTGATGCCCCTGTAAGCCTAGAAAACTAAGTGGTACCATTTTAGACACTAGATAAAATGGTTCATTTTGTCCAATGTGCGTATGCCTTCACCACAAAATGAACTACAGTTGATCAATAATTCTTAAAACAAATTACGTATTAATTTACTAAAAAATTTGTTGAGTAGGTTCGGTTGGTGTACTCAGTATCTTTATTCACTGACACAGTGGGTACAAACTAAACCTTATCCCTGTTTTTGGCGTGCCAAAACGCCGCTTTTCTATGAGGAATAAGATATGACCACAATAACCATAAAACCACTGACTGTCGCCTTACTGCTAGTGCTGCCGTTTAGTTTATCCACAGCTAGGGCTGTTTTAGCCAGTCCCATCAATGCGTATGTCGATAGCACGGGACAACCTCAAGTTTCCTTCAGTCCAGGAGGTGTCGTCACACTCAGTAATACCCATCTAGCTCAGCCTGGTAGTGGTAATTCACCGCAGCCGCTAACTCAGGAAATGATGTTAAAATCCACCCCCGTAGATTTTCCTATATTCCTTCAAGGCACCAATGCTACTGCTACTGCCGCACGCAGCCAAGACCCATTGCTCACACTCAATCCTAACTCACCAAACCCACAGGCAAATAGCGTGGCAGCGCAAACCTATGCGGATCAGTGGGCGTTATTAAAACAAAATAACGCGACAGCGAATCCGGTTAACATGGGAGCTTTTACCCAACATGCCTGCAATAATCCAGATCCAAACTGGGGACCACTTGACTGTAATAGCCATCCGTGGACAGGGTATCCAGGCAATTCATACCCACAATATCAACTGCAGTATCCATGGAAAGCGGTGGGGAAATTATTCTTCCACACCGCCGATCAATCACAAACAGACGACTATCATCATTGCACAGCCCAAGTCATCTCCGGCCCGCCTAAAAACTTGATCGTGACAGCTTCACACTGTGTGCGTAATCCAAACAATAACATCTTTCATAAGGACTGGGTTTTTGTGCCTGCGGAAATGTCGGGAATTAAACCTTATGGCGAGTTTCAATATAACATCGTCATAGTGGGTCCTCCCAGTATTAACATGAGGGCGTCAGACGTTGCGTTGATATCTTTGCAGAATGACAGTGAAGGGAAACCTGTGAGTTTTTACACAGGTACTTTGGGGCTAATGATCAATGCGCCATATACGCAAAACCTTACCTTGATGGGCTATAGTGTCCAAGAAGTTCCCGAAGGCGTATCCACGTCGGTGAACACGGGGCAAAGTTTTTATTTTGAAGATCAAACCCTGTGTAAAGGATTCTCAGGTGAAGATGTTTTGCTGATAGGCTCCAGTTTTGGGCCGGGTTCCAGTGGCGGCGCGTGGATTAACCAGTTTTATCCATTCAATTCCCCTGCGCTTGACGGAAACTATGTCACTGGCGTGGTCAGCGGCCCCGTTCAATGCGGCGATGGCATTATGGATGTCAGATATCCGCCATCGATTTTATCGGGGCCACGATTCAGTAATGCTAATATTGGCATTCTTTGCAATGCGGTAGGAGGCTGTGGAGTACCGGCACATGCCGAGTGCGTGTTCGATTGGGCAGAAATAAACTACAGCAATATGTTTTCTCCTGCGGGCACAGTGGCCACACAATTTTCTTCACCATATTCATACCGCGCCTATCCAACCGATTTTAAACTAGGTGTTTCCTTGACTAACAACCATGTGTATTACAAGGAACCGAACACTACCCTGCATGACGTTGGCCCTTTAGCCGATTGGGCAACCAAGGCGGGCTGCCGTAATCCTTCATAGCGGTGCGGTCACATAGGATATTGTTAATCTGTTTTACCCACAAACCGATATTCGGAATAACAACGTTCTTTTTTAAATAGACTCTAGTGGGTGGCCGTTTTATTTAGGATAAATTATTCAAATCACCTGAGTTCAAATAATCAATTTAGATAGGGATTTAAAATGTTACGTTTAATAATCGTTTACTTTACCCTTAGCCTGGCTTTATTTGTGACGAATGTATTTGCCCAAGATGTCACCTCCAAAAATGGAGTCACTGCCACTGTGGTTGAAGGAACAACCATTGCGGTGAGCTGGACTAATGCCTGGAGAGCCTGTTCTTGGCAACTTAGTACCAAGCAGGGTAATGGCCCTTGGATAATACAAAAAGTATTTTCCAAGGGTGTAACCCAATACAACATAACCAACTTACCAGCCGGCCAGAAGTTCTCGGTAAAACTGGCAGCCAAAAGAGCTACTCGCTGGGTAGAGCGTGCACTTTTGACAGTGACGACTGGTTTTAAGAGCCAAGCAGGATTTATTGAAATAGAGCCCATCGATTTTTCCCTCCACTATTCTAAGGCATCTAAACCCTATAATGACACCTCATCCACGGCCAGGGTGTTGTACACCTTTCAACCCGCCACACAAAATCCCGATAGCAAACCGTTGTTTGTGTTTCTTAACGGAGGACCTGGCTGCGCTACTACGACCAACTTGTTTAGCATGAACACAGCGCCCTTCACGCTAGATAGAGAGCGCACCAAAGGCCACGCCTATGCCACAAACCCCTTCAAATGGTCAGTGATGGGCAACCTGTTATACATCGATGCACCTAATACCGGCTTTTCCTACAACGTGGCTTCCGGTGCTGCTGATCCGCATATCCGGCTTCTCGAGTTCAATTCTAACAATTTTAATCCCTTTATTGACTCAGCCAATGTGGTCAGAGTACTGCTACGCTTTTTGAATGCACATCCATCCATGCGTAGCCACCAAGTAGTTTTGGTTGGAGAGAGCTACAGTGGAACTCGAGTTTCAACCATGCTTAATCTATTACTGTTTTACACAAGCTATGGGACGGGCGAGAAAATTTACCAAGATACGGCACTTGCAGCAGAAATCAGCGACCACCTTGCTAAAGTCTTTCCTGCGCAAGCACATGCTGGCACAGTGCCGCCTTTTATTATTGCCAGGCAGTTTGGCCGCCAAATTCTGATTCAACCTGAAATCAGCGGCCCTTACCAAGCGCAAGCTGACGGAGACGATTTTGAAAAACCCAACTCCATCATTGACCAAATTGCGTCAGAGACTGGCACTAGTTACACACGCTGTAATCAATTGGGCTGTAACAAGGAGACTAACGCTTTATTATTTGTCTATTTGGTAGCCGAGCGTGATCCCTATAACTTAAAAATGCCGGCGAAATGGACTGATGAGCTAGAGGCATTTGCCATGCAGGGCCTGCTCAATGTAGATACCCTTTCACGTCTGTTTAACTTCGATGTTCGCACCATCCGCATGTTTTATAACACGGAAAGATATGATGGCTATCGTTATATAACCGACAAAGATGAACTTAATAATAGCTGGACTGTGGGTGCCGGGGCACTGAGCCAAAAAATACAAATGCTAAGACGCTCTCAAGAACGGTTAGACCAATTATTAGGAGGCTCCAGTGGTAACAGCATGGAAAAAATATTTGGTCCTCTTCCCGAGTATGATGATTATCTGAGCGGTACCAACCAGGCGGTATTTCATTCTTTTATGTCCAACGATGCCGTGTTACTGAAATACCCGGTAAGCCCTGATGAGTCGCCATTATTTGGACAATTCTTCCTCGAAAATGCCACACTGGTTAAAACTTTCCTGACCGATGCACAAAATGATTTGATGATTTACTCACCCGGTATTTCCGAAGCGCTAAAAAATTACACCAGCATTGTCAGATCAGTTAGCGTCAAGCGAGGCAGTAGGCTGCAGCCCTTAGGAAGTTTCCGTATCAATTATGTTCCCAAGGCATTGGCTGAAACAGTAACGCCCTCTTACGTGGATTTGTACTATCCTTACTATCCCGATTCCGGGCACTCGGTCTCCTCTGCTCAACCAGACAAGTTGCTGCGAGATATCAAAAAATGGCTTGGAAATTAAATTTAATATTAGAGTCTGTTGTTATTTTGTAATAACGATTTGAACTCGAAATTTAATTCCCCAATTATCCAGCTTATTTCATGCAAAAACTATTGAAGCAATTGAAAATAGCGATACAGAGGCTGAACAATCTTTAATAAAAACCCAGAAATATTTGAGTACCCCAGAATTCGATATCCTTATCGGAAAATCCTCTGCAAGTAGTCAATACGGAATCCTGTGGGGAAGTATTAATGGCAAAAAGAATGCGATAGATTTAGGGGTTTTTTGAACAACGGAACGGAAAGTCATGTTAAGGCAGTCGTAAAACCATAAATGGCTAGGCGTAAGGATTCGTTCGTAAATGCGTAAAGTCAGTCTGCAACCCTCGTCATATATGGGTTACAGGTTCTATGTCATTAGCAATACTAATCAATGGCGCTAATCTGTCCCAGTTGAACCATGTTTGCAAAGTAGCCCTGTAACCCGCATTCCGCTTGGACAAAAACCTGCCCCAACTAAAGTAATCTTCAATTGGGACGGATATTTTTCATTATAATTTAATGACTTTACGCATTTACGAAGCAATCCTTACGGTCGGCCTAAATCGTTGGTTTCCGTACATTAGTCATTTACGATAGGGTTTTCCGTATATATTTTCAGAGGTCATTTTGAGGCAATTTGGCAGTTGCATATAGAGTGTCGTAAAACAGTGTTTTCCGACAAATCCAGTCAGCACTGGTGTTTCAGAGGATGACAGCTCTTAACCGTATTTTCCGTTCCGTTGTTCAAAAACCCCCTATTTTAGTTTTTTAGTTGTAAAAACCATATATTACTATGTGGCATATATTTTTCATTAATGTATTTTTTAACATTGGACAAAATGAACCCTTTTGTCTACTGTTCAAAAACCCGTCCTAGAATTAGCAAGGCTTCCAGCGCTTCTCAACAGCTAAACAGTAGACAAAACGATATAAACCTCCAAACCGCCACCGATTTTTTTGCCACTCGCTCGTTGCGCAAAGGGTAAGTTTTGCGACAGTTTTTTAAGTCTGTGAAATCAATGGTGTGCTTGTCGTATATGTCAGGCGCAAAATAGGCGCATGAAAATAGGCTATGCGCTAACCATTACCGTTCCTTGCGTCGTGCAGATTCTAGGCATAGAATCCAAGAAACGAAAAAAGCCGCCCTCCCGTAAAGAATAGCGGCTTTTTGAAGTTCATCACTTCGGGCAGTCATCGGCGTCCCCGCCTGTACTGCTCGGCCAGTTTAACGAAACCCAATTAAAAAGGGAAGGGTCGAAAATGAGCGCAGAGTCAAAAAACCGAAGCCTTGAGCAATCCTTAGAAGGGTTGCACCGCGCTATGATTGCAAGAGAAGAGCGCGAAGGCAATCAACCAAAGCCAACGGCAACCGCTAAAATTATTCAATTTCCGTTGCCCTTTGGCGAGGATACCCGCGCAGTATCAAACCCGTTCGCCCGTTGCTCATTGTTCGCCGCCGTGAACGAAAGGCAGCACTTCAAGGACTGGGTTTTGATTGGCGAGATTAACGGCGTAATGATCGAGTTTAAGGGTGAGCAATTCAACCAAGATGAACATGATACTCTTATTCAGCTTGTAAAATCTGCCTTACATAAGGAATTAGGGCAGGATATAGAAATACCAGTAAACGCCATTTTGCGCGGTTTAGGGCGCAGTACGCATAAAAGCCAGCGGCAACAATTTTTTAAAGAAATTGATAGGCTTGTTTCTGGCTCTATCCGGTTTACCCCTAAAGGCAAGCCGTCTTATCATGGGCATATTGTCGAAGATACGACTACGCCGCAAGATCAAGCCGTTTTGCCAGCATATAGGCGAGGGCTAAAATACAGGCTTAATGCCAAGTTTGCGGGGTTCTACGATCCTGCAAACTATACCCTTATTGATCGCGCCGAACGCCAGAAGCTAGGCAGAAGCCCGCTTTTAAGATGGTTGCATCTTTGGATAGTTGGTAATGCCGAACAGTACCCGCACAAGGTCGAAACAATCCGCCAGAAATGCGGCAGCAAAACAAAAGAGCTTTACGCCTTCCGGCAAGCGTTGCGCCGTTCCCTTGATGAACTCAAAACCGTTGGAATTATCACAGGGTGGGAAATTGACGGCGACGACCTTGTGCATATTGGGCGAACGCCCAGCCCCTCACAACAAAAGCACATCACCAAAAAAGCCAGCAAGAAGCCAAAAAAATAGCGCGGCATATCTCCTAGGGGAGCGCGGCATATCTCCTAGGGGAGCGCGGCATATCTCCTAGGGGAGCGCGGCATATCTCCTAGGGGAGCGCGGCATATCTCCTAGCGACGTAAGCAGCGAAACAACCATTAGTAATTGAATAAAAAGGTTTTTTTTGTGAAACTGAAGGCGCTTAAATCTTATTAAATCTATATTAAATCTTAGCGCTCGCTGCTTTGCAGAAAAAAAGGAGTTCGCTATCGCTCACAACTGATTTAAAAAGGGGCTCATTGCCGCCCCTATTGCCTTCGCGTAGCGAAGGCAATTCACCCGCTAGGATATTTAATCCGAAATGATGGGGGATGCCATTGACAAACACAATTAACGTATATACATTTATCGTCCATGGACATAAAATATACATGGCGGGAAGCAAAACGCCTCGCCAATCTGGAAAAGCATAGGCTTGATTTTATTGATGCGGATTACGTTATTGAGAGCCCTTACCGTTTAGACATAGAAACCATACGTAACGGCGAATATAGACAACAGTCTTTTGCCTATGTTTTTGAAAGGCTTATGGTATTAACCGTGGTGTATATACCCAATGAAAAACCACACATTATTAGCTTTCGTCCAGCAAAAAACAGCGAAAGAGAGGTGTACTATGACTGGCTTGAAAATGACTACAATGACAACTAAAGAAATGCGGGCAGCTCGTGAACGCGGTGAATCTAAAACCGATTGGGTAGTGCTGCGCCAAAATATACATGACGGTATTGAACCGGAAGACGACGAAGATTCACCAGATGCCACGCTAGCTATGCGTGACGTTATTGAAAAACGCCGCGCGGGGCGACCTGCTGGAAGTGGCAATAAAGAACAAGTCGCCATTCGTTTGGACAAAGACATATTGTCCTCTTTTCGTGCGTCTGGTTCTGGCTGGCAAACGCGCATGAATGAAGCCCTTAGAGATTGGCTTAATACCCACTCTCACTTTTGATAAGCCTTTGGATTGTGAAATTTGAGACCTTGACGGCATGGTCAGCATGAAACACGAAGAATTTTTGATTGGAAAAGAATTTTGGTGTGGTGGCAATAAATGGCGCTGCACGGATATTGGCACACGGGTGATTGTCGCAATAAGCCTAGGCGATCATGAAATTGTCTTAGCCAGACGGAACGATAAAAACCCCGACTTGTTAGACATGCAATATGAAACCACAGATGCCCCATCTTGGTTTAATGGCCCACCTTACGCAGTTTCAGAACATGTTTTTGATGGAGATTCGATTGTTGGTTGTTCTTTAGCACCATAACCTTGACAGCATCAGCACAAATTGGTAGCTTACTTGCTTGACAGGCAAATGGCAACGCGCAACAGTTGCGGCAACCATAGAGAAGAACGAAGCGCAACCGTATGTTAACACTAGGTCAAGCAGCAATAGAAACTGGAATGGCAAAATCAGCCATTTCTCGCGCCATCAAGTCTGGCAGGCTTTCAGCAAGGAAAAAAGAGAACGGAAGCTTTGAAATTGACCCAGCCGAACTGTTCAGGGTTTATCCGCCAGCCAGTAGCAGCAACGGTTATGAGCAACGGCAAGAAGAACGAAGCGCAACACCTAATGAAACCAATGGGCTACAGCGTGAAGTTGTCGTTTTACGTGAACTTATCGAAGAAATCAAAGGTGAACGCGACAATCTACGCGAAGAGCGCGAAAGGCTTTTAAAAGTCATCGAGGAACAAGCGGGAACGGTTAAACAGTTGACCCACCAACCCGAACGACCGTCCGCCGAAGACCAAGGGACTTGGAAACATGTTTGGGTAGTCCTTGCCATACTCACCACTTGTACGGCTGTCTTGGTTTTGGTCTGGTGGCAAGGTCGCTAGACTATAAAATGCTCATGCACTGCGGCTGGTGTGGGATATGCTTAAATGTATCCTAGCTGGTCGTCGGTACAGGAGCGATTAATATATGACCCGTAAACATGTGATAAATCAATTCGTATAAATACCTAGATTATTGGTTTTTCTTTTTCCCACTGCCCTTTTTTGCTTTGCCGACAGAGCCAGCCAGCAGAGACAAGTTATCTGTCATGACGAAACACTACCGTAACAGCATGATGGCATCCATCCATGAAACCGCAGAAGATTTGTACGAAGCGGGCTTGATGGAAAAGCGCACCATGCGAGAATTTGACGGGCTATGCCTAACACCTGTCCGACCTTTAAAGCCCGAAGAAATCCGTAGCATACGTGAACGGGAAAATGTGAGCCAAGTCGTATTTGCACATTACCTAAATGTCACCAAAGGAATCATAAGCCAATGGGAACGTGGAGAGAAAAGCCCCTCTGGAGCTTCGCTTAAATTGCTTTCATTGGTTGAAAAAAACGGGCTTTCGACAATAGCTTAAGTTTGGCTTTCTTTGGTTAGTAGAGCATCCCCCGCCAGTTTCCACTCCACCCGCCTTGGGTCTTGCGCTGGAACTTTAGCAAGACCCAGCAGCGCCCCCAGTAATTCGCCTTTATCGATTGCGGGCTTGCCTGTTTTGGTATCAACCAGTCCCGCCAAGATAAGCAGCCCAGCAGAATTACAAAGCTCATGGGTGCGAGCCGTACGTTCAGCCTTTGCCGCCACCTTTTTTTCGGTATTAATAAGGTTTGCGGCATCCTGCCTTGCTTTGGTTGCTCTAAGGCTGGCTTTTTCAGCTCTTATTATGGCGTTAAACTTCTTATCCTCATGAGCAGTCCTGTTTGGCTTTTCAGCCAGCAACACCAGCAATTCTTGCTGTTCGCTTTTTGACTTCAAACCTTTGAGATACTTTACCCTGTCGTTAAGCCATTCGTCATTATTCATAGTGCCGCCTTTGTTTC
>Ga0194063_10003038_pt1 | contig 10140 bp, 8 predicted proteins | sample SepL3720m_MetaG_FD_155459 | JGI IMG/M metagenome (GOLD analysis project Ga0194063, IMG submission 155459) | Anoxic zone freshwater microbial communities from boreal shield lake in IISD Experimental Lakes Area, Ontario, Canada - Sep2016-L373-20m | ecosystem: Environmental > Aquatic > Freshwater >...
ATGCGAATAGGGATTGAAGAAAATCATGGAATAGTGTAGAATTAGCTCAATACACAACCTATTCAATGAAATCAATAATTCCTCTATCCGGAACGCAACTCTACGATGCGCTGATGGCATCAATTGAGCCTGAGCTCACCACAACAGAGCTTCCTCTTCTGGAGGAAAAATACAAAAGCGAAACTCCGGAACAGGCGAAGATACGAGCGGTGAGATACACCAAAGCATATGCGGAGTACGACAAAGCGTATGAGGCCTACATGGGTGATGCAAAGGTACATCTGAGTTTATTCAGGAAATCGGCTTTTCAGTCACTTGAGGCGGAAAGTCGAACGAAGGAGGCCTCCGCATTGTCAGTTTTGGAATTACAACTGTTACCAGCAACGACTGCGCTATGAAATACTCATTCATTCCTTTGGCATGGAATTGTATCGGCGAATGTCGAATGTGCTCGCTCGAAAGCAGTCCCACAAATTTTCAGGCAACGGAGAATCAGGAAATTACGCGGAAGGCAGATACGAAGGAAACCCACGAAATTCATGCCGAATCTCTCTCTGTAGACCTCCAGCAAACAACAGGCCAGAAAATCAAGCAAGCGCAGGAAGGATTGAAAGTATTTACCGATATGATGACGAACTTTGATAAGCGCATGGATGAATTTCGACAGAAGAAACCGAATCCACAAGAGTCTCAGTCCTTACCAGCAGAACGCATAGATCAAATGCTCAATAGCCTGCCTCCCGCACAGCGAGATTTTATGAAAATCGCAACAATGGAATGGCCACCGACGCATCAGGAGGCGTTCGTCACTCTGTCGTCTAAACTTCCAGCAGATATGCGTCAGCATTTGCTTCAAGAGAAGGCAGTATTGTCGATAAATGATTTCCGACAGATAGGAAATATCATTCCTTCACTCAATCGTCAGGAGTTGGATATCCTGATGCTTATGCCTGTTACTCTTCATCCTGAGGTAGAAAATATCCTTAGTGGGACAGAACTCAATAGCGCTCAGGAAAAACCACTTGAAAAAACTCAACGATCTCCTGCGCAACAGAGTAACAATGAGGCTATGAGTTCTTCTGGCAAGGCTGTTGGTATAACTACAGATGCAGCAATGAGGATTCTTGACAGAGAATTTTTGGACTATGGCTTGGGTACAAATATTATCAGCAAATTCTTGAATATCAGTGGTGAGACAACGTTTGATACTTTCACGGTTTTTACTGCAATTGGTAATACGTTATATGCCGAATTCATTGGAGCCGACGGTACAGCCCAAAAATTCGCAATTCCGATGGGTAAAGGCGAAGGAGAGCGGATGAGAGCAAGTCTGAAGACAATGAACGGGAAGAGCCAAGCTGGCGTGCAGGAAGGGTTTAAAAAATTTGAACCCATAGCGACGTACCACACAACGAAAGTTGAGACGATTTATCATAAGAAGCCTGTGGATCGCATTAATGTTCTTGGTATTTATGAATGTGACATTGTTAAAACAGCAGGGAAGCTGCCAGAGCTTTATCGACAAGCAGATAAAAGCAACATTCTTATTGAGAGAACGGGGAGTGGTATGCACAGTCCTATGGTAGCAAAGATTGATGGTCGGATCGTTGCCATGACCACCAAAGGATTTGAGGACAGAGATGAGTGGGAAAAAGGCATCGAGAAAATGCTCGAGGAGGCGCTGAAAATGGTTCAAGAAAAGAAAAAAGCCAGGTAGCGATCGTTTCCGTAGGCACGCCATGCATGGCGTGCCTACGGAAACGTCTATGCCGGCTGCATTTCGAACATCCTTCGACTACGCTCAGGATGACATTGCTGTGCTCAGGATGAAATTTTCTACGCCGCCAGCATCATCTCAAACAACTTCTCCACTTTCTTCTGCCATTTGAGCTGATCCCACGCCCGCTCACCTTTCTTGTAGGCCGGAGCCACATTGGCGAGTTCTTTCTCGGGGACGGTGAGGAGGAGTTCTGCGACGGCTTTCCCCATCTCTTCATCAGAAACATCAATCTGTTTCACCGTCATGAGCTCGCGGATGCCGAGGCGGAGCGTTAAGCGCTTGCTCGCCTGTTCCATCAGCTCCTTCTCCACTTCCTCCGGCTTCTTCTTGGTTGCCTTCAGCCAGTCCTCGATGGTCTTGCCCTGACGTTGCAGGTCTTCGGAAATATCGCTGAGGAGGGATTGCATCTCTTCCTGTACCAGCTCCGGTGCGAGGTCCACGACGGTGGCGGTGCGGATGGCGTCCAGGAGAGCCGTTTCTCTGCGCTGTTTCTCGATGCGTTCCTCCTGTCCTTCCATGGCGGTGCGGACTTCTTTCTTGAAGGTTTCTACAGACGGAACCTGAAGATGTTCCTTGGCGAAATCATCGGTGAGATCCGGGAGCTTCACCTCCTCGATCTTCTGGACTGTTGCGGTGAAGGTCACGGGCTTGTTCTGCAATTCCTCGGCGTGGTACTTCTCGGGGAACGTGAGCGTGAATTCCTTCTCCTCGCCTTTCTTGGTCCCCAGGAGCGCATCTTCGAAGCCGGGGATCAGCGTCTTGCTTCCGATGACCACTTTGTGACCCTGCGTACGGATGGGAGTAATTTCCTTGCCCTCTTTATCTTTGGCCCAGAAGTCGATAGTCAGACGGTCACTTTTCTGTGCCGGGCGGTTCACTTCGGCTGCTGTTTCGTGCTTGCTTAAGACCGATGCGATCACACGATCGATCTCTTTGTCCTCCACTTTTGGAGCATTCTTCGGGATCTTGATTTTCTCCACTCCCTTGAGCTTCACCGTCGGGTGCTCCACGAAGATGAGCTTGAGGGTGAGGGGCTTCTTCTCCGTCAGCTCCACCTTGGGCTGCGCAATCGGCTTGATGTCGTGTTCCTTGATGAGCGCTTCCACCGTCTGGGGCAGGAGCTCGCGCACGGTTTCCTCCAGGAGGTCACCTTCGCTGATCTTCTCGCGGAGCTTCTCCATCGGGATTTTGCCGGGCCGGAAACCGGGGATCTGTACCTTACGTCCTAAGTTTTGCAGAGCCTTTGCCTCAGCCGGGGCGATTTTCGCTTCGTCGAAGGAGACGGTGCAGGTGATGCGGCCATTCTTCTCTTTTTCGATACTGGGGAGCTTGGAAGTCATTGTCGGATGAGGGGATGAAGCGGATAGCGGGTAGCGATGAGCGGATAGCAGGACAAGGGATCTTTCGTCGAGGATCAGGATTGGCAGAGGACTTCAGGGATTGCACCTTCGTCGATTTCTTCGGATTCTTCGATTTCCTTTCCGATATTCCCTTACTCAACTAATTCCTCTCCTTCTTCTGGAAGAATATTAGGAGGGGTGTGGCCACGAAGTACGAGGAATAGTTTCCAAGGCAGATACCGATGATCAGGGTGATGACGAACCATCGGATGCTCTCCGCGCCGAAGATCGCCAGACAGAAGAGGGTGATCAAGGTCGTCGTCGAGGTATTCACCGTACGGATAATCGTTTCCCGGAAGCTGCGTTCCACAGTGGTTGCGAATGCTTCGTTCTTGTCTGTGAAGGCAATATTCTCGCGGATGCGATCGAATATGATGATGGTATCGTTCACCGAGTACCCGAGAATGGTCAGGAGAGCGACGATGAACAGCGTGTCGATTTCCGGAGGAGACACCAAGCCGAATACAGAGAAGATCTGCGTATGCGTGATGAGGAGACCGAGGGTGATGAAAATCCCGGTGGTTACGATGAGATCATGAATCATCGCAATGAGGGCAAAGAAGCCGAAACGCCATGCAGAGAGTTTGCTTGGGACTTTGCGGAAGGCGAAGGCGATATAGGCGATGATGCCCAGAGAGGCGATGACCAGTGCCCACAGGGATTGCGTTTTCAATGTTCCTCCCACCGTGGGTCCGATGGTGGTGAATTGGCGTTCCTGCAAGTCTCCCAGCCGTGTTTTCAAAGTGCTCAGGAGAGAAAGGTGTTCATCATTGGTGATATCGCGAATACGCAGCATCGCTGTGCCATCTTTCGTTGTGGTTACGACGGTCGTCCCGAGGGTGGCGCCGGAGGCATTCTTGTATTCCGCGAGCGCCTTCACGAAATCGGCCTTCGTTTTTCCTTCCGGGATCGTAACATTCATCAGTGTCCCTCCGGTGAATTCCAGGCTGAGCCGGGGACCAGGGTAAAAGAGCAGCACGAGGCTACCCACCACGAGGAACGTGGAGAGGGTCAGAAAGAATTTGGAGAGCTTCATGAAGGACATCGCGGGGGAGGGTACCGGGTTTGAGAGGGGGAATCCAGTAGTTTGGGAAGGAATGATTGACCATGAGAAATGACCAAATCCCAATGACCAATGACCAATGGGGTTATTGGACATTGGAGATTGATCATTCCTTGATCATTGGTGATTGTTCTTTGGTCATTCGTTAGCGGTTTCTGGAGATAGTGATGACGACGATCTTCCCCTGCTTCTTCATCGACCATTCCATCCTTTCCGTTCCCTCCGGCAGCAGTGGTGAAGAGGGAGACAGGAGAGAGGGGAGAGCTGAGGAATGATCTCTGCGGAGGGCCATGAGTGAGAGCATTCCCCTCGCCATCATCGGTTCCACAAATATTTCGTTGTTTCTCAGAGCGGAGAGGAGTGTTGTTTCATCGGTACTCAGGAGAAAGGCCGGACCTTTGGTTGCGGAGAAGAGCCCTGTTCCTTCATTTCCCGAGAGCGTCGAACGGATCGTCCAGCCCTCCTTAGTGGTGGAATTTCCTTCTTCGATGACCGTCGCATCGTCGCGGAGGTTCATTTGGGAGAATCGGCCATTATCGAATGATCGTGTGATGATTCTGGCGGTGGTGAGGTTCCCCCGAAAGGAGGCATGAAAGCGGTCCAAGAGCGGTGTGATTTCTGCGGCATTCCCTGTTCCTCGTAAGAGAAGGGCAAGTGTGCCCGAGGAGTTTCGTACCAGACTGAACGACGCAGTATTTCTTAGCAGCGGCAGCACATGTTGATCGAAGCTGACGTTTTTGCCGAGATTGCTAATGGTTGTCGTGAGCATGAGGGTTTGGAGAATCGTTCGTGATTGAGAGGGGAGTGCCACAGAGAGGGATGACCACAGAGAGGGGAATGACGCCGAGGAGAAGGAGCCGAGCGTTCCGGGGGAGTCGTATATCGGGAGGATGGCAGATGCAGTAGGCATTGCGCTTCCGGTGAGTTCCATTGTTGAGCCGCTGTTCCCCTGCGGGATGATGGCTGCGTGTGTAGCACCGTTCAGCACAAAAGCGGAGAGGAGGAGATCGGGAAATGTTTCTGATGGAGGGAGATTTTTCGTATCGAGATAGATCCAGGGCTCCGAGGGCAGGCGCCTGCCTGCGAGGGGTGCGAAGTCCGGAGCGCTACGGAGTGAAGGCTGGGAAGTATCGAGGAACCGGAAGGTATCAGGAGAGGAGGCGCTCACGGTGAGGGGTCCGATGGTGCGCTGCTGCCAGCCTTGCGCACTTTCTTCTACAGCAGCTCCGGCTTTCCTTCTCGAGAAGAGGAGAATGGCATATTGCTTCTCATTGATGCGGATGATCGCTATCGTTCGTCGCTGATCCGATACCGGAAGGGACTGCAGCTCGGGGAACCATTCGGCGAACCGTTTCTCGAGGGTGCTATCCGCCTGGGTGAAGAGGATGGAGGTGCTGGCAGGGAGGATATCCGCGGCAGTCAGGACTTTGCTTTTCAGGATCGACACTGTAGTGATGGTGAGCAGGAAGAGACCGGCACCCACAGCGATGGAGAGGAGAACGATGCCGATGGAGTGGAGGAGGGGACGCTTGAGCATCGGAAGATTTTGCAGATGGGATTGTAACGTGTTGTGGGGGTTGGGCGAAGAGCCATTGTATCTTGCACAGATTGCAGGCTCAGGATGAGGATGCCACGGCTTATTAAAGTGTATAACAATTGTATTCACAACAGAGTTTTAGCTCTTGGGCTAGCGCAATTACTTGAGTGATGACTTTCTCTTCGATAAGATGATCCGATTTGCACAACGCAAGTCACAGACACACACCCAAAAGTCGCTCTCTCACACCAACAGACAAACACACACGAACAGGGGCGGTCCAAACCCTCCTCCGCCACGTCAGATTAATCTGACGTGGCACGTTCGATCCTCACTCCGCCCCGCAATGGGGCGCAGTCGCAGAGAGGATGATGATCGTTCCGTCCATCGGGAACTCCCGTGACGCAGACGCGGTCATCCTTCTCTCTGCTCTGCGAGGTTGTGACGCTCGAAACAAGGTGAGCTTGCGTCATACTCCCCCCTACTCCTCCCTGTCCCCTTCCGCTTGTCGGTCGTTGCGGGCAGCCCAGAGGAACTCGTCCGGTAGCGAGAATAAACAAGTTACCCTAGCAAGGCAGAGAACCGCGAGCACCTTCTCGCATGACTTCCCATTCAAGGACTCAGTCACCTTTACAGCGTGACCGATAGTCAGGGAAGCCAAACAAAAACAAAGAAGACCAGAGGTTATTTCTGGTCTTTTTTGCGTGTGCTTTTAATCGACCCAGCAGCAACCCCTCCCGGGGTGCGGTTTCGAAGCGATGATTACCATGAAAGGGGAGCGGGACCTGTGGTGAGTTTGTCGGATCCATTCGTTCCCGCGGGTAGGAGATGAACAGAGTGAATGATTGGTTGGTTGGTGAGACCGCGGGTTGGTTGGTGAGCCCGCGCGAAGCATCGCGCGCTGGGTTTGGTATTTAATAAACCTCTTTCAGATAGCATTCTTCACAATAGACTTTCTCCGGTCTCTCCGGACTATACGTCGTCTCCATTTCCTTCCCGCACTTTCCACATTTCCTCTTCCAGAGTTTCCGCGGGTTTCTCAGTTCCATTCTCCGACGATGGCGTTCATTAGGATGGAGATGGGGGACTGGGAGCTGCATTGTGCGATAGAATTCCAGTTCCTGCTTGATAATGCGGTACGGTCGCTTTGTGTCTTCGCAGAGGATCGCCCAGTTCAGGATGTCGTCGGGGACACCGTCGATCGCATCCGGCAGCAGTCGTGCATCGACGGTCTTGGAGACTTTCTGTGGTTCTTCCGTCTGTTCTCTCCATCTCCAGCCTCTCCCTTCTATCTCCTCCTTCGTTATCGGATAGTATTGCTGGGCTGCGGATTCGTTGTAGCCGAAGAGACTCAGTTCTGCCGGGAAAAACTCACCCCATTCACCAGTGCTTCGCATGTGTTCGATGATCTTGGGTACCAGGGATTCATACTCTTCCTTCGAGTACTGCTTATTGAGGATGCAGTAGCGCCCATTCTTCATCGCGACACATCCGAAACAATCCGATGACGTGAAGGATAGATCGCAGTAGAGGAGATTGCTGTTGGTGGTGGAATAACTGGCGTGGCAGAAATAGATGCCATGGCCTGCTGCACTGAGGTCTTCGTACCCCAGTTCCAGCATCGCCCCATGATCGATATCCATACAGGTGGTGAGCTGTTCGTCGGGGCGTGCGCAGTACCGCAGATCTTCGCTCTTGTCAGCGTCGAAACAGTGGTAGCAGTTTCTGCAGGACGCGAGATAGTCACCGGTACAATCTTCGCATTGGACATTATGGTTCTCCCTGCGAAGCGCTTGGAGGCAAAGCTCGTGAAATGTCTGTGCACATTCTTGTCGCTTGCTTGAGGAGCCGATCAATAATGCTCTGGTCTGGCGCTCCCATTCCTCTTTGCCTATTTCGCGGTTAAAGAGGCAATACTTTTTTCCGCGCAAGTTCGAGCAAAAAGCGATATTCGAACACTGCGCACAGTCGATGGAGTAGTACGCCTCTGCGCAATTCTTGCAGTCGATACACGATTGGCTTCCGTAGCACGTGGAGCAATCCAAAAGATCGAAGCTTCGCTCACACTCTCGGGTGAAGGCACAATCGGTCACGTTTCTGCTGTGGTATGTCGCGTAGCTGTACAGGACATCTTCATCGAAGCCCCCATCGATGCACAGATGACAGTTTTTACTTTGCCAAACTTGATTCACGTATGGGCAATTCTCATTCTGTATGACAGCGAGGGCCGGCCTGGGAGCCTTGAGCCGGAGCTCCTGGACCTGGCTGGAGAATGGTACGGAGAAATCAACATCGATTCCGTACTGCATCGGGTCCCATCCGTCGCTGTACCAGACATCCGGCGCATACACGTTGCATGGCGCATCTGCAGAGTAGATCGAGACGATCGGTTTCTTCGTGAGGTCGCAGGTGCGTTTGTAGAGAATCCGTTCGTTTCGATGAGCCAGTCGTCTCTGCGAGCGGCATGTCGGGCAGAGGGTCGGCTCCGGGATCGAATACTTTTTCCCGGCGATGACGGGCGTGAGGCGATCGAGGAGCGCGCGGTCTTCTATTGAAAAGTCGAAGGGTTGGCGACACCAGGGGTTAGCGCAGATTTTCTGCATGGGACGATTGTAGCAAAGAGCACGAAATAGTATTAAGGGGTAAGTATGCTGGGGCAAGGGAGGGGAACAGATTTGCTGAAATGACCCATATCCCTTAATACATTTCCCTTACCCCTCATCGTAACTTTCCCATCCTCTCCTTCGCGCTCAGCAAAAACGGATCGATGGAAAGTGCCTTGGTGAAAGCATTTTTCGCTTCTTCGTTTTGCCCATTCTCCATCGCGGCCCATCCTAGGAGATCGAAGGCCTCGGCACTATCGGGGAACCGGACCGTGGCTTCTCTCGCGAAGGCATAGGCTTCTGCTTTGCGCCCATAGGTGAGGGCTGTCTGCACGTATCCTTGGAAGGCTTCGAAGGTGGCATCCTTCTCCTGCGTCATCGCCGCGTACTGGAGGAGCGCTCCCGAGCCGTCATTTTTCACAAGAGACTCTTGTGCGATGAGACGACGGACTTCGCTCGTCGGCGCGAAGCCGTTTTGCAGCGCGTAGGTGAGGAAGGTGATGGCGGTATCGTGGTCCTTCAGCTGTGCGTGCGCGCGACCGAGGAAGTACTGGATCTCGGGCTTGCTCGGCACAAGGTTATACGCCCGCTCGAGCGAAACGAGCGCCTGCTCCGGCCGCTCCGTCGTGAGCTCGCAGTATCCCTGGACGATCCATGCGGACGGGTAATCATCCTTCTGTTTGGTGACCTGTGCCAGGAGCGGCAGCGCGAGCTCGCATTCCTGCACTTCGGCCAGTGCCCGCGCGAGGAGCGTGATTCGGTGCAGGTCGGAGCCCTCGGGGAACTGGGCGAATTCATTGTAGGCGGCGAGGAGCTTGCGGGCATTCGTCCGCAGCACCGGCTCCCATCCGTCCGCCGTTTTCGTGAGCTCCACCTTCGCCGCCGCGTGATCTCCCTCGATGATCGCGAGGAGCGAGAGGACGTAGTGCTTCTGCGGAGAATCCGGTTCTTGTGCGAGGCGCGCTTTGGCTGTGTTCAGCTCGCCGGTGCGCAGAAGCACGATATTCTCGATGAGCGTCGTATCTTCCGGTCGCGCCCCCTGTGCCTTCATCGCTCGAATCGTTGCGCGCAGACCTTCCATATCCCGTCTTTGCAGCTGAGCGAGGGCGAGCTTCCGCAGAGCAGTCAGTCCTCCGCCGGCATCCACGGCTTTCTGATACTCATCCTGTGCCGCGGACCATTCGCCCCGGAGCGCCACTATATCTCCCTGTCGCAGGTGGAGGAGGGAGGAGTCCTGGGAGTCGGAAAGGGGAGCCAGCAAAGCAGGAGATGGCGCAGCGCTTCGCGTGGCATCAGGGGGAGCAGGAGCGTTTTGTTGTTGCACGAGGGCACGGGTGGTGACGGTGAGCTGCCACCAGAGGAGAGTGAGCACGCCAGCGGTGCAGAGGATTGCGAAGAGAATAGGCAGGCCGATGCGCGCGGGGATTTTCATCGGGCTTCAGCGTACAGGGAAGGAGAGGGGGAGGCCAAGAGGAAGAATGGCTCCTGCCGAACAATTTTTTACAGACCATTCAGCTTACATCCACAACCATTTCCGTTGATGGTGGAAACTCCGCAATAATAACCTGGAGCACAGCCTACGCCGAAGCTGCACATTGGAGACTGGTAACTTTTCTGGTTGGTGACCGAGGCTATGAAATGGCTTGTGTATAATGAAAACATACTCATATTTCCTTCCCTTTATTCACTCATGAAAAAAAGTGCATGTTTTGCGGTTCAAGAAAGACAATTAATTGGGGTGGTCGACGTCGGCGATG